>Ga0308176_10000165_pt1 | contig 45846 bp, 32 predicted proteins | sample PhyCR2_3_FD_203890 | JGI IMG/M metagenome (GOLD analysis project Ga0308176, IMG submission 203890) | Soil microbial communities from UC Gill Tract Community Farm, Albany, California, United States - DLSLS.C.R2 | ecosystem: Environmental > Terrestrial > Soil > Agricultural land | place: USA...
CTAGGGAGTTTCCCTCCCCACCCAACCCCCCTCAACAGACCTGTCAACTGGCAACAATGCTGAGGCGCCACGACCGCGCGCTGACAGGTCTCGAAATAGCCTTCAGGATCATCGGAATTTCATGGCAAGTAGCGGGATACCAGTCTTGACGCCGATCGCCGCGATGTGAACCGCCGTTCATTGTTGGCCGTCCTGGCCGCCTTGGTTGCGGCCGGCCGTGCGCTGCCACTCGGCGCGTGAGCGCAGGACGCAGTCCTCGATCGCGAGCCCGGAGAACCAGTTGCCGGTGACCGCGAGCCGCCCGCCGCCGGGCGCCTTGCCGAGCGCTTCGTCGAGGTTCGCGATGAGGTCACGGTGGCCAAGGGCCGGCGATGGAAGGACGGTACGGCGCTCCGTGACGTGGGCGAGCGCGCCGCGCGTGACGCCGAGGAGCGCGCCGACGCGCGCGAGCTTCTCGCCCTCGCCGTGGCCGGGGTGGAAGTGGAAGACGAAGCCGCGCCAGGTCGGATCCGCGATGACGTCGCGGGTGACGACCGAGTGAAAGATGTCGCCGCGCGGGATGAGGAAGGTCGTGTAGGGCACGGCGGCGACCTGGTCGGCGCGCACGACGACGCCCATGCTGTCGACGGTCGCCTCTCCGATCTCGCCGACCCGGCGCGCCGCGTCGGGGAGGACCCCGGACAGGAGGCGCGCCGCGGCGCGGGGCGGCGTGGCGATCGCGATCACCTCGGCGCTGAGCCGCTCGCCGTCCGCGAGGGTCACGACGAAGCCCGCGCCGTCGCGGTCGAGCGCCGTCGCGGCCCGGCCGCTGGTGATCGTCACGCCGGGCAGGCGCCGGATGTGCTCGGCCACGACCCCGAGGCCGCCCTTCAGGGTGAAGCTGCGCAGGACGTCCTTCCGGCGGGGACGCTTCTTGAACAGCATGTCGGCGGGGAACCCGTCGGCGCGCTGCGACGGCACGGCCGAGAGCATGGGCCCGAGGACGCGCTCGTAGTTCCCCGCGCCGACGATCCGGCTGTAGTGCGCCTTGATCGTCTGGCCGTCCGGCGACGCCCCGATCATGCGCGGCAGGGAGCGGGCGAGCTCCCACAGGCTCATGCGGCGGAGCAGGGCGCCGAGGTTCTTGCCGGGGAGGATCTTGCCGCCCTCGAAGAAGCGCAGCACCGCCTTGCCGCGTGGCTGCAGGTCACCGAGGAGCTCGAGCCCTTCGAGCAGCTCGATGAACGCACCATAGGAGTTGTAGCAGGTGTGCGCGCCGAGCTCGATCCAGAAGCCCTCCGCCGACGTGCGGGTGTCGAGGCAGCCGCCGGCGCGCGCGTCCTGTTCGACGATGTGCACGGCGCGGCCGGCGCGCGCGGCGTGGAACGCGAAGCCGAGGCCGGACACGCCTCCTCCGATGATGACGACGTCGTTCGTGGACACGAGGGCAATGTGACATGCCGGGGCACCCGGTGGGCTAGGCCGGGGGCGCTTCCGGGAGCATGGCCGGGGCGTGGCCGGCCGGCGGATCCCGATCGATCCGCCAGGTGCCGGTCCAGCGCAGGCGCGCCGCGACGAGCTGGTTCGCGAACGCGAGCACGCTGTCCGGTCGCCGCGATGGATCGACATCGAGGGCGCAGGCGATCGCGTCGTCGAGCGCGGTGGGGATGCCGGTGACCCGGGTCGACACCGGCGCGTTGCGGGTGTCGCGCGGGGTCGTGCCGGTCAGCGCGAAGTAGACCGACGCGGCGAAGCCGTAGACGTCGGCGGACACGCCGCCGGGCGCCCCGGCGAGCACCTCGGGCGCCATGAAGTCGGGCGTCCCCATCACGGCCCCCGCGACGGTGAGCTCGGCGTCATCGCCGGTGTGCGCGATGCCGAAATCGAGCAACTCGATCCGCAGCGGCTCGCCATGCTCGGCGATGACGAACATGTTGCCGGGCTTGACGTCGCGATGCACGATGTCGTGGCGATGCGCCTCGGCGAGCCCGTGCGCCGCGGGGACCAGGAGGTGGAGCGCGAGCGCCGGGGGCATCGGGCCGCAGCGACGGACCACCGAGTAGAGGTCGACGCCGTCGAGCAGATCCATCGCATAATACCAGATGCCGTCGTCGGTCACGCCCCAGTCGTGAATGCGCACGACGTTGGGGTGCGCGATCGAGGCGGTCGCCTGGATCTCGCGCTCGAACCGCGCGACCGCGGCCGGCTTGCGACCGTACTCCTGCGGCAGGATCTTGAGCGCGACGTTGCGGCGCAGCGCGCGATCTTCGGCGCACCAGACCTCGCCCATGCCGCCCTTGCCGATCCGCTTGAGCAAGCGATAGCGGCCGAGCTTGCGGCTCTCGAACACGCTCTGCCGCAGCGACCACATGACGTGGCCGCCCCACACCGCGATGATCGCGCCCGCGACGACGATCGACATGGACGTCGCGAACGTCGCGACCGCGTGCATGTCGTGGAGCTGCGCGCGCAGATCGCGATCGACCAGCGCCGCGCCCAGCAGGCCCATCGGGTAGATCAGCGACGAGATCGCCGCGAACACCGCGCCGCGCTTCCACGGCAGCGGCTGCGTGATCGTCTGGCCCATCACGACCACGAACACCGCGTTCACCTGCGGCGACATGAGCCCGCCCTCCTGCGACGCGATCAGCATCAGCGCGAAGCAACTGACCGGGTAGACCCATCCGATCAGCGCGTTCGCGAGCCGCGGCGAGGGCAACGGCGTGCGAAACAACGGTGCGATGGCGGCGACGTGAACGGCCGTCGTGGCGAGCCTCACGGTGACGATGAACCGGAGCGAGCCGGTCCCGAGCAGGTCGTGCATCGTCAGGTCGAGCATGCCGCCGACGATGAGCCACGTCGCGCCCGCGGCGACCAGGACGCTCCGCGCGCGCATCACCTCCGCCGCGTGCTGGTGGCGCGAGATCCGGTCCTGCGCGGCCCGCGATCCGCCGGAGACGTGATCGCCCGTGCGATCCACCCCGGGCGTACTGCCCCCGCTCATCGGCGTACCGCGGACCATGACCGGTGAGCGTACGCTGTCCGTTTCCGATCCGATCGAAGTCTCACTCGTCTTCGCGATGTGTGGCTGTCTCGAGCATGAAGCGATTTCACGGTGGGGCCTTCGGACAATGCCAGGTTGATCACAGCGGGGGAGCTGACAGCGCAAAACCGAGGCGAAGGTCAAGCGGGTGCGCTGCTAGAACCATCAGAAAAATTGCTCGAAGCTTCGCGCGTAATGTATCGATCCAGCACGAATGATCTTCAAATGTGAGCTGGCCTAAGAAACCACATGTGAAGAAAGGAATTCGGGGTTCCGCCAGTATCATGGGGGCCCGTTTTCCCTCTCATTATTGGTACCTCGCGCATGGGCTTTGACCGCGAACATCGCCTCGACTCCGAGCTGAACCGTCTCCTCGACGATCTCGCACGCCCGGAGAACGATACGCTTATCGACGTCCCGGGCAAGCGGACCCGGGTCGAGCAGCTCGTCGACCAGCTGTCGACCCAGGAGCGCACGCGGCACCGGGCGTCGGCGCCGGGTCGCCGGACGCTGGTCGAGCGGCTGGTCTCGATGGCTCGCCGGCTCAGCTTCGACGACTATCGCGTCGCCGCGCTGCGCGAGGTGCTCGCGACGCTCGGGGGCAAGCGCAAGCTCCACGCCTCGACCGTGGCCGCGGCCGATCAGGACGTCGCCCGGCGCGCGACCCCGCCGGGGCGGATGCCGCCGGGGAAGGCCGACGCGAACGGCCAGGCCCTGTGGCGGGCCGCCGAGCGGCGCGCGGCGACGCTGTATCGCCAGGCGGAGGGCGCGGGCGAGGTGTCCCCCGAGGATCCGGCGGTCGAAGCCGCGCTCGCGCGCGCGGGCAGTGGTGCCCCGCTGCCCGCCGGGGTGCGCCGCAAGATGGAGGACGAGCTCGGGGTCTCGCTCGCGCGGGTGCGCGTGCACACCGACGCGGTGGCGGCCCAGGCGGCGCGCGCGGTGCGCGCCGAGGCGTTCACCGTCGGCGAGGACATCTTCTTTGCGGAGCACGCGTTCGCGCCCGAGTCGCGCGCGGGTGGCAAGCTGCTCGCGCATGAGCTGACCCACGTCGTCCAGGGCTGGCAAGGCCGCGTCGGTGGTGGTGGCGCGGGGCTTCGTGTCAGCCAGCCGGGCGAGGCGCTCGAGCAAGAAGCCGACGCCGTCGCCGATCGCGTCGAGCGTGGCGATCGCGTCGAGCGGGGCGATCGCGTCGAGCGTGGCGATCGCGTCGAGCGCGCCAGGCCCGCCAAGGCCAAGCCGGCCCGGGCCAGGTCCGCCGAGGCCAGGCCGGCGAGCCCCCGACCCGCGCCCGCCGCGCCGCGGGCAACGGGATCGCGCACGTTGCAGCGCAAGGTCGCTGGGACTCAGCGGCCCGAACCCGGAGCGAACGACCAGGGATCAGTCAAGCCGACGCTCAAGCGCGTCGTGCAGCGGGTCCCGAGCGGCACGTCGCAGCCGGCCGGCGCCCAGGCCGACTTCAAGAACAAGCTCGGCCAGGCGGTCGGCGCGACGAAGGCGCACCTGGCGCCGCTCAAGACCGGGATCAACGCCTCGAAGGATACCCCGGTCGGCGCCAAGTCCCAGGCGCACGGCAAGCAGGAGCAGAAGAAGACCGAGGATCACAAGCGCGCCGCCCACGCTGCCGAGCAGCAGCACCACGAGGCCGCGCATGCCCACAAGACCGCCAAGCACGAGGGTGGCCCCGAGGGCGCACATGCGCCCGAGAAGGTCGATGCGCACTCGCCGGTCCAGTTCAAGAAGGTCGACAACTGGGGCAAGTACATGCCCCAGGCGATGCCTGATCAGGACGAGCGCGAGCGCGCGCGGATCCTGAAGCTGGTCAAGAAGAAGGTCGAGGGCGAGCGGGCCGAGTCGCAGAAGGGGCTCGCCCAGCTCCACGCCGCGCAGGTCAAGCAGGCCAACGCGGTCCGGGCGATGAAGCCCGCGCTGCAAGGGCAGATCGCGTCGGCGCAGGGCGCGGCGCTCGGGCAGGTGGCCGGCGCCGAGGCGAGCCAGGCGGCGGCGGTGCAGGCGTCGTTCGCCGCCGCCCAGGCCCAGGTGAACGCCGCGGCGAGCACGGCCAAGGGCCAGATCAACACCGCCTACGCCGCGGCCGTGGCGGCGATCAACTCCGCCCACCAGGCCGCCGGTCAGAAGCTCACGCAAGGCCAGACCGAGGCGACCACCAGCATCACCACCGCCGAGGCCCTGCAGATCGTCACGGTCGGGGCGGTCTACCTCGGGGCGCACGCGCAGGTCGACGCCGCGGGCGCGGCCGAAGCGAGCCACGCGGCCGGGCTGGCCGACTCGGTGCCGCTGCCGTACGACGGCGACAAGCTCGATGCGGCGAAGAAGGCCGCCCACGACACCGCGGATGGCTGGGCCAAAGAGATCCCCGGGAAGATGCAGGAGGAGGCCCAGAAGAACATCTACAGCCACCAGGGCGAGACCGAGCAGGGCGTCCACGACATCGCGAGCAAGCAGAAGGATCAGGTCAAGACCGTCTACGACAAGCTCAAGGAGACGCTCGAGACCGCGCACACCCAGGCGCTGACCGGCGCGTCGACGGCACGCACCCAGGCGCTCGCGCAGATCGACTCGATGGCCGCGTCGACCTGTGCGTCGCTGGCGGCGCAGGGGGCGGGGCAGGTCGCGGCGGTCCACCAGCAGGCGTCGTCGGCACGGGCCGGCATCATCCAGGCGGGGCAGGCGGCGCAGGCCAGCACCGCGCAGGCCTGCGATCAGGCGGCGGCCGGGCTCGAGAAGGGCGCGATCGGCCTGGTCAAGGGCGCCAAGGAGATCGAGGCGCCGGATCCGACGGCCACGCAGGCGGCGGTCAAGCAGAGCGCGGCGCAGCTCCAGGGCGCCGCGACGTCGATCTCGGGCGGCCTCCAGAAGTCGGCGAGCCAGGCGGCGCAGGGGCTCACCACGCAGGCGCAGGGCGCGGCGCAGGGCATGGCGGGGATCGCCTCGCAAGCGAAGATGTCCGCGGCGCAGACCGCCCAGGGTGCCACCCAGTCGATCAATCAGTCGGCGCAGGGCGCCTCCCAGGCCCTGCAGAAGATGGGTCAGGACTTCACCAAGCAGGCCCAGGGCATCACCGACGGTGCCGACAAGGCGTTCTCGGGGATCGTCAAGGACATCCAGACCGCCTACCAGACCGCCACCAAGACGCTCCAGGACGGGATCAAGACCGGCGTCGAGAACCTCCAGAAGGGGTTCCACAGCGCGATCGACGACAAGGAGAAGGCGGCGATCGCCGAGAACGCCAAGAAGGCGGCCGACGCGGTCAAGCCGTGGTGGCAGAAGGCGCTCGCGTTCGTCCTCGTGATCGTCGTGGCGATCGTCATCACCGTGGTGGTGACGGCGCTGACCGGCGGGCTCGGCACCGGGCCGCTGATGATCGCCATGATCGGCATCGGCTCGGGCGCGCTGGCCGGTGGGTTAAGTAGTGCCGCGGGTCAGATCGTCAATAACCTCGTGATGGGCAAGGGCGCGTTCGACGACTTCTCGTGGAAGGAGGTCGGCATCGGCGCGCTCGCCGGCGGCCTCACCGCGGGCCTGGCGTCGGGCGTGTCCGCGATCGGCGGCGCGACGATCAAGGCCGCGATGGAGGGCGCCTCGGGCCTCACCAACGTCGCGATCCGGACCGGCGTCAACTTCACCACCGGCATGGCGGCCGACGCGGTGGCGCAACTCGCCATCAACGGCAAGTACGAATTCAGCATGCAGAACATGATCACCACGCTGGGCTTCAGCGCGGTGATGAGCACCAACAAGTTCCTCGACGTGCAGAACCGGGTCGGCGACGGTATCCGCACCTCGGTCGGGCTGGATCCGATCCATGTCACGGCTCCGGGTGTCGACACCGGCGGCGCGCACCCCGGCGAGGGCAGCACCGGTACGCACGGCACGGAACCCGGCTCCGGCACGACCGGCGAGCCGTCGGGACATGGGACCGAGCCAGGCCAGGGGACCAAGCCTGGCGAAGGCGGCGCGAAGCCGGGTGATGGACCTGGTCGCGGCACGGAGCCGGGCCAGGGGACCAAGCCCGGCGAAGGCGGCCCCAAGCCCGGCGATACGACCGGTCATGGCACGGAGCCGGGTCAGGGGACCAAGCCCGGCGAAGGCGGCCCCAAGCCCGGCGAGGGCGGCCCCAAGCCCGGCGAAGGCAAGGCGCCCGGCGAAGGCGGCTCCAAGCCCGGTGACGGCAAGGCGCCTGGCGAAGGCGGCAAGAAGCCGGGCGAAGACGGCAAGGCACCCGGCGAAGGCGGCAAGAAGCCGGGCGAAGACGGCAAGGCACCCGGTGAAGACGGCAAGAAGCCGGGCGAAGACGGCAAGAAGCCGGGCGAAGACGGCAAGAAGCCGGGCGAAGACGGCAAGAAGCCGGGCGAAGACGGCAAGAAGCCGGGCGAAGACGGCAAGAAGCCGGAGGAAGACGGCAAGAAGCCGGGGGAAGACGGCAAGAAGCCCGGCGAGCAGGCTGCCGAGTCCACGGGCGAGGAGCAGCAAGCACACGACACGGCGCGCGACTCCGAGATGAACGCCGACGGGTACCCCGAGGCCACCCGCGCCCAGGCCGACAAGGCCGCCGCGAGCATCGACGAAGGCAAGACACCGACCAAGAACGAGCTCCGCGATACCGAAGCCAACCAGCGCGGTCGCGAGGACCTCGAGAAGATGCTCAAGGATCCGAAGCTCTCCCCCGAGGAGCGGATCAAGATCCAGAAGGAGCTCTCGGAAAAGCTGCGCGGCGAGCCCGATCCGACCGGCAATCTCGATCGCGACCTCACCAACGCCAAGACAAAGGTGGAGAGCGAGCCCAAGCCGGGTGAGACGGCGCCCGAGGGCAAGAAGCCGGGCGAGCCGACGCCCGAGGGCAAGAAGCCGGGCGAGACGGCGCCCGAGGGTCCCCTCGGGTCGCGCGAGCGCGCGAAGCTGCCTCCCGAGCAGCAGCCGGTCTACGACAAGGCCTGGGAGTTCTATCGGTCACAGGGCATGTCCGACTCGAGGATCGAAGGCCACCTCCGTGGCATCGACTTCTCGAAGCCCGTCGAGGTCACGACGATTCCCAAGGGCACCGTCGTTCAACAGACCCAGCCGCCGGGTGCGCCGCAGGGCAGCTACTACGCGCCGCCGGGCACCGAGCCCGGCAAGCTCGGCATCAGCCCCAAGGGCGACGTGCGTGGGCCCGACGGCGAGACCGTCGTCGGCCACGTCGACAAGCAGACCAAGCTCTACGTGACCACCGAGGACGTCGTGGTCCTCAAGTCCTCGGCCGCCAAGATCGAGGATACCTGGTCAATGCACGAGGTCGGCTCGTCGTCGAAGACGGGCAAGTCGGTCCCGTTCCTCGCCGAGGGCGGCGGCACGCAGTACTTCACGACGACCAAGCCGGAGCTCGTCCCGTACACCGAGCCCACCGTGACCCCGCACGAGGTAACCGGCGGCCCGGGCCCACACAACAATCTCGAGATGGCCGGTCCCAAGGTCAAGCCGGGCGAGATTACGAGCGAATCCAAGCCGGGCCAGATCACGAGCGAATCCAAGCCGGGCGAGATCACGAGCGAATCCAAGCCGGGCGAGACCACTGGCATGGTTGGGGAAGCCAAGCCCGGTGAGGGCGGCACCCAATCCGGCGAAGAGACCGGCACCGATAACTCGAAGCAGCGAGGTGCAGTGCCCAAGCGTGAGTCGTTCCCAACGCCCGAGGGTGGGACCGTGGAGGTCGTCGCGGATGGAAAGGCCGTTGTTCCCACCGGCAAGGTGGAGGCATACGTCCGAGGCGGGGTCAAACCATTCACGCCCGAGATGAAGGCCGAGTTGCGCAGCTTGCAAGAACTTAAGCAGACCGCCCGGAAGGAATTCGACAAGTCCCCGGAGAACCAGAAGCGAATCGATGAGCTCAAAAAGCTGCAGCATAACTTCGAGCGCTCTTCGGACATGGCGAGCACTCTCGATGATGCGGGGCTCACCGATACCCCAGAGAATAATGCTGCCCTACTCCAGCATTTGTTGGATGTGGGCCAGAAAGTGACCCAGGACAACACGCGCGATGTGGCTAGCGAGATCGTAGGACCTGCTGGTAAGGTCAAGCTGCTCACCACCTGGAAAATACTGCCCGATGGACGTGCGTACCTCTCAACGATCAAGGTTATACCGAGGAAGTAGATCATGAACCCCACTCCAACGGATCATGAGCTGATCGATCGCCTCCTCGTTCTCCCGGCAGATGAGATCCGTTATGATACGCTATCCACGTCGACCCTCTCGGCGCTTGCGACGCAGCTGTCTGATCCGTTCATTGCGACCTCTGCTCTGGGCGAGTTGGCCCAACGAGGACCACAGGACACGAAGGATGCCGCCGAGAACATACTCGATCGCGAGTTCTGGGATCGGCATCTGACTGCATTCGCGCTTACGCTACTCTACGACCGTGATCCTGAAAGCGGAATCCGAAGAATGGAGAGCTTAGCCGCAACCTGCGCCGATCCGAAGATCCTAACAGCCATGATCGAAAATATTCTATCGGATCCTCAGCGATTCCGAACGACCGGCAGAGCCTCCCTCGCTCGTGTGATCGCCCAGCGAGTAGCCGCGCTCGATCCCGAGGCGTTCGACGATGTCGAACAGCGGGACAAGTTCCTCAGCATGTTCGGCAGCGCGAGCGCGTAGGATGGGTCGAGGTCAAGTCCGCCGCAATCGGCGACAATGCCAACGGTCCCCTTGACTTCAAGGGCTGGGATCTTGTGAGTCGAACCGAATTGTTCGGTGAGTTGGGCAAGGGCGCCCGAGGCCCCTCGGCTCGCGCGAGCGCGCGAACCCTCCCGGAGCAGCAGCCGGTCTACGACAAGGGAACATTGGAGAATCAGTTTGCTGACTGGCCGATCAAAGGCCTCGAAGAGGTCATTATCATAAAAGATGGAACGGTACTTCGCTTCTGGCCCAGGTAGAGGATGTCGTGGCGCTTGAATATACACTGGAGTTTGGAGCCGATCTCTCTACTGAGCAAACGCTACGGACGGTTTCCCGGACGGGACCATCGTATGGTCTCGGCGTTGGCCTGGTGTCGTTGAAGTCGAACTCGGTCCCTGTTCGGGGTGGCACGTTATCGCCCGAAGGACGAGCTCCCTCCGCCGCTCGTTGAAGAAATATTCGAAAGCCGCTTTCCGATCAGCGTTCTGTTGCGACTCTCCAAGTCGGACGCGAGTGCGTGGGGAGCGATGATCGACGTGGTCGATCGATTTCTGCAAACGTGGCCGGACGATGCAGTGCTGCTATTCAATGGTGAGATCGTTCTCTTGCACCGGCAAGCTGGCACGTTGCGGCTGAATCGAAACGCCAGCTGGTGGCAAAACGACCAAAATCGCGCGCGAGTCACGATCCCATACGAATGGGCGGAGATTCCGAAACTCGAGTGAGCCATCGGGCAAGATCATCCTGCTGGATTCCCTTGGGCAGGAAAGCGTGGCCCTCCCTCGCGCACGACTGGTCACCTTCGTTCAGGACAATCGATCGCGATAGTCGCGATCGCCGAGCCGGCGATGAACGGTGACGCGGTGGGTCGCGGGATCGTGGGTGGTGTTCGATGCAGGCGCACGCCGTTGAAGACGGGCGAACCCAAGAAGGGCACCAAGACGCAGCACGCGCAACCCGACGCCGTCAGCTACGAGCGCAGCGAGATCCTCCACGACAAACCGGCGGGTCGCCCGATCTCGAAGGATCGCCAGGAGATCATTCGCTTCATCAACGCCTACAAGGCGGCGACCGGCAAGCCGCCGGAGAAGATCACGATCCAGCGCTACGATCCCAAGACGGGAGCGCACGTCGCTACCGAGACGTACAAGCCGGAGGACTTCTTGCCGAAGGGTCCGCCCAAGAAGTAGTGTATGGGCGTGGCCACGTACCGCGTCTACAACAACAGCAACGCGCTTGTCCAAGTCACGGATGGACAGCTCGACGATGCGGTGAAGAGCAGCGGTCCTCTGTCGGCTGAGCTCGCGAACGCTGCGGGCACAGCGCGTCGCCGCGATCTGATCGATCGCCTGCGAGCCACGCTGGCCGGCAAGGATCGCATCACCAAGCTCGCGGCGGCGCGCGCGCTGCTCACGCTCGGTGATCGCGATTCGATCGGCGTCTTGCGCGAGCGCGCGAACACCGAGGACGAGGCGATCGTCGCCGGGGTGTTCCGTGGAATCGCGTTGCGACTCGAAGGCGTGGAGGCCCTGCGCAAGGCGTTCGAGACCGGCGACCAAGATCCGGCACTCGCGGGAGCGCTGGCAGCCGTCTATAACGGCACCTTCGATCTGACCGCTGGCGACCTCGAGCTGCTGCTCGACATGGTCGCGGCGTACCTCGCCAACACGGCGAAGTGGATCGCGGCGATGGATCGCGACGAATGGAAGAGCGACCTCGATACGCTCGTCGCAACGCTCGCCGAGGGCGCGGCGCTTATCCCCGATCGCGGACGTGCGCGCGACGTGCTAGCGGCGCTCGGTGGGTCGCGCGCTGACCGCGATACCAAGCAGACGGCCAAGAAGCTGCTCGCCGGGCTGTGATGCAATGTCGATGAGCCACAAGGCGTTCGTGTTCGACGTCGCCGCGTTCGAGCGCGAACTGCGCGCGATCCTCGCGCAAGCAATCGCCGCTCGTGATGTGACACCGCTACGTGCCTTCATCGAGGCGAATCGCGCCGCGCTGTCGTCACCGGATGCGGGCACCGAGCTCGACGACGACTGGGAAGCGCAGATCGAGTTCCCCGATGCCGAGCAGTACGGCGATCTCGCGCTGACGAAGTACTATGACCCGAACGCCGACATCGGGCTGGGGGGAGATTGGCACGCGACCAGCGAGCTCCTTGGCGCACATGGTCTCGGCGACGCGCTCATGCTCGGGACGCCGCTTCCCGGCTTCGATCCCGGCAAGCAGGGCTCGTACTTCCAATCACCGACGCAGGTGCGCGCGAACCTGCGCGCGCTCGGCGAACTGCTCGGCCGCGAGCCTGCGCTCGCATCGAACCTCGCACCGCTTCGCGCGATGCTCGACGAAGGCCGCGACGCGTCGACCAGCAGTCGGCGCAGGAGCGCACGCGGCACCGGCGCCTCGGGGCCGGGTCTCTCGAGATTGCGCTCGAACAGCCAAGCTTCGCCCTGAGCTCGTGATGCACCGGGAGGTGGTGATGCTCACCGGACGCGCGGGCAGGTGCTTGGCCTCGCTGCGTTCGTTCCCGTAGCGTACACTACCGGGATGAGCGGCAACCCCAAACCCGAAGCACTCCCGGGCCTCATCGCCAAGGGCCTCGAGATGGTCGAGCAGCGCCTGAGGCAATCGAACGGCGCCCAGATCTACGACTCGATCAAGGCGCAGCTAACCTACATGAAGCAGACGATCGAGGCTCACGCCAAGCCCTCCGACGAGAAGCTCGACAGCCTCACGTTGGGCATCTATGCGGCGCGTGAGTTCGAGACGTCGGATCCGGCGTTCGCAGACGTGCTGTTCGACGTCGAGTATCTGTTCAAGCGCCTGTAGCCAGCCCGCATGGCGGCGTTCCGGGATGCGAGAAGAAAGATATTCGGTGGGCGTCGAAGAGGACTCCGGCAAGCACTACGTGTCGATCCCGGTCAGCAACGGCCTGGTCGATTACGAGGAGTACTACGAGATCGACCAACGCACGTTCGAGCGCTATCGCGCCGATCCCGACAGCGCGCGCGACTTCGTGATGCGCTGTCGTAACGCGAGATGGACGACCGGCTGATCATCAAGCCCGGCACGGACCGCGGCACACGCGATCTGAGCGGACGGACCAGCCCGGACCGGCCGCGACGTTCCGTGTCATACTCCGGGGGTCCATGAGTGACCGCGCGCGCGTGGCTGCTATCGAAGAGGGATTGGCGTCGGAGGATCCGGAGGACGTCTACGACGCCCTCATCGATGTCGGCAAGCAGGGTCACCGCGAGCTCGTCGCGCGGATCGCCCCGTACCTGGCGTCGCCGACCGGCTTTCTGCGTGAGGCCGCGCAGCGGACGCTGGTGTTTCACCTTCACCTGCCGGAGTACAAGGCGGACGCCATCCGCATGCTCGATACCGATCCGGATGAAGGCGTTCGCGAGGCCGCCGCGATGGGACTCAGCTTCTTTGCGATGAAGGATGCCGAGTTGCTCCAGCACCTGCTGCGGGTCGCGATCAACACCTCCGAGCAGGACACCGTCCGCGCGGCGGCCTTCCTCTCGGCCCTGGACGCCGCGGGCCTCGAGCCTGGGGAGTTTCCCAACGCGCGCGCTGCCGGGCTTCGAGGCGAAGGCAGCTTGGGGATTACTGGCGCGCGTCCTGAGCCGGGCTGGGCACACGGTTCCCTGTGAAGTGGTCGAGCGCGCCGACGATGATGCTCCGAGCGCCGGATCGTGATATCGCTTGCCGAGCCTCCAAGACACTGCCAACGAATGAACTGGTGCCAAGAGGTTGTTCATGAGTGATCCAGCGCTTGAAGAGGGCCTCGCGTCGGAGGATCCGGAGGACGTCTACGACGCCCTCATCGATAGCGGCAAGCAGGGGCATCGCGACATGGCCGACCGGGTCGTGCCGTACCTGACCTCGCCGACGGACTTCTTGCGCGAGGCCGCGGTGCGGACGCTGGTGTTCTACTTCCACCTTCCGGAGCACAAGGCCGACGCGATCCGCCTGCTCGACAGCGATCCCGATGAGGGGGGGCGCCAGGTGGGGGCGATGGGGCTCCGCATGTTCGCGGCCAAGGATCCGGAGCTGCTCCCGCACCTCCTGGCGGTCGCGCTGAACCCGGCCGAGGAAAACATCGTCCGCGACGCGGCGTTCGTCTCGGCGCTCGTCGCCACCGGCAGCATCGAGCGCTCGGAGTTCCCCATGGGCGACTGGCTGCCCGGGTTCGACGCCAAGGCCGACTGGGCGCTCCTCGAGCGCGCGCTGCGCAAGGCCGGGATCCCGGTTCCGCCCGGGGTCGCCGAAAGAGCGGCACGCAAGCGATGACCCCGCCGGAGTCGCCGACGTTCGAGCAGCTCATGGCGGAGCTGACCGGCCTGTCGGCCAAGCTGGCCGGCCGCGAGGGCCAGGCGATCCGCACGCACCTCCAGCGGCTGGCGACGATCCTCGCGCAGCAGGGCCCAGAGCCGGAGCTGCGCGCACAGGCGGCGACCGAGCTCGAGCAGCTGATCGGGGCGATCGCCCAGCTCGGCAAGACCAAGCGCGGGCCGAGCGCGAAGGCGATCCGGGACATCGACCTGGGGCAGCTCGCCGGCGGGCTGCGCACGTTCGTCACGTACCTGCGGGCGCCGACCGGTGAGAACCAGGCGCAGGTGGAACAGCTCGTCGCCAAGCTGCAAGGCGCAGCGGTGCTTCAGCCGGTACCGCTCGACGAGCTGCGGCGCGGCGGCGCGATCGACGGCACGATCGAGGAGCTCGCGGTCGAGTCGGCGCGGCGGCACGGCCTCGAGGGGGCGGAGCTGCGCCACACCGTCGAGCGCATGAAGCAGCAGATGGCGTCGCTCATGACCCAGCTCGAGCTCCGCGCCCAGCAGGAGGCGTCGCGCGCGCGGACGGCGTCGGAGTTCGAGCGGCTGGTCGACGCCGTGGTGCAGACCGGCACCGCGCTGGGCCAGGCCGTCGCGCACGAGCGCGCGCCGATCGTCCAGGCGTTTCGCGGCGTGGACCTCGCGCACATGGCCGAGGGCCTGCGCGTGTTCGCCGAGTGGCTATCGACCCCGGCCGCCGACAGCACCGCGCACGTCGCCCTGTTGCGCGCGCGGCTCGCCGAGACCCTGGGGCCGCCGACCGCCGGCGACCCGGCCCGCAGCGAGGCCGAGCGGCGCGCCGACTTCGAGCGCGAGATCAAGGCCGCGGTCGATCAGATCTTTCGCAGCACGAGGCCCGCGCCGCCATGACCGGCGACGCCGAGCCTTCCTTGCGCGCGCTGGCCGAGCTGATCGCACGGATCGCGGGGGCCCTGCACGCCGGCGGTGACGACGCCACGGCGCGCACGCAGGCGGCGGCCGACGTCGACCGGCTGCAGGCGCTCGTCGGCGAGACCGAACAGCGGCGGACGCCGGGTGGCCCTGCAGGCTTCGACCTCGCGCAGATCTCGGCGGCGCTCGGCGTGTTCACCGAGTGGCTGCGCACGCCGACCCCGGCGAACGAGGCCAGGGCCGAGCGCGCAATGACCGATCTTGCGGCGGCCGTGGGGCCGCTCGTCGGCTGGGATCCGGCCCGCGAAGACGCCGCGAAGCGCGCGCAGTACCGCCGGGAAGCCCGGGCGGCGCTCGACGAGATCTTCGCCGACAAGCCCAAGAAGCCGTAGCGCTTCGCCAGCGTGTAGGCGCGAGTCGTTTCGGGGCGGTGCTCGACGAGATCTTCGCGTATAGACCCGAGGAGCCCTGGCTGCTTACGAGCGTCAGCCGCGCGAGTCGCGCTGGGCGGCTTGCTCCGCGCCTACGGCAAGATCTCGAGCGACGCGACGTCAACCTGATAGATGTCTCCCGGCGGACGACCGCTCGCCGGTGCCGGCACGATGCCGGGGCGCTCCGAGGTGAAGAACAGGTACTTCCCGTCGGGGCTGAACGCGGGCGCGAAGTCGGCGAGCGGCGAGTTGATGCGCGCGCCGAGGTTCTTCGCCGGCGACCAGGCGCCATCGTGCAACCGGCTCGCATAGAGGTCCGCGCCACCCACGCCGCCCTCGCGGTCGCTCACGAACACCAGGAGCGTGCCATCCGGCGAGATCGCCGGGTTGCTCTCGCTCGCCGGGGTGGAGATCCCCTCGAGGGGTGTGGCCGTAGGATATCCGTCACCCGAGCGAGGGGCGCGGTAGATATCGCCGCCGCCCGTGGCGTCGGACTGGAAGTACAAGGTTCCGTCGCGCGCGATCGAGACGCAGACTTGATTCCCGGGCCCACTGGGGGCGCCGTCGACGTGGACCGGCTCGCTCCAGCCCGTGCCCGCCCGGATGACGTACCAGGTGTCGAAGTCGGTCGCCGCGCTCCCCGGCCGCGGGCGATTCGAGCTGAAGTACAGCCGGTCGCCGGCCGCGAACGGATCGACGTCCCGGAACTCGCCGGTCGAGAACGGCAACGCCGCGGCGGGCTGCCAGGCCCCGTTCGCGAAGCTCGACGACACGATGGCGAACTTGCTGCGATCGGCGTTCGCACGATCGAAGTAGGCGGCCAGGCCGTCGGGCGCGAACGTGATCGCGAACTCTGGATCCGCGGTCGACACCGCGCCGGGCGCGAACACCCGAGGGCTCGTGATCGGCGCCGCGCTGGCATACGCGGGAAGGCTCGCCGGGAGCGCGTGGGCCGCTCCCGGAGCCCTGGGCCCGCTACACGCTGTCAGGACGATCACCGCGATCACGCTTCGCATACCGCATCCTATCGCAGCGCTGGACGAGACCGTGGTCTGCGGCCCGGTCACCGCCCCTGACCGAAAATGCCGTGGCGCGCGCGCCGTCTTCCACGCTGTCCCGCGAGGATGGCAACGCGCCGCGCAGCGACGCGGGCTGGGTTCGGCGCGAGATAAATTGCACGGCCGGGTGGTCGTGCGCCGGCCGGTCGTGGAGATGGCACCGCGCGTGGGTCGCAATACGGTCGTCGACGGACGAGCGACGGGCCCAGACCTGCGTCGCAAGCAAGCGTGTGCGCGGTCTCCAGAAACTGCGCCGGAGTAGAACGCGAATTCGTAGCAGCGCCGGGTCGGGTCTGCCGCCTCGAGCTTGGAACCGACGCGAGCGGTGACGCTTGCCGAGCCGTTCGAGCGGCGGTAGATACCGTGCAGAACACGGCCGCGGCACGGTGCGAAACCTTCGCAGGATCGAGACTTCGAGGGGCGCGTCAGAGGGGGCGCGTATACTCCGCGCCCATGGTAACGCCACGCACGGTCGTCGTCGTCAATCCCAAGTCGCAGGGCGGGCGGCTGGGCAAGCGATGGACCGAGATCGCCGACACGATCGGGCGGGCGTTCCCGTTCGACGAGGCGATCACCGAGGGCCCGGGCGACGCGACGCGGCTGGCGCGCGAGGCGCTGCGCGGCGGGGCAGAGCGGGTGGTCGCGATCGGCGGCGATGGCACGATCAACGAGGTCGTGAACGGGTTCTTCGATGACCAGGGCCAGCCGATCGCGCCCGAGGCGAGCTTCGCGGTGGTCCCGTACGGGACCGGCGGCGATTTTCGGCGCACGGTGCACATGCCGACCGAGCTTGCCGAGGCGGCGAAGGTGATCGCGGCCAACCACCGCCGCAAGATCGACGTCGGGCGGCTCGAGTTCACGCAGGCCGGCGGCGGGCGCGCCGTGCGGATGTTCGCGAACATCGCGTCGTTCGGCGTGTCGGGGGTGGTGGACCGGCTGGTCAACGAGTCGAGCAAGAGGCTCGGCCGGCTGGCGTTCGCGTTCGCGACCGCGCGGGCGACGTGGTCGTACAAGAACCAGCGCGTGCAGCTGGTGTTCGACGGCGGCGAGCGCGTCGAGGCGACGATCAACACGGTGGCGATCGCCAACGGGCGGTACTTCGGCGGCGCGATGATGGTCGCGCCGAACGCCGAGCTCGACGACGGGCTGTTCGACGTGATCGCGATGGGCGACTTCGGGTTCGGCGATCTGCTCAAGAGCGGGCGGCGGCTGTACCAGGGAACGCACCTGACGATGGACAAGGTGACGGCGCGGCGGGCGCGGGTCGTCGAGGCCGAGCCGATCGATCCGGGTGCCGTGATCGAGCTCGATGTCGACGGTGAGAACCCCGGGCGGTTGCCGGCGCGGTTCGAGATCGTGCCGGCGGCGCTGTCGATCGTCGTGCCGGGCGGGGTCTCGGGTGGCGCGCCGGTTGCCGGCGAGGCCGCGGCGGGTGAGCGCGGCAAGCGGTCGCCCGCGACCTGATCATGCTGCGCGCGGTGCACAGTAACCGTGTCGAGGGCCTGCTCTCGGCGCTGCTCGAGGTCTTGCCGGTCGCCGATCCGTTCGCGCCGTCGACGGTCATCGTGGGCAGCCAGCTGATCGCCCGGTGGTTGACCCGCGAGATCGCGCTCCAGCGGGGCATCGCCGCGGGGCTCGCGCTCGTCACGTTCGACGCGTTCGTCGAGGCCACGTGGGCCGGCGATGCCGCCGGGCGCGAGGCCGGGCTCGGCGCGCTCGATCGCCGCCAGCTCGCCGCCGCGCTGGCCTCGGTGCTGGCCGACGACGGCGTGGTCGGCACGCTCGGACCGGTCGCCGCGTACCTCGCCGCCGCCCCGGCCCCGGGTGATCGCGCCGGGCCGCGCCGCGTGCAGCTCGCGGAGCACCTCGCGGAGCTCGTGTGGAGCTATGCGCTGTCCCGCCCGGACTGGATGCCGGCGCTCATGGCCGGTCAGGTGCCGGGCGAGCTGGCCGCCGATCCGACGGCGCGCTGGCAAGCAGCGTTGATCGGGGAGGCGCTCGGCCGGCTCGGCGCGGTGCCGACGCCGATGCTGCCGTGGCTGCGCCGCCGCGCGGGCCTGCCCACGCCGGTGCGCGCGCCGGTCTCGGTGTTCGGGCTGTCGTTCCTCGCGCGCGCCCAGCTCGAGGCGCTGACGGATCTGTCGGCGACGACCGACGTCACGGTGTACGTGGTCGATCCGTGCGAGGAGCTGTGGGACGACGTCGCCGGGCGGCGCACCGCGGAGGTCACCAGCGATCCGCTGCCGCTGGTCCTGTGGGGCCGCCCGGTGCGCGATACGCTGAGCGCCCTCGTCGAGCGTAGTGGCGGCGATCTGGAGGCGCGGTTTGCCGGCGGGGAACAGCTTCCGGACGCGTCGGGTATGCAAGGCGTGTGGAGCCTGTCGGAAGCATCGAGCCTGTCGGCGGAGCTGGGGCTGTCGGCTGAGCCGGATGTTCACGCCGGGATCGACCGGCAGCCCGCGGCCGCGTGTTTCCCGACGGCGCGCGATCGCCTGCTCGCCGACGTGCGCATGCGCCGCTCGCCGAGCCTGGTCGCGCCCGGCGAGCTCGCGGTGACAAGCGAGGCCGGCGTGGTGGTGCTCGCGTGCCCGAACGCGCGCCGCGAGATCGAGGTGATCGCCGCCGAGGCGCGCCGCCGGCTCGACGCCGCGCCCGAGCTCCGCGCGCACGAGATCGCGGTCTGGATCGCGGGCGACGCCGAGCGCTACCTGGCGCAGGCGCCGTCGGCGTTCGAGGCCGTGGGCGTGCCGTGCCACCTGATCGACGCGCCGATCGACGACCGTGGCCGGATCGGCGAGGCCGTGCTCGCGATGCTCGAGCTGCCGACCTCGACGATGGCGCGCCGCGATCTGTTGCGCGTGATGACCCACCCCGCCGTGCTCGCCGGCTACCCCCACGTCTCGGCCGAGGACTGGGTGCGGTGGACCGAGCGGCTCGGCATCGTGCACGGCAGCGACGGCGCGGCGCACGCCGGCACGTACCTCGAGGAGTACCCGGGGCTGTTTCACTGGGATCAGGGCGTGCGGCGGCTCGCGCTCGGCGCGTTCATGGTCGGCGAGCGCGCGCAGCGCGGCGCGGCGCGGATCGCGAGCTTCGAGGTGGCGCCGGAGGAGCTGCGCCCGGAGCACCAGGCGAGCGCGGCGACGTATGCGCTGCTCGTGCGATCGCTGTGCGCCGACGCGGCGTGGCTCGCGACGCTGGAGGCGCCGCTCGCGAAGTGGGCCGACGTGTTCGCGAGCCTGGTCGACGACTACCTCGCGCCGCGCGATGAAGACGCGACCCGCGATCTCGAGCGGGTGCGCGCGCTGCTCGCCGGGATCGCGCACGTCGATCGCGACGGCCGCCCGGTCGGGTTCCGCGAGGCCCGCGAGCACGCGGCGCGCCGGCTCGCCGAGGCGCGGGCGAACCGCGGCGAACCGCTGGCCGCCGGGGTGATGATCGCGCCGCTCGCCGCGATGCGCGGGGTGCCGTTTCGCGTCGCGTTCGTCGCCGGGCTCGATGAAGGCGCGTTCCCCGCCGGCGATCAGACGAGCCCGCTCGACCTGCGGCGGGAGCCCAGGGTCGGCGATGTCGCGCCGCGCGACCGCGACCGCGCCGCGTTCCTCGACGTCCTGCTCGGCACGCGCGACGCGCTGTACCTGTCGTACGTCGCGACCGAGGAGAAGAGCGGCCAGCCGCGGTCGCCGTCATCGATCGTGCTCGAGCTCTGCGATGCGCTGGCGCCCTACCTCGGCGCGGCGTCGAGCCGGGACGCTCTCGCGGCGCTGACCGTGCGGCACCCGCTGCATCGTTACGGCGACACGGTGCGGGCGGGCGGGCCGGCCGCGCTGCCGGTCGTGCTTCCGGCCATCGGGCGCGAGCGCTGGGGCGTGGCCGTGCGCGATGCGTTGCGCAACCACCTGCGCGCCGCCGGCCGGCCGATCCCGGACGAGGATGGTCAGCTGGCCCTGCTCGCGCACCCGGCGCAAGCCGCGCTGCGCGCCCAGCTCGGCATCATCGATGCTCCCGGCGCCGTTCCAGCTGCGGCGGTGACGCGCGGCCTGACGATCGCGAACCTGCGCGGCTTCCTCGAGTATCCGGTCCAGGCGTGGGCGCAGGCGGTGCTCGGGCTCGACGAGCTCCCCGATGACGAGGTGCTCGACCAGAGCGACGAGCCGTTCCACCTCGGCCGCGCCGAGCGCGCCGTGATGCTGCGCGAGGTGTTCGCGGCGCAGCTGCGCGATCCGGGCGGCCCGGTCGACAGCCGCTACGCCGCTGCCGTGAAGGAGCGCCAGCTGCGCGGCCAGTTCCCGGTCGGCGTGTTCGCCGACGCCGCCCACACGCTCGATCTCGAGGTCCTCCAGCGCTGGCGCGAAGGGCTGGGCGTGATCTCCATCGACGGCGCGACCCGGATCGGGTTCGGTCGCGCGTCGTCGCCCGGTGCCGAGCTCCTGCCGGCGCTCTCGCTCGAGCTGTCCGGGGGCCGGACGGTGCGCCTGGTCGGCCAGACCGAGCTCCTGGTGCGCGGCAAGCGCTACACGTCGATCGTGACGCTCCTGCGCAAGCTCGAGAAGCGGTCGCCCTACCACCTGCGCGGCGCGTTCGATCACCTGATGCTCGCCGCCGCCGGCCTGGCGACCCAGGGCCACACGCACCGGGTGATCGACGACGCGGGCCAGATCTGCGAGGTCCAGCACGACCCGTGGACGGCCGGCGAGGCGCGGGCCTACCTCACCGACCTCGTCACCGAGCTCCTCGATCAGCCGCACGGCTACCTGTTGCCGTTCGAGGCGCTCGCCAAGGCGCTGCAAGGCGGCCGGCCTTCAGCCAGGTACGGCGATCCGACCGCCGGGCTCGGCTACGGGCCCATCGATCGAGGCGATGGCCTCGAGGTCCCAGGCGACGCCGTCCGGCTGGCGCGGCGGCGCCTGCTGCCGCTCGTCGAGCGCATGCACGGCGAGCATGGCTTCGAGGTCGGCCCGTGACCCCGGTGAGCCCAGATAACCTCGATAGCCACGCGGACCACACGGATCTCGCGTACCTCGAGGCCCCGGAGCGCCGCGCGATCTACGTCGCGCGACCGGCCGCGCTGCCGCCCGCGGACGCCAGGCTCGTCGTGGTCGAGGCCTCGGCGGGCACCGGCAAGACGTTCTTCCTCGAGCACCGGGTGATCGATCTGATCCTCGCGGGCGCCGAGCTCGGCCAGATCCTGCTGGTGACGTTCACCGACAAGGCGGTCGCCGAGCTGCGCCTGCGGATCCGCGATCTGCTCGACCGGCTGTCGCGCGCCGCGGTGTCGACGGCCGTGGACGCGAACGCGGCGTGGCGGCTCGATGACGACGCGCGGCGCCGGCTGCGGGCGGCGATCACCGGGTTCGACCACGCGCCGATCCATACGATCCACGGGTTCTGCCACCGCATCCTGATCGAGGACGCGTTCTCGGCGCGCCGGCTGTTCGACCAGACCCAGGTCGCTGATGAAGTTGCGTTCGACGCCGCGTTCGGCGCGCTCGTCCGCGAGCGCTTCGCCTACCGCTCGCCGGATCGCGAGCTCCTCGCCGCGTTCCTCCAGACCCGGACCTCCTCGGGGGCGCCGCGCACCGTCGACGCGCTGCGCGCCCTGTTGCTCGGGTGCGTGCGCACCGGCGCCCAGCTGCGGCGCCCGCTCGATCCCGAGGCCGTGCGGCGGTCGGTAGCGCAGCTCCACGCGGCGTTCGGCAGCGAGGAGCGCCGCGCCGGCGTGCTCGCCGCGCTGCCGGGTGAACGGCGCTGGCTGACCGGCCGGCTCGATGAGATCGCCGCCGCGCTGGCCACCTGCGACGAAGCGTCGCCGCCGCCGGCGCAGCTGGTGGCGATCGATCGGGTCCGCGAGGCGGCGGAGCTGCTCGCGGGCCGCGCCGGCAAGCTCGGTCCCGAGGTCGCCGCGGCGGTGCGCGGGGTCGCCACGACGATGTCGCTCGACGAGGCGATCGCGGCCCAGATGCTGCCCGCGATCCTCGCGCGGATCGACGAGGACAAGGCCGAGCACGGCCAGTTCGACTACGACGACATGCTCGAGCTGGTGTGGGAGGCGCTGACCGGGCCGCGCCGCGGAGAGCTCGCCGCGCGGCTCCGCGAGCGCACGCCGTGGGCGATGATCGACGAGTTCCAGGACACCGATCCGGTGCAGTGGAGCATCTTCCGCACCGTGTGGATGCACCCCGACGCCCGCGGCCTCACGATCGTCGGCGATCCGAAGCAGGCGATCTACGGGTTTCGCGGCGCCGACGTCGACACCTACGTCGCCGCGCGCGAGGAGATGCTGCGCGCCGATGCCGTGCGGGTCGTGCTCGACGTCAACCGGCGCTCGACCGAGCCGCTGGTCTGTGCCGTGAACCAGATCCTGATCGGGACACTAGGGCTGCCGCTGCTCGCGGGCAAGATCACGTACGACGACCCGGTGCGCGCCGGCGGTGACGTCGTGTGCGACGACCTGCGGCCGCCGATCACGGTGTTCCAGCTGGCGTCGTCCGGCAAGGGCCAGACCGACGCTAACCGCCTCGCGCTGTGCGGCGCGATCGGCGAGGCGATCGAGGGGCTGCGCGCGGCGCCGCCGGCGTGGCGCGTGCGCGGCGTGGCGCGGTCGTTCGCGCTCGATCAGGTGATGGTGCTGACCCGCTCGAACCGCGAGAGCGCCGAGATCGCGGCCGCGCTGCGCGCGCGCGGCCTTGCGTGCGCGCTCGTCGAGCCCGAGAAGCTGTTCAAGACCCGCGAGGCGATCGAGCTCGCCTGCGTGCTCGCCGCGGTCGCCGCGCCGCGCGATCGCTCGGCCCGGATGCGCGCGCTGCGCACCCGGTTCTTCGACGTGCCGTGGCAGGATCTGATGCAGGTCATCGACGCGCCCGATCACCACCCGCAGATCGCGCAGATCTTCGACTGGGCGCAGCTCGCCCAGCGCCGCGCCTACGAGGCGCTGTTTCGCCGGGTGGTCGAGGACAGCCGGTTCGCCGAGCGCGCGCTCGTGCTCGGCGGCGGCGAGCGCGCCCTGACCAACACGTGGCACCTGATCGAGCTCCTGCTCGCGGCGGTCGCCCGCTCGCGCAGCGACCTGCACGAGCTGGTCGGCGAGCTGCGGCGGTGGATCGCCGACGATACGAGCCACCCCGACGAGCGCGACGTGCAGCGCGCCGAGACCGACGCCGACGCCGTCCGCGTGCTCACGATCCACAAGGCGAAGGGCCTCGAGGCACCGTATGTCTTCCTGTTCGGCGGCCTGTCCGGCGGCCCGCGGAGCCTGGTGCACACGCTGCGCGACGCGACCGGCCGCGCGCTCGTCGTCGGCAAGGCCGATCCGCTGACCCAGCAGCTGCTCGACGCCGAGGCGGACGCGGAGCACCAGCGGCTGGCCTACGTCGGGCTCACCCGCGCGCAGGTCCGGCTCTACCTGCCGGTCTACGGCGACGGCGTGCTCGGCAAGGCCGCCATGTACCAGCCGATCCAGCGCTGCCTCGTGCCGTGGCTTGGTCCGCGCCCGGCGGACGAGCGCCTGCTGTTCGAGACCGTCCCGGTGCCGGTGGGTGTCCCCGCCGCGCCGCCGCCGCCCGCCGATGCGCTCGCGAGCTTCGTGGCGCCGCCGCCCCCGGCACCGGCGGTGCTCGCGCCGCTGGCCGCGCTCCGCGGCGGCCTCACGATGCTGTCGTATACCCGGCTCGCGCACGACGCGAACGTCGCCGCGATCCCGGTTTCCCCCGGCGATGCCCTCGCGATCGATCCGGCCGAGTTCGACGTCGACGACTCCGCGGGCGAGGTCGGCGCGACGGACCTGCCGCCGGGCGCCGACTCGGGCCTCTTGCTCCACGACGTGCTCGAGATCGCCGACCTCGAGGTGGCCCGGCGCGCGCCCGATCTCGCGGCGTGGGCCGGCGATCCGGAGGTCGCGGCGCAGCTCGCCGGCAAGGCGCGCGAGCGCGGCGTGGCCGAGCGCGCCCTGCCGCACGCCGCGTCGATCGTCTACCAGACGCTCACCGCGCCGCTCGAGCTGGTCGATGGCACGACGCTGCCGCCGCTCGCCCGAGCGATCGCGTTCGCCCGCGAGGTCGAGTTCGGGTATCCCATTCCGGCGGCTTCGGCGATCCCGGGGATCCCGACTTCCGCGGGCCCGCCGCGCGGCCTGGTCAAGGGCTTCATCGACGGGCTGGTCGCGTGGGACGACGATCTGTGGGTGCTCGACTACAAGAGCGACCTGCTCGCCGGCGATGACCTCGCCGCGCTGGCGCAACGCCGGGTGCGCGAGCGCTACGCCGTGCAGGCACGGCTCTACGCGATCGCCGCGGACCGGCTGCGCGGGTCGCGCCGGCTCGCGGGGCTCCTGTTCGCGTTCATCCGCCACGGCGTCGTCGTGCCGGTGCGGATGGCGGACGACACGCTCGCCACGTGGAGCGCCTGGCTCGCCCAGATCGCCGAGCCGGCGCGGCCCGACCTGGAGCGCCGCGTATGACGTCCCTGCTGCAACCCCGCGGCACGCTGCGCGCGCGGTGGCAGTCGCAACCCTGCGCCGACATGTTTCGCCGGCTCGGCGTCGGCGCCCGGAGCTGCGATCTCGGCGACGAGGGGCTGTACCTCGCCGAGGAGCTGGTCGCCGCCGACCGCTGGTTCGGCGGCCGCGATCCGCTGACGCTCGGCGTGCTCGTGCTCGCGCTCATGATCGCGCAGCGCCAGGGCTCGACCTGCCTGCCGCTCGATCCGTCGCCGCGCGGCCACCTGCGCACGCTGGTCACCGAGATCACCCGGCTCGCCGGGATGCCGGGCGAGGCCCCGGCGCTCGTCCGCGCGATCGGCAGGCTCACCGGCATGCCGCAGTTCGACTCCGTGGTCGGCGCGCGCGATCAGCGGCTGCCGCTCATCGTCGACGGCGGCTGCCTCTACACCGAGCGGTCGCGGTGGCTCGAGGAGCGCGTCGCCCGCCGGCTCTCCGAGCGGCTCGCCGCGCCGGCCCAGGGCAACCCGGCGGTGGTCGCCGGCGTCCTCGGCGACCTCGCGCAGCGGCCGACCGGGGCGACCCTGTCCGGCGAGCAGGCCCACGCGGTCGGCCTCGCGCTCGCCGGCAGGCTCGCGATCGTCACCGGCGGCCCCGGCACCGGCAAGACCCTCGTCGCCGCCGCGATCGTCCGCGGCTTCGCGCGTCTCGGCATCACGCAGATCGCGCTCGCGGCGCAGACCGGCAAGGCGGCCAACCGGCTCACCCAGGTGATCGGCGCCGAGCTCGCGGGGATTCGCGAGCCGAGCGGCGCGGATCGTGCCCTCGCCGCGGCGCCGCCGGTCGCCCAGACGCTGCATCGCCTGCTCGGCTATCGCGGCGAGCGGTTCACGCACCACGCCCAGAGCCCGCTGCCGTTCGGCGCCGTGATCGTCGACGAGGCGTCGATGATCGATCTGGAGCTGATGGACGCGCTGCTCGACGCGCTGCCCGCCGGCGCGCCGCTGGTCCTGATCGGCGACGCGCACCAGCTGCCCGCGATCGACGCCGGCCAGATCCTCGCCGATCTGGCGACGCCCGACGGCCCCGCCGCCGCGCGGGTCGGCGTGCTCGCGAAGAGCTACCGCATGGACCAGGGCGATCCGAACGGCCGGGCGGTCTACGCCGCGGCGGCCGCGGTTCACGAAGGCGCCGCGCAGCGCCTGGTCGAGCGCACGCACCCGCTCGCCACCCCGCGCACGCCGGGCGCGCTCGGGTTCGCCGGCGTCGAGTGGGTCGATACCATCGCCGCCAAGGACCCGCAGGCGACCCGGTTCGCGGTCGCCGAGGGCCTGTGGCACCACTTCGAAGGCCCGCGCGCGCTGCGCGCCGCCGAGCGGGTGTTCCACTTCACCGATGGCCGGATCGATCCCGCCGAGTCCGCCGAGCTCGAGCGGCTGTGGCACCTGCTCGGGCGCGCCCGCGTCCTCACCGTCACGCGCGCCCTGGCGACCGGCTCGCTCGCGGTCAACGCCCACCTCCACGAGCTCGCGCTCCAGCGGATGTCGGTCGGCGGCCGGCCCGATCTGGTGCCCGGCGAGCCCGTCATGATCACGGCCAACGACTACCAGCGCGGCCTGTTCAACGGCGATCAGGGCATCATCGTGCGCGCCGACGAGGGCCTCGGCCGGCACCACTACCGCGCGGTGTTCCGTGTCGCCGGCGAGCTGCGCCCGTTCGCGATCGAGGCGCTGCGCGATCGGCTGGAGCTGTCGTGGGCGCTGACCGTGCACAAGAGCCAGGGCAGCGAGCTCGACGCCATCGCCCTGATCCTGCCGCACGACGATCTACCGATCGTCACGCGCGAGCTGATCTACACCGGCATCACCCGCGCCCGCACCGGGGTCGTGATCGTCGGCTCGCGCACCTTGCTCGTCGCCGCCGGCCGGCGCCGCGCCCTGCGCTACTCCGGGCTCGCCAACCGGCTGCGCGAGGCGGTGCGGCGGTGACCGAGCGGCCGCCCGCAGGCGCCGGCGATCCGACCTGCGCCCACAGCGTCCGCGAGGCCGGGATCTGCGTGCGCTGCGGCCACTGCGACCACGAGCTGATCTTGAACGGCGCCTGCTACTTCTGCGGCACCACCGAGCTCGATCCGATCGCCCTGTCGCCCAAGAAGCCAGCCGTGATCCCGCCCGAGCAGCTGGTTCGCAAGAAGCCGAGGTAGGCGGCTAGAAGTCGAAGCCGGCGGACACCGATAACGTCGTCTGCGCGGCCGCGGCGTCCTTGGCGTCGCAGAACGACGTGGTGGAGTTGGGCAGGCAAGGCGTGGAGGTGCCGAGCCGGTCGTCGACCGAGTTGCCGGCGAGGGCGAACTGGGCCTCGATGGTCAGCTGCAGGACGTAGTACTGGAACTTGGCGCCGACCAGGATCCGCTCGCGAAAGATCGTCGCCTGATCCGAGAACACGAAGTTGTTGTTCGAGTCCATCTCGTTGCCCATCTGCAGCGAATCGACGTTGGGCGTCGCGTCGATCACCTCCGAGCGCGGGATGATCATGAGGAGGTCCCCGCCGACGAACGGATCGAACCGCCAGGTCCCGCCGATGCCGAAGTGCTTGGAGATGGTCACGTCGACCGAGGCGACGGTCAGGTCGAGCTCGCGCTGGTTCATCATGCGCGAGACCGCGCCGCGCACCGCCAGGCTCGGGATCGGCAGATCGTGGTAGCCCTCGTGGAGGCCGAACTTGGCGTAGAGCTGACCGGTCCACGTGGTCGAGTCGACGAGGTGGACCGCGCCCGCGCCGATCTCGAACGACGGCAGGGGGAACCACATGCCCTTGCGCACGAACACGCCGATCGTGCGGAGCATCTGAGGGCCGTTGGCGACCCCCAGGGTGCCGGCTGGATCCGGGGAGCCGGCGAGCGCCCGCCAGTAGGGCTGCCGGCTGTCGATCGTCGTCTGCGAGACATCGACGTCGAACTGGAAGCCGGCAAAGCCGAGGGTGTCGGCGGGGGTGAGCAGGTGAGGCGCCAGCACGACGCCGAGCTGCGACGTCAGCTCGCGAAACTCGAGGTTCTCGCCGACCACCCCGGTGAGCTTGCCGCCGCTGTCGGTCATCCGCGTCGCCAGCCGGGACAGCACCAGATCATTGGGATCGGCCGCCGCGAGCCGCGACATGCAGACGAGGACGAGCGCGGCCGGCGCTCCACGGAGCATGGCGAAAGCGTAGGCCCGTATGCGACCAGGTGTCAACGCGGCCCTCCGTGCAGTAGCCTCGGCCCGCATGATCGGACCCGCGCTCATCGTTCATGGCGGCTGCGGCACCCCTCCCGAGGACGAGGAGGGTCCGCGCCACGCGGCGTGTGAGCGCGCGGCCGAGGTCGGCTGGCAGGTGCTCACCGCGGGCGGCAGCGCGCTGGATGCGGTGTGTGCCGCCGTGCGGCGGCTCGAGGACGAACCGCTGCTCAACGCCGGCACGGGCGCATACCTGCAGGCCGATGGTCTGTCGCGGCTCGACGCCAGCGTGATGACCGGCGATGGCCGCGCGGGCGCGGTGGTGCAGGTCCCCGGGCTCAAGAACCCGATCGAGCTCGCCCGCTACCTCCTCGAGCAGGAAGGTCACATCATGCTGTCCGGGCGCGAGGCGCTGGAGCTGGCGCTGCGCCTGGGGCACCCGGCGGCGGTGGTGGCGACGCTGCGAAGATCGCCTACTGGCAGGGGCACCTCGACGAGGCGTGCCTGCGGCTCGACTACGCGGCCATGGCGGCCCGGTGGCGCGCGGAGCTCCCGCGCCGGCTGGGCACGGTGGGCTGCGTCGCGCGGGACGCGCGCGGTCAGCTCGCCGCGGCCACGTCCACCGGCGGCAGCGGGCAGTGCTACCCGGGGCGCGTGGGCGACTCGCCGATCATCGGCGCCGGCACGTACTGCACACCCGCGGTAGGTGTCTCGATGACCGGGACGGGCGAGCGCATCATGGTGCTCCTGTCGGCCAAGCGGCTGTGCGATCTGGTCGCGGACGGCCGCGTGGCCGACACCGCCGCGCGGATGGTCATCGCCGAGCTCGATCGCATCGACGGCGCTGCGGGGCTGATCGCGCTGACGGCGGACGGCACCTTCGTCGAGCAGCGCAACACGCCGTACATGGCCAGCGCGCGGCGATCCTGAAGCCACCGGCGGCCGCGCCGGATGAGACAGGCGCGTGGTACACCGCGCCTATGGCCGTGTATGCCACGATCCTGGTCGACGATACGGGCCCGATCGCGCGGGTCACGCTGAACCGCCCCGAGAAGCGCAACCCCATCGGGCCCGCGACGTGCGGCGAGCTGGTCCAGGCGCTCGCCGACCTCAAGGCCAAGCCCGAGGTGCGCGTGGTCGTGCTCACCGGCGCGGGCCCGGTGTTCTCGGCCGGCGGCGATCTATCGGCGATGCAGGCGGCGCCGGCCGGCCCGACCGCCAGCCTCGTCGATCTGTTGCTCGCGATGCACGAGCTCGGCAAGCCGATCATCGCGATGGTCAACGGCCCCGCGCTCGCCGGCGGGCTCGGCCTCATGGTCGCCTGCGATCTCGTGGTCGCGGCCGACACGGCGAGCTTCGGCACGACCGAGATCGCGGTCGGGCTGTGGCCGATGATGATCACCGCCGAGATCACGCGCAGCGTCGGTCGCAAGAAGACGCTCGAGATGATGCTGACCGGGCGCAAGCTCGATGCGTCCGAGGCGCTCGCTTGCGGGCTCGTCACCCGGGTCGTTCCTGCCGCCGAGCTCGAGGCGGCGACCCAGGAGCTCGCGACCGAGCTCGCCGGCAAGAGCCCGGCCGCGGTCGCGCTGGGCCTCCACGCGTTCTATCGCTCCCAGGACATGGCGATCGAGCCGCAGCTGCGCTACCTGCAGACCGAGCTGGGCCAGGTACTCGCGCTTGACGATGCCCGAGAAGGCATTGCGGCGTTCCTTGCCAAGCGCAAGCCAGTCTGGACCGGCAAATGAGTAGTGGGTGAGGGCGCGCGAATGAGCTTCAACTAACGAATAGAATTCAGCGAAGGATACCGATGAAGGTCGTTGGAATCGATCATGTCCAGCTCGCGATTCCTCCCGGCGGTGAACCAGCGGCGCGCGCGTTCTACGGCGATATCCTCGGGCTCCCCGAGCTCGTCAAGCCCGAGGCAATGCGCGGGCGCGGCGGAATGTGGTTTCAAGCCGGGCCGATCCAGATTCACCTCGGGATCGAGCCCGACATGCGTCCGTCGAGCAAGGCACATCCGGCGCTCGTGGTGACCGAGCTCGACGCGTGGCTCGCCAGGCTGGCCGCGGCGGGCTGCCGGTGGCAGAGCGCCGACGAGATCCCGGGCGTACGGCGTGGCCATACGTGGGATCCGTTCGGCAACCGGATCGAGCTGATCGAGACGAACCGCACGACCTGATTCGCCCGGGCGGACGTCCTTGAACAGCAGGGCGCGCGTCATCCGAGCGTGATCTCGTGGGCCAGTGCAGCGCGTTCATGCGCCGTGGTGGTCCGGCCACTGACCCACTTAACCTGTTCCTAAATGTCAGGGCGACATAGGCTGATGTGGAGTAAGCTGGATCATCCAGCGCCGCGTCATCGTGTATCGGGTTCGTCTCCTGCGATGCAATATCTCAGGGCGGCATACACGGGGATAGATTCATAATAGCCAAGACAGTGTTGCTAAAAAATCGCTAAATTATTGTTCACAACTACACACTGGATAGTGCATTGTGGCGTTGATGAAAGTTGCCCAAACGATATTCGCCACAGGATCGATCTTCACCCTTGCCGTCGGCGCCCTCACGCTCGCCGGCTGTGCGGCTTCGGATGACAACGAAGATCAGCAAGCCGACGAGCTCGATGGCACCGTCCAGGAGCCCACCGCCGCGGTCTGCGGCGGCGGCCGGTTCGTGTGCAAGTCGCACGTTCGCGTCGACCAGCACAGCCGGATCAAGCCGTTCGCCACGCCGTCCGGCTTCGGCCCGGCGGACCTCGCCGCCGCGTACCATCTGAACCCGGCGATCACCTCGACCGCGACGATCGCGATCGTCGATGCCTTTGACTATCCCAACGCGGAGAGCGACCTGGCGACCTACCGCAGCACGTTCGGTCTGCCGCCGTGCACGGTGGCGAGCGGGTGCCTGACGATCTTCAACCCGACCCACGCGGGAGCTCAGCCGGCGGGCGACGACTGGAACCTGGAGGCGGCCCTCGACCTCGACATGGCGAGCGCCGCGTGCCCGACCTGCAAGCTCGTGCTGGTCGAGGCCACGAACGACACCGGCAACGACCTGTTCAGCGAGCAGAACAACGCCGCGGCGCTGGCGGGCGTGGTCGCGATCAGCAACAGCTGGGGTACGTCGGGGTCGAGCACCGACCCGGCGTCCGACACGCAGTTCTTCACCCACACGCAGGCGGTCAACACGTTCGTGTCCAGTGGCGACAGCGGCAACACCGGCAGGACGGGCGACTACCCCAGCACGTCGTCTCACGTGATCGCCGTCGGCGGTACCCACCTCGTGAAGTCGACCGCGGCGCGCGGCTTCACCGAGACCGTGTGGTCGGGCGCGGGCAGCACGTGCAGCAGGTTCATCGCCGAGCCGGCGTTCCAGAAGACCGCGGTGCCCAGCACCGCATGCACCACGCGCGCGGCGTCCGATATCTCGGCGGTGGCCGATCCGAACACCGGCGTCGCGGTGTTCAACAAGAACGACGGCGGCTTCATCGTCGTCGGCGGCACCAGCGCGTCGAGCCCGTTCGTCGCCGGCGTGTTCGCGCGCTACGGCATCAGCGGCGCCAGCCACGACGCGAGCTTCGTGTACAGCCACTCGTCGGCGCTGTTCGACATCACCAGCGGCAGCAACGGCAGCTGCCGTACCGCGCTGTGCAAGGCAGCCGCGGGCTGGGACGGCCCGACCGGCCTCGGCACGCCGAACGGCGACGTGCTCGCTCCCTGAGCGATCGCTCCGTCGTTCAGGCGATGGTATGCTGTTGCAACGGCGCGGGACATGACGCGCCGAGCTGGAGCAGCGTGAACCACGATTCGATCGATCCCGCCGTGCTCGACCGTGTTTCGGCAACCTTCGCGCGTGCACGGAGCGCGCTGTTCATCACGGGCGCGGGGATCAGCGCGGACTCTGGGCTGCCGACCTACCGAGGCATCGGCGGCCTGTACGAGGACGCCGGCACCGAAGAGGGGCTCCCGATCGAGGAGGCCCTGTCCGGCGAGATGCTGCGCGAGCGTCCCGAGGTGTGCTGGAAGTATATCCATCAGGTCGAACGGGCATGCCGCGGCGCGAGCTGGAATCGCGCGCACGAGGTGCTCGCGTTGCTCGAGCAGCGCTACGACCGGGCCTGGGTGCTGACGCAGAACGTCGATGGCCTTCACCGTCGCGCGGGGTCGAAGAACGTCATCGAGATCCACGGCGACGTCTACAACCTCGCGTGCACGGGCTGCAGCTTCCGCGAGAGGGTCGGGGACTATGCCGGGCTCGAGATCCCGCCGCGCTGTCGGGAATGCCGCGCGATCCTGCGCCCGGAGGTCGTGCTGTTCGGGGAGATGCTGCCCAGGAGCGCCGTCGCGGCTCTCGAGCGCGAGCTCCGGCTGGGCTTCGACCTCGTGGTCTCCATCGGGACGACCAGCGCCTTCCCCTACATCGCCGCGCCGGTCGCGCTCGCCCGGCGCGCGGGACGCGATACGGTCGAGATCAACCCGGGCACGACCGGCGTCTCGCACGTGGTCGCGCATCGGATGCAGAACCGGGCCGCGGTCGCCCTGGATGCGATCTGGCAGCGGCTCTAGGCCACGCGCGCATGCGGCTGGGCCGCCGGCGTGAACCCGCGACCCGTGCTCGACGGCCGTGTCGTGCCGTCAAAGCGGCTTGTTGGGATCGATCAGGGTGCGCCACATGTGCGAGGTGGCGGTGCTGTCGTTGCCCAGCCCCTCGGCCGGCTGGCGGAAGTGCCGCCCGATGATGTCGAGGAACGGCTCGAGGGAAAACGGCGCGGTCTTGTCGAAGCTGTAATCGTCGAACAAGGTGATGCCGCGAGCGGTGCCGTACCAGCGGTGGCCGCGCGCTTGCTGATACGCGGCGACGACGTACTCGGGCGGCTGGTAATCGGGGCCGAACATCTGCACATACAGCGCTGGGTATTCGTACCCGACCTCCGGATCGGGGAAGTAGCGTAGCGCTTGATGGTAGCGGATGGCCCAGGTCACCCGCTCGGAGACGTAGGGCTCCACGAGCTGCGCGCCCCACCATCCGTGGTCGGGGCGCATCACCGCCATGCCGACATCGTGCAGCAGGCAGGCCAGCACGGTCTCCTCGTCCATGCCGGCCCGCATCGCCTGGCTGGCGCACTGCACACAATGGGGCGCCGCGGCAAACGGCAGGCCGAATTTCGGCTTGTGCAGCCTCAGGGTGAGCAGATCGACCAGGGTCGGGCGCGCCGGCAGCGGCGGCAGATCCTCCACCGTCGCCGAGCGTGCGGTCGCGGCGCCGATGGTTCTGACGGTCTCGAGGTGTTCGTCTTGCACGAGACTCTATCGCATTGCCCGCAACCGGCGTCAAAGGGGGGGGGCCGTGGTGCCGCGATTGCCTGTACTTGCGCCTCGAGTCCAGGTGGAGTGGCTGTGGTTGCTAGGCCTTCGGCGCGGCTTTCTTGTCGCGGAGGACGCGCCGGAGGAACTTCCCGGTCACGGTCTTGGGGATCTCATCGACGATCTCGACCTGCCGCGGATACTTGTAGGCGGCGATCTTCGCCTTGCAGAACTCGATGATCTCCTCCGGCGCCGCCGAGCTGCCCGGCTTGAGCGAGACAAACGCCTTCACGGTCTCGCCGCGATAGTCGTCGGGCACGCCGATCACGGCCGCCTCGCGCACCGCCGGGTGGAGGTACAGCGTGTCCTCGACCTCGCGCGGCCAGACCTTGTAGCCGGAGACGATGATCATGTCCTTCTTGCGGTCGACCACGAAGAAGTAGCCGTCTTCGGTGCGCGTGGCGACGTCGCCGGTGAGGAAGAACCCGTCGCGGAACGCGCGCTCGTTCACCTCGGGCTTGTTCCAGTAGCCGGACACGATCATCGGCCCGCGATCGGCGATCTCGCCGGCCTCGCCCGGCCCGACCTCCTTCGAGGGGTCCTCCATGCTGACGAGCTTCACGTGGCAACCCGGGATCGGCAGCCCGACCGACAGCGCGCCGGTGTTCGGATCGACCGGCGCCCGCGCGCCGAGCGGCACCGCGTGGGTCGGGGAGTTCGACTCGGTGAGCCCGTAGACGTTGTGGATGTAGACCCCGAACTCGCGCTCGAAGCGATCGGCGATGCTCGGCGCGACCGGGGCCCCGCCCGACAGCGCCTTCTTCATCGACGACAGCGCCTCCCGCGTGGTCGCCGGATGGTTCATGAGCGCGAGGAACACCGTGATCGACGCGACGGTCATCGTCGGCTTCCAGCGCTTCATGAGCGCGACGGTCTCTGCCGCGTCGAACCGGTACCCCAGCACCACCGGGCAGCGCGCCACGGCGGCGACCGCGATGTGCGCCACCATGCCGGTGATGTGGAACAGCGGCGCGACGCCGAGCACGACGTCCTGCTCGTTCATCTGGAGCCACACGCGGTAGAAGTTCGCGTTGTAGGCGATGTTGCCGTGCGAGCTCATCGCGCCCTTGGGCTGCCCGGTGGTGCCCGACGTGTAGCCGAGCGAGGCGAGGTCGTCCGGCACGACCGGCAGGCGCGCCTTCGGATCGGCGGTCGTCCGCGCGAGCGCCGGCATCAGGTCGACCGTCCCGGCCGGCGCCGCCTTCTTGCTCGCGGCGAACACCGCGGCGGGCGGCTCGCCGCCGAGCATGTCGAGCTCGCTCGTGGTCACCACCTGCTCGACCTTCGAGCCGGGCACGACGCCCCTGGCCACGCCCTCGTAGAGCGACTCGAGCGCGACAAGCACGCGCGCGCCGGAGTCCGCGAGGTGGTAGGCGAGCTCCTTGTCCTTGAACATCGGGTTGAGCGGGACGGCGATCGCGCCGCGCTTCCAGATGCCGTGGAGCGCCACGATGAACTGCGGCACGTTCTGCAGGTAGAGCGCGACCCGATCGCCGTGCCCGATGCCCCACGACGCCAAGAGGGTCGCGAACCGCGACGCCAGATCGTCGAGCCGCGCGTACGAGATCGTCGCGTCGAAGTAGTGGATGGCCGGCACCTCGCCCGCCGCGCGGGCGGTCGCCTCGAGGATGTCGGCCATGCTCTCGGTGGGCAGCGGCAGCTCGTTCGGGACCCAGTCGGGGTACAGCTTCGTCCACGGCCTCGCGGGATCGACGTCGCGCATGGCCGGCCTCACTTCACCACGATCGGGTTCACGGGCGCGCCGGTGCCCCGCGAGATCTTGAGCGGCGCCGCCGTGTAGAAGAAGTCGTACTTGCCGTCCTTGGCGCAGTCCTTGGCGAGGTCCTCGAGCCACAGGATCTCGTTGAAGACGACGCCGAGGTTCCGCATGAGCGCGCTGTGGAGCGGCAGCACGATGCCGTTGTTCGGGTCGACCGTGATCTCGTTCGCGATCGTGTCGGTGCCGAGCAGCGGGATCTCGGTCGCGTGGAACCACTCGATGAGCTCGCGCGAGAACACGAGCCCCGGCTCGATGAACGGCGGCTCGTAGAACTTCGCCGCGCCCTCGTCGTAGAACAGGCTGAGCCACCCGGTCCGGATGAGCAGGATGTCGCGCTTGTGGATCGTGATGCCCTGCTGCTTGGCGCAGGCGAGCAGGTCCTGGAGCGTGATCTGCTCGGCCTTGTCGAGCCGCTGCTTCCCGCGCGCCTTCGCGATGTCGAGCAGCACCGCGTGGCCGGTGGCGGTCTTCTCGGCCAGCGGCAAGACGCTCGCCTTCTCGAGGCCGGAGATCGTCGTCCTGGCGTCGAACCCGTTGTACAGGTGGTCGCCGTACCAGGTGTGGCCGAGCGCATCGAACTGCGTGGAGCCCTGGAGGAACAGCGTCGCAAAGTCGTCGGCGTACTCGAGGCCGCCGGGCAGCGGCGTGAGCTTGCCCGCGAGGTAGCTCCCCTTGTCCTGGGTCATGAGCTTCGTCATCCCGGCGCGCCCCGGCCAGACCGGATCGCCCTTCGGGTGGTTCATGACCACCTGCAGGGCGAACGTCCGGTGGCTCTTGACCGAGGCGAGCCCGCGCTGGACCTCCTCCGGGGTCAAGAAGTTGAGGCCGCCGAGCTCGTCATCCTTGCCCCAGCGCCCCCAGTTGGTGGGCAGACCTTCGAGAACCTTCGCGAGGGAATCGACCATGAGCTCGTCCTCCTACGAACCAAGTTCGTAGCGCCAACCTTCACGCCGTCGCTCGCGTTCCACAAGCCGCAAAGCCGCGCTTTTCGGCCGTTGCCGCCGCGGCCGGGCGCGACCACCTAGAACTGCGCCTGCTCGGTCGAGCCCTCGAACGCGAGCGTCGACGCAGTGCCGCTCGAGATCACCTCGGCGACCTGATCGAAGTAGCCGGTGCCGACCTCGCGCTGGTGGCGCGTCGCGGTGTAGCCCGCCGGCTCGGCGGCGAACTCGGCCTGTTGCAGCTCGGAGTAGGCCGCCATGCCGCCGGTCCGGTACTTGCGCGCCAGCTCGTACATCCCGTAGTTGAGCGCGTGGAACCCGGCGAGCGTGACGAACTGGAACTTGTAGCCCATCGCGCCGAGCTCGCGCTGGAACCTGGCGATCGTGGCGTTGTCGAGGTGCTTCTTCCAGTTGAACGACGGCGAGCAGTTGTACGCGAGCAGCTTGTTCGGGAACTGGCGACGGATCGTCTCGGCGAACTGCCTGGCCTGCGCGAGGTTGGGCGTCGAGGTCTCGCACCACACCAGGTCGGCGTACGGCGCGTATGCCAGGCCGCGCGCGATCGCGGTCTCGATGCCGCTGGCGATCCGGTAGAACCCTTCGGCGGTGCGCTCGCCCTTGATCACGAACGGACGATCGCGCTCGTCGATATCGCTGGTCAGCAGCTTGGCGCTGTCCGCGTCGGTGCGGGCAACCAGGAGCGTCGGCACGCCGCTGACGTCGGCGGCGAGCCGCGCCGCGATCAGCGTGCGGATGAAGTGGCTGGTCGGGATGAGCACCTTGCCGCCCATGTGGCCGCACTTCTTCTCGCTGGCCAGCTGGTCCTCGAAGTGGACGCCGGCGGCGCCCGCGTCGATCATCGCCTTCATCAGCTCGAACGCGTTGAGCGGCCCGCCGAACCCGGCCTCGGCGTCGGCGACGATGGGCGCCAGCCAGTGGCGCTCGTGCTTGCCCTCGGCGTGATCGATCTGATCGGCGCGCAGCAGCGCAGCGTTGATCTTGCGCACCACGGCCGGCACGCTGTCCACCGGGTACAGGCTCTGGTCGGGGTACATCTGGCCGGCCGTGTTGGCGTCGGCCGCGACCTGCCAGCCCGACAGGTAGATCGCCTGGAGGCCGGCGCGGACCTGCTGGACGGCCATGTTGCCGGTCAGCGCGCCGAGCGCGGCGACGTAGTCCTCGCTGTGCAGCAGCTCCCATAGCCGGCGCGCGCCCAGCGTCGCGATCGTGTGATCGATCCGGTAGCTGCCGCGCAGGCGGTCGACGTCGGCCTTGCTGTACGGCCGCACGATGCCGTCGAACCGCTTGGCATGGAGGTAGGAGTTGTCGAGAGTCGTGGCGGTGGTCATGCGGTCTCCTTGTGGGTGAAGAGGTGGGTGGTTGGCAGGCAGCTTGAAGAAGAAGTCGATGAAGCGCGGCCCCATGGCGACCTGCTCGAACAGGGCGCGGGGTGGATCCACAGCCAGACCTGCGCACGAGAACCGACTTCAGCTGGTAGATCCCCCATCGTCCTATGGGGTAGCTGTTGATCGTATGACTCGTCAATCATTCATCAATTAGTTAGCGTATTTATATGTTTATGTTTGTCAATGACATCGAGTCATGCTGTAAATTTTGTCAATGACACCTGGAGATCGAGGCACTTCGACGGATCGCGTCACGGAGCCCTTACGGCTCGGCGGCAAGGTTCGGGCGCTGCGGCGCCGCGAGAACCTGACGCAGGTTCAGCTCGCGGCACAGCTCGGCATCTCGGCGAGCTACTTGAACCTGATCGAGGGCAACCGGCGGCCGCTGCCGGCGAACCTCCTGATCAAGCTCGCGCAGCTGTTCGGGGTCGACGTCTCGGCGTTCGCCACCGACGACGACGGCCGGCTGGTCGCCGACCTCACCGAGGCGTTCGCCGATCCGGTGCTCGAGGACTATGATCTGACCTCGGTCGACGTCCGCGAGCTGACGGCGGCGAGCCCCGAGGCCGCGCGCGCGGTGCTCGGGCTGTACCGTGCCTACCAGGCGGCGCGCGCCACCGCCGATGATCTGTCGTCGCGCCTGCGCGACGGCGAGGCGCTCGCGAGCCCCGATGGCACGCGCGCCCACGCGCACATGCCGAGCGAGGAGGTCAGCGAGTACCTGCAGCGCGCCGGCAACCACTTCCCGGTGCTCGAGGCGGCGGCCGAGGAGCTGGCCGCGCGCGCCAAGCTGACGAGCGACGATCTGTACGCCGGGCAGATCCGCTACCTCGAGCGCGAACTCGGCGTGACCGTGCAGATCGCGCACTGGGAGGCGATGCGCGGCGTGCTGCGCCGCTACGTCCCCGAGCGCAAGACGCTCACGTTATCCGAGCTGCTGCCGACGCGCAGCCGCACGTTCCAGCTCGCGCACCAGATCGCGATCCTCACGCTCGGTGACGTGCTCGAGCGCCACGTCGTCGAGGGCCGCCTGGCGTCGCCCGAGGGCCGGGTGCTCGCCAAGATCGCGCTCGCCAACTACTTCGCGGGCGCGGTGCTGATGCCGTACGCCGCGTTCCACCAGGCGGCGCGCAGCGAGCGCTACGATCTCGACGTGCTCGGCCGGCGGTTCCGCGTCGGCTTCGAGCAGGTGTGCCACCGCGCGACCACGCTGCGCCGGCCAGGCGCCGAGGGCGTGCCGTTCCACATGCTCCGGATCGACGTCGCCGGCAACATCTCGAAGCGGTTCTCGGCGTCGGGCATCCGGTTCGCGCGGTTCTCCGGCGCGTGCCCGCGGTGGAACGTGTTCAGCGCGTTCATGACGCCCGGCATGATCCGCATCCAGCTGTCGCGGATGCCCGACGGCCTGTCGTACTTCTGCATCGCCCGCACGATCCAGAAGGACGCCGGTGGCTATCACGCGCAGCAGCCGGTGCAGTCGATCGGCCTGGGCTGCCAGCTCGAGTTCGCGCGCGAGCTGGTCTACTCCGACGGCGTCGATCTCGACAACCGGGACACGCTGGTGCCGGTCGGCGTCACGTGCCGGATGTGCGAGCGCACGCATTGCGAGCAGCGCGCGGTACCGTCGCTGAAGGTCCCGCTGCACGTCGACGAGAACCAGCGCGGCCTGTCGCTCTACGCACCGGTCGAGCCGTAGCCAGGCGGGCTGCGCCGGCGAGCGCGCCTCGCGCGGTTTCGAGCGCGGCGGTCCTGTCGCGTTGCGAGAACCAGCGACCGACGATGCGCCGCGATCGGGAGTGCATCGCAGCGGCGTCCACATGTCAGAGCCTCGTGCAAGAGCGCGCGCGGGCTCGTTCGTTCGTCGGTTGCAGCGACGAGAGCGGAACAGCCCACAAGGCTCGCGTTCGTGCGTTTTCGGCGGGAAGCTTGCCGAGCTCTTGCCGTTCTTCAGATCACCGCGTTGTTCGGGTCGAGTTCGTACGGCGATCAGCGCTGACGCGGCGCGGCGGTTCGGGCGTCTCGAACCTGCGGGGGGAGACCAGCAGCCGCCAGTCGTGCGAGATTTGCGGTCCGGAAACCACCGCGGCCACGCCGCCGGACACCCAGCTGGAGGAACATATGGATCGCGAGCCCCATGGAACGACACCTCGGCCCGACACCGTCGAGGTCGTGGTGGTGGGCGCCGGCTTTGCCGGGCTCTACATGCTGCACCGCCTGCGGCAACTCGGCTTCTCGACCCGCGTGCTCGAGGCGGCCGACGACGTCGGCGGCACCTGGTACTGGAACCGCTACCCCGGCGCCCGCTGCGACGTCCCCACCACCGACTACACCTTCAGCTTCGACCCCGAGCTCGAGCAGGAGTGGACCTGGTCGGAGAAGTACGCGACCCAGCCGGAGATCCTGCGCTACGCCCGGTTCGTCACCGAGCGCTACGATCTGCGCCGCGACATCGACTTTGGCACCCGCGTGGAGGCCGCTCGCTGGGACGCCGCCACCGAGCGCTGGGAGCTGCGCACCACGGCCGGCGAGCACATCCGCTGCCGCCACTACGTGATGGCGACCGGCTGTCTGTCGCAGCCCAAGACCATGGACATCGCAGGAGCCGAGCGGTTCACGGGCGAGGTCTACTTCACCAGCCGCTGGCCGCACGAGGAGGTCGACTTTCGCGGCAAGCGCGTCGCGGTGATCGGGACCGGCTCGTCCGGCGTCCAGTCGATTCCGCTCATCGCGCGCCAGGCCAAGCAGCTCACGGTGTTTCAGCGCACGCCGAACTTCTCGATCCCGGCCGGCAACGGTCCGGTGCGGCCCGAGCGGCGCGCACCGCTCGAGGCGGATCGCGATGCGTACCGCAAGGCGGCGAAGTGGTCTCGTCTCGGTGTCCCCAGCACGCCGACCCAGATCATGGCGGTGTACTCGACCCCCGACGTACATCGCGAGCGCTTCGAGGCCGCGTGGCAGTCCGGGGAGCTGGTCGAGCTCGCCAACATCTTCGCCGACCAGCTCGTGTTCCCCGAGGCCAACGAGATCCTCGCCGAGCAGATCCGCGCGAAGATCCGCGCGGTGGTCAAGGATCCCGAGACCGCCGAGCTCTTGTGTCCCAGGGACCACGCCCTGGGCACCAAGCGGGCATGCCTCGACACGGACTACTACGCCACGTTCAACCAGCCGTACGTGCGGTTGATCGACCTGCGCGCGCATCCGATCCGAAGCATCACCGAGACCGGCATCGACCTCGGCGACGAAGCGCTGGCGTTCGACGCGATCGTGTTCGCGACCGGCTTCGACGCGATGACCGGTGCGATCGTGGCCGTCGACATCGCCGGCCGCGAGGGTGTCTCGCTGAAGCAGAAGTGGGCGAATGGCCCGCTCACCTACCTGGGGCTCATGACCGCTGGCTTCCCCAACTTCTTCACCATCACCGGGCCGGGTAGCCCGTCGGTGCTGTCGAACATGATGGTGTCTATCGAGCAGCACGTCGACTGGATCGCCGACTGCCTGGCCCACCTGCGCGCCCTGGGCATGACCACCATCGAGCCCACCGCGACCGCCGAGGCGGGCTGGATGACCCACGTGAACGACTGCGCCCAGATCACGCTGTTTCCAGATGCCAACTCCTGGTACACGGGCGCCAACGTGCCGGGCAAGCCGCGGGTGTTCTTGCCCTACATCGGCGGCGTCGACGTCTATCGCAAGGCCTGCGACGACGTGGTGGCCAATGACTATCTGGGCCTCATGCGCAGCGGCCCCGGGGGCACGCGGTGCCGCGATGGCGTGATCCGGCGCGTCCAGCCCGATATGGCGATGGTGCTGGACCTCCTGGCAACGCTGAACCTGCCGCCGCTCGAGACGCTGCCGGTCGAGCAGGCGCGGTTCGTCATGACCCAGCTCTCGACGGGACGGCCACCAGGCCCGACGGTGGGCGAGATCGTCGATGGCACGCTGCCGGGCGCGGCTGGTCCGCTGGCCTACCGGCTGTACCGGCCGGTGAGCCCGGGCCCCCACCCGGTGGTCGTCTACTTCCACGGCGGTGGCTGGGTGCTGGGGAGCCACGAGTCCGATGACCCGTTGTGCCGCGATCTATGCAAGCGCGCCAATGCGCTGATCGTCTCGGTCGACTACCGGCATGCTCCCGAGGCGCGATTTCCGGCCGCGGCCGACGACGGCCTGGCAGCTGTTCGCTGGGTCGCCGAGCATGCGGCCAAGCTCGGCGGCCGGCCCGGCGCCCTGGCTGTCGCCGGCTGGAGCGCAGGTGGCAACATCGCCGCCGTGACCTGCCAGCTGGCGCACGCCACCGGTGGGCCGCGGATCGCCGGCCAGCTGCTGCTGACCCCGGTGACCGACTGCGATACCAGCCGCCCCTCGTATGCCGAGAACGCCAACGGCTACATCCTGACCACGTCACTGATGAAGTGGTTCTGGGACCACTACGCGGACCCGGCCGCGCGCACCGATCCAAAGGCCTCGCCGCTGCGAGCCCGCGACCTGTCGAAGCTGCCACCCGCCTTCGTCGTCACATGCGAGTTCGACCCGCTGCGCGACGAGGGCATCGCCTACGCACAAGCCCTGGCCGCGGCCGGCGTCCCGGTGAGCCACATGACCGCGCGCGGCCACACGCACACCTCGCTCACGATGGTCGATGTGGTGGTGTCGGGGGCGGCGGTTCGCGCGGAGATGGGCAATGCGTTGCGAAGGTTCTTCGAGTGAATCCGCTTGTGATGCCCTGACGGGGGGAGCCTCAGCCTCAGGGCTGGTAGAAGCTCAGCGTGAACTGCGAGTCTGTCATCGCGGTGGTCTGCGTATAGCACTGCACGCCGACGAACTCGTCCGCGCCGCTCGGGAACCAGCTGATGACCTTGCATCTTCCCGAGCCCAGCCCGGCCCCCGAAACCTCGACGTGCCCGCCTGGGACCGCAAGCCCGGGGAGCTTCACGGTGTAGTTGCCGGGGGTCGCGCCGTGTGTGACCGTGCTCGTCGCGCCGGCCGAGCTGAACTGATCGGAGAAGATGGGGGTGTAGGGGGGCGCGCTGGGTTGATCGGCGCGCAGATATCCCCGCTTCCCAGCAGCCTGGCCGAACAGGTTATTGCCGCGCGTGTAGGTCACGCTGTACTGGGTGTCCGCCGCCGCCCCCAGGGCAGTGAAGCATCGGATCTCGACCGATTCGTCCGGACCGACCGCGGTCCACGACTCGACCTTGCAGATCTCACTTCCGGTGCCGTACGCAGTGACCTTCACCGTCCCGCCTGGTTGCGGATCACCGGGCAGCGCCGCCAGTCCCGGAAATTTGACGGTGTACTTGCCGACACCGGCGCGGGAGATCGTGTTGGTGTTGCAGGTCGAGTTGAACTGATAGAAGGTGTTCGGCACGTACGATGGGGAGAAGGGATCGTTGGCCCAGACGTAACCGTGGTTCACCACCTCGGTGGGGTAAGTGCTGAAGGAGACGTCGTACAGGGTGTCGGTCTGCACGCCGCTGGCGTCGAAGCACAGGACGGTGACGGCGATATCGCTGGGCGTCGGGTGCCAGTTCGAGACCTTGCAGCTCTCGGGGCCGCTGCCGTACGCGGTCACCTGGACGATGCCCCCCACGCTCCCGCCGCCGCCCAGGCCCGGGAACGTCACGGCGTAATTGCCAGTGCCGTTTCGCGTGATGGTGTTGGTGCCTCCCGATGAGTTGTGCTGATACGTGAGCGAGGGCGTGTACGGGACACCGACCGGCGCGGCGCTCCGGTCGTTCCAGACGTACCCGGCGGCCTTGAGCTGCGCGCCGGCGCACAGCTTCTGCTGTATCTCGCCGAGATGTTCGTCGCCGCTCCGCGGGTCACTTGCGTCCGCGACGCATCCTCCGAAGGCGAGAGAAAGGACAAGACACTGCGCGCTCCACAGGCCGACCAGCGCTGCGCGTTTCGAGGTCGCGATGACGGGATGGCTTCGAGACATGGCTTTGATCCTTTCAATGACGTGCTGAGGAAGCGAGAAATGCGAGCGAACGTCTTGTTGCAAGTCAGCGACTGCAGCCACCATGCCCATCGTGCGGACGCCAGATCCGCGAAGGATGAGACCGCTCATCAGTAGGACGAGGGCTGGAGCGTTGCGTTGCAGTGATGCAGACCTGTTGCACCCGGCTCACCGCGCCGATGCGCCGGGCGCCCGGACGAGCTGGCGCATCTCGGTCACCGCGGGGACCGGCTCGTCCGCCACCGACCATGCCTGGATGACCTGCTCCGCCAGCGCCCGCGCTCGTCCGCTGTCACCATGTTTCGCCGCGCGGCGCGCAGCGCGCACGAGCGCGAGGCTCGCCCCGTTGAACTCCGCAGAATGATCGACGATCGCCGCCTCGACGCGGTCCTCCAGCTCGCGCTCTCCCGTATACTCGAACGTTTCAACCATCGGCTCCGCGAGGACCTCGATGAACGGGCCCGGCGTCCGGACCAAGGGCCGGAATGCTCGCGCCGCACCGTCGAAATCGCCGTTCGCATAGCGCTCGGCTCCGGCGATGAAGGCGTCCGCGTCCGGAAGGAGGCTGTACGACAGGCGCTTCCGGAGCTCCCGGAACCGGGCGAAACAGCGGCGGGACACCGCGGGCGAGGCGTGTGCACAGACGGCCGGGAAGCGCAGCGGCACATCGATATGCGCGCCGTCGAGCAGCGGAGGCTCGGGATCGAGGAAGCGCTCCACGACGAGATCGGCGATCTCCTGGGCGCGGCCGAGGATGAGCGCGATCTGCAGGGCGTACCAGGCGATCTCGAACCGCTGTGCGCGCAGCCAGCCGACCTCGTTGGTGGAGACGGCCATGGACGCCTTCGCCTGCGAGAGCGCGGCGCCGAAGCGTGCCTCGCTCGCCTCGATGCGCACGAGGAGCAATTCGCTGGCCACGCGGTGCACGGGGGAACCGCCGGTCGCGAGCATCAGTGCGATGCTCCGCGCTTCCTCGCGTGCACCCGATGCGAGCAGCTGGCCGGCGAGGGTCCCGGCCACGGCCGTGTCGAACGGCGACAGCGCATACGCGCGCCGCGCATACATCAGGGCGTCGTCCTTGTCGGCCCGGCTCTTTGCCTGATAGAGCCATCCATAGCTGTTCCACGGCACCCACGCCTGCACGGCACGCAGCGCTGCTTCGGCGCTCGCGGTGCCCTGCGTCACCGCGATCAGCTGGAGCCAGGGCGCGCAGCCCTCGCCGATCGAATTCTGGGGCTCGGCCGCGACCGCGAGCAGCGCCATGTCCTCGGCCCGCTTCGGGGCGGACGATTCCAGAAGGCACGACAGGCTGGTCGCGAGCGTCGAGCGCCCGACGGCCGTGGGCTCGCGCGCGAACAGCCGCTCGAGCTCGGCGATCACGGCCGCATCGTCGACCCGCCGGATCACGTGATCCGCACGGGCGCGCGCGGCCAGCCCGCCTGGTGACGCTGCACCGCCGGGAGGCAGCACTACCTCTGGCAGCGGGAGGCCGAGCGTATAGGCGCAGTGACGGCGTTCGACGGGGCCCAGCTCCGCGAGATCGGCGCTCTGCGCGCCGACCCGCGAGCACTCGTCCGGGAGTCCGCCGGCATTGTTGCTCATGGCCAGGGCGAGATCGAGCAGCGCGAGGGCACCGTCGATGTCCCGTGCACGCGAGAAGTCTGCCACCGCGGGCTCGAGCGCGGCCGCCCTGGGAATCCCTGCCGGACCGAGGATCGGATTCATGGCCTCGCGCACCGCCTGATAAAGCCCCCGGCCTGCACCCAGTCCGCGGCCGAGCTCCCCCCCATCCGGCCGGCGAAGCACGAGGGTGACCCGGAATCCGGACGCCTCCTTGACCACTTCGCCATCGACGTAGGCGGCGGCGCGGCGACGTGCCGACTCCAGCGAGCGCACCCGAGCGTCGGCCTGGCCATAAGGATCGACCGGGAATCGGTCCACTGGCTCGCGAGGCAGGTCGAGCAGCTTGGCGGGCACGAGCGTGCGCTCGCTCGCGCCGCCGAGGATCAAGCGGGCACGCTCGCACACGACCGCCGCCGCCGCGGCGCCCAGCCAGCCCGCCGGCGCATCCACGCCCGATGCTTCGAGCGGCGGACACGCCAGCACCGAGGACGATGGTTGTAACGGGGAGACCACCGGGGGCGCGGTGGGTGGAGGGTTCCGGCGCTCGATGCTCCGAGCCCCGAAGGCCGCGAGGAGCAACCCACCCGTGACCGCCAGAAATGGGATAGCCCGTGATCGACGGCGGTGAGCGGCAAGCTTTGTCGGCTTGGTCTCATCGGGGCGAGTCTCTCCCGCCCTGGTGTTGCCGGCTTCTGTCCCCCTGGATCGG
>Ga0308176_10000167_pt1 | contig 45315 bp, 34 predicted proteins | sample PhyCR2_3_FD_203890 | JGI IMG/M metagenome (GOLD analysis project Ga0308176, IMG submission 203890) | Soil microbial communities from UC Gill Tract Community Farm, Albany, California, United States - DLSLS.C.R2 | ecosystem: Environmental > Terrestrial > Soil > Agricultural land | place: USA...
CGGGTGTGCCAGTTGAACGAGCCGGTCGCGGCCATGTACTCCTGCGTGTACCAGAACGTGCAGTCGTCGCTCGGGTCGATGTTCATCGAGCTGTAATCGCCCCAGCGCGACAGCTGGTTGCCGGTCTGCGAGCCGGTGCCTGCGATAAGGGTGGCTTCACCCTGGCCCATCGTGCCGAGGGCGTCCGTCGTGAGCCGGCCGGTGTAGCGAATGCTCGGGTTGATCGTGGAGCTCGAGGTCGTGTAGCCCATGGCGATGTTGCCGACCTGGTCGAACGCCATGCTGCTCATCCAGCGGAACGACGCGTCGGGTGCAAACGTGCCCTGCTGGAAGATCGTGGGGGTGGCGCAGTTCGTCGCGGTGCACGCGCCGGAAAGGCGCAGCTCGTAGAACCGGACGCCGCCGCCGGTGCCGGCGGTGACCGCGTGCGAGATGAGCAGCGCTTCGTGATCGCCGAAGTTCCGGTAGACGAGGCGGTTCATCGCGCGGTCGGCGAGCGAGTCGAGCTGCTGGGTCGTGCCCGGTTGCTTGACGCAGGTGCCGCCGTTGCACAGCGGGGTGTAGGCCGCGACCGGGATCGTCGTCGGGCTGGCTCCCGAGAACGTCGAGTTGGCGGGCGTCGTGAAGTCGACATGGAACTTGAAGAAGTCGAGGGCGGTGGTGTCGAGCGCGAGGAGGAGGTTCGGCTCGCCGGCCGGCGGGAGGGTCGGACCATCGACGTCCGAGGCGAGCAGGGCGCCGAAGTTCGCGCCGGTGTCGAAGCACTGCTGGGTCGCGTTCAGGTTACCGGCGATCATCTTCACGCGATCGGCCGCGCAGACCCGGGCGCCGCCGAACACGTTGTTCGGGAACAGGTTGTACGTGAAGTAGTACCCGTCGGGCCACAGGCCCATCTTGGGATAGTCGTTGAAGGCGTTGAACGAGAACTGGTAGCGGGTATAGGTGCCGGTCGGATCCGGCGAGGTCGACACCGCGATGCACTGGAAGAACGGCCCGTTACCGCCGTTGACCGAGAACTGCGCGATCACCCAGCGATCGGCGATCCGGTCGTAGCGCACGGTGCCATCACCGTCGTTGGTGTTCTGGCAGTTCGTTCCCGCCGCGAAGTTGGCGAAGAACGTGTTGGTGTTGACCGGGCCGAGCAGCTTGGTGCCCTGCTTGTTGAAGATCGTCACTCCGGAGTTGACGATCTGGACGTAGTGGTTGGGGCCGACGTCGCCATCGGTGTCGGGGGGCGCCGACTGCACCGTGAAGCCGGCGAGACCCGCACCTTGGCCTTCAAACGTGGCGGTCGGGGTCGGGATGTTGGGACCGGTGCCGAACGCGCTCTGGATGACTGGATCCTGCTGCGCGGCCGCCTGGCCGCGCATGTGCGGGATGGCCCGAGCCGGCTCGGCCTCGTGGGCGCGGAGCCCGAAGACCTCGGGAACCGGGATCTTGGCAAGCTCGGTCAACGGCAGAGACACGTCGGCGCCGTCGGGCTTGAGGACCGTGACCTTGTTGTCTTCGTCAGGCGCGCCGGTGGCGCAAGATATGAGCATCGTTGCTAAAAGACCAGGTATCCAAGCTCTCGATCGCAACATCTGTTCAGCCTCCGGGGGGGTGCAAACGCGGCGCTATCTATCTACTCTCAGAGGGCCGAGCACCAGCGTGATCGCGGGCCTGTAGCGAATTTTAATCACTCATCTCCCTACCTGAACGCCCGTCTGATTTTTCAAGTAGTTGATATTTATATAAAAATATAGATGTGGTTGTGAGTCACACTAATATGCTTACAGCTGTGACTAAAATTACACCCCATTGGTTAACGCTTAATCAACGGTCCATCCAGGAACCGCGGTCGACACGTGAATGCCTGATCGCCTATCGTCCAGGGTATGCTGTCGATGCGTTGGCTCTTGCTCCCGTTCCTGATTGCGTCGTGGCCTTCGGTGTCACGCGCGGAAACTGTCGACGGTCCGTCCGAAGAGACGATCGCCGCTCGTGCTCCCGCCGACGATGACGTGTTCACCCCGGGGCTGACGCACGCGGCCACCCAGGGCCGCGGCTTCGCCACCGCGGTCGGGTCATACAACGGTGCGGCGCACGCGACCAGCGTCGATCTCAATGGCGAGGTCACGCTGTTCGGACCGGTGCGCCTGGTGCTGCGGGTCGACAACGTGCTGGGCAACGATCTCGGCGGCGGTGTCGGCGGCAGGGCGCGGCCCGGCATCGGCGGCGCGGTGCAGCTGCTCGACGAGCGGAAGCATGGCGTGGCGTCGTCTGCGTATTTCTCTTATAAGGCCGAGGGGTTCACCGAGGCCGAGGGGGAGCTCGAAGGGTTGGTGTCGTTCGGCAAGCAGTTCGGCGCCGTGCACAGCACGCTCAACCTCGCCTACGGGCAGGACCCCGACGGCGTCGAGCGTGACGGAGAGGTTGCGCTCGGGCTCCACATCGAGCCGATCCACGGGCTGTTCACCGGCGTGGTCGGCCGCTATCGCGACGCGCTCGGCTCCAACGGCGACAAGGGGACGCACATCTTGCGCGACGCGCTCGGCGGCCTGAGCGCGACCTACGTGATCGGCCGCATCGGCGTCACCGGCACCGCCGGGATCGCCGGGATCAAGACCACGACGACCGCGATGCAGGCAGGGCCCGAGGCGGCGCTTTCGATCGGCTCGGTGTTCTGAATCGGTAACGCGCTGCAGACCAGACTGATGCGCCATGCGTGTAAATTTACAAACCATGGTGCGGCTCGGTCTGGTCGTCGCTATCATTAATGTATGGGGTGTATGGGACCAGACGGCGCTTGCATTCGAACAAGCCCGGCCGATGGGGCTGTACGCGGGGAGCAACGGATCGGCCTTCGCGATGGTCGACAGCCGGATCGACCTGACGGTGCGCGGGCCGATCGTCGAGACGGTCGTCGTCCAGCGGTTCCGTAACACCTCCGAGCGCGCGACCGAGGCAACCTATATTTTTCCGTTGCCAGCGGATTCCGCCGTGTCGGCGATGGCGATTCAGATCGGCAGTCGCACGATTCACGCGGCGATCGAGCGCCGCGAAGCCGCGCAGCGCCGCTACGAGGCGGCGGTCGCTGCCGGGGTCGCCGCCGCGCTGCTCGACCAGGAGCGCCCCGATGTCTTCACCCAGACGGTGTCGGCGATCCCGGCGAACGGCATCGTCGAGGTCACCTTGCGCTACGATTCTTTGGCGCGCTTCCAGGCGGGGACCTGGGAGCTCGTGGTGCCGATGGTCGTCGGGCCGCGCTATGTGCCCGGGACCGCGAGCGGTCGTGCGACGACCGGCAGCGGTCGTGCCCCGGACACCGATCGTGCGCCCGATGCCTCGCGCGTGACGCCGGCCGTCTCGCCCGGGGCGGGCGGTTCGACCGCGGTCGCGATCCACTTCATCGACGAGCCAAGCGAGCTCACGAGCCCGACCCACGAGCTCGGGGGATCGCACCGATTGGCCACGCTGTCCGATCCGCACTCCGACCACGACGCGATCGTGCGCTGGCGTGCGCCGGTGCCGTCGGCGGGCTGGGTCGAGCGCGACGGCGATGCCGGGTTCGCGGCGATCGTCGTGGAGGCTCCGCCCCCGGCTCCGCGCACCTCGGCCGTCCGCGTGATCCTCGCGATCGATCGTGCGGCGACGACGCGCGGCGATGGCGCCGTCGTCGAGCGTCCTCTGGTGCGCGCGGTGCTAGGCGCGCTCGATCACGCCGATCGGGTGCGCGTGATCGGCAGCGACGCGATCGCGTGGAGCGCGCCGGACGAGGCGCAGCGGGCGATCGAGCGTGCGTGGGCGGTGCCAGCCGTCGGGTTCGATCTGGCGCGCGTGCTCGCGTCGGCGCGACCCGAGGGCGCGGCGATCGTCCTTGTGACCGACGGCCTTGTCGCCGACGACCCCGCGGCGATCGCCGCCGCCGCGCGGCTGGGTGTCCCCGTCCACGTGATCGGGATCGGCCCGACCCCGGCGCGCGCGACGCTGCGTGCGATCGCCGCGGCGACCGGAGGCACGCTGCGCTTCGCGGTGGCCGGCGACGATGTCATGGCGATGGCGACCGCGGCGATCGCCGATGTCGCGAGCCGCCCGGCACCGCTCACGGTCAACTGGGGCATGCTGGCGGCGAGCGAGGTCGAGCCGGCGGTGCTGCCGCGGCTCGGGGCGGGGCAGGCGATGCTCGTGCTCGCCCGGGTCAAGCGTGCGCAGCCCGCCAACGCGCGGGTGCGCGGCGAGCTGTTCGCGTTCGAGGCGCTCGCCCCCGCGCCCGCGGTCGACGGTGCGACGACGCCGCGCGGCCCCCTCGCGCGGCGCTGGGCGCGCGAACGGCTGGGGGATCTGCTCGCCGGCAAGCAGGATCGCAACGCGGTGACCAGCCACGCGCTCACGTACGGCCTCGTGTCGCCCTACACCTCGCTGGTCGCGATCGGCAGCGACGTGGTCGTCCAGGGCGGCGTCAGGCATAGCGTCGCGATCCCGGTGTCGGTGCCGGCGGGCATGCAGTGGCAGGCGGTGAAGCACGCGATCGATCTCGACACGGTCGACACGAGCGGTGCCGCGCGCTCCGAGCCGCAACCGGTGAGCGATGGCCGCCCGGCACCGACTTCGCCGCCCGCCACGGCATCGCCGCCGCCATCTTCGAAGAAGCGCCCTCCCGTGGCCGACCGCAAGACCGATGACGGCGAGGACGGACGAGGCGATGAGGAAGCCAAGTCCGCGCACGAGGAGCACTGGCCTTCGCGCAAGAAGCCTGCGCCTGCCGAAGCCCCGCCGCCGGCGGCGCTGGATACGAGCAAGAATGCGGGGAAGGACGCCGACGACTCGGAATTGGAGGCGGAGGCCGCGCGGGCCACGCGGACCAAGATCATCACGGTCACCGGTAGCTTGATCGCCCGAACGTCCGCCGAGGACACCAGGGGCGAGGCGATCGAGATCACGAGCGCCGGTTCCCGCCGTGCGCTCCGGATCACCGCCGCGCTCGGCGGTGGCCTCGCGTTCGATCACGGCGCCCGAGGGCTCCTCGCCCTCGACGTGCGGCTCGAGGCCAACCGGCGCACCAGGTTCGGCGCCGACGCCGCGCTGTGGCTCGCCGGTGGCGTGGCCCCGGTGGGCCGCGGGCTCATCACGGTCGCGCGCGGCCTGACCCGCTGGTTCGAGCTCGGCCTGGGCGCCGGGATCCAGTTCGGCGATGGCACCGGCCTGGCCAGCTCGCTGCGGCTGCGTGCGGACACGCCGATCGGCGGGCTGGCCGGCTACCTGCGATACGACGCCTCGGTCTTGTTGACCCGCCCGAGCCTCGAGGCGGAGCACGCCGTCACGCTCGGCCTCGAGCTGTCGTATTGACGACAGGCAAGGTCCACCGCCCAGGCCGAGCAAGCGAGGGTGCCGGATCGAACGCGCCTACATGGCGGGTCGATGGCAACCCGATGACGGCGCGCCCGCCACGACGGAAGCCTCGGCCTCGCGTCGCCGTATGACGGGAGCAGCGGGGATCGGCGGCGAGCGGCGTGCCGATCTCGCCCAAGCTGTTTCCGTGCGGTCACAGAACGAGGTGAGCCGCGACAAACGCCCTCCGTACGGCGCGTCATCTCTATTTCAGGAGCCATCGTCAATGCGGATTCATTTCTTGCCCGAGCCCGGCCCGGCCTATCTGTGGGTGGTCATCCGCGACAGTCGCGGCGGAATCGCGTTTGCCAGTTACGCGCTCATGATCGCGCCCTAGCCACAATGCCGATCGGTTAGCGCCAAGTTCGAGACGACCGCGGGCAGCGATCCGATGGTCCCGATGGCGCCGTTCTACTTCCCGCTGGTCTACCAGTCCACGAACACCCCCGCGGCCAACGCGTTCGGCGGCCAGCCGCCGGTGATCGGCCTGTTCGATTGGCGCCCCAAGGACATCGACGAGGCGCTGGTCGCGGCCGAGTCGGATGACCTCGGCAAGACCTGGTACTTCATGCAGACGGTGCTGGAGTTGCACCCCGACTACACCAACCCGATCAGCGGAGGATGCTCGCCGGCCGCGACCGATACCGGCTGTCCGGCGGCGGTGACCAGCACCAATACGGCCCGGGTGGCGGCCAATGGCTCGACCGGCGACGATGGTTGGGGGCACGGGGCGATCATCCAGTTGCCCGGCGCGGGCAACGTCAAGACCGGCCAGTTGCTTTACCTGCTCGATCGCAAGACCGGCAGCGTCGACAGCGCGCCGCTGTGGGCGATCAATCTGATCTCCAGCTCCAGCAAATTCCCGATCTGGAATATGAATAGCACCGTGGCGCGTGTATGCGCCGAGCTCCGGCGACGGTGATGATCGACCGGAGGCAAGCTTCTTCCTGGCGGGGTCGGTCCTCCTGTGGCTGCGGCGCACAAAGCATCGCGGGACGCGTGTGCGAAGCTAGGTTGACGATGGGTTGACGATGGCCCGAGGAGCTGCCGTCAGGTGCTCGGTCGCCGGCGTGTCGTCGCAGGGATCGGCATCCGCGGTACTAGCGATTACTGACAGGTCGGCGGAGGGTTCCCGAACGCATTGCACACGTTGCAGGTTGCCTCCGGCGGCCAACCTTGCCCGCTGTCGGTGATCGTCCCGCCGGCCTCGACACAGCCCGTGCAGCCATCGATGAAGGCTTGTTTGAGGATGGCCGCGCTCGTGTTGGGGCAAAAGCACTGCCGATCAAATACGGCTCCATTGACGCTGCAGATGAATACATGGCCAATCTGAGCACAATTGGGCAGAGGGTTGGTCAGGTCGCTGCTCGCGCTGCTGGTGTTGACGTCCTGGGACGTGGCCTCGGGAGGCGTGGGCGCGCCGGGCGGAGAGGGTTCCATGCACGCGGCGGCCACGAGGCCGAGCGCCGTTACCGCCGTGATTACCCAGAACGTCGAGATCGGTCTTCGCATCGTGAATCCTCATCTTTGGGGTGTGTGGGAGAGGCGGGCCGGCGCGGGTGCGCCCGTGGCTCGCGAAGCTGGCCCAAAGCGGGTGCTAGACTAGCGCTTGCGCGTGATCCGGGGCAAGTTGGGAGAGCCTCATGCTGGCGCCTGAACGCGCTACTGTCTGAGGGGGCCTCGGCGTCGTGTGGTATTTACCGAGTGGCTATTCGGTAGCTCCTTGGTGTTACCTGGCTACGTGCCATCTCGGGGCGAACGATCACGCGCAGGGTCTTTGCGCGGCGATCTCACACCGTGGTCGTGCGAGCCGAATCGAGTTGAGGATGACTCATTGTCACCGCTACGGATTCCCTACATCGAGGCAGGTCGCGAGCAGCTCTCGAAGGTAGTCCGCTGTGGGCGCCGACTGACCCATCGTGCGGACGAGCGCGAGGCGATAACACGCGATGCCGGAGCCGCTCTCGCCAGCGGATCCGCCATGGTGATATCGCTCTCGAAGGGAAGTGCGGGCGGCGCGGCTCACCACATCGCGGTGTAGCCGACGTTGATCCGCAGCGCGCTGGTGATGGCGACCAGCGTGACATCGGACTGGCTGTCCATCGCGTTGTGCGTGATGTACTCGTAGGACAGCGCCGGACTGATCATGCCGGACCGGCCGACGAGGAAGTTCGCCCCGAGCCGCGGCGCGACCGCCAGACCGGCACCGAGCTTCTGCTCGTAGGCGGCGCCGACGCCCATGCCGAGGAACCCGAACATCGTGCGGTTGAACGGTACATGGTACGACGGCTCGACGAGTGCGGACCACACGGTGGCCGACTGGTCGGAGGCCTTGACGTACGCGACGCTGCCGATCGCCGACAGCTCGAGGTTGTCCGCGATGAACCAGCCGATCGACGGCGAGAAGTTCATGTCGCGGATACCCGAGGCGACGGTGAGACCGGCCGAGCCACCGAGCTCGAGCACGCCGGGCCGGCCATAGCCAACCGGACCGCCGACGCCCGCTTGCTCGACGATACCGCCGGGCGGCAGCGTGGCCGATGGCGACGCCACCGGCGGCGCAGGATCATGCGTCGACACCGGCTTGGGCAGATCAGCTGGCGGCGTTGGTGCCGCCGTGCTCTCGGGCGTGCCTTTGTTGCTCGGCGGATCGTCCGCGACTGCGAGCGAGGCACCGGCGCACATGGCGAGACAGGTCAAGATAGTCTTGGTCATCAAACGCATGAGGACTCCTTTTCCGCACGTTGCGGTCATGATGCGCAGGCGGCGGAGGTGAAAAATTGCCGCGTGTCGCGATTCGAGGAACGAGCAACCTCGGTGCCAACGGTTCAAGTATGTGATGATGGGAGCGACGTATGCGATGAGGAGAGCCACCGGCGACGAGCCTCGAGCGAGCGTGTCACCTCGGCACGGTTCTGCACACCAACGCGCTCGGTGGCTGGCGCAGGTGTCCGCAATTCGTAACAGCGGATAGTTCGTGGCCACAGCCACGCGCGGCGACGAGCACGTCTGCTTGCATGAATGACACGCTTCGTCCAGCGATGACTCGCGCGACTGTCCGTAAATTGCGCGACGGGGCCACCTGCTGTCCGGGCGGTGTGTTTTTGTTCCCACCCGAGTTACAAGAGGCTCGTGCGGCACATCCGTCTGGTCGTCGAATACGACGGCACGGGTCTGTGCGGATGGCAGCGCCAGGCGAACGGCCCGACGGTGCAAGGCCACCTCGAAGCCGCGCTCGGCAAGCTGCTCGCGCACGAGGTGACCGTGGTCGGCGCGTCGCGCACCGATGCGGGCGTCCATGCGCGCGGCCAGGTCGCGAGCTTTCGCACCGAGCGAGCGATCCCGCTGCATGGGATCCGGCGCGGGCTCAACGCGCTCTTGCCCGACGCGATCGCGGTCGCCGACGCGCGGGAGGCGGCCGAGGACTTTCATCCGCGGTTCTCCGCCACCGGGAAGCACTACCGGTACCTCCTGCACACGCGCGCCGATCGATCGCCGCGCTGGCGCGACCGCGCGTGGCATCACCCGAGGCCCCTCGATCTCTCCGCGATGCGGCAGGCCGCGACCGCGCTCATCGGCGAGCACGACTTCTCGGCGTTTCGCGCCGCCGGCTGCACCGCGCAGCGCACGGTGCGCCGGATCGACCAGATCGAGATCGCCGCGCTGCCCGGCGAGATCCCTGACGACGCAGTCGAGGCGCCGGCCCAGGCGCCGATCGTGGCGATCGATGTCCGTGGCAACGCCTTTCTGCGCAACATGGTGCGGATCGTGGTTGGGACGCTGGTCGAGGTCGGCGAGGGCCGGCGCCCGATCGGCCAAGTAGCTGAGATCCTTGCATCGAAGGATCGAACCAAGGCCGGCATCACGGCGCCGGCGCACGGCCTGGAGCTTGTGTCCGTTCGCTATGACGGGCGTAAGATGTCCCCCTCACTTGGCGTTGAATAGGTGTCCGTGGCCTCCGAACCCGCGACAACCGTGGAGCTCGAGCTCGAACAGGAGCAGCGGCTGGTCGAGGAGGCCCAACAAGGCAACCTCGACGGCATGCGCCCCATCCTCGAACGCTACGCAGGGCCCTTGTACGGCACGGTGATCTTGCCGCGGCTCGGTGACGCGGCATCGGCCGAGGAGGTCCTGCGCGATACGCTGGCGACCGCGGTCGAGAAGATCCGGCGGTTTACGTGGCAGGGTAAGTCGATCTACCCGTGGCTGCGGCAGATCGCGATCAACAAGGTCTACGATGTCCATCGCCAGTCGAAGCGGTCGCGCCGGCTCGCCGACGCGATGGTCCACGAGATCGACGTCGAGACCGATCCGGCGTCGCACGCCGATGCCCAGCTGATCGCCGATCAGGAGCGCCGCGCGCACCGCGAGCGGATCGATGAGACGCTGCAGCAATTACAGGACCGATATCGCACCGCGATCGAGCTACGCTTGATCCAGGAGCTGCCGCGTGAAGACTGCGCACGCCGGCTCGGGGTCGCGATCGGTACGTTCGACGTCCTGCTGTTCCGCGCCGTACGCGCCTTCCGCAAGCACTTTGGTGAGCGCGCCGAGCGCGCCGAGCCGCCCCGGACCGGAGATACCTGATGGCGACGCAAGACGACGATACCCTCACCGGCTCCGTACCCGACCCCGACACCGAGCCGACCCCGGCCGAGCGCGCGCATGCCCGGCGGTTCGCCGAGCTGGTCGACAAGACGCTGTCGGGGCGCACGCCGCCGGCGATGTCGGCCGATGATCGCGCGCTGCTCGAGGTCGCCACGGTGATCCGGGCGACGCACGGCAGCGTGGAGCTTGCGCCGAGCAAGCAGCGCCAGGTGGTCGAAGACGCGCTGCGCCAGGCGATCGGGGCTCCGGCTCCGAGCGGCGGAGTGACCGTGCCGATCGCGCGGGCGCGGGCGCGGCGCTTCGTGCCGTGGATCGTCGCCGGGACGAGCACGCTGGTCGCCGCCGCGGCGATCGCGATGCTGTGGCTGCGCGCTCCCGCGGGCGCCGGGCCCGACAGCCCGGTGGCACGCCCTGTCGCGCTGCCCCAGGAGTGGACCTCGCGTCCGGCGGATTCCCTGGTAGGTCCCATCGCGCGCGATCATGCGGGCGATGCCAGCGCGCGGATCGACGCGATCTTCGCCGATCGGCTCGACGGGTTCCGCGCACGACGCTTGGCCCGGGGAGGCAAGCCATGACGTACGTCATCCGTGGGCTTGGGCTCGTGATGGTGGCCGCGCTCGCAGCCTTTCCGGCGTGCGGAGGCGAGCATGACCCAGGTCCGCCGCCGTCGACCCGCGTGGCCGATCCCAGCGACGTGATCGACCACGGCCTGATGATCGCGCTCGCCCAGGCGAAGAATTTTCACCACAAGGCCAAGGTCTACATGACCGATGGCAACCTCACCGCCGCGACCGCCTCGGTCCGTCAGATCCTGTCGCTGGCGTTCCCCAAGGGTGCGCCGGAGGCCGACGACGTCCGCAACGACGCGCGGGCGCTCCTCGCCAAGCTGCTCATGAGTCAGGGCCAGCTCGACGAGGCGATGCGGACGATCGACGAGGGGCTCGCGGCGAGCCAGCGCGAGAGCTTCTTCGTCGCCAACCTCTACACCGTGCAGGGCGAGCTCCACGAGACCCGCGCCGCGGCGTTCGATGCCGCGGGGGACTCGGTCAAGCCGTCGGCCGAAGCCGAGCGGCGCGCCGCGATCCGCTCGTACGACATGTCGATCCAGATCAACGAGCGGCTGCAGAAGAAGTTGCTGGAGGAGCGATGAAGGGCGGGCTCCCGGGGCTCGCCCTCGGCCTCGCCCTCGGCGGCGCGGTGATCGCCTGCGCCAGGCCGCTGGAGGCTCCCGAGTGGCAGCGGCGCCAGCAGAAGATGACGGAGATCACCACGCTGTGGGCGCAGATCCGCGACTGGCGGCGGGCCGCGCATATGGTCCTCGATCCGACGCCCGCGGACATGTTCCAGTGGAGCAGCCGCCCCGTGAGTGAAGCCGCGCGGGTCTGTCCGGACGGCCATACCGTGCCGCCCCCGTGCAGTGATGTCTGCAACCTCGCCGATGCGATCTGCGATAACGCCGAGGCGATCTGCGGCATCGCCGACGAGCTCGGCAAGGCCGATCACGACGCGCAGGACAAGTGCACGAGCGCCAAGGCCTCGTGCCGCGAGGCCAAGCAGCGGTGCTGCAACTGCTCGGGGGACGCGCCATGAGAGGGCTTGTCGGGGTCGCGCTCGGCGCCTGGTGTGCTCTCGCGAGTGCGTGCGGCGCGGCGTCGCCCAAGGCGAGCCGGTCGGCGCCGGCGGTGCCGATGGTACAAGACGCTGGCGGAGATCCACATGCCCAGATCGACGCCCTCGATCGCCAGATCACCGACGAGATGGCCAGGGCCCACGTGTCGCCGCCGGCGACGGCGACCTGCACGGGGGCCACTTGTGCCACGGCGATGAGCCAGCCGTTCGCCACCCCGGTGGCGACTGCTCCGGAGTGTCGCCCCGCCAAGACCGACACGTGCACCAGCGCGTGCACGCTCTCGACCGCGATCTGCAGCAATCAGCAGAAGATCTGCGACCTCGCCAAGCAGCTCGTCGGGGATGACTGGGCCGCCAACAAGTGCGAGAGCGCCAAGGCGAGCTGCCGGGCCGCACACGACAGCTGCTGTAGCTGCGTCCTGTGACGCGCTCGGCGGTACGGTCATGCGCCCGGGAGGGCCGGACGTCCGCCCTTGGCATTGCCAACCACGGGCGCCGTTGCTAAGAGGTTTGGCGCGAACGCACGTGGTCATGGTGAGGGTGCGAACATGATGATCCGGCCTGCAACTTCCAACGATCGTGCGGCGATCTGGGCGATCTTCGAGCCGGTGCTCCGCGCCGGGGAGACCTTCGAGTTGCCGCGCGACACCACCCGTGAAGCGGCGCTGGCGTTCTGGATGCCGCCCGGCGGGGAGGTGTTCGTTGCCGAGGCGGGCGGGGCCGTCCTTGGGTCGTTTTACGTGTGCGCGCACCGTGGCACGCGCCGCGCCCACGGCACCAGCGTCGCGAACGCCGGCTACATCACCGCGGTCACCGCGACGGGGCGAGGCGTCGCGAGGTCGATGTGTGCGCACTCGATCGAGCACGCGCGAACGCGCGGCTTTCACGCCTTGCAGCTCAACTTCGTGGTGTCGACCAACGATCGCGCGGTGTGGCTGTGGCAGGCGATGGGATTTGCGACCGTGGAGCGGCTGGCGGGAGCGTTCGCGCACCCCACGCACGGCAAGGTCGATGCCTTCGTCATGGTTCGCACGTTGTAGCGAGGGTCTGGAGGCGAGCCGCCGGGCATGCACGGCGAATGCGTCGCTTGGGCCCTGCTGATTCGGCCCGGCGCGCAAGACAACCGACGGCGCAGTTTGCTATGACGAGGCGGCCGGTAGGGGTACGGCAGCCGGCGCCGTCGATATGCTGATTCGGCCCGCAACTCCCGATGACCACACCGCGATCTGGGCGGTGCTCGAGCCGGTGATCCGCGCCGGGGAGACCCTGACCTTGCCGCGCGACATGACGCGCGAGGCGGCGCTCGAGTACTGGATGTCGCCGGGCACCGACGTGTTCGTGACCGAGGACGAGGGGGCCATCGTCGGCTCCTGCTACGTGCGCCCGAACTACCCCGGCGGTGGCGCGCACGTCGCGAACGCCGGCTACGTCACCGCGATCACCGCCACCGGGCGCGGCGTCGCGCGCGCGATGTGCGCGCATTCGATCGATCACGCGCGTGCGCGTGGGTTTCGCGCGATGCAATACAACTTCGTGGTCTCGACCAACGACCGCGCGGTATGGCTGTGGCAGGCGATGGGCTTCACGATCGTAGGCCGCCTGCCGGGGGCGTTCGCGCACCCCACGCACGGCGACGTCGAGGCGCTCGTGATGTTTCGCCGGCTGTAGCGGCTGGGTCGCGCTCAGCCGTGAGCGAGGCCCGCGGCGGTGACGCCTGCGATGCAGATGGCCTCGTCCTCGTCGCCGGTGCCTCCGCTCGCCCCCACCGCGCCGATCACCTGGCCGGCGGCGTTCTTGATGACCACGGCGCCGGTCTGCGGCAGGAACTTGCCGTGCGCCGTGGCCGCCAGGGCGACGAAGAAGTTCGGGTTACCCTTGGCGCGATCGCCGAGCGCGCGGCTGGACACCCCCATGCCGACCGCGCCCCAGGCCTTGCCCTGGGCGATCTCGAACCGGAACATGCTGGCGCCGTCCTCGCGCGCGAACGCCTTGAGGGCACCGCCTTCGTCGAGCACGGCGATGCCCATCGGCTTGTAACCGGCTTCGCGAGACTTCGCGAGCGCGGCCGTGATGATCTGGTTGGCTTGTGCCAGCGTGAGAGATGACATGCAGGGCTCCTGGAGGTTGCGCGACCATCAAGATCGAGGCGCCCGTCCGGGTCAAGGCAGGCGCCATGGGATCGCCGCCCGCCGGGATGGCGCCCCTGGACCAGACGCCCGGGCGTTGATCACAGCGGTTGGCGGGCCGGAACACCGTAGGCGGCGTGGACCGGCTAGAGTCGTGGGCGATGAGGGTGCTCGCGATGGCTGCGCTCGCCGCGATGGCCGCCTGTGTGGGCGTGCAGCAGCGCTTCCCCGATGACGTCCAGGCATCACTCGCCCACGGCGAGCTGCGGCGGCTCGAGACCGAGCGCTTCATCATCTATTATCCGGCGCACCGCCGCGCGGAGATCGATCGCTTCCTGGTCCGCGCCGACCGCTGCGCCGCGGCGCTTCGCACCGCCGCGGTGGTCCAGGACGGGGCGTGGAGCGACAAGATGGTGATCGCGATGCCCGAAACCGCGTTCAACAACGCGTTCGTGCTCGCCGAGGCCGCGGGCTACGAGCACGTGTCGGTGATCCCGACCGTCGCGACGCTCGACTTCACGACCGAGTTCGGATTGCCGCCGGACCCCGGCTTCATCGCCTGCCACGAGCTCGTCCACTACGTGCACCTCGAGCAGATCGCCGGGTTCTGGCACTACGCCGATGCGTTGTTCGGGAACCTCTACACGCCGCAGGTCGGCTACGACCCGTGGTTCCTCGAAGGGCTCGCCACGCATTACGAGGCGAAGCTGTCACCCGGCGTAGGCCGGCCGGCGTGGCCGCTCTTCACCGGCATGTTTGCCGCAGGGTACGCCGGGCACCACATGAACGGCGGCGATCTCTCGGCGCTCGGCCGCCTCGCGTCGGTCGGCCACCACTACCTGGTCGGCACGATGTTCGTACGCTTCCTGGCCGAGCGCTCCGGCGAACCGCCGCTGTGGATGGCGATCGGCCAGCAGGCCCGCGCGCTCACCGGGTGGTTCTTCACCGGCACCTTCAAGGACGGGTTCGGCGTCTCGTTCAGCCAGCTGCTCGCGGAGTTCGATGCCTGGTGTGCGCGGATGTTCCCGGTGCGCCAGCGTCCGGCGGAGCAGCGCACGATCGCGACGCTCGGCAACGATGCGCGCTACGCGCGCGGGCGCGATGGGACCGAGGCGTGGGTCGCCAATGACGTCGACGTGCCTCCCCGGCTCGTCGTGCGCGATCCGCGCGGGGCGATCCTCGCCGAGATCGGGCTCGTCGGCGTGCTCCCGCCGCGCACCCTGGTCCAGGCAGAGCCGCTGCTGGTGTCGGGGCTCTCGGTGACCGCCGACGGGAGCGAAGTCTGGCTCACGATGATCGATCTCGGCACGACCTACCAGGTACCCCGGCTGCTGCGCTGGCGGCGCGGGGAGGCGCAGTTGACCGAGGTCAGCCACGAGCTCGGCCCGGGCGCGACGATCGATCCGGCGGGGACGACCTACTATTACTGCGACGTCGATGGCGATCGCTGGAGCCTCGCGGCGTGGGACGTGCGGCGGGGGACCCGGCGGATCCTCGTCGATGCCGCGCCGGGGACGTACCTGCTCGGCGCGCAGATCTCCGGCGATGGCGCGCGCCTGGTCGCCAACGTGTGGGATGGCAGCGCGTTCGTCGCGTGGGTGCTCGACGCCGCGACCGGGGCACGGCTCGCCGAGGTGCGCGGCGCCGGCACGCCGGTCTGGGACGCGAGCTTCACCGACGACGGCCGGGTGATGTACCTCGGCGTGGTCGACGGCCGGTTCCAGCTCGTGATCGACGGCCGCGCGGTCACCGACGCACCGTATGCCGTGCTCGCCGCGCGCAGCGCCCACGGCACGATCCGGTTCCTCAACCGCGACGGCTGGGAGTGGACGCTCGACGAGATCGCCGCACCGCCCGCGCCGCCCGCGCCGCCCGCGCCGCCCGCCGAGCAGGTTCCGCCTGCCGAGCCGGGTTCGCCTGCGGCACCGCCGGCCGAGCCTGCGGTCGCCGTGGCACCGCCAGCCGCGGTAACGCCACCCTCTGTTGCAACGCCACCGCCTGCTACAGCGCCACCGTCCGTCGCGACGCCACCGTCTGTTGCGGCCCAACCGTCCGTTGCGACGTCACCGCCTGTCGCGGCGCCACCGTCCGCGGTCCCGGTCGTCTCGTCCGACGAGCCGTACAGTCCGTGGGAGCACTTCTTCTTCCCGCAGCTCCGGTCGCCGACGGTCGTCATCGTGTCGAGTGGGATACCGCACTTCGGTGCGGTGCTCGGCGGCGGCGATCGCCTCGGCATGCAGCGGTGGTCCATCGCCGGCTATGCCCAGGCCGGCGGGGCGATCTCCCACGAGCTTCACTGGGGCGCCGGCGCCGCGTACCTGAACACGATGCTGGCGCCGTGGCAGATCCTCGCGACCGCCGGCCTCGTCGACTGGGTCGATCCGGTCGCGACCTCCGATCCCAAGGTCATGCTCGCCGAGGATCGCCACACGCGCGACGCGTCGTTCTCGCTCGCGCGAACGTGGCGCGGCACGCTGACCACGTCGGTCTCGGGGATCTACACCGAAGACTTCGATCAACCGCCCGGCGAGTTTGGCGTCGGCCGCCGGCTCGGCGGTCCTGCGCTGTCGTTCGCGTGGGTGTCCGGCGAGTCCACCGCCTACACCGGCCTCCGGCGCGGGCTGATCGTCGACGCCTCGGCGGCCTACTATCCGCACGCGCTCTCGAGCTTCGCGGGTGACATCTATGACACCGGCGGCGGGGTCGGCGCGATCGTGCCGCTTCCGTTCGGGCGCCGCCACATCCTCACCGCCACCCTGCGCGGGCGCGCCCTGTTCGCCCGCGATGACACCAGCCTGCTGCAGCTCGGCGGCGAGTCCGGCCTCGCCGAGCTGTGGAGCGGGCGTAGCGCCAGCACCGCGCCACCGGCCTTCGACGACGCCCGGTTTCCCCCCAACCTCCGCTTCATCGAGCCGCTGCGTGGCTACGAGGACTACGCGATCACCACCGATCGCGCGGCGATCGCCGCGCTGTCCTGGCGCTATCCGCTGATCATCGATCGCGGTGTCGCGGCGACCTTCTGGCTCCTGCCGGCGTCATTTCTCCGCGAGCTCGACCTCGAGCTGTTCGCGACCGGTGCCATCGATCGTCGCCAGGACCTTCACGCGGCCACAGGGGCCGCGCTCACCCTGCGCCTCGAGTTCTTGCGCGTGCCGCTGAGCGTCGCTTACCAGATCGCGCGCCGCGTGCGCGACGACGACGCCCTGACCCAGCTGCTCGGCCTCGCGCTCGAGCTGTGACGCGGGCCGGAACGCCGAGATCTCGGACCACTAGCTCCTGCGGGCCTCTACTGCAGGTGGAGGGCCCGCAGCGCGTCGAGGTCGGGCGGGGGCAGGCGCGGCGACCACACGCGCACGCCGGTCGACCCGACGAGCGCCACCGATCGACGATCGTTGGCGAACACCATCGAGTCGACATCGTGAAACGTCATGAGCGGTCGCGTCGCGGCGACGTCCCAGACGAACGCGGTGTGGTCCGTCGCGATCGAGACGAAGATCTGGTCGTTGAGGAACTCGCCATCCCACACGAGTGCGGCATGACCATCGAGCTGGCCGATCCGTACGCCGCTGTGGTCCCATACCGTCGGGGAAAACCCACCGACGCTAATCGTGAGCGAGCCGTCGGGACTCGTTCTTACCGCGGACAGCGGGCCGGTGCCTTCGAGCTTGCGAACGAGTGCACCAGTCGTTGCGTCCCAGATATACAGAAATTGGTCATAGCTCGAGGCGAGCACCAAACCCCGCGAGTGATCGAACCGGACATCGGTGATTTGTATGGTCGCTTCGCGGAAGATCCGCCGCCGTGTCGCGCCGCCGATCGCATCGGCCACGACCGCGACGGGATCGTTCGTGATCGCGTAAACGTCATCGCCGTCAACGCCCACACTCAAGACACTGCCGATGTAGCCGGTAACGCTGGCCTCGAGTTGGCTGTGGTGCCACACGCGCACGATGCCACCCGCCGCGGTCACCAGGCGCGGCCCTGCGCGAGTCGACATCGCCGTGATGGGCGCTGGGTGCGGGAGCGCGGGCTCCTGGGTACATCGGCGCGCGTTCCAGATCTCGACCAGCTGACCACCGGGGTGGATCACCGCGATCTCGTCATCGCCGGTCCACACTATCCGTCCGATCGCGGTTGTACTCGAGGCGGTGCAGGCGACTGCTCCCGTCCGGACGTCGACGACCGAGATCGCCCCCTCAGCGCGCGCGACGGCCAGCCGGCCGCTGCTGGGATCGAACGCAACCTTCGGAGGGGCCGGATCGCGCGCGACGATGATCGGGCGGAGTTCCTCAGCACGCGGGAGGTCCCACACCATCACGGTATGGTCCCAGGAAGCGGTCGCGAGCCGCGTGCCATCGGATCGGACGGCAGCCCTGACGATGGGGTTGGTATGGCCGGTTAGCTCGCCGAGCAGCATCCCCGAGGTACTCCACAAGCGGGCGGTGTTGTCGGCGCTGGTGGTCACGAGGCGATCCCCGGTGGGCGTGAAGCGGACCTGCGTGATGTTGGCGCGATGACCGGCCAGGACCCCGCTCGGCTCGCCCGCGGCGCTCCACAGCCGGACCGTGCGATCGTTGCTGCCGGTCGCGACGAGGGTTTCATCCGGCGAGATCGCGACGTCGAAGATCTGGTCATCGTGCGCGGCGCGCCTGGCGATCAGGCTGCCGTCGCCGCGCAAGAGCACAAGTTCACCCGACCGGGTGCCGATCGCGAGCAGCGCGCCGGTACGCGAGACGGCGGCAGCGTAGAACCTACCGTCCTGGTGGTAGCTTGCTCGTTGCGCGAACGTGGCCGCGTCCCAGAGGACTAACTTCTTTTCGTCCCAGGTGATGATGCAGGCGCCATTCCCGCAGAACGTTGCGCCGAGGATTCCATGGTGGCCTCCGAGCTCGCCGGCAAGCGTGCCGCTCGGCATTCGCCACAGCTTGACCGCACCCTGGGTAGGCACGGTCAGGAGCACGCCCCCATCGGGGCTGAACGCGATCTGCTCTACGCCGGAGTCGACCGGCAATGTGGCGACCTCGCGCCCGGCGATCACGTCCCACACGCGAACCGTGCGATCTTGACCGCCGCTCGCCACGAGCCGCGAGTCGGCGCTGAACGCGGTCGTGCCGACGCGACCGGCGTGTTGCACGGTCGTGCGCAGCGCCCCGGTCTCGGCGTCCCAGACCCGAGCGGTGTTATCCGAGCTCGCGGTGGCGAGCCACTTGCCGTCGGGGCTGTACGCGATGTCCCACAGCTTGTCGGTGTGTCCCTCGAGCGTGAGGAGGCGGGCGCGGGTGGGCCGCGCGGCCTCTTCGAGCAAGAACCGGGTGATCGCGCCGGTCGACCCCATGTGGTACGCCGTCATGAGCGGCGCGAGCGCGCCGAGCTTGTCGCCCTCGAGGCTGCGCAGGCGGCCCTGTTCGAAGTACGAGTCGCGGAGCAGGCCCTCGGCCGCGGACTTGGCGTGGTTCGCGGTGAGGTTCGCGCGCCACAGCGCGACGACGAACACGGCGATGGTCACGAACGCCAGCGCGACGATTCCCCGCCGGATCCAGCGGCGGCGTGCGGCATCGGCGACCGAGGCCGCGCCGAACGCGGCCTCGAGCGGGGTCAGGCTCACCGCGTGGCGCCGACGCCAGTGTTTGTACTCGGCGAGCGCGTCCCCTCGCCACAGAACGCCACGATCGCGGTTCTTGGCGTCCCACTGATGTGCCGCCGTCCGGAGCTGATCGACGAACGCGGCATCGTCCTGGTGCTCGTCGAGCCAGCGCTGCAGCGCCGGCCAGCCGTGGATCAGCGACTCGTGCACGATCTCGACCGTGGTGCCCTTGCCGCGCTCGAGCGTCTGCACGACGAGTAGGCGGGCGTCGACCATCTGCTCGATCAGCCACTGCACGTCACCGCCCTCCCGGGACAGCGAGCGTAGCTCGGCGAGCGGCACGATCGCGCGGGTGCGCTCGGCGGTGACCAGCCGGAGCAGGACCGCTCTGATCAGCGGTATCCTCTGCGGCCCGAGGTCATTCACCACGTGATCGGCGTGGCTGGCCAGCGCGCCGGCCACGCCGCCCATCGCGGTGTAGCTCGCCTGGGTGAGCAGCCGGCGCGTCCGGTCGCGCGTGTCCCACAGCTTGGCGGCTGCGAACTGCAGCAGAGGCAGCGCGCCCGGCGTGGCCGCGAGGGGAGCGAGCATGTCCTCGACGATCGCAGGGCGCTCGAACTGATAGCCTGCCATCTCGACCGGGCTCGCGATCGCCTCGCGCAGCTGCTCGAGGCCCGGCTGACCGAGGAAGAACAGCCCCTTGATGAGCGCGGCGATGAACCGTCGATCCTCGGCGATGCGGTCGAAGAAGTCCGAGCGTATCGAGAGCACCACACGCAGCGGGCTGGTGGCGTCATCGGCGACCGCCGACAAGCACGCCGTGAACGCCGTGTGCTCCGCCGGAGCGGAGCCCTGGGTATAGAGCTCCTCGAACTGATCGACGAACAAGAGCAGGCGGCGATCTTCCCGGCGGGCCCGGAGGCGCAGCACGTGGCCGAGGTAGCCGGGCTCGCGGTGCAACGCCTCGACGAGCTTGCGCTGTTCCTCCACGTCGTCGGCGAGGCTTGCCGTGAGCGCGGTCATCGGCTGGATCACCGCGGCGAGCGCCTCTATCGGCTTGCGGCCGGGGCGGATGATCAGCGTCTCCCATGGCTCACCGGCACGCTTGAGCGCGGGGATCACACCGGCGCGCACGAACGACGACTTGCCGACACCCGAGCTGCCGAGGACAGCCATGAGCGGCCGATCGCGGACCTGCATCATCATCTCGGCGATCTCGCGGTCGCGGCCGAAAAACTTGTCGGCATCGGTCTCCTGAAACGCGGACAGGCCGGCGAACGGGCTCTGGTCCTCGCCGAGCGCGGTCGCCCCGCGGCCCGACGCAAGCCCTCCGAGCGTCGCCAGGAGCTCCTCGGTCGAGCGATAACGCTCGTCCCGCTGCTCCTGCAAGCACCGATCGATGACCGCGCCGAGCGCGCCCACGTCGGGGCGCCTGTCGCAAACCCTCGGCATTGGCTCGCCAACATCCCCGCGCTCGAGGCGATCGAGGATCGAGCGACGCGACCGAGGGTGCGCTCCGGTGACCAGCTCGTAGAGGATGATACCCACGGCCCACAGGTCGCTGCGTGCGTCGATCTCCTCGGCCCGCAACTGTTCGGGCGACATGTAGGGCAGCGTGCCGAGCAGCGCGCCCTCCTGCGTCAGCCCAGAGTTCGTCTCGGACGGCTGCGCAAAGGAAGGGAGCGTCGAGAGTTCGCTCGCGTCGAGGCACTTGGCAATGCCGAAATCGAGCACGACCACGCGCCCGGCGCTGGTCAAGAAGATGTTCTCCGGCTTGAGATCGCGGTGCACGATCCCGAGCTGGTGAGCGCAAGCAAGCGCACGGACCACCGGGAGCATGAGCTCCACGGCGAGGCTTGGCGACACCAGCCCCGCCGAGGGGTGAGTTTCGGCCGGTGGCTCGGCCACCGCGGGACGGTCGCGCTGTGCCATCCACTCGCGCAGCGTGCGCCCCTCCAGGTACTCGAGCACCATGTACGGGTAGCCATGGACGTCATCCACTTCGTGGATGACCACGATGTTGTCGTGCCTGCAGCGGGCGGTGGCCTGCGCTTCGATCAGAAAGCGCTCGGAGGCAGGGCTTGAGTGGATCCGCAGCACCTTGATCGCCACGAGGCGGCCGAGCGTGGTGTCGCGGGCCAGGTACACGGTCCCCATGGCACCTTCACCGAGCTGGCGGAGCAGCTCGTAGTGCTTGACAGTCGAACCGACCTGGGGCGCGAGGCGGCTGCGTGGAGAAGGGCTGCGAACGATGGGTTCGGACGGCGTCCAGATCTCGGTGTCGAGCGCCGCGAGCTTACGTCCCTTGGTGGCGGACATTGCGCTTGGTCCGGCGGAGGCAACCGCGGCCTCGAGCGCCTCGGGACGTGGTTCGGAAGGTATCCCCTGTTCTTCGCGAGAGGGGCGCTTGTCATCGTGGTGTGCTGTCATTTCCCCTCCCGCAGCAAGCCTCGTCGTTGCGGAACACGTTACTTCACGTGGAGGGCCCGCAGCGCGTCGAGGTCGGGTGGGGGCAGACGTGGCGACCACAGGCGCACACCGGTCGCACCGACGAGCGCCACCGATCGCAGATCGTTGGCGAATACCATCGTGTCGACGTCGTGAAAGGTCATGAGCGGTCGTGCCGCTGCGACGTCCCAGACGAACGCCGTGTGGTCCAGCGCGATCGAGACGAAGATCTGGTCGTTGAGGAACTCGCCGTCGCGCACGAGCGCCTCGTGACCCTCGAGCTGGCCGATCCGCGTGCCGCTCGCTCGATTCCATATGGTCGGCGAAATGCCGCCGACACCGATCGTGATCGTGCGATCGGGGCTCGACCTTACCGCCGACAGCGGGCCGGTGCCTTCGAGCTTGCGAAGGAGCACACCGGTCGCCGCGTCCCAGATATAGAGAAATTGATCATAGCTGGAGGCGAGAACCCAGCCTTGTGTGTGATCGAACCGGACATCCGTGATTTCTACGGTTCCGGCGCGAAAGATCCGGCGTCGCGTCGCGTCGCCGATCGCGTCGACGACGATCGTGGCGGGATCTTTCGTGATCGCGTAGATGTCGTCGCCATCGGTGCCCACCTTCACGACGCTGCCGGCGTATCCAGTAAGGTTGGTCTCGAGATGGCCGTGCCGCCACACACGAACGACGCCGCCTGCCGCGGTCGCCAGGCGTGGCCCCGATTGAGTTGACAGCGCCGTGATTGGAGCTGGGTGCGGGAGCGCTGGCTCCTGGGTGCAGCGGCGCGCGTTCCAGATCTCGACGACCTGACCGCCGCGGTAGACCACCGCGATCTCGTCGCTGCCGGTCCATACCATCCGCTCGATTACGGTCGTGCTGGAGGGGGCGCAGACGACCGCTCCCGTCCGTGCGTCGATGACCGAGAGCGTGCCATCGGCACGCGCGACCGCGAGCCGATCGCCGGTGGAATTGAACGCAACCACAGGGAGGGAGGGATCGCGTGCGACGACGATCGGGCGGAGTTCCTCGGCGCGCGCGAGGTCCCACACCATCGCGGTATGGTCCCACGAAGCGGTCGCGAGCCGGTTGCCGTCGGATCGGATCGCGGCCGCAAGCATGAGGTTTGTATGACCGATCAGCTCGCCGAGTAGCATCCCGGAGGTGCTCCACAAGCGCGCGGTGTTGTCGGCGCTGGTGGTCACGAGGCGATCCCCGGCCGGCGTGAAGCGGACCTGCGTGATGTTGGCGCGGTGTCCGGCGAGCACCCCGCGCGGCTCGCCGGTGGCGGTCCATAGGCGGACCGTGCGATCGCTGCTGCCGGTCGCGACGATGGTTTCATCCGGCGAGATCGCGACGTCGAAGATCTGCTCGTCATGGGCGGCGCGCCTGGCGATCATGCCCCCATCGCCGCGCAAGAGCACGAGCTCCCCCGACCGGGTGCCGACCGCGATCAGCGCGCCGGTGTGCGAGACGGCCGCGGCTTGGAGGCCGCGTTTGTCCTGATAACTCGCTCGCTGCGCGAACGTGATCGCGTCCCAGAGGACGACCTTCTCCTGGTCCAAGGTGACGATGCAGGCGCCGTTCTCGCAGAACATTGCGCCGAGGAGGCCATGGTGCTCCCCGAACTCGCCGGCCAGTGTTCCGCTCGGCATTCGCCACAGCTTGACGGCGCTGTAGGTAGGCGCGGTCAGGAGCATCGTTCCATCGGGACTGAACGCGATCCGGTTCACGCCGGTCTCGACCGGAACTGCCACGACCTCGCGTCCGGCGATCACGTCCCACACACGAACGATATGATCCTGGCCGCCGCTTGCCATGAGCCGCGAGTCGGCGCTGAACGCGACCGTGCCGACGCGACTAGCGTATGGCACGGTGGTGTGCAGGGTACCGGTCTCGGCGTCCCAGACCCGTGCCGTGTTATCCGAACCTGCGGTCGCGAGCCACTTGCCGTCGGGGCTGTACGCGACGTCCCACAACTTGTCGGTGTGCCCCTCGAGCGTGAGCAGCCGGGCGCGGGTGGGCCACGCCGCCTCCTCGAGCAAGAGCCGGGTGACCGGGCCGGTCGACCCCATGTGGTACGCCCTCGTGAGCGGGGCGAGCGCGCCGAGCTTGTCGCCCGCGAGGCTGCGCAGGCGGCCCTGCTCGAAGTACGAGTCGCGGAGCAAGCCCTCGGCCGCGGACTTGGCACGGTTCGCCGTGAGGTTCGCGCGCGACAGCGCGACGACGAACACGGCGGTGGTCACGAACGCCAGCGCGCCGATCACCCGCCGGATCCGGCGGCCGCGCGCGGCGTCGGCGACCGAGGCCGCGCCGAACGCGGCCTCGAGTGGGGTCAGGCTCACCGCGTGGCGTCGGCGCCACAGCTGGTACTCGGCGAGCGCGTCCCCGCGCCACAGGAGGCCGCGCGGCCGCTCGCGATCTTGCCACTGGCGCGCGGCCGAGCGGAGCTGCTCGTGAAACCGCGAGCCCTCGACGTCCTCGCGCCGCCACTCGACGAGCCGCGGCCACTCGCGGATCAGCGCCTCGTGGACGATCTCGATCACCCCGGCCCGGCGGTCGTTCTCCGACGAGATCAGCAGGCGCGCCTCGACGAGCCGCTCGATCAAGCGCTCGACCTCGGGCCCGGCGCCGAGCAGCTCGTGCAGCTCCTCGCGCTCGAGGACGGCGCGTGTCCCCTCGAACGTGACGAGGTGGCGGAACGCCTTGCGCACCAGCTGGCGCTCGGCCACCGGCATCGCGTCGACGGTCTCGTCAGCGTGACGCGCGAGCGCGCCGGTGACGCCGCCCATCGCCTCGTAGGCCTTGGTGGAGAGCTGGTGAAAGTGCCGGTCGCGCAGCTCCCACAGGCGCGTCGCGGTGAACGAGATCAGCGCGACCGCGGCCGGCGCTCCGGCGACCGCCTCGACCATCCGCGCCGGCAGCGTGGAGTCCTCGAACTCGAACCCGGCCCGCCGGGCCGGCTCGATGATGATGCGCTCGAGGGCCTCGGCGGCGAGCGGGCCGAGCAGCTGGATGCCGCGCGCGAGCGCCGGGCCGAGGCCGGGCAGCTGCTCGACGCGGATCAGGAAGTCGTCGCGCACGGTGATCGCGACGCCGAGCGCGGCCTCGGTCGCGCCGGTCGCGGCGAGCAGCACCTGCACGAACCGATCGCGCTCGTCGGGATCTGCGCCGAGCGTCAAGAGCTCCTCGAACTGATCGACGACGAACAGCAGGCCACCCGCCTCGGCCGCGGCGCGGCGCAGGCGCTCGGCGATCGCCGCGAGGTCGTCGCCGGCGAGGTCGCCGATCTCGAGGCCCGCGTTCGCGAGCTGCGCGGCGAGTTGCACGAGCGGCGACCGCCCGGGGCGCATGCTGACCACCCGCCAGCCCAGCGCCGGCGCGACGCCCGCGTGCACGAGCGAGCTCTTGCCGACGCCCGACGGCCCGACGACGGCGACGAACGCCTCGAGCCTGAGCCGGTTGACCATCGCCTCGGTCTCGCGCTCGCGCCCGAAGAACCACGCGGCGTCGCCGACCTTGTACGACGAGAGCCCGCGGTACGGGTTGCCGGCGGCCACGTTGGCGTCGTCCCGGGTGCGCTCGAACAGCTCGTCGCGAAACCACTCCCAGACCGTGTGGTCGTGGTGCTCGAAGCTCTGCGGCGCCGAGACGAGCCGGGCGCCCTGCCGGCCCGGCCCCGCCAGCAGGAACATCTGCTCGCCGTGCCCCGGCACGGCGGTGGTCACCTGGATGAGCGGCCAGAGCACGAGCAGGGGCGCGCCGCTGTCGTCGCACAGGACCGCTCGGCCCTCCGGCAGCTCACGCGCGAGCACCACGATCCGCTTGCTGCCCCGCGTCCCCATCCACACCTCGCCGCGCTTGCCGCGCGCCACGACGAGGAGGTAGTCGAGCAAGAACCCCGACGCGCGCAGCAGCGCGGTGACCTGCGGCAGCTCGCGGGCGATCGCCTGCGCGGCGGCGTCCTCGGAGGTGTCGGGCAGTAGCTCCGTGAGCGATCCCTCGAGGATCGCGGCGAACACGTCGGCGCTCGACCTCGGATGGAGTAGCAGCACGAGCTCCGGGAGCGGGTAGGTGTCGGGCGCGTCGATGAACGGGCGCGTGAGCTGCTTGGCGAGCGCGATCCAGCCCGCGGAGGTGAGCCCGTGGCGCCGCAGATCGGTGATGAGCGCGCGCGTCGCCTCGGTATCGTTGGCCGCCCCGCTGCCGATCCGGGTGCGGCACGCGAGCGCGAGCAGCGTGATGTACCACCCGACGATCCGGGCCAGCATGCGCAGGGCCTCGCGCGCCTGGTGGGCGTTCTTGGCGCCGTCGTACGCGGCGACCGCGTCGGCGATCGGCTGGGGCGCCCGGCCGAGGAAGCGGAGCCGGATCTCCTCGTCGATGTGGGGGATCTCGAGCGCCGTCTGGCCGATGCCCGAGGCGTCGCGAAACGCCTGCGCGAACTCGAGCACGTTGGCGTAGCGATCCGAGGCGCGCCGCGCGAGCGCGCGATCAAGGACCGCGTCGAGCGCGCGCGGGAGGTCGCCGCCGAGCGGCCCCCGCGACGGCCTGGCGTGCGCGCGCGCGATCTCTCGCGTCGTCCGGCCCGGGAAGGCGAGGCGCCCGGTCAGCGCCTCGTAGGCGACCGCGCCGAGCGCGTACTGATCGGCGGCGCGGCTCGATCCGTGTGGATCGATCCACAGCTCGGGCGCCATGTACGGCGGCGAGCCGCGGAGGTCGAGCTCGCTCGTGCTCGGCGTGGGGTCGACGATCGTGTGGGCGATCCCGAAATCGAGCAGCTTCGGCAGGAGTCGCCCGGCGCGCGAGATGACCATCACGTTGTCGGGCTTGAGATCGCGGTGGACGATGCCCTGTTCATGCGCGGTGTGGACGACCTCGCAGATCCGCTCGAGCAGCGGCACGAACCGCTCGAGCGGCATCGGGCCCTGGGCCTCGAGCATGGCACGCAGCGTCGCGCCGCGGACGAGCTCCATCGCGATCCAGCACACGCCATCGGGCTCGGCCCCGAACGCGTAGACGTGGGCCGCGTAGGGGTGATCGAGCTGCGACGCCAGCTTGGCCTCGTGCAAGAACTCGTTGACGCGGCCTGGCTGCACGCCGCCCGCGCGCAGCACCTTCACCACCGCCTCGCGGTGGAGCGCCTGTTGCTCGGCGAGGTAGACGTCGCCGAACCCGCCGGCGCCGACGAGCTCGCGCAGCACGAAGTCGCCAAGCACGCGCTCGCAGAGGTGTCCGCTGGAGGCCGCGAGGAAGCTCACGGCGCGGCGACGAACCCTGGGAGGAGCAGCATGCGCCTACCATACATCAACCGCTTCAACTCCCGGTGCTGGCCGGCGACGCCATGATCATTCGACTGGCTCGCTCGTGCGGGGATCCGGTATGCTCATGGGTTTGCCGCCAGCACGGTGCCACGACGTGGCCATCCGCGGCGCTTTGATCGATCTCGATGCAGCGCCGTGGGCCGACCCATCACCTCGCGGTGAAAGGCTCCCTGGCGGGATCGCGTGATCGACACGCGCCTCGATCACGCCTGCTTGCTCGTTGTCAATGTGATCAAAATCTAGTTCACCGTACCGACGTTGCGCGTCATCTGTATACCTCCCGTGCGCTGATGCGCACCGATCACACATACCAGTACTCCTGTAAGCAATACTCATCATGTGTGAACCGACATGGCGCGTTCTCTGCGCGTCACCGTGCGCCGATGCGCATCGATCACACATATGGGTACTCTTGTAAGTAAATACTCAGCATAAACGACGTGTACCAAAAAATACAGTATTGTGAGATGGAGCAGTTTACTGTAGGAGTATAGATATGAAGCGAACCAACAAAAAAAACCAGAAAGAGCTCAAACTGGAGCGCCGCCTCGCGCTCGTTCGAACCACCATTCGCGACCTGAGCCCGAATCAGCTCGGGCAGGTCAACGGGGGGTCGGGGATCGACTGCCTCCCCAACTTCACGCGGATCACGTGGACCGAAAACAACAATATCTAGCCACGCCGATACCTTGCGATGCAGCGGCGAGAGGTCTTCGGTGCGGCGACGGTGTTTGTCGATGTCTACCTCGACGCACTCCGCGCGTTGCAACCGAATGAGGTCACCTCGTCACCGTGCTTCAGCTTTGGCTGTGGCGGTATTGCATACACATTGCTGAAAGCTGGGATATTGCGGGCAGATCGCACCCTCGTGCTCTCTGCGAAGAGGTGGGCTGTTGCGGGACTCCAGGCTTGCCGGCGATTTCATATGCGTGGTTGGCCCAAGGCATCATTTAGCCGTGGTCTGACCGGCCTTCATGCCATTCATGCGCTCGCCGCGCATGCCGCGGATGACAATGCAGCGTGCCGCCGGGAGCTCCGACGTTTTGTCGAGACCGCCCGGCGCGCACGTGGATCGATCGAGCTGTTTCAGGGCATGGCTGGTCGACTCGCAGGTGCTGCCATCATAATGCGCAGCATACCGGATCCCGAGGTGCGTGTGCTGGGAGATCAGTTCGCGGCCAAGATTCTGGACGCGCTCGAAGGTCCCGTCCGGCTCGCTCCACAAGGGATGGCCCATGGACAGCCGGGCGTCGTTCTTGCTGTGCTCACCTGGCAAGCGGTCTCGCGGACGTTGCCCGAGGTTCTGCTCATGCGCGCCGTGACCGCGGCACATTCCGATGGTTTCGCCGCGCTGGTCGCTCGCCAGCGCGCGGATTGGGCCCACGGTTATGCGGGGATGGCACATCTGTTCGCTCGTGCCTATCTCCAGCTCGGCGATCGACGGTTCCTCACCTGGGCTCGCAAGGCCGCGGAATTGGCCATCGGATTGCCGTCCGCTCGCGGCTCGCTGCTGTGTAGCGCGTCCGGAATCGTGTACAGCTTGCTTGCCGTCGCCGCCGCCGACCCGGCAGGGCCGTGGCGCGACGCGGCGTGGAAGATCGCGGGCCAGGTGTTCGCCAGCGTCGACCTCCCGAGCTTCGCACCTTACGGGGTGTGGAGCGGTCTGGGGGGCGTGTGCTGCCTCGCGCTCGATCTCATCCACGAGACTGAAGCTGGGTTTCCGGGCGTCGAGGCCTAGCGAGACATAGCGCGGCCTAGCGCGGTTCATGCATCAGGCCGCCGGCGGCGATCGTCGCCGCCAGGTAACTGGGCCGTAGCTCGATGATGCTCGTTCGTTTCGCGAGTCCGGTCGCGAGGCCACCAGAGGGTAGCCGATCTGCGCTACCACGCCCCCTCCGCGAGCCGAGCGTGTGCCATCCGATGAACGAGATGCGCTGCCTCCCGCGCACCGTCGTACCTTGCCAATGACGCGGCGAGCCGCGCGCGCGCCGGATCGCCCGCGCGATCGCGCAGCAGGGCGGCGAGCTGGCCGCCGATGGTCGCGCGGATCGCGTCCGGGTTCGATGACGTCACGGCCCCGATGCCGTGCAGCCGCCTGGCGTTGATCTTGCGTTCGACCGTGGTCGGCACCACGAGCGTGGGCACGCCGAGCGCGAGCGCGAGCGCGAGCGTGCCATGACCGCCGTGGGTGATCAGCGCGTCGGCCCGGCCGATCCTCGCGGCGAAGTCGGGCAGAAAGTCGACGATCGTCACCTTTCGCCCGGTCCGGCGCCGTTCGCCGGCGGTGCGCGCGAGTGCATCCGATGGCGCGGCTGCGATGACGACGAGGTCGGCGTCGACGGCGGCGCACCCCGCGACGACGGCCCCGGCGCCGGCGCCTGGGCCGCCACCTAGCGAGACGATGACCTCGGGACGGGGGCGGACGGGGACCGTCCTGGGGCGCGGCAGGTCGCCCAGGATCGGGCCGACGAACCGGATGTCGCGAACCGATGTGACGATCCGCGCGGCCAGGCTTGCCGGTAGATCGCGGAGCCCGGTGGCGCTCGGCGTGTCCGCGACCACGAGGCTGTCCCCGAACACCCGGCGGGTTGCCCACCGCGGGATCGCGAGCTCGCCGAGGATGCGCTCGAGCCCCGGCAACCACCACGCCAGCGGCGACGTCAGGAGCTCGAGGTTCTGCACCGAGGCGGACGGGACCGCGGCGAGCGCGGCGGCGACGTTGACGAGCGGCTGGAGGTCGGTGACGACGACGTCGGGGGCGAGCGCGTGGATACACGCCCGCGCCGCGGCGAGCTCACCGGCGATCCACCGGCGCGCGGTGGCCGCGGCCCGCGCCGATCGCGGAGGAAACAACAGCGCCTGGCGATCCATGGCGACCAGCGGGACGAGCTCGAAGCCGGCGCCCTCGACGAGCGTTCGCGCCGCGGGGGGGCACGCGAACCGGACCCGAACCCCGAGCGCCACGAGCGCGTCGGCGAGCGCAAAGCAGCGCGTCAGGTGTCCCCACGTCTGGTTCGTGAACGGGCAGATCAGGGCGCTCGCGCTCACGGCTCGCCGAGTCTATCGTGACCGCGATGCCCCCGCGCCGCCCCCTCGCCGCGCCGCTTGCCGCCGAGGCGCTCGCCGTCGCCCAAGGGATCGCCCGCGAGCTCGTGAGGCTCGAGTTCACCGACGCGTCGCTCCGCGGCTCGTCGGGCGCGTGGCTGCTCGTCCACGAGCTCGGTGCCGACGCACCGGCGGTGCCTCGCGCCACGATGCGGCGCTGGGAAGCGGCGGCGATCGCCGCGCTGCCGGCGCTGCGCGCGAGCTTCTTCGAGGGCATGCTCGGCGCCGCGTGGCTGTTGTCGTTGTGCGGGCGCGCCGCAGCCGAGCTCGCGGCCGTCGACGCCGCGGTGCTCGACGTGCTCCACGCCCCGTGGGCCCGAGGGCTCGCGGCGTTCGCCGGAGGCCTCGCCGGCTTCGGCAGCTACGGCCTTTCGCGGAGGCGTACACCCACCGGCCGGCGGATCGTCCGGCGATGCGTCGCGCTGTTCGGTGAGCTCGCGCGGCGCGACGGCGGCGCCGTGTGGTGGCTGCCCGGGACCGCGGCGCGCCGCGAGGCCGCGCTGCCTTTGTGGAACCGCGAGGGTTCCGCGGCGGCGGTCGCGTTCCTCGCGGCCGCTGCGGGGAGCGGACGGTCGGCGTTGCCGCTCGCGCAGCGCGGTGCCCGCACGCTCGCGCTCGAGCTCCGGCGCGTCGCGCCTGACAGGCACGACGGGACCGGCGTCGTGACGCCGCCGGCCGCCCCCGGGCTGCTCCATGGCTCCGGAACCTGGGCGCTCGGGAGCGCGGGCGCCATCGCGTCGCTCCTGTCGGTCGCGTACGCCACGCGTGACTTCGCCGCGGCGGCGAGCTGCGGGCGGATGCTTGCCGATCTCGATCCGGCGGCGTGCGCGGCCTCGGACGCGAGCCTCGGTACGGGCACCGCGGGCATCGCGTGCGTGATGCAGGCGCTCGCGGAGGCGACGAGGCAACCGGGGTTCGCGCTCGCCGCCGAGCACTGGCACCGCCGGACGCTGCGCTGCCGGCGATCCGGCGATGGGATCGGCGGCTACCTGCATGTCGATGCGCTGGCGAGCCTGGCCGAATGCGGCGGCCGGTGGGCGGCGCGCCCGGGCTTCCTCGATGGCGCGGCGGGGACGGCGCTCTCGCTGCTGTGTGCCGCCCGCGGCGTCCGAGCGTCGCCGTGGTTCGCGCGCTGCCTCGTCGCGTAGCGCCGCTCGTAGTTCGCTCGGCCTTCGCTCGGCCTTCGCTCGGCCTTCGCTCGGCCTTCGCTCAGCCCCCCGGCGAGCTGTCGCGCCGTACGATGCGCAGCACCGGCCCCTCGATCGTCGAGGCGACGGGCAGATCGGAGGCGATCAGGTCGGCGATCACCTCGTCGATGTGGACGACGTGCTGGTCTTCGCCGACGAGGTCGCCGAACAGCGTGCCCATCATGCCGCGCTCCAGGAGCATCGAGCCGCGCTCGATCGCATCCGAGAGCGAGTCTTCGTTCGACTGACCGAACACGCTGACGGCCCCGTCTGGAACCTCCTCGCGCAGCTCGAGCGCCGCCCGCGCAGCCCCGACCGCGCCTTCCTTGCCTGCCTGCTTGGCGACCAGGAGCGTCGAGCCGTCGTCGAACATGTGGATGTTCATCTGGTGGCGCTCGGCGACCTTGGCGACGTTGTCGTTGGGGGCCGCGGCCGGCACGTCGACCGGCGCGACGAGCACGAAGCAGCCCGCGGCGGGCTCTTCGACCTGCGTGTGGCGCGCGCGTCGTAGCGGCATCGCGACGGTCGCGGCACCGACCCCGCCGACGCGGCGGCGCGGGCCCTCCACGATCGCGGGCATCGCGCACAGCTGCGCGACGAGGCTTCCGCCGCTCGCCGGACGCTTCGCGGGATCCTTGGCGAGCATCGCGCTCACCAGCGCGAGCAAGTCGTCCGGCGCTTCGGGGCACAAGTCCGCGAGCTTCGGAGGCTCGGTCAGGAGGACCTTGGCCTGGACCGCGGCCGGTGACCGGCCGTCGAAGGCGACGCGCCCGCTGAGCGCCTCGTAGAGCACGCACCCGAGCGACCAGATGTCGGTGGCGGCCTCGAGGTCGAGCGAGCCGCGCGTCTGTTCCGGCGCCATGTACGAAGGGGTGCCGACGAGCTTGCCGGTGCGCGTCAGCACGCCCGCCTCGCTCGTGAGGCGCGCGATCCCGAAGTCGACGAGCTTCACGCGATCGAAGCGATCGTCGGCGAGGATGATGTTCGCCGGCTTGATGTCGCGATGGATGATCCCGCGCGTGTGCGTCGCCTCGAGCGCGCGGGCGAGCCCGATGGCGACGGTGACGGCCTCGGCAACCGTGACGCCCGTCGCGTGGAGCCGCTCGGCGAGCGTGACGCCTTCGATCCACTCCTGCACGAGGAAGTGCACGCCATCGGATTCGCCGTGCGCGACGTAGTCGACGACGTTCGGGTGGTGCACGGTCGCGAGCAGGGTTGCTTCGCGGCTGAACCGCACGAGATCGAACGGCTGATCGAGCGTGAGCACCTTCAGGGCGACGACATGCCCGGTGTCGAGATCGCGCGCACGGTACACGGACCCCATCCCCCCTCGCCCGGAGTGGGCCAGGAGCTGGAACCGGCCCCCGAGGGTGTCTCGTGGCATCAGCGAGTATCTGTATCTCATGGTGCGACCGCGCGAAAGCGCTCGTACGCACGAGCGGTCAAGTCCCTCTTCTTGACACCAACCCTGGCCAATCCTCGAACCTCCAAGCGAGCGACCGTGATCCTCATCTCGGAATGACGGACGGTCAAGCGGTAAACGGCTCGGGTCGAGGGTCCCGGTCGTCGCAGGGGGGCGATTCCTGTTTCCGGAGTCTCGAACGGTCGGGAGTTCCAGGGGCAGCGGCGTCCGACCGCTTGGCTGGAATCTCCAGTGGTGAGGTACCGTACTGAGCGCGCAGCACGTGATAGCGCAAACGTTGTCGATCAAGCCATGCGTTCCGCACAGCAGGCATCCTGACGATGTCGCACAAGGCGTTGGCGCCTGCCGTCAGGGGACCAATGTGCGGATGTCTGGGCGGGAGGACGTATGCTCACGCCGTGCAAGTCGAGACCCTACAGAGCGGCATCTGGCAGACCAACTCGACGATCGTCTCCGAGCGCGGGGCGTGCCTGGTCATCGATCCGGCGTACTTTCCACGCGAGCTCGATGCGATCGCGGCGCGGGTCGGTGAGCTGGGCCATGCCGCGGCGGTGATCTTCACCCACGGCCACTGGGATCACGTGATGGGGCACGCCGCGTTGCCCGGCGCTCCCGTGTACGTCAGCGCGGTCCTCGCCGATGCGGTCGCGACGGGCGATCCGCGGGCCGCGAAGTATCTCGAGGACGCGCGCGTGTTCGATTCCCGGTGGTACGTCCCGCGACCGTCCGGCCATCGCTGGCCGAGCGCGCTCCACGGTCTCACCGAGACCGATCACACCGAGCTCGCCGGGCTGGCGCTGCGCACCCTTCACCTCCCCGGGCATAGCCCCGACGGTCTGGGGCTCCTCGTTGGTGACGTGCTGCTGGTGGGCGACTACCTGTCGCCGTGCGAGATCCCGTTCGTCGACGAGCCGCGGGCCTATCGCGCGACCCTCGCCCGCCTGCTCGATCTCGTGCCCGGCGTCCGCGAGGTCATCCCGGGTCATGGTCCGCGCCTGACCGCGCGCGAGGCCGCGGCGATCGCCCGCGCCGATCTCGACTACCTCGATCGCCTGCTCGCGGCGCGCGATCTTGCCGCCGCGCTGGCGATCCCGCTCCCGCGCGCGGCCGACGTCGCCGGCATGACCGATCATCATGGCGACAACTGCACCGCGGCCGCGGCATCCTGGGAGCGATGAGGACGTCGAGCGCTGGCCGGGGCCGGATCAGCGCACGGCGTGACCGAGGGCGGCCTCGAGGTCGGCGATGGCCTGCGCGGGGTCGCTCACCTTGATGGTCGTCATGCCCATCGCGCGCGCCGGCTTGAGGTTGATGCCGAGGTCATCGAGGAAGACGCAGTGCTCGGGGGCGACGCCGACGATCTCGCACGCGCGCGCGTAGAACCGCGGCTCGGGCTTGCGCGTGCCGATCTTGCACGACTCGATGACGTGCGCGAACAGGGCCATGACGCCGGCGATCTCGGCGGCGCGCGCGGGGTTTTCCGCCATCGCGGCGCCGTGGCCGAGCGGCATGTTGTTGGTCAGGCAGGCGACGCGGTAGTTCGTCCGCAGGGTGCGCACGACGGCGACCATCTCGGGGCGGAGCTGGCCGGAGAGCTGGGCGAGCACGGCGCGCGCGTCGATCGCGTGGCCCTGCGCGCGCGCCTCGGCCTCGAACCGGGCGTGGAAGGTCGCGAGGTCGAGCTCGCCGCGCTCCATGCACGCCCACGCGTTGGTGTCCGGATCGAGGGTATTGATGCGCTGGAGGAACCCGGCGGGGAGGTTGGCGCGGCGCTCGTAGGCACGAAACCCGTCGATCGGGCTCGACAGGATGACGCCGCCGAAGTCGAACAGGATCGCGCGGATCTCGGGGAGGGTCATCGCACCCAGGCGATCGGCCGCGCGGGTCGCGCGGGTCCGGGGTGGTCGGAGGTCACGGGCGTCATGCGTAACTGTTGGCCGCGGCGGCGCCCTCGCGCAAGCCCCCGCGCCGGGATCCACGGCGCGCATCGGCGCAAGCCCCGGCGTGCCCGAGCTCAGCTGGGGACGGTGACGGTCATCCGTCCTCCGGCGCCAGCAGGTAGCCGGCCCCGCGGATCGTCTTCAGCAGGCGCGGGTTGCGCGGATCGTCCTCTATCTTCTGGCGCAGCCGCGAGACGACGACGTCGATCGATCGGTCGAACACGTCGTCGGTCGAGCCGTGCAGCAGCTGGAGCAGTTGCTCGCGGCCGAGCACGCGACTTCTGTGCTGGGCGAGCGCGTGGAGCAGCGTGAACTCGCTCGTGGTCAGCGCGATCGGCTGGCCACCGACGGTGACCAGCATCGTCGTGGCATCGATCACGAGGTTGCCGACGACGATGCGCTCGGCCCGCGGCCCGGCTTCCCCGCGCGCCCGCCGCGCCTGGGCACGGATGCGCGCGAGCAGCTCGCGCGACTGGAACGGCTTGGGGACGTAGTCGTCGGCGCCGCCCTCGAGGCCCAGGACCCGATCGGCCTCCTCCGTGCGGGCCGTCACCATGATGATCGGCACGTCGGTGCGTGATCGGAGCTGCCGGCAGACCTCCAACCCATCGGTGCCGGGCAGCATCAGGTCGAGCAGGACGACGTCGGGCCGGATCCGCAGCACCTCCGGAAGCGCCTGGTCGCCGCGGGTCACCACGTGGACGTCGACGCGGTGGCTGTTCAGGTACTGCGAGGTCAGCCGCGCGAGCCGGTCGTCGTCCTCGACGTAGACGACGCGGAGCTCGGGTTCAGCGGTCACGCGGGAAGTATTTCACCGACCAGCCCGGAGACGGGCTGCCGAAACATCCCGAAACAAGCGCCTGGGGACCAGCTCGCGACGGCGATCACGGGTCGTCACAGAGCCACAAAGGCGATCGAGCCGGCGCGTTCGAAGCGGCCGGAGGAAACATTTGAAACAGCCATGCCGTACATTTCTGGCCGTGGATCGCCGCGTGGTTTGTGCACTGGTCGCGCTGGCGCCCGTGCAAGCGCGCGCCGACGGTATCGCGATCATCGGGGGCTCGCCGCGCGCGATCGGACGCGCGGGCGCGGCGACCGTTGGTGACGACGGTGGTGGCGCGCTGCTGATCAACCCGGCCGCGATGGCGCGCCGGGACTCCACGCGCGGCCAGCTTGGCTTCGCGGTGATCGAGGACACCGTGCACTGGCAGAGCGATGCCGGGGACGCGCCGCTCGCGAGCGGGCAGGCCGGATCGCGGCTCGTTCCACTCGGGGCCGCGATCGCGGCGGTCGATGGCTGGATCATCGGCGCGGGGGTGATGACCGCCGCGATCTCCGATCGATCGCTGCCTCCCCCGGGAGAGACGGGCGGCGACCTGGGCGCTTCGTTCGACTACCGCTACATCGGGATCGCGGGCTCGTACCGCCGCGATACGTTCACGGTCGGCGTCGCACGGCGGATCGGCGATTCGCTGGCCCTCGGGCTGTCCGCGGGCGCCTCGCTGGTGAGCGTCACCGAGCATCGCCGGATGTGGGCCGGCTTCGGGGGGCGCGATACGATCGGTGATCCCAGGAACGACGTCGATCTGACCTTGACCGCGACCGATCTGTTCGCGCCGAGCGCGGTCGCCGGGGTGATGTACGCACCCGATGACGCGCCGATCGAGCTCGGCGCCTCGGTGGCGTGGGCGCGCACCGTGCGGCTCGACGGCACCGCGGCCCCGTTCGGCAACCCGCCGAACGGTCCGGCGGTCGTGTACACCGGCTCGCCACACAGCTCGCTGGAGGTTCGCCAGCCGCTGACCGTGCGCGCCGGCGGCCGCTATGTCGGCGAGCACGTCGTCGCCGAGCTCGACGGCGATCTGTGGGTGGCGCCGGCCGCCGCCGAATCCACGGCATGGCAGGTGACCGGCATCCGCATCGTCGATTCCGTGTCGTCCGAGGTCAATGCCGACATCCAGAAGGTGCCATCGCGGATCGCGCAACACACCCACGTCGCGCTGCGCACGGCCGTCGATGCCGAGCTGATCCCCGGCTTTCTGTGGGCGACCGGCGGCTACGCGTTCTCGACCCTCGCGACGCCGGCCGCGCGGCTATCACCGTCGTTCGGCGATCTGGGCGGGCACACGGTCGGGCTCGGCCTCGAGACCACCGCCGGCGGCTTCACCGTCACGCTCGGCTGGTCGCGGACGTGGTCGATCCCGACGCGAGCACCGACGAAGCTCCAGCTCGACAACCCCTTCGCCGCCGGTGACGCCCCGGTCCCCGCGGGCGTGTACGGCGGCTCGACCGACCAGCTCGGCATCCTGATCGAGGGCGAGCTCCATCACCTCGGCGGCCCGTAGGCGCTCAGGTGGGCGCGCATAACCCAGCGTAACCCAGCGTAGCCTGGAGTAGCAGTAGCCCAGGGTAGAGTAGACAGGCGTAGGGTAACCTGTCCTGGGGGCTCAGCTCTTCTTGGTGGGCGGTTGCTTGCCGGGTAGCTGCTTGGCGGCAGCCTGCTTGGCCGGCGCCGGCTTCTTGTCGTCGCCGATCGCGTCGTCGAGCTCGACGAAGCCGCCGTACACGGCGCCGATCGCGCCGCCGACCGTGACCGGCCACGTGAAGATGTCGTAACCGCCGACGAGCAAGGCCGCTGGGTTCCAGGCCTTGGCAAGGATCGCGTAGAGGCCGCAGCCGACCCCGAAGCCAAAGGCGGCCTTGAGGATGGCGACCCAGGTCGTGGCGTTCTTGTCCCGGATCAGCGACCAGAGCGAGCGCCCAGCGATCAGGCCGACGAGCGCCCCGATGGCGCCATAAGTGAGCCAGGGGCTGGCAAATCCCGTCGCGGTTGCGAGCGCGTAGGCGCCATACCCGACGGCGCTGCCGATGACCGCGCCCTTCAAAATTCCGACGACGAGCTTGATCACCTAACAAGTGTGACGAGGAAGTCCGTCATCGGCAAGTACGTTCGACGCCCGCCGGACATTTCGGGGCGCCCGGCAGGTGCAGCGTCACGTGGCAGGCTTGGGGATGGCGATCGCCGCCAGCTGTGCGGTGAGCTTGCCGACCGCTGCCTTGAAGGCATCCATGTCCTTTTCGGCCACCGCCCTGGAGCGTACCGGCGCGAGCCTGGATGGATCGATGAACTCGCCGTTCTGCTTGACTCCGAAGTGCAGGTGAGGACCGGTGGCGAGGCCGGTCGCGCCGACGTAGCCGATCACGGTCTTGGCCGCGACGTGCTGGCCGACCTTCAGGCCGTCGGCGAACTTGCTGAGGTGCATGTACGCGGTCTCGATCCCACCATCGTGCTTGATCATCACCAGGTTACCGGCGTCGCCGGCGTCCCCGCGGTGCGTGATCACGCCGCCGGCGGCTGCCCACACCGGCGTCCCCGTCGGGGCCGCGTAGTCGATCCCCAGGTGAGCGCGCACGGAATGCAGCACCGGGTGCATGCGGGCGCGGTCGAAGCCCGACGACACCCGCTGGAACTTGAGCGGCGTCTTCAGGAGCGTCTTCTCCGACGACTCGCCCTGATCGCTGAAGTAGCCGTCGCCAAACCAGAACGTGCGGAACGTCCCGGCCTTGCCGGCGTACTCGGCCGCGAGGATGCGCCGGTAGCGGATGAACTCGCCGGACGGTGCGCCGTCGCGCAGCTGTTTCTCGACGATGACGCGGAACGTGTCGCCGTCGTGCGTATCATTGTAGAAGTCGAGATCGTAGGCGAACACATCGACGAAGAAGTCGACCAGCGCCGGGTTCTCGCCGCTCGCCTTGATCGCGGCGTACAGCGAGGAGTCGATCCGTCCGCCGATGGATTTGATCTCGATCCGGGTCTGCGAGGTATCGGCCTTGCCGACCAGGGTGCCGGCGGGGCCGCGCTCGGCGCGCACGGTCTGGACCTTGCTGACCACCAGCTCGAACATGGTCACGCGGCCATCGGCGCCGCGCTCGATGCGGTAGCTCTGGCCGGCGCGCATCGTCTTGAAGTCGAACACGCCCGACAGCGCGCGGATGACCTCGTCGGCCTCGGCCGCGGTGAGCCCGCTCTTCTTCAGGACCCGGCCGAGGGTGTCGGACTTGCCGACCTTGCCATCGATGACACCGGGCGGCCCGATCGGCGCGGCCGCGGACGTGGAGGCTGCCGGCGCGGGGCCCGCCGCGGGCGTGCCGGATTCGGCGAGCGGCCGGGACGGCACCATCGCCGTGGGCGTGGCCCGATCGGCGACCCGCTTGATCGCACCGACCGAGGTCTGCTTGTCCCACACGAAGACGTACAGGTTGATCACGACCAGCACGCCGAGCACGAGCGCGACCCACCCACCGGTCTTGCGGGCAGGCGGGCCCCCGAGGTTTCCCAGGGGACCCGGGGAGCCCAGGCGGCGAGACATTGACCTTTTCTTGCGCCGAGTCCTGCGCCTCGTGACCATGGGGAAAGGAGGCCAGCAATATCACGGGCCTTCGATGGGACCAAGGAAATGGCGAACACCCCTACCCAACCCCCTGCGGGAGATCTGCCCCAGCGTCAACAACTAGAACTTTTCCCCAACTCGGGGCAAGGTGCCGGCGGCATGGCGAAGAAGTCTTCCTCGAAAGGCGGGGGCGGAGCCCCACCGGCTTCCGGCGGTGGGGGCGGCGGAAATGGCCCCGGCCAACCCACTCCCGGCGGCGACGTCGATGCCTCGCTCGAGACCGAGGCACGCCGCAGGTACTTGAACTACGCGCTCAGCGTCATCACGTCGCGCGCGCTCCCCGATGTTCGCGATGGCTTGAAGCCCGTCCAGCGCCGGATCCTCTATGCGATGCTCCACGACGGGCACCTGCGGCCCGACGCCAAGTACAGGAAGAGCGCGACCGTGGTCGGTACCGTGCTCGGCCGCTATCACCCGCACGGCGATACCTCGGTCTACGACGCCATGGTGCGCATGGCGCAGGACTTCTCGCTGCGGATGCCGCTGGTCGACGGCTCGGGCAACTTCGGCTCGCTCGATGGCGATCAGCCGGCCGCCTACCGCTACACCGAGTGCCGGCTCGCGGTGCCCGCGATGGAGCTCTTGCGCGAGCTCGACTTCGACACCGTCGACATGCGCGCGAACTACGACGGCACCACCGAGGAGCCGACCGTCCTGCCGGCGCGGTTCCCGAACCTGCTCGTCAACGGCTCGACCGGCATCGCCGTCGGCATGGCGACCAACATCCCGCCGCACAACCTGCGCGAGATCACCGACGCCCTGATCGCGCTCTCCGAGGACCGCGACATCGAGCACAAGTCGCTGATGGCCAACATCAAGGGCCCCGACTTTCCGACCGGCGGCCTGTTGCTCAACAGCAAGGCCGAGCTCAACCAGATCTACAAGGACGGCCAGGGCACGATCCGGGTGCGCGGCGAGTACAAGCTCGAGGACAAGAAGCGCGGCGGCACCGACATCGTGATCACGTCGATCCCGTACGCCATGTCCAAGGGCGACCTCGTCCAGAAGATCGCCGAGGTGATCATCTCGCGCAAGCTGCCGTACCTGCTCGACGTGCGCGACGAGTCGACCACCGATGTCCGGATCGTGCTCGAGATCAAGCGGGACGCCGACCCCGAGCTGGTGATGGCGTACCTGTTCAAGCAGACGCCCCTGCAGTCGAACTTCCACATGAACCTGACGTGCCTCGTGCCGCCGGGGTACCTCGACGACGAGCAGGGCCGGAAGCTCCCGGCCGATTCGCCGCCGCAGCCCCGCCGGATGGGCATCAAGGAAGTGCTCGGCCACTTCCTCGACTTCCGGCTCGAGGTCGTCGAGCGCCGCTTCAAGTACCAGCTCGCCCAGCTCGAGGCGCGGATCCACATCCTCGAGGGCTTCGTCACGATCTTCGACGCGCTCGACCAGCTGATCAAGATCATCCGCGCGTCCGACGGCAAGGAAGACGCCGCCGCCAAGATCATGAAGCAGTGGAAGCTCGACGAGATCCAGACCGACGCGATCCTCGAGCTCCGGCTCTACAAGCTCGCCAAGCTCGAGATCCACGTGATCCGCGAGGAGCTCGCCGACAAGACCGCAGAGGCCAAGAAGATCCGGACGATCTTGAAGAGCGAAGACAAGCTGTGGACCGTGATCAAGGACGAGCTCAAGGCGACCGCCGCGGAGCTCGGCACGCCGCGGCGCACCAAGACCGGCGGGGCGAGCGAGGAGATGGAGTTCGACGCCGACGCGTTCATCGTCGACGAGGACGCCCACATCGTGGTGACCCGCGACGGCTGGATCAAGCGCGTGCGCGAGCTCAAGGATCCGAACCAGACCCGGACCCGCGAGGGCGACGAGGTCACCCACGTGCTGCCGGGCTCGACCAAGGAGAAGGTGATCTTCTTCACCAACAAGGGCTCGGGCTACGTCATCAAGATCAACGACATCGCCGCGACCACCGGCTATGGCGACCCGGCGCAGAAGTACTTCAAGTTCGGCGACGGCGAGCGCATCGTCGCCGCGATGACGCTCGACCCGCGCGCCATGGTCGCGCCGACCTTGCTCGCGATCTCGCGCAAGGGCTTTGGCCTGCGGTTCGCGAGCGCCTCGCACGCCGAGATCACGACCAAGGCCGGCCGGCGCTACGCCAAGCCCGGCGACGGCGACGAGATCATCGGCGTGGTCGCGTGCAACGACGGCGACGTCGTCGTCACCGCCACCCGTGAGGGCCACGTGCTCCTGTGCAAGGCCGACGAGATCGCCAAGCTGGAAGGGCCCGGCCGCGGCGTGACCGTCCTCAAGACCGAGGACGATGACGTGGTGATCGGCTTCATCGCCGGGGTGAAGAGCGACCAGCTCGTCGTCGCGACCGAGAAGACCGGCAAGCGGTTCGAGCTGCCGGCCGATCCCAGGGAGGTCCAGAGCCGCGGCGGCAAGGGGTACCAGATCCTCAAGCGCGCCCAGTTCGTCGTCGTGCCCAAGCCCGTCATGATCCAGCCGCTCGCCAACGCCGAGGGCGGACAGGGAGTGAACTAGCCATGGCCCAGACCAAGTACACCGGCGAAGAGATCCAGGTCCTCGAAGGCCTCGACCCGGTCCGCCAGCGCCCGGGCATGTACATCGGCGGCACCGGCAAGGACGGCTACCACCACCTCCTGTGGGAGGTCGTCGACAACTCGATCGACGAGGTCATCAACAAGCACGCGACCAAGGTTGAGGTCACGCTGCACAAGGACGGCAAGAGCGCCACCGTCGAGGACAACGGCCGCGGCATCCCGGTCGACGTGATGGCGAAGTTCAAGAAGTCGGCCGTCGAGGTCATCTTCACCACGCTGCACTCGGGCGCCAAGTTCGATCGCGGCAAGAGCTACGCGGTCTCGGGCGGCCTGCACGGCGTCGGCGCGGCGGTCGTCAACGCGCTGTCGAGCGAGCTGGTCGTCACCGTCAAGCGCGACGGCGAGCGCTACGAGATCACCTTCGAGCGCGGCAACGCCACGAGCAAGCTGAAGAAGCTCGGCAACGCGCGCGGCACCGGCACGACCGTGCGGTTCCGGCCCGACGACGAGGTGTTCGGCGGCAAGCTGCACTTCGATCCGGAGCTCATCGCCGAGCGGCTCGAGGCCAAGAGCTACCTCCACCGCGGCCTCGAGATCGTGTTCACCGACGAGACCAAGACGCCGCCGGTGGTGCACAGCTTCGTCCATCCGCAGGGCATCGCCGAGTACCTGCCCAAGCTCGTCAGCGAGCGCGGCAAGACCCCGGTGCCGCCGAGCGGCGCGGTGTTCTACGTCGAGAAGCGCGACGATAGCGCCCGGCTCGGCATCGAGCTCGCCCTGCAGTGGACCGAGTCGACCGACGACCTCATCAAGACCTACGTCAACTCGGTGCCGACCCCGGACGGCGGCACCCACGACGCGGGCTTCCGCGCCGCGATCGTCAAGGCGATCCGCAACTACATCGCGACCCACAAGCTCGATCCCAAGGGCGTGACGCTCACCGCCGAGGACATCCGCGAGGGCGTCGTCGCCGTGCTGTCGACCTACGTCCACGATCCGCAGTTCCAGAGCCAGACCAAGAACCGGCTCAACAACCCCGAGGTCGCCGGCCAGGTCGAAGGCATCGTGCGCCCGGCGATCGAGAACTACCTCAACAGCAACCCCAACTGGGCGCAGGCCGTCGTCGCCCGCACCATCATCGCCGCCCGGGCCCGCGAGGCGTCGCGCGCGGCGCACCAGGCGGTCACCCGCAAGACCGCGGTCTCGCACCGGCTGAACCTGCCGGGCAAGCTCGCCGACTGCAGCTCGACCGATCCCAACGACAGCGAGCTGTTCATCGTCGAGGGCGAGTCGGCCGGTGGCTCCGCCAAGCAGGGCCGCGATCGCCGCACCCAGGCGATCCTGCCGCTGCGCGGCAAGGTGCTCAACGCCGAGCAGGCCAACAACCAGAAGCTGCTCGCCAACAAGGAGCTGCAGGACATCGTCTCGGCGCTCGGCTGCGGCATGGGCGACGCGATCGATCCGAGCAAGCTGCGCTACGGCAAGATCTTCCTGCTGATGGACGCCGACGCCGACGGCCACCACATCGCGACCCTGTTGCTCACGTTCTTCTTCCGCCACATGCGGCCGCTGATCGACTCGGGCCACCTCTACCTCGCCCAGCCGCCGCTCTACCGGATCGACCTCGGCAAGCAGACCTTCTGGGCGCTCGACGACGTCCACAAGGACCGACTGCTCAAGGCCAACGCCAAGAGCAACTCCAAGCCGAGCATCACGCGGTTCAAGGGCCTGGGCGAGATGAACCCCGACACCCTGAAGATGACCACGCTCGACCCCAAGACGCGCCAGCCGCTGCGCGTCACCGTCAAGGACGGCGAGCAGCTCCTGACCGATCAGGTCATCTCGGACCTGATGGGCAAGGACGTCGCGGCGCGGTTCAAGATGATCACCGAGAACGCCGCCGATATCGGCGATCTCGACGTCTAGCGGCCGGGGCGGCCCCGGCTGATGAAGCCAGCGGCGGGGACGCGCCGGGCCGCATCGTGGGCCGGCCTTCCGGCGCGGGACGTGGGACACTGAACGCGACGTGACGACGCGTCGACGAATCGCGCTGTTCGCTGGGGCCGTGGCCGCGGCGTGGCTCGGTGGGCTGCTCGTGATCGACCGGGCGCTCGAGGGCCGCACCCGCGGCCACATCGCCGACCGGATCGCCGAGTCGCTCCAGGCGGAGGCGACGATCGATCGCGGCGATCTCGCCCTCCTGCGCGGCGCGCTCGACCTCGAAGACCTGAAGGTCCGGCGCGACGACCTGATCGGCCACCTGGCGCTCACGGTCGCCAGCCTGCGCTGCGAGCTCCGGCCGTTCGGCCTTGCCCTCGTCGACCGGGACTGCGGAGAGCTCGCCGTGCGTGGCATTCGGCTCGAGGTCTCGACCGCGGCGCTGTTCAAGCTCCAGCGCCCGAAGCGGCCGCCGCTGCACGCGCGACACGTCGTGATCGACGATGCGCGGCTCGCGCTGTCGCCGAGCGCGCTCCTGCCGGGCCTCGGCCGCGTGGCGATCACCATCGAGCACGCCGAGGCCGGCGAGACCACGTTCAAGACCCCGCTGTCGTGGCTGTTCGCGCTGCGCGCGCTGCGCGCCACGATCGAGCTACCCGCCGGCATCACGCTCCAGCTGACCTACGACCACGGCGAGCTTGCCGTGGCCGGCGGCATCTTCGGCGCGGCGCCGGTCGCGTTGCCCATCGCGCTGCCGGTCGCCGAGCTCACCGACGACCCGCGCGCCGAGATCGCCAAGCTCGTCGACTTCGGCAAGGACCTCGCCGAGCGCCTGGTCGCTCGCAAGGCCGAGGACTGGCTCAAGGCGAAGTAGGCCGCTCGCAGCGAGGCGCCTGCGTGTAACGAGTCGACTACGTACGCTTGCGACTGGAGGTCCGGTTCGACTTCTTGCCGCGGCCACCGCCGGACTTCTTGCCGCCGTGGTCTTGCTTGTTCACGGTTGCCCACGCGATCTGCTTGGCGCGCGCGGCCGACTTTCCGCTGCGCTTGGCGCTGTTCTCGATGTGGCTTGCCGTGCGCTTCTGCTTGCCGGAGTAACTCTTCTTGGAGCCGTTTGCCATGGCTGCGCTCTCCTAGCGTTCGATGTGGTTGATGCGGAGAGCTGCAGGACTCGCACCAGCAGAGTCGCCTGCTACGCCAACGAGCGTATAGATTACGGGTTGCTCCTGAAATGGCAGTGACGGCGGCAACGCGCGCCTGGCGCCCGAGCGAGCATGCCCACCGTGCGGATCTGACACGCTGCATAACCTGGGGGAGTCAACGGCATCGGTCCGGCTTTCGCATGTACCTGGCACCATGAAGCTTGGACAGCGTTGGGTGGGGCAGATTGCTCCTTCCCGGGAGCCGGAGGCGTGGATACCCGTCGTGAACGAAATTTCGTCGGGTTCCTGCTGTAAGTACCGCTTGGATAAAGTTACCGGGCAGCTTTCCATGGCGCGTGCTCTACCTCGCGACGTTTGCTATCCTGCCAACTACGGTTTCATCCCACACACACGCAGCAAGGCCGACGACGAGGAACTCGACATCTTCGTGCTGTCCGGCGAGCCGATCCTTCCGCTCACCGTGTTGCGCGCGCGCCTGATAGGTGGTT
>Ga0308176_10000168_pt1 | contig 45261 bp, 37 predicted proteins | sample PhyCR2_3_FD_203890 | JGI IMG/M metagenome (GOLD analysis project Ga0308176, IMG submission 203890) | Soil microbial communities from UC Gill Tract Community Farm, Albany, California, United States - DLSLS.C.R2 | ecosystem: Environmental > Terrestrial > Soil > Agricultural land | place: USA...
GTTCGTGGCATTAAACGTGTGATTGACGCAGTTGCTGACGGTGATCGTCGCTGTCGATACGCTGATCATGCCTCGGTTGTCGGTCGCGATGGCGTGGATCAAGTAGCCGCTGCCGTCGGGGACCCTCGTACTATCCCAGGTGGTCGAGAACGGCGCCGTGGTGACAATGTTGCTCGTCCCGTCGGGTAGCTCAAACGTGACGCTCGCCACGCCGTCGGTGTCCGAGGCGCTCGCCGTCACGGACACCAGACCGCTCACCGTCGAGCCATCACTCGGTGACGTGATGGTAACCGCCGGGGGCTGGTTCGCGGCGATCGTGACCGAGGCATTCGTGGTGTGTGTCGTCGGCTCGACCGCATCGACGCCGGAGATCGTGAACTGGGTCGTCCCGGCGCCTGTCGTCAACGACGAGGTCAAGGTCAACGTCGAGCTACCGCCCGCGGCCACGCTCGCCGGGCTGAAGCTGCCCGTGATGCCATTGGGCAGTCCAGACACCGACAGCACGATCGTTCGCGCTGGACCTGATACCACAGCGGTGCTGATCGTGTATGTCGCCCTGGTCCCGGCAGTGATGGTCTGCGAGGCAGGGGTGGCGGTGAGGCTGAAGTCATTATTATTCACCAGGACCGCCACGCTCGACGAACTGACGGCACCCAGGCTGTCGGTCGCGGTCGCAGTGATGGAATGATTGCCATCCAGGACCGTGGTGCTGTTCCACGTGATCGAGAACGGTGCCGAATTATCAGTAATGCTCGTCCCGTCTGGCAGGTCGAACCTGACGCTCGCCACGCCATCGGCATCCGAGGCGCTCGCCGTCACGGTGACGACGCCGCTCACCGTCGACCCATTGAGCGGTGAGGTGATCGAAACCGCCGGTGGTTGGTTCGATGCCACGGTCACCGAGGCATTTGCAGCATGTCTCGTCAGCGCATCGTCACCGGTGATCGTGAACTGGCTCGTCCCGAGCGCCGTCGTCGTGAGGGAGGTCAAGGTCAACGTCGAACTGCCACCCGCGGTCACATTGACTGGATTGAAGCTACCGCTGACACCGCTCGGCAACCCGGACACTGATAATGAAACGCTCTGCGCAACCCCCGACTGTATCGCCGTGGCGACCGAATAGACGGCCCCGGCGCCGGCGGTGATGGTCTGCGACGCCGGGCTGGCTGCGATCGTGAAGTCGCCAGTGGGGACGCAATTTTTGGCTGCATTCGAGAACACGCGGTCGATCACATAGGTGCGCCCGTTGCCGGCGATCGTACTCTGCTGGCCGCCGCATATGCTGCACACCTCGCCCAAGCTGGAGTCGAACCACGCGAGTGGGGGGCCGAGCGAGGTCGCCAGCCCCAGCGCCGCATCGGTCGCCGTGTTCGTGAGCTGGCACGACGAGATCGCGTCGAGGTTGTTGACGAGCTGCGGATCCGTGCCACAGGCACTGCAGTTACCACCCTGATCCGGGATGACGCCGTAGTTGACGTTCACGCCATTGCGCACGAAGGTGCTGTGATACGCACAGAATGATATGCACGACTTAGTGCCATCCGGAGCTGTGATCGACATCCCCGGCGGAAAGTGAATCGGGTAGTAGGTATTGGCGGTGGGTGCAGGCAGGCGCCCCGCGTTGATCTGGTTGAGCAGCTCGGTTCGTACCGTGCTGTCCGTGACATTGGCAGTGGCGCGGGCATCGACGACACCGGCCCGACCGCTCCCGGCTCCGACGCCATACTGGCTGAGCACGACCGTGAACAGCGGGCTGTTCGGCACATCGATGTAGAACAGGTTCAAGTTGCTCTGGAACTGCACGCTCGAATTCCAGTACAGAGGTGCGACGGAGATGTGACTCGTTACCGGGCCGCCGAAGAAGGTCAGGTGGGCGCCGGAAGGCGCCGCTTCGCCGAGCTTTTTCCCGGTACCGACCGGTACCATCGCGGCCGCGCTGCTGTCACTGCTAGCCCGAGCCCAGTCCTCCGGCGCATCCGAGCCGGCAGCACAGGCCGAAATCGCCGGCACGAATGACAAGGCCAGGATCCGCAAGAAACTCGAAGCCGTCATCGATCCTCCTGTACGACGCGTGAGGTGCCGCACCCCTGCCGGCGTGAGCAGGCACCGAGCCTCGAACGCCCCGTTCAGCAGCGCAGGACATGATTATCAGGGAACAACCACGCAGTCATCGTAGATGCGGCCACCACGCTCACCTACATTGCCACCGAGGTGCCGAACAGGGCGTTCGCACCTGCAGGGTTGGCCAGGTCGATACGCCCCGCGGGTGCAGGCGTTCCGTTCCATGTGGATGCGCCTGGCGTGGCCGAGCCGAGGTAGAGCTGGGAGGCTCCACCCATGGAATTGGCGTCAGGGGCGCCGATGACGAGGTCGGCGTAGCCGTCGCCATTGACATCGCCGGCGCCCGCGGCTGAAGATCCGAAGACCGCGCTCGCGCCATCGGGGTTCGTCAGGCTGATTCGGTTGCTGGGAGAAGCTCCGTTCCAGACGGTTGCGCTTGGCGCCGGGGTGCCGAGGTACAGATGGGCAGCTCCCGCACCTGTGCTGGCGCTCTGGGCGCCAACGAGGAAGTCGGCGTAGCCGTCGCCGTTGACGTCCCCCGCGCTCGCCACCGCCGATCCGAACAGGGCATTCGCTCCATCGGGATCGGTCAGATCGATTCGGCCCTGGGGCGGGCTAGCGTTCCAGTCGGTTGCGTTCGGCGTACGCGAACCGAGGTAGAGATGGGCGGCTCCCGAATTCGAGCTGGCGCTCAGGGCGCTGATCAGGAAGTCGGCGTAGCCGTCGTTGTTGACGTCCCCCGCGCTCGCCACCGCGGAGCCGAAGGACGCGCCCGAACCATCGACATTCGCCAGGTCGAGCCTGTTGCTGCCTTGATTCCAGCCAGCTGCGCTGGGGGCCGCCGAGCCCAAATAAAGGTGGACGGCTCCCTGAGCCGAATTGGCGCTGTCGGCTCCAACGAGAAAATCACCGTAGCCGTCACCGTTGACATCCCCGGTCCCCGCGACCGAATTGCCGAACGAAGCAAACACCTCCGGGCTAGCCAGATCGATGCGCGCGGTGAGCGTGCCGCCATTCCAGTCGGTCGCGCTCGGCATCGCCGATCCCAGGTACAGGTGGACCACCCCCGCCGACCCAGCCTTGGAGGCGCCGACGAGAAAGTCGGCGTAGCCGTCGCCGTTGACATCCCCCACGCCTGCCACCGAGGCCCCGAAGATCGCATTCGCGCCATCGAGGTTCTTCAGGTCGATTCGCGCGGACATCGAGGCCCCGTTCCAGCTACTGGCCGTTGGCGTGGCCGAGCCAAGGTACAAGTGGGCCGCTCCTGAGTTCGAGCCAGTACCAAAAGCTCCGACGAGGAAGTCGGCGTAGCCGTCGCCGTTGACGTCTCCCGCGCTGGCCACGGAGAAGCCGAAAGCCGCGCTGGCGCCATCAGGGTCCGTCAGTTCGATGCGCTCGGTCGTCGGGTTTGCATTCCAGTCGGTTGCGCTTGCCTTGGCCGAGCCCAGGTAGAGATAAGCAGCTCCCATTCCAGCGCTGGCACCATAGGCGCCGACGAGCAGGTCAGGGAAGCCGTCGCCGTTGACATCCAGAATGACACCATTGCTGGTGTCCACCGGATTGCTGGCGCTCGATTTGCCTACCCACAACTGCCAGGTCGCGCTGCTCACCGTCTGGGTTCCTGAACCGACCCGCACGCGCCAGAATACCCATCCCGGGGGCAGCGCCGCTTCCGGCACCGCGCTCAGATTGTCGCTGGCAACCTTGAAGGTGATGCCCAGCGGGCGCGTGCATGAACGATCTTTGCATAGATCGACCATGGGCGCGCCGCCGCCGGCGCCGAGCGCCCAGCGAAAGGTCGGCGATTGCTGGGTCACCGTCGACATGGACAGTGGCGCGATCAGGCGAGGTGTCGTGCCATCGCTCGCCGCGCCGTCGCGGAGCGTGACGTCGCTCAGGCCCAAGATCTGGGAACAACCGGCGGCCCCGATGAGGACGGTCATCAGCAGTGCAATCCGGCGCATGACTAGAATCCCCCGATGACGGCGAGGCCTGTGCCCCGATCGTGAGTCACCGGCACGATCCGAGCGGTCCCGCGCTCTCGCGCACGTGGCGCGGTAAGGAACACGATCGCTCCGGTGACGATCGCGGCGCCCCCGGCGGCGACGAGCACCGTCGAGAGCGTGGCGTTCGAGCGCGCGTCGCTGATCAGCTGCTTGCCCCTGCCGTAGTCGGCGGTGTTCGCACAGGCGAGGCTCGAACCACATAGCGCCTTCGCATCGCTGTAGGATGAACTCGCCTTCGCACCGAACAGGAGCCCGACGCCCGCTGCCACCACCCCCGCGCCACCAACGCCGAGGCCGACGTACTTGCGGACGGACGATGGCGCGACCACGGGCTCGGTCGTCGCGACGTTCTTCTGCACGGGCGAAGGCGCGGCCACGGGTTCGGTCGCCGGCACGTGCGCCGCGGCGGGAGGCCCGGAATCGTGCACCGGCGCCGGCGGTACCGCTTTGAGGTCCGGGATCGCGAGTGTCTCGGTCTTGCCGTCGACGAGCGCAACGGCCTGCGTGAACGCTTCGAACCCCGGCGCTGATGCCTTGATCTCGTGTGGCCCTGCGTCGACGTACAGGGGGATGCCCAGCGCGCTGGCATCGATCTGAACACCATCCCTGGTCACGACGAACCCCGCGGGCGGCCTGGCTGGCGCGGAGATCGAGAGCTTGGCGAGTCGCGGCTCGAGCGCGGCCGCTTGTTTCTGGGCATAGTCGCGTTTCTTGAGGTCGCCGACCCGCTTTGCGAGATCGATCGTCTCGCGATAGAGGCCCCACGCGCTGGCTAGCTTTCCGATGTGCTCGTAACACGAGGCGAGGTTGAGCCGCGTGCCGAGCGCCGGGTCAGCGCGCAGGCTCGCCTCGAACTTGGGGCACGCCTCCGCCCAGCGATTCGCCTTGGCGAGCTCGCGCGCCTGGTTGAACAGCTGCTCGGCGAGTGTGCCCGAGCTGTTGGACTGCGCGTACGCGTGCCCGGCCATGACGGACACCACCATGACCACACCAAGTACACGTCGCATGACTCTCCTTGCTTCAGTTGCGGGTATCGAGTACGTCGTCTTCGGCGGCCTGTGGCTTCTTCGCCGGGGTCGCCGGGGGCTTCTTGGGGGTCTTCGACTTCTTGGCCTTCGTGCTCGATGGCGTCGCCACCTCCGTGGATTCCGATGACGCTGGCGCGCTCTGTGGCGGTGCGGCTTGCGGCGTGGCTGCGGGGGGCACCTGCGCTGGTGTCGCCGGCGTTGGTGTCGCCAGCGCTGGTGCGGCGGGAGCCGATGCAGCAGGAGCCGGCGATTGCACGGCGACGGGGGGCGGGGCTAGCGTCGGTGCATTCGGGGACGGGGGCGTCGCCGGCATCGTGGCGTTGGGTGGGCGTGCGCTCTGCGTGGCTGCACCGGGCGCCGGCTCAGGGGCCGGCTTGGGCGTGGTTTCCGGCTGCGCGCTTGGCACCTGGTCTTTACTCCCGCCGCCGCGCGAGCCGGCAATCGCGACCACGATGACCGCGAGCAACACGCCCGCCCCTACCATGCTCGGCCAGCGCCGGCCGCCACGCGGCATCGTCCTCGCGTTCGCGGCGCCCGAGATGGTCGATGGAGGATGCGCGCCGGAGCCGGGCTCGATCGCCACGCGGGGTGCCTCTCCCGCGATGGCCCGCGTCCGCTGCACCGAGATCGCGGCCTGGGTCTCCGACTGCGCATACCTCGCGAGCGCCTGCGCGAGTTCGGCGGTGTTCTGAAAGCGCCTCGCCGGGTCTTTCTCGAGACAGCGATAGATGACGGCGTCGAGATCGCCGGGCAGCCGAACCGTCAGCTTCGGGAGCGGATCGTTCACGACCTTGAGCACCATCGACGAAAACGTGTCACCGCCGAACGGCGGGGCACCCTGCAAGAGCTCGTAGAGCACGACGCCCAGCGACCAGATGTCGGTCCGGTGATCAACGTCGCGTGACGACCGCATCTGCTCAGGCGACATATACGCCGGTGTACCCATCACTGCCTGGGTCGCGGTGAGCTGGCCGCCCGTCGCCGGTGTCTTCGAGATTCCGAAGTCGAGCACCTTGAGGAGCAGCGTGCCGTCGGGGCTCCTGGTGATGAAGAAGTTGGCCGGCTTGATGTCGCGGTGCACGATGCCGAGCGAGTGCGCCTCGGCGAGGGCCTCGCAGGCTTGCAGTATCAGATCGATGATCCCGCCGACCGTCAGCTGCGACCGAGGAAATTTCGAGAAATCAGTGCCTTCCAGGTATTCGAGCACCATGTATGGCGCGCCGGTCTCGAGCGAGCCAACGTCGATCACCCGCGCTACATGCTCGCTCTTCAGCCGGACGGCCGCCTGCGCCTCCCGCAAGAACCGCTGGACGATCTGCTGGTTTGCGAGCACCTCGGGGAGCAGAAACTTCATCGCGACCGGCTGATGAAGCTGGAGGTGCATCGCCTGAACGACGATGCCCATGCCGCCTTGGCCGAGCACCCGATCGACGCGGTACCGACCCGCGAGCACCGTACCGATCTGGATCCCACCGGGATTCGTCACAGGAACTCCCGCGCGATGCCGGTGATGCACACACACCCGTCGACTCCTGGGCCAAGCATCGTGCGCTCCTTCAGCAGGTAAGGCGGCAGCCCTCACCCAACAGCAATCGAAATGCTAATGTGGCTAGTCAGGCCGAGTAAACAGTCCACAGGGGCATTCTCCCCTATCCGCAAGGGTGCGTCCTTGTACCATGGATAGGACTAAGTGGCTCTTTGTCGCCACGACTTCTGCCAGCGCAAACGGGCGGCAATGAAGGGAACTCAGTCCGCAGCACGTCGACCACACCTTGGCGGCGCCGCCGCGCTGGCCGAGCTTGCGCCCCATCCGAGCTCCGGCCGGACGGGACACTCAGACAAGTAGCCACAATTGAGCCTATGACTGCTCGCCGCGGCCGTCCAGAGTCGGTCATGTTCGGTCGCAATCCGGGCGACAGCTCGCTCGGCCAGCTTGGCAACGGCACGTTCAGCGTCGCGCTGACCCCGGTCGAGGTCGCATTTCCGTAGTTGATACGGTGCGATGCAGCGCACAGATTGACATCGGGCGGACCTTTGGGGATGCTTGGCGTACATAGCGCGGTGCTGTCCCGCGTGACCCTCAGACGATCGGCCCATGCCCGATCGCGATGCGAGGGCAAAGGGGAGTCCTCTCCTCGGCCGCACGATGTCGTTTCGCTCCTCTCTCTGCCGGCCTTCGCGGGGAAGCATGGGTCTTCGCCGCGGGGCCTGCAAGGAAGCCGAGGAAGCGAAGATGACCCAGCAACGAGACTTGAAGCGCCGCGTGCGGGACCGCCAGGCCCACACCGGTGAATCGTACATGACCGCGCTACGCCACGTGCAGGCGCAAAAGCCGCCGGCGTTCCCCGTCGTCGAGCTCGTCGATCTCACCGAGGTCGGCGCGGCGCTCGGGTTCAAGTGCCGGATCGTGATGGCCCCGGGCCTCACCGGGCAGATCGACGCCGCCGGCGCGCTCGTGCGGCTGCGCGACGTGGTGCTCACGCGCGATCGCGACGGAGCGCTCGAGACGTTTCGCGCGGTGGTGCTGCGCGGCGAGCGCCGGCCGTTTCGCCTCACACAGAGCACGTTCGATGACGCCCGCGAGCTCATCCTGCGAGCGCGTGCCGGGCTCGGTGGCGTCAGCGAGAGCGGGTGCCTGCTCGCGATGCATGTCGACGGCAAGGCGGGCGCGACGATGGTGCTGTTCACGCTCTGGCTCGTGCCGATGACGCGCGAGCCGTCGCTGATCCTGGCGTCGCTCGAGGGCACCCCCGCGCACCCCCTCCTCGCATGGATGGACACGCCATGACGCTCGACCAAGCGCGGCGCGCGTTCGCTGAGGAGATCGAGGCCGTGGCCCACCTCGAGGCACCCGAGCTCGTCGACGCGTTCGCGCGCGTCCCACGCGAGGCGTTCCTCGGCCCCGGGCCGTGGCAGATCTAGCCCCGATGGTGGGCGACTACGGTGGATCGACGTCCGGCCCCTGGGGTGCCGGCGACGCGGGCGGATCGGCCGGATCGGCCGGTGATACGTCCGTGGCCTTGCGCCCGAAGCGCGTCACCACGAGCGCGACCACCGGCGTCAGCCCCAGCGTGATCAAGATCCGGATCGGCAAGGTCGCCTTCGCGGCTACCCAGCCGGCGAAGATCACACCGAGCATCCCCGTGGCCGTCGATGGCTCCCAGCCGATCCCGATCGCGATCGAGAACCCGATGATCGTGAGGATCGAGAGCGAGAAGTACGTGACGATCGCGATCGTGCCGTACTCGTTGAAGTGCGCCGACAGGCGCTCCTTGAGCGCAGGCTTGGCGGCGGGCTTGCCCGGAACCGGCTGTGGGTCATCACCGTCGCTCATCCTCGTCATCTAGCACGCGATCACCACACGGTGCAGGTCCGCGACGGCCGCATCGGCGTGCCGGGCGCACAGCGGAACGCCTCGGCGAACTCCGTCATGTTGCGAAGCGCGCCGTAGACCCGGAACTTGGCGGGCGCGTACGGATCGACGGCGAGCCGGCGCTCGGCCTCGGCCGGCCGCACCCGGCCACACCACGCCTGGCCGACCGCCAGGAAGAACTGCTGATCCTCGGAGAACCCGTCGGCAAGGTACGTCCTGGCCGCGTCCTTGCGCAGCGCGCGATACGCCTGGAACGCCAGCTTGACGCCGCCCAGGTCGGCGAGGTTCTCGCCGACCGTGAGCGGGCCGGAGACGAACTTCTTGGGCAGCGCCTCGAACGTCGCGTACTCGCCGGCGATGCACTTCGCCTTGTCGGCGAACTTGCCGAGGTCGTCCTTGGGCCACCAGCTCTTGAGGTTGCCGTCGGCGTCGAACTGCGCGCCCTGGTCGTCGAACGCATGGGTCAACTCGTGCCCGATCACCAGGCCGATCCCGCCGAGGTTTGCCGCGACGGTGCGGTCCGGCCCGAAGAACGGTGGTTGCAAGATGCCCGCCGGTAACACCGCGGTATTGGTAGTGGGGTTGTAAGACGCGTCGACCTGGAACGCGTTCACCGGCCACTCGCCGCGATCGACCGGCTTTCCGGACCTCGCGAGCTCGCGGTGGATCTCGAACGCCGCCGCGCGCAGCACGTTGCCGGCGAAGTCGCCGCGCTTGACGTCGTAGTCGTAGGTCCGGACGTGGTCCGGAAAGCCGATCAGGCGGACGATCTTGCCGAGCTTGGCGGTCGCGATCGACCGGGTCGCGCCGGCCATCCAGTCGAGGCTCGCGAGCTCGTCTTTCATCGCCTGGACGATCGCCCCGACCAGCTTCTCCGCGGTGTCCTTCGAGCTGGCCGGGAAGTACCGCGCGACGTACGCGCGACCGAGGAGCCCACCGAGCGCATCGGCCGTCTGATCGACGCATCGCCTGCTGCGCTCGCGCGGCGCCGGGGCGCCGGTCACGAGCTTCTGGAGCGCGACGGTCTCGTCGTCAAACGCCCTGGGCAGGGCGAACGCCAGCCGGGCGACCAGGTGATACGTGAAGTAGCTCGCCCACTGCGCCGGCTTGAACCTGGCGCGCAGCGGGTCGAGCGCCGTAAACAGCTCGGGTGTCGCGATGATCAGCTTCTTGCTCGGCGGCGCCCCGAGCGCCTTGAAATACGCCGGCCAGTCGACCGACTTGACCTGCTTGCCGAGCGCCTTGACGTCGGTCGGGTTGTACGCGGCGGCGATCGCGCGCCTGGGGGTCGCGGTCCCGGTGAGCCTGGCGAGCTCGGTCTCGATCGCGACGACGTCCGCGGCGGCGGCCGTGGGATCGATCTTCGGCGGCGGCCCGCCCCTGGGAGCGAGCAGGCCCAGCATGCGGCCGACGTGGCGGCGGTAGCCGTCGAGCTGGTCCTTGTGCTCGGCCGTCACGTAGGCGTCGCGATCCGGAAGGCCCAGGCCCGCCACGTCGAGGTAGCTGACATTCGTCGTCGAGCTCTTGAGATCGGGGCGCACGTGGTGGTCCCACACGACGAAGATCCCGAGCTTGTGGAGCTCGACGAGCGCGGCGAGCCAGGTCCTGGCGTCCTTCACGACGCCGATCCTGGTGAGCAACGGCCGGAGCGCGGTCGTCCCCGCGCGCTCGATCGCCGCGTCGTCCATGCACGACGCGTAGAAGTCGCCGAGCTTCCTGGCCGCCGGATCGCCGCCGGGGGCCCTCGCGGCGTCGTCGAGCAGCGCCTGGAGCGCGGCCCTGGCGTGCTCGTCGACCTCGTCGCCGCGCCCCCACTGCGCGCGATCGGCGGGGATGGGGTGAGCCTGGAGCCAGCCGCCGCACGCGAACTGGTAGAAGTCGACGCATGGATCGGCGGTGCGATCGAGCGAGAGCGCCTCGAGCCCGACGTCGGCGAGCGTGACCTTGGCGGCGGCCGTCGCGTCTGCTCGAGCCGGCGCGGGTGCGCTCGCGGAGCCAGCCGCGCTCCCCGCCGCGGGCGGTACCGCGGTGACGGCGGGTGCGGCGCTCCCAGGTGCGGGTGCGACCGGTGCGAGTCGACCAGCGGGCGCGGAGGCCTCGCCCGCTGTGCCGGGAACCTGGGGTGCGGCGACGGCACGGCTAGGTGTGCCGCTGGGTGCGCTGGCGGGCTTCGTCGATCTGCCGGAGCAGGCGGCGATCCCGAGGATCACCACCACGCTGCGTACGCGCGTCATATGCGGGTTGTAGCACGGCCCTCCTGCCGCTCCGTCGGTGCCAGCAGGCGATCGGGGCCAACTCCACACGAACTGCGCGGCACCGGAGATCACTGTTGCGCCTTGGCGTAGGCGCGCCCCTCGCCCCGCAGCCCGCGATCGATCCGGCCGCTCGGAGTGCTAGACTCCATCCATGGGCCGCGTTGCCGAACGATCGAAGCTGTCTCCCGTGGAGTACCTCGCATGGGAGCGCCAGCAGGAGGGCAAGCACGAGTACTTCGACGGAGAGGTGTTCGCGATGGCCGGCGGTAGCTATCGGCACAACCGGCTGATCATGAAGGTCGGATTCGTGCTCGAGCCAACCCTTGCGGCCCGGGGCTGCACGGTCGTCGCCTCGGACCAACGGGTGCGCGCAGATCACCGTCGCTATGTCTATCCCGATCTGGCGGTCGTTTGCGGTGCACCAGCCATCGAGCATGATGATGTGCTCACCAACCCGACGATTCTCGTCGAGGTCCTCTCGCCGACCACGGAGCAATACGATCGTGGGCTCAAGTGGAACAGCTACCAAGCTCTGCCATCGCTGACTGACTACATCCTCGTCTCGCAGGATCGTGCCTACATCGAGCACTTCGCACGGATCGACAATCGCTGGATCTACGCGTCCGCGAATGCCGGCGATCGCGTCAAGTTGACAAACGGGATCACGCTCGATGTCGACGCGATCTTCGCCGGGGTGTTCGATCTCCCCGGAGGCTGAGTGCCAGGCGGGTGTCGTGCGCGCTGTGCACCTTGGCGATCACCGGGTGTGTGGGTGGGCCGCTCGATCTGTGGCGGCTTGGGACTGCACCTGCTCGGCGGCGGCCGCCCGCGCTGCGATTGCCGCTGGCGCCGGCATTGCGTGGCTCGACGCCGGGCCGAGGCTCAATCGGGCCGGGCGGGCGCGGCGTCGCGCGGGGGAACCTTGCGCTCCGACCGGATGTTGCCGGCAAGGACGTTGATCGGCACCGGCGGTGTCATCTCGTAGAGAAACCCACGCGAGGTGATATTCGCGGTGAACGCCTCACCCTTGTAGGCGACCACGCGGCGATAGTTCACCGGCTGCTCACCGCGAACAATATGCTCGCGATGACGCAACAAGAAGTCGGCGAGCCGGACGGCGAGCTGGTTATACAGGCGATGACAGCCGTGGCTGGTGCCATTGACGATCGAGGTGACGCTCGCCGAGCCGTGGGTGCCGATCCCGTTATCGTCGAACCGCTCGGTACCATCTTTGAGCTTCATGACCTGATGGTGAACGAGGAGCGTCATGCCATACGCGGCGTGCGGGCCGGGCCCCAGGACCTCCTTCTTGAGCGCGTAGTGACCATTATAGAGATTGGTGACCAGATCTCGATCAGGCGTGGTGTTGGGCGCGAGCCAGGTAGGCGCGGCATAGAGATCACGCCACACCCGGGGGCCGACCTCGGACTCCTTCCACCGCCGGAGGAGCATGCCGCTTGCGGTGCGCTGATCCGCCCACCCGCCGATCGTCGTCGGCCAGCGCACCAGCGGTCGCTTCGTGCCTTGATCATGGACGTAGAGCACGAGGGTCGGCCGATGTGCGATGTGGCGGTCGATCGGCGTCTCGTCGTACCAGACGTCGCCGCGATCGATCTCGGCCATGAGATCCATATGGGGTGAGTAGTAGGCCGGCGGAGGGGGGAGCGCGATCGCGACGTGAACGCCCGTCGGGTACTTCGTGAGGAACGCGCGGGTCTCGGCCGGGCCCACCCAGCCGATCTGACGCGCCGCGGCCTCGGTGGTCGCGCCCACGAGATCAGGCGCGCCCTCGGGCAGCGGCCGTTCGTTGCCGCGCGCGGCGCGCATGTTGGCGGGATCGAGCATGCGGCCGAGGATCGGCTGCGGCCCGGTGCTCGCCGTGCCGTCCTCGAGGATGCCGGTCGCGTTGACGACGCGCTCGCGCAGGATGCGGAGCGCGAGCCGGAAGTCGAGCTCGCGGCTGTCGAGGGTGAGCGCCTCGCGGGTCTCGGCATCGATCCGCTCGTTCGGCATCAAGAAGTTGCGGCGCTGGAACAGCTCGGTGGCGTTGCCGGTGCGCCAGGTCATGCTGCCGTCGGCGTCGGCCTCGGCCAGGAAGCCTTCACACACGTAGTGCTTCTGGACCGCGACGATGCCGGCGTGCTGCTCGGCGAACTTCTTCCACTGCGCGTACCTGTCGCTGAGCCCGGGGACCCCGGTGACCCCGGCGAGCGCGGCGAGATCGGGGAGCCCGCGGCGGGCGCGCTCGCGCTCGAGCTGGCCTTCGAGCCACACCCGGCTCTGGTCCGCAAACCTGACCGCGTCCCGGTCGTCCTGGGCATACGGCCAGGTGAGCCCCGTGATCGGGTCGGAGTCGATGAACGCATGGCAGAAGTGCCGCGGATCGTCGGTGAGCCGCTCGCGCACGATCGCCAGCGACGGCAAGACGCCATAGAGCTCGCCGAGCGCGCCCTCGCCGGTGACAGGCTTGCCGGCCGCGTCGTGCTCGGCGGCGATCGCGAGGTACTGCGCGCGATAGCTCGGGGCCGGGCCATCGCCCTGGGGCGCAAACAGGATCGGCGTCCACGCGTCACCCAGGTCGAGGATCGTCAGGTGGCGGGCGAGCGCCTCGGCAGGACACATGACGCCACGCTCGCGCCCCGCCTCGAAGACGATCGCCGGATCGGCGCAGGGGGCTTCGGGAGTCGGAACGGTCGCGACGCCGCGCAGCTCGGCGCTCGCTTGCGCGTTCGGCACGGGCGACGATGTCGCCGATGACGTCGCGGGCGGGGCCCCGCAACCGATCACGACGAGGATAGGGATTGCTCTCAAGCTTCCCCTCGGAACCATCTGGGCCGCTGGGTACATCACTTCCATCATGCGACGAATTCGCTCCAACCCAAAGAGAGTTTTTGAGTGATAGGCAACACCACCCTGCGGCACCCGCGCACATCGCGGAGTTGCTCGAGCCACATAACGCAATACGCTAGGCGACCACCGAGTATTCAGGCTTCGACGGCATGTGGCTTGCTGCGTATCCGTGGGTGACCGGCACACTTCACTTGCCATGCCCCCGTGTGCTGCCATGAACGTCATTGCGGCGATCGTGGTGAGCGCCGGCGCTACATCCGCCGCGCCGGCTCCGCCGTGCTCGGGCTGCACGCTCGACGCACCCCAGGGGGGCGACGCGATCCCGATGCTGGTCGTGTTGCGGGGCGAGCGCGATGCCGCACCGCGTGCAGCCGACGGCTGGCGCGCGCCCGCGCGCATGAACGGCTGGGCGGTCCTCACGCTCGCGAGCTGGGAAGACCGTGAGCCGAGCTGGGTCGCCGCGCAGGTGTGGGGGACGGCGAGGCTTTTGCCGATCGATCTCGCGCGCGTCTACTTGATCGGCGCGGCGAGCGGCGCCGGCTACATGGCGCGTCATGTCCAGGAGCTCAGCCAGACCTTCGCGGCGCTCGTGATCACGGGCGGCGGCGCCCCCCCGACCGAGAGCGCGTGCCCGGCGCAGATCCTGCCGGTGTACTTCCTGGTCGATGCGGGCGACCCCGGCGCGCGGAACTTTCGAGGGTACCTCGAGCGTTGCAGGCAGCCGATCGTGTGGCGCACCCGCCGTGACGTGCCGCATGGCGCAGGTGATGCGCGAAGCGGAGTCAACCCACGTCGAGCCGGGAACCTCTCGGCCGGCGGCGGAGGTGAAGACGAGATCGATCCGGAGACCGCGCGTTCGATCCTCGACTGGTTGCACCGCCACGTCCGGGTCACGACGGTCGCCGCGCTCGCCCCGGTCGAGTTGATCTCCGAAAAACTCGCGTCATGCTCGCGGGGTGCGACTTGCCCTTGCGTGTCTCGTAGCGCTGACCTCGATCGCCCGCGCCGATCCGACGCCGCCGTGCAGGCGTTGCACGCTCGAGGTCCCCGCCAAGCACGACGGCGACCTACCGCTGCTCGTCGTCCTGCACGGTGATCGCGAGCGCGCCGGGTCCGCCGCCGCACGGTGGCGCGTTGCCGCGAAGCAGCGGGGTTGGGCCGTGCTCGCCCTGCAATGCCCAGTTGATCACGGTTGCAAGGACAGCTGGTGGAAATGGAACGGCGAGCCTGGCTGGATCGTCGAACAAGTCACTGCGGTTACAAAGACAACGCCGATCGATCCGTCGCGCATCTACCTCGCGGGGTGGTCGGGCGGCGCAACGTATATCGGGATGCACGCGCCTGTATGGGCGATTACGTTCGCGGCGCTGGTCCTACACGGCGGCGGGCACGAACCGCATGCGGATTGCCCGACTCCTCCACTTCCTACGTACTTCCTCGTCGGTGATCGCAACCCACTTCACTACCTGGTGAAGGACCTTCGTGCGTGGTTCGACAGTTGCAAACAAGACGTCGTCTGGGATCTCGTCCATGATGGGGATCACGATAAAGAAGATCGTGCCCTCGATCGCAAGAAGTCCCTCGCGATCCTTGATTGGCTTTCAGAGCACACTCGCACGCTGGCGAATAGCCGAAGTGTCTCGAGCATGTGATGCTGCCGGCCCCACATGGCACGTACTCCTCTTCTGCGATCTATCCACGACCTCGCCCGTGACGCGGCCGCGTCGAAGGCGACCGGAATTCCCATCAACGAGCTTCGCGAGATCAGGGCCGCGCGCAAGCTCTCGCGTCGCCGGTTCCTCGGCGGCGCCGCGGCAGGCGCCGCGCTGCTCGCGCTTCCCGGCCGGGCGCGCGCACAGGCGTCCCAGCCCAAGATCACGATCGTCGGCGGCGGGATCGCCGGCCTGACGTGCGCGTTGACCCTGCGCGACCACGGCTTCGATTCCACCGTGTTCGAGGCGTCGGGCCGGATCGGCGGCCGGATGTTCTCCAACACCGGCTACTTCGCCGCGGGCCAGGTCAGCGAATTCTGCGGCGAGCTGATCGACACCGCGCACGAGACGATCCGCGGGCTCGCCCGCCGGTTCAAGCTGCCGCTCGATGATCTGCACGCCGCCGAGCAATCCGGCTCCGAGGAGACCTACCTGTTCGACGGGCAATACTACCCCAAGGCGCAGGCGGACGCCGACTTCCTCGAGATCGTCGATGCCCTCCAGGCCGACCTCGACTCGGCGCCGTTCCCGACGACGTTCGACTCGTTCACGCCGCAGGGCGTCGCGCTCGATCAGCTGAGCGTGCGCGGCTGGATCGAGTCGCGCGTGCCCGGCGGCTTCGCCTCGCCGCTCGGCCAGCTGCTCGACGTCGCCTACAACATCGAGTACGGCGCCGAGACCACCGTGCAGTCGTCGCTGAACCTCTTGTACCTGCTCGGCTTTCAGCCGACGAACAAGCAGCTCGATCTGTTCGGCGAATCCGACGAGCGGTTCCACATCCGCGGCGGCAACCAGCAACTGCCCGAGGCGATCGCCGACAGCCTCGGCGATGCGGTCGTCACCGGCCGCAAGCTGGTGCGGCTCGCGCAGACCCCGAATGGCCGCTACTGCTGCACGTTCGAGCGCGCCGGGACGACGATCGAGGTCGTCACCGACCTCGTCGTGCTGGCGATCCCGTTCGCGGTGCTCGCCAACGTCGATCTCCGCAACGCCGGCTTCGACGCCCTGAAGCTCCGCGCGATCAACGACCTCGGCCGCGCGCACAACGGCAAGCTGAACCTCCAGTTCGAGCGCCGTGGCTGGCTCGGCCGAGGACCGTGGCCCGGCCTGACGACCGGTACGACGTACTCCGACACCGGCTACCAGGCGAGCTGGGAGGTCACCCGCGCGCAGCCCGGCACCCCCGGCATCATCGTGCTGTACTCCGGCGGCAACGTGACCGACGCGATGCACTCGACGTCGCCGTTCGCGCTCGCGACCGATCCGAAGGTCCTGCAGGACGTCCAGCGCGGGCTCGCGCAGCTCGCTCCGGTGTTTCCGAACCTGGCCTGGAACGGCCTGGCCGCCGAGTCGTTGCCACACAAGTCGCCGTTCTTCGGTGCGTCGTACTCGTTCTGGAAGGTCGGCCAGTACACCGATTTCGGCGGCTTCGAGGGAGTGACGCAGGGCGGCGTGCACTTTTGCGGCGAGCACACGTCGCAGGACTTCCAGGGCTTCATGGAGGGCGGCGCCGCGACGGGAAAAGCCACCGGCGAGGATCTGATCAAGCTGCTCCGGTGAGCGCACGGTCCAGCGGGCGCCGCAGGTAACCGGGGACAGCCCGGGCTACGTTCATGGGCGGGTCGCCGCGAGCGACGGGCGATCCGCCCACGCCGCGCGGAGGGGGGCCAGCGCCGCGGCCCGCTCGGTCGGGTACGTCTTGCGGAGGTCCATCCAGTCGAGCGCGCAGATCACGGAGAGCTCGACCAGCCCGAACTGATGCGGCGACAGCTCGGCGCCGAGCCACTGCAAGATCGCGTCGGTCCGATCGGATTGGCGCTTGGCGTACGGCGTGTCGTCGATCGCGACCCCGTCGCGGCGCAGATAGAACAGCTGGATCGTCGAATCGAGGGCGGCGTCGACCGCGTTCAGGAGGTTTTGCTCGCGCCAGCGATCGCGCGGCGGCGCGATCCCGCCCCAGCCGCGGGTCGTGGTCAGCCAGTCGACGATCGCGCGCGAGTCGAACACGGTCCTGCCGTCGATGACCGCGACCGGCACCTTGCGAATCGGCGAGATCGCGCGAAGCGCCGCCTGCCCGGCCTCGCCGGCGGTATCGATGCGCTCGACCGGCTCGCCGACCTCGGCCGCAACGATCGCGACCCGCCTCGTGAATGGTGAGGTCGTGGTTCCGTAGAGCTTCATCGCGCGACGCTACTCCGAGCGGGGCCACGGCGATATCCCGACGGGCGCCGGAGCTCACCGGAACGTGCCGGAGCTCACCGGAACGTGCCGGAGCAGGTCGAACCGTGCCCGCGCACACCGGAGCGTACCCGACCGTGCCCGACCATGCCGTCCGTGCCCAATCGTGCCGGAGCGTGCCGAGGCGTGTACGCGCTGCCGGGGTGCGATACGCTCCACCTCGTGGAGGTGTTCTTGATCCGGCACGCCGAAGCCGTCCAGGAGACCCTCTCGCGGGCCGACCCTCATCGCCACCTCACCGCGCAGGGTCGCCGGCAAGCGCGGGCGCTCGGCGATCGCCTGCGCTGGCACGATTGCACCCCGACCCACATCTGGTCGAGCCCGCTGGTCCGCGCGATCCAGACCGCGGAGCTGGTCGCGAGCGGCCTTGGCTGCGAGATCACCCTCGAGGCGTTGCCGGCGCTCGCCCCCGACGAAAACCCCCGCGATGTGGTCGCTGCGCTCCCCACGCTCGCCGCCGACGCGGTCGTCGTGCTGGTCGGCCACGAGCCCGGCCTGTCCGCGGTCGGCGCGCTGCTCGTCGGCCAGCCCGAGTTCGCGAGCCTCACCAAGGCCCAGGCCGCGCGCATCATCGACGGTGCCCTGCGCTGGCGGTTCTCGTGGGACGCCGAGGCGCCCGAGATCCCCGTGCGGCCCTCACCATGATCGGCCGATGCGACGGCCGATATCGCGCCGCCGGTCGCGTTTCAGTTGAGCCAGAACAGGTAGCGGAGCTTGCGCTCGAAGGTATCTTGGCCGCGATCGAGCTCTAGCCTCATCTGGCGCAGCCGTCCGACGAGCGGCGAGGGTCGCATCGCGGTCTGGTAGCCGTTCTGGAGCAGCCCGCGCAGGACCTGCTCGAAGGTCGCCGGGTCCTGGCGGCGGAACAGGTTGGAGAGGTCGATCGCGATGTCCTTTGGCTCGGCCAGCATGCGCCCGAGATCGATATATGCATTGGGTACCTGCGAGGCGAGGTCATCGTCGGCGACCTTCGCGAGCTCGCGGATCGACAGCCCCTCCTCGCTGTTCAGCATCCGCCGGACGTCGCCGGTGACACCCGCCCAGGTCTGGTAAACCGCGTCGTCGACCTCGAGCGGCATCGGGTGGCTCTTCTGGCGCGGATTGGGCACCCACTCGCGATCATCATCGGTCTCGGCGAGATAGGCCTGCCGGCACCGGTCGGCAAAGCCCAGTCCCTCGAGGATGAGCCCCCGCGCGCGGGTCACCCGCGCCTTGTCGGTCAGCTTGATGGCGAGGTTGGGCGGGCCCTTCGCGGAGAACAGCTTGTCGAGATCCGACCATTGATATGCGAGCACGAGCTCGCCGGCCGCGCGCTGGAACGCGATCATCGCGCGCCCCCAGTCGGCGTCGCCGGTGTCGAACCGGAACGTCGGGCGACGCCGCGGGTCGCCCTCGGGGATCTCGCCGCCTTGGCCGTCGAACTCGAGCTCGAACAGCTTGCGATCGCGATCGTCGATCCGGCCGTTGTGGTTCCAGTCGCGCTCCCAGCACGCGAGGCAGAGCTCGAGCGAGAACGTGGGATCGGCGGCGGCCACCGCGAGATCGCGATCGATCGCCTCGAGCTTGCCGAGGAAGCCCTGCCAGGCGGCGCGCCCGCCGGGGTGATCGAAGAACTCGAGCCGGTCGGCCTTCTCGATGATGTGGCGCAGCTCCTCGAGCAGGCCGTGGCTGGCCAGCACGTAGGTCGCGATCGCGCGGACCGCGGCCGCCCGCGCGTTGCCCGGATCGCTCCCGAGCACGCTCCCCGCCTGCTGGGCGGCGTCCTCGAACTTGCTCGCCGCAAGCGCGGTGACCGCGGCTGCGCTGGCCTCCGCGCGCTCGGCGGGCGTACGCGCCGGGACCGTTGGACCACCACAAGAGACCAGGACCAGGAGCACGAGGAACCGCTGCATCCCGCCAGCGTTACGCGAATTCAGCGCCGCGCACGCCAGCGATCCGGCAAAAACGGTAACCTCATGCGCCATGCGCAGCCTCCCTCTCGCGTGCCTGGCTAGCTTCGTCGTGGTCTCGGGGTGCGGCGGCGTCGACCCGGCGCCCGACGAGGTCGCCAGCACCACCAGCGCGGCGACCACCGGCGCGATCCAGCTGAACCTCTTGTACATCCACGGCGTCAAGAACGATGCCAGCGGCAGATCCGGCGCGCAGAACTCGCTCAACGACCTCAAGGCCGCCGTCGCCGGCGAGCTGCCGTCCTTGATCGCGACCTACCAGGCCAATCATCCCGGCGCGACCATCACCGTCGCCAGCGCGTCGGCCAACCTCTACACGGCCACGCCGTCGGGGATCCACCCGAGCGACTCGACCGATCCGACGCTGATGGACGACTGGGAGGTCGGCGATCCGGGCTGTACGACACAGCGCCAGGGCGATCCGTGCACCACCGCGTACGAGTGGCGGTTCCGGCTCGTCCAGGAGATCCAGCGCCTGTTCCCGCCGACCGCCAAGAACATCATCCTGATCGGCCACAGCACCGGCGCGCGCGTGGCCTTCGAGGTCACCTCGAACACCGGGCCCGGCGGCGTCGGCACGTTCAACTGGGGGGTCCAGGATCGCATCGCGGCCGTGGTGTCGATCAACGGCATGATCGACGCCCTGGAGCCCAGCAGGTACAACGTGGTGGGCGCCAGCGACTTCATCTCGACCTGCAAGGACAGCGATCTCATTCTCTCGGTGTTCGGCGCCGGCACGCCGGGCAACGGCTGGTGCGAGTACGCCGGCAACGTGAGCGGCGTGGCCGCCGCCGACTTCGTCGGGCAGCACAAGCGCTCGCGCGTCCTGATCTCGACGGCGAGCTGCTCACCGTCGCTGTGGACCGGCAACAGCGACGGCTCCCTGCCGCTGGCCGCCGAGGGCAGCCCGTTCTCGGTCGGCCTCAACATGACGCCCGCGGCCGGCCAGACGTTCACGGTCGCCTACGGCAAGCAGTACGGCGCGTTCTGCCACTCGACGATCACCAGCGGCGGCGACGCCAACCACGCCGCCGCCGTCGCCAGCGCCAAGTCCCAGATCGAGGATCTGATCTTCACCTCGGCGGTGCGCGTCGATCAGCAAGGCACGATCTCGACCTCGTCGGCCGTGCCGTTCCAGGGCTCGACCCCGACGTTCTCCATCGGCGGCGCCTGCCCCACGGGCGACGCCGGCATCACGCCGCAGGTGCAGGTCGTCGGCGTGTGCAAGCACCCCGGCTTCTTCGACGGTGACGACCACGCGATCTCCGGCAGCGAGTTCACGGTGACCAGCGGCACCACCTGCAACGGGGCGTTCAAGTGGTCGCAGCTCCATGACTCCAACAACAGCCACAACGCGACCTTCTTCTGGCAGACCCGCTCGAAGCCGGCCGAGGGCGGCCTCCTCACGATCCTGCCCTCGGGCTAGGAGCCATGGTGGCTGATCAGCCACCGGATCTCACCGCCGGCCTGCCCTCGCGAACAGCTCGGAGGTCTTCGCACACCTCGCCGCCTTTGCGAGCCAGCGGTCGAGCCGTGCCGGGTCCCGCTCGCCGAGGATTCGCGCGCGCTCGGCCTTCCCGACGGCGACCTTCCGTGCCGCCAGAACCGCGAGCACAGCCTCCGCCTTGGCGCCTCGCAGCCCCTCCGCCTGGCCGCGTCGCAAGCCCTCCTGGACGCCTTGGGCCTCACCACGCCGCACACCCTCTCGAATGCCTTGGGCGTTGCCGCGTCGCAAGCCCTCCGCCTTGTCGCGTCGCAGGCCCTCCGCCTTGCGGCCTCGCAGGCCCTCCTGGACGCCCTTGCCCTTGGCCTTGCCGCGTCGCAAGCCTTCCGCCTTGCCGGCCGCGCGAGCCTCGGCCCGCACCGCTTCGATCACCGGGTTGTGCCGCGCCATCAGGGCGCGGGCCATCGCGTCATCCGCCCTGGCTGGATCGAGCATCGCCTCGATCGGCAGCGGCAGCGCCAGCGCCGCATCCTCGATGTGGCCCTCAGGGTCGAGCGCCTGCCACGTCCCGAGCGCGGCCGACCACTCCAGGACGCGCGACCGCTTGAGGTGGATCGCGAACACCCGGCGTACACCGCGCCCGGCCAGCTTGCCGGCTTTTCGACCAGCGTAGGCCAGCGACTGGGTGCTGACCACCTCGAACGCGAGCTGCTCGAGCTGCCGCCCGCCCGTCCGGGGATCGGGAGCCTCCGGGTACACGCTGGCATCGGGCGCGACATCATCGACCTGGGAGGTCCGGGTCAGCAGATCGCAGCTGACCTCGAACCCGGGAGCAGCGTACGCTTCCAGCAGCGCGATGATCTTCGCGTGCCGGCGACCGTGGGGGCGATCGGCGGGGGACACGTGTACTAGCTCCCCGTCCAGCATCTCGTAGCGCGTCTCTGGCTCGACGAGGCGATCCTCGATGTCGGGCAGCTCGGGCGCGGCGCGAAGGAACCCGGAGGACATGCCCAAGCATACCTGGGACGGCGCCCGGAGCGAATCGAACGTGCGTGAACACATGGCGGCATCATCGGTCCCGGGCAGTGAGCAAGCGCTGGGCCGCAGCCAACGCCGCAAGATCATGCGCGACGCTGTCCGGGATCTGGCCGGATTCCGGCCAACGTCCGGTATCCGGACAAAAACCGGACAAAGCGACAAAATCTGGAACACGCGAACACGCTGGTGGTCGGTGTGATCCAGGCCAGCGTGACGACCGGTCAACCCACGTCCTCACCGCCGCGTTCGCCGGCAACGAGTTCAATGAACAGCAAGACCTTCGCCCGGCGACCTCGGCGCCTGCACGCCGGATCTGGTTCAGACGCGCGACATGCCGGCAGGATAGCTCGGCCTTCCTCTCGAGGTCTCGCCGCATCGGCCAGGCGCCGTGCCGGCGATCTGAGCCCGGCGGCGCCGATCAGAACTTGTAGTCGATGATGCCGTCGCAGTTGAGGTCAAGCCCGTCGGGGATGCCGTCGTGGTTACTGTCGATCACGGGGTTGCACGACGACGGGTGCCCTCCCGTGAACGGAACGTCGATCGTACCGTCGCAGTTGGTGTCGATCCCATCGGGTTTGCCGTCGCCGTTGCTGTCGATCGGCGCCGGGACGCAGAGGTTCAGATCGACGTCCGCGGTGCCGTCGCAGTCGACGTCGATCCCGTCGGGGATCCCGTCGTTGTTGCTGTCGATCAGCGCGGGGACGCAGATATCGCCGGGCGCCGGCAAGTCGATATCGATCATCCCATCGCAGTCGAGATCGAGGCCATCGGGCACGCCGTCGTGGTCGGTGTCGACCAGGGGCTTGTCGCACCACGCGATGTCGATCGCGCCGTCGCAGTCGAGATCGAGGCCGTCGGGCACGCCGTCGCCGTTGGTGTCGATCAGCGGATCGGCGCACGTGCCGCCGAGCCCGAAATCACACGCGCCGTCGCCGTCGAGGTCGACGCAGTCGGGGTGGCCATCGTGGTTCTTGTCGACCAGGTTGTACGAGCGCGCCGCCAGCGAGTGCGAGGCCTTGGGGGCCGGCGCGTCGGGCGCTGAACCGACGCACCCGATCCCGGCGACCAGGAGGAGAGGAGACACGATCGCGAAGAGCTTGTTCATGACAACCAGCCTGCGCCCTGGCGCGCCGATCGCCGATAACGCGCCGACAACACGCCAAAGCCGTGGGAATCTCAGAACTTGCCGCCCAACGCGAGGCCCACGTGGTTGCCCCCCACCAGCGGAACCACGGCGGTCGGCGATCCAGACGACGGCTCGGTCGCGGCCATGATGATCGCGGTCACGGCGAACGCGCCCGCGGCGGCGAACGCGATGGTCGAGATCAGGGTCCCGGTCTGCCAGCGCTTGCGCTCCCGCTCGGCGTCGTCGAAGAAGTGCGTCCCGCTCATCGCCAGGATGTCGTCCAGCCGGCCCTTCGCCAGCTGCGCGTCGACCAGGAACCCGACGCCCGTACCGGCCAGCACGACGGCCGGGATCGCCCAGGTGCTCCAGCGGCGCAGGACCGGCGTGGACGGCGGGGCCGCGCGCGGGGCCGGTTCGGCGCTGCCGGCGGGAGCGGGGGCCGGCAGCGTCCGCAGCGCGTTGCCGTGCTCGTCGAGCAGCACGATGCTCTCGACCTTGCCGCCGGGCCGGAGCACGATCGGCGCGCCGGTGACCGCGACCTGGGGCAGCGCCTCGCCATCGCTGATCGCCGTGACGGCCGCGACCATGCCGAGCGGATCGGCGACCACGGTGACCTCGAGCCGGCGGCCCCGGCGCGCCACGCGCACCTCGAGCCGGCGGTGGGCCGCCATGTACGCCTGCGCCGCGACGAACGGCTGCCGCAGCTTGGGCGACGCATCGGCGGGCAACCGGGCGTCGGGATCGAGCGCGAGCACCCGGCGATAGTATTGCTCGGCGAGCTCGCGCTGGCCCAGCACCATCGCGGTCGCCGCCGACAGCTGGTAGATCTCGCGCAGCTCGTCGGGTTGGTTGGTGCCGGCCTCGAGCGCCTCGACCAGGAGGCCGCGGGCGTCGTCGTAGCGCACGTCCTCGATCGCCCGGCGCGCCGCGACGAGCTTGTGGTTGTCCGCGCGCGCGATGCCGCCCAGCCCGAGCGACAGCAACAGCAGCAGCGATAGCAGCAGCACACCCCGGGTCAGCCGCCTGGGTTTCCTCCTCCCAGGGTGTCTTCGATCCGCGTTCCGCGCTTGCGCGGCCGAACGATGATCGGCCGGATCGAAAATCGATCCATGGTCGTCGGTCACCACCCGAGCGTACCCGAGCTGGTCAGCTTTCCCGGCTCGATCGTGACCGTATATCGCAGGACGTCGCCGTCCTGCCGGACCGCGCGGATCTTGTGCTTGCCGGGCAAGAGCGGGACCTTGAACAGCGGGGTATCGCCGAACGACTTGCCGTCGATGAAGATCGTCGCGTATGGCTTCGAGTCGACGCTGTACTCGCCGGGCTCGGCGGGCTCGGCAGCCTCGGCCGACTTCCTGGTCGCGACCCGGCGCTTGCCCGGCCGCTTCCCACCGGCGTCGCCCACCGGACGCGGATCGTTCATGACTCCCGCATCCGCGACCGCCGCTTCCACGATCCCCGCGTCGTCCCTCGGCTGGCCTGGCCCCACCGCCGGCACCTCCGCCCCGCTGCCCCCGTTCCCGGGCGCCGCGCTGCCGGGATCCGTGGTCGCCGGCGCACCCGCATTCCCCCGATCTGCGATGACCGCGATGGCCGGATCGCCCGCGCGCTCGCCGGTCGCGACGCCGGGCTGGCCCGGCGCGGACGTCCATAGCGCGGCCGCGATCCCGCCGCCGGCCATCACCAGCGCGGCGAGCGCGAGCCACCACCGCGAGCGCTGCCGCTGCCCGAGCCGGACCGATCCGTCGCGCAGCTGCACCGAGCCGGTGGGGGCCGGCGGCTCGGCCTTGATGGCCGGCGGCTCGGCAGGCGGTGTCCCGAGCACGGACGGCTTGGCCACTTTGATCGGGCGGCCGAGCGCGTGGCTGACCTGGTGCGCGCGCATCGTGAGGGCCTCCGCCCCCAGCGCCCGGACGGCCTCCGCGAGCGCCGCCTGATCCAGCGGGCCGCCGAGGTAGTCGGCGACCTCGCGCAGATCGCTCGCGAACGCGCGGATCGTCGGGTAGCGCCTGTCCCGATCGCGCTCGAGGGCACGCCCGACCACCGCGTCGATCCGGGGTGGCAAGCCGGGCCGGATCGAGGTGACCGCCGGAATGTCCTCCTCGGTGACCGCGCGCCAGATCTGGTAGTCGCTGTCGCGCCGGAACAGCCGATCGCCGGTCAGCGCCTCCCACAGCACGATCCCCATCGAGAACACGTCGGCCCGCGGATCGACGGGCTCGCCGCGGATCTGCTCGGGCGCCATGTACGGCAGCTTGCCCTTCAGCATGCCGGTGCGCGTCCGCGAACCCTCGGTCAGCACCTTGGAGACCCCGAAGTCGAGCAGCTTGGCCACGCCATCGGTCGTGACGAACAGGTTCTGCGGCGACACGTCGCGATGCACCACCGGCGTCGGCATGCCGTCGACATCGCGCAGCTCGTGCGCGTAGCGCAGGCCCTCGCAGACCTGCCCGATCACCCCGGCGGCGCAGCGCAGCTCGAACCGGCCGTCGCGCGGGAGGAGCGGCGACAGCTCGCCCCACGACAGCCCCTCGAGATACTCCATCGCCAGGAACAGATCGCCCGAGACCTCGCCGAGCTCGTAGACGTGGCACACGTTGGGGTGGGCGAGCCGCGCGGCGATCCGGCCCTCGTTCAGGAACATCTCGACGAAGTCGGGGTCGCCGCTCAGGTGCGGCAGGATGCGCTTGATCACGAGCTGCCGCTCGAACCCACCGACGCCGGTCATCCGGGCGAGGTACACCTCGGCCATGCCGCCGCACGCGAGCAGCGTGAGCAGCTCGTAGCGCCCGAACATAGGGTTCTGCGGAGCGGGGTGGGTCATCGCGCGCGGCGGCCGACAGGATATCTCACGTCTCCACGGTCACGAGCGCCCCCGGCGCCAGCGCGAGCCGCGTACCTCCACCCCCCGGAGCCCGCTCGATCAGCCGCGAGCCGGCCAGCCCGGCCTCGACCAGATCGCGCCGGCAGCGGCCGATGAGGACGTTGATCTCCGGACGCGTGACCGCGGGGTTGCGAGGCCAGACGATCGCGCGCACGACCTCGTCGGGGATGAACGCGCCCGCGGCGAAGCCGTCCGGCGGGCGCAACAGCGCGATCACCAGATCGAGCCGGCGATCCGCGAGGAACACGGCGCGCTCACCGCCGGCCGTGATGAACACCACACGCCCGCCACGCGGCAGCATCTCGATGAGCACCCTCGACGGCAGATCCATCAGGCTGGCGACCGCCGTTGTCGCATCGCGCACGACCTGGCGAACGCAGAACGACTCGCGGCGAAACTCGACGGTATCGCCGGCGAAGACCTGCTCCATCGCCCCCGCGGGGAGCTCGATCGCGTTGTGCATGACCTTGGAGGCGCCGGGCTCGAGGTACAGCTCGCCCTGCGCGACATGCAGCCGCAGCGCCTGCGGCGGCCACCGCTTGACGATCAGGTCATCACTGCCGCCGCCGCCGATCACGAACGGGCTGTGCACGACCCCGAAGCTGCCACCCCGCGCGCGCTCGATCCGCCACGCGCTCGCCCCTGCGCGGTCGGGCCGCTGCGCGTCGATCTGCACGCTCAGCTGGAGGCCCGGCACGCCGAGCTCGTCGCCGTCGGACAGCGCCGCCACCTTGTCGTGCGGCTTGCCGTTGATCTCGACCGGACCGCGTCCGAGCGGGACGAGCTCCGCACCCTCGGCGGTCAGCCGGAGCAGCGCGTGGCGACGGCTCACGCTCGGATCTTCAGAAACAATATCGCAATCCTGCTTACGGCCGATCAGCAGGCCGCTGGGGCCAACGCGTCGCGACAGTCCATCGTGCATTCGCACGATGCAGCGGACCCGGTGGACCTCCACGTCTTTACTATATTCGATCCTGGTGGCAATGTATGTTCATCTGCGTGTGGCACCTTCTTACGGCGATCTGCTTGTTTGCGATGGGATGCTACAAAACTCCCGATTACGGGGCCACGAGCTTCAAGTGCGATACGGCACACGCCTGTCCGGATGGTCAGACCTGCGTGAATGGCGCGTGCAACGGCGGTGGCAGCACCGTGGGCGTTGCCTGCGGGTCGAGCGTCTGCGCTGTGAACCAGCAGTGCTGCGTCAACTTTGTCGGCGCACCGAGCTGTGTGGCGCTCGTGGCGAGCTGCGACGGCTTCTCGGCCACCTGTGATGGCATCGAGGACTGCGGCGGCAACGCGTGCTGCGCGGGGATCGATCTGTCCATCGCGTGCCGCGCCACCCCCCAGTGCCTGATCCAGGATACGGACCAGATCTGCCGCGACGCGAGCGACTGCACGGACCCCGCGGCGAAGCAATGTTGCTTCGGTAACGGCTTACCCGGCGAGCCGTGGGGACGGTGCGATTCGACCTGCTCGCCCTGACCGTCACGACAAGCCGAGCCAGCGCGCCACGCCGAGCCAGCGCTCGGCGCCGAGCAGCGCGAAGCCGACGGCGAGATCGACGGCCGTGATGACCGCGCCGAACCGCAGGAACCGCCAGAACCCGATCTCGCCGCGCGGCCCGGCGCCCTCCATCACGATGACGTTCGCGACGCTGCCGAACAGCGTCAGGTTGCCGGCGAGGGTCGAGGCGACGGCGAGCACGATGTAGCCCCACGTCGGATCCGGCATCCGCGGCACCCAGGCGACCGCGACGATCACGAGCGGGACGTTGGAGACGACGTTGGACATGAGGACGACCAGCGCGATGAAGCCGAGGTCGCCGGCCAGATCACCACGCGCGACCACCGGCGCGAGCGCCTCGAACAGCCGATCGAGCAGCCCGGCCCGGGCGACGCCGGCCACGACCACGAACAGGCCCGCGAAGAACACGAGCAGCTGCCAGTCGACGCTGGCGAACGCCCGCTTGGGAGGCGTGCGCGCGACGATCATGAGGCCGGCGGCGGCCACCATCGCCGCCCCGGCGAGCGAGACACCTGCGAGCGCCATGCCCGCGAACACGGCGAGCGCGGCCAGCGCCTTGGCGGTCAGCACGCGATCGAGCGCGGGCTTGGGCGGCGAGCGTTCCGCCAGGGGGCCTTCCGGAAGCTCGCGCCGGAACAGCCACACGAGCGCGGCGCCGTTGGCCACGAGGCAGGCGCACCCGACCGGCAGGGTGAGCACCAGGTACTGCGCGAAGCTGACCGTGCCGTGCGCCGCGGCGCCGACGATCATGTTCTGCGGATTGCCGCTGAAGCTGACCACGCCGCCGACGTTGGCGGCCGACGCGAGGGCGAGCAGGTAGGGTAGCGCCGGCAGGCGGGCCTCGACGGCGACCGCCACCACGAGCGGGGTGAGCAGCACGCACACGGTGTCGTTGAGCAGCAGGGCGGACAGCGCGCCGGCGACGAAGGTCAGCCCGAACAGGAGCGAGCGCGCCGACCGCGCCCGGGTCAGGACCAGGTACGCGCACAGCCGGAAGAACCGGGCCTCCTGGAGGTACGCGGCGATCAGGAGGATGCCGAACAACAACGTGACGACGTGCAGATCGATCGCGTGCAGGGCCGCGTCCATCGGCAAGCCGCCGACCACGACCATCGCGACCGCCCCCACGACGGCCCCGGCCGGCCGATCGAGCCCGATGAAATGCAGCTGCCGGCTCGCGATCACGAGATAGGTAAGGGTGAACACGACGAGCGAGCCGATCACGGAGGCACCTTACGATACGCCCGGCCCGCCGCGGTCAGGCCTGCCACCGGTCCCGATAGCATGATGGATCGCCACCCGCGCTCATGCGTTGCGCACGGTATGTCGCCACGCTGGTTGATCGCTGTGTCTGGGGTGGCCCACCTTGCCATCGGGGTTGGGCTGTTTGTTTCGGGCGTCTGGCACCTGGAGCGCGTGCACGCGGATCCGGTCCGGCACACATTCACGGTGTCGGATCCGATCCCGGCGCCGTCCGGCGGCCGGGTGAGCGCCGTCGAGGTGAAGATCAAGCCCAAACCGCACCACCAGACCGTGAAAGAGACAGTCCAGCCGCCAGTCAAGCCGGTGGACCCCACGCCCCCCGATCCCCATGATGGCAAGACCGGCCCGGGCAACGGCTCGGACGATCCAAACAACCCCGAAACCTGCACCGAGAACTGTGGCGAAGCGAAGGCCGCCGCCCCGGTGTGCGGCGACGGCTCGGTCGACGCCAGCGAGCAGTGCGACGACGGCAACACCCTCGACGGCGATGGCTGCTCGTCGACCTGCCGGATCGAACCGCCGCCGCCGCCGCCGAAGCCGCGGATCGCGTCGGTCCTGCCGAGCGTGCTCCACGGGCTCCGGATCTCCGGCGAGACCCAGCTCCACCCGAGCGAGGCGACCCAGAACTCGATGATTCGCAGCGGCAAGAGCCGCGCGTCCGGCACCGTCCGTGTGTGCATCTCGACCGACGGTGACGTGGCATCCGCGACGATGGCGAAGCCGACGACATATGCCGAATACGACGCGACGATCCTGGCCGCGGTCAAGGGCTGGCGCTATCGGCCCTACACGCTCGACGGTACGCCGGTCCCGGCGTGCAGCTTCGTGACCTTCAACTACACGATCCAGTAGCTCGCCAGGGCGATTTCTGCCTCACGGCTGGATGCGGTAGCAGGGGAGCGGTGTGCTCTGCACCGCAGCTTCGGGACTCCCGCACACGACCAGCTCGCTTCCCGTCCAGGCTGCCATCGCGCCGTTGACGATCCCGGCTCCACCCGGGAGGGGGATCCAGGTATCCGTCACGGGATCGTAGATGGCTCCGTCCGCCAGCGACCGCCCATCCCCGGTCTGTCCGCCGTACACGATCATCTGCGTTCCAGTCCAGACGGCGGCGTGCTGGCTTCGCGGCGAGGGCGCACCCGTGCTGGACATCGCGGACCACTGGTCCGTCCGGGGATCGTAGAGCGCGCCGTCGCTGAGATCGCCGCCGCTCAGCCCACTGAACCCGCCCCAGACGATCGCCCGCGTTCCGGTCCAGACGAGCGAGCTCCCGATCCGGGAGCTTGGTGCACCGGCGGTGGCAATCGGGCTCCACGCGTTCGCGCCAGGATCGTAGAGACCCGAGCTGAACGAGCCGGGGCTCGACCAGACGATCAAACGCTCTCCCGTCCAGGCCGCGGAGCTCCCGAACAGCGAGGAGATCGGGGCGCCCGTCGCCGAGACCGGGCGCCATGTTCCCTGCTCCAGGATGGCACCATCGAACGCCGCGCCCGACGGTCCGTCCCCTCCCCAGACGAGGAACGCGGTCCCGGTCCAGACCACGACCGGGGAGGAGCGCGCGGACGGTGCGTTCGCCGCGGAAACCGGTGCCCACCGATCCGCGGCCGGATCATAGGTCGCGCCGTCACCGAGCACATCTTGGTTGTCGTTGGTGCCGCCGAAGACGAGCAGCTGCGCCCCGTCCCAGGCCGCGCCCGCGCCGCTGCGGGCGAGTGGCGCACTCGCGCCCGCGAGCGGTGTCCACGAGTCGGAGGACGCATTCCATGCAGCGCCGTCGTCGACAGCGGATCCCAGGTGCGAGCCGCCCCACACCAGGAGGCGCGTTCCCGCCCAGACCTCGACGAAGTCCGATCGTTCGGTCGGTGCCCTGGCCGAGGACAGCTGACACCACTTCCCCGGTGTGCAGGCACCCGCTGATGGGGCGCCTTCACTGCATGCAGCCATCGCTCCCACGAGCACGGCGATGCATGTGTGGAGCCGCGCGGGGCTGCGCGCCGTCTGCTCGGAATCGGAGACATCGAGGATCGAGACCGGAGGTACCCGCGGCACGATCTGCCGGGCGAGTTTCAGGCGCGGCGCCGCACCGCTGGATGCCGGTTCATCTCGCGCACGAAGTGGCGCACGGCACACATTGGCCCGGGCGCTCGCCGCCACATCCCGGCTCACGACCAACCAGAAACTCGCCCGCAGATGCATCATCACCTCCAACAACCTCGAGCCACCCGAGATCCGGGAGTCGAAGACGCGCTCATGACGACGCTCACTCCTCGTACGCACCCGCGAGCCAGACCCTGAAGACCGAAAAGATCGTGAACGCATCATCGACTCCCTTCCAAACGCCGACAGATGATCTAAGAGCTATCGCATTGCCGGCAATGACGATGGGCGTCCGTTCACGACGGATCCGCTGCGGTGACTGGCGTTCGGGCGCCGACCCTGGTCAGCCGCCGCACGTGTGCGCAGTCGGGTCACACCCGTCGCCGGCAACCGCGCAATCGTCATCGATCGTGCAAGCACCTCCTGTCGTGACGCGGCCGACCTCTACGGTATCGCATGCGGCCGGCGGCGTGAAGATCGCGCCGTTCTGGAAGAAGACTTCATCGCACGTCTCCGACTCCAGCGCCATGGTGCAGGTCTCGTAGTCATCGGTGTTGTACGTGACGCGGCCCGCGGTGACCGATGCATCGAGCTCGGTGAAGTAGTCCTGTCCGTTGACCGTCAAGATCAGCGTCGTCACCGTGTTGACGCACGCGTCGACGGTCGCACCACCATAGTAGTCCTCGAACGCTCGGTTGTCGTGCATCGATGCGACGTAGCTAGACTTGCAGTCGAACTGCTGCTGGCACTGGCGCTGGATCGACTCCTGGAGGGCGTTGGACAGCGTGGCCGGCGGGCTGCTGCTGCCCCCGCACGCAGCGAACGCGAACGCGAACACGACGACCCCGCTCCATCTCATGTGACGTTTCATGTGAATTCCTTGCGACCCGCTAGCCTGCTGAGTCGCAAGAGAGTCTGAGAGCCCTGCCGCCGCCAGACCATACCACTTAAGTGGTATACGAGGCGCTACCGCGCGTCGGCTGGCGCCGTAGGCCGTAGGTCACGGCCAGCGATCGACGTCGACCCTGCTGATGCTCGGTGCCTGCGACCCCAGGCGTCGAACACGACGCAGTTCACGATCACCCAGGTCATCGACTACCTGAAGTAGGAGAACCTGGGCACGGAGCAGGCGAATGCGGCGTGGTGAAGAACATCGCGAGCGAGCGCTCAGCCTCGGCCGCTCGATGCCATGCGGCGCTCGCCTGGAGCGGCACGGGCAGCTCACGCCGATCGTCGCGTTCACCGACGGCGATCGCTGCGAGACCTTGGATGGGTTCGAGCGGCTACGTGCGGCGCGCGCGCTGGGCTGGCCGACCGTGATGATCACGTCGGCGACGTCGGCGAGTTCGACGACGACTGGTTCTGGTCGAGGCGCTCGACCTCGCGGTCCAGGCGGACGTGCGGCCGGGGCTGCTCGCGCTGCGCACGGGATCACGGCAGTTGCTTCCACTTGGGCTGCCGGCATATCCTGATGATGGTGATGAGACGGCGCTTCTGTGCTGAGCTGGTGGCTACGGAGGGTGGCTTGCGCGCCACCCGAGGAGGCTGAAGCGTGAGGCAGCGGGACCGTGAGGACGCCAGGCTGCTGGAACTGGCGCTGCGGCTGGGCGCCTCCACGGACCTACGCCAGGCGCTGGAGAGCGTCGACGAGTGGCTCGCGCGATCGCTGCCGGCAGACTGCGCGGCGCTGGGCGTCACAGCGCCAGGCCAGCCGACCGAGATAGAGTGGCAGGTCGCTCGACTCCCGGAGGCGTACTTCCAGGCGTACCCGGAGATGATGAAGTACGACTTCGTTCGCCCCGCGTTGCTCCGGTGCCCCAATGTGGTTCTCGCCGACCAGGACATGGTCTCCCACTCGGAGCTCCGCCGGAGCCGACTCTACGCGTTCGCCTGCGAGCTGGGAGTGAGGCTGGAGCACGTCATGGCGGTGATGCTGGCCCCGCGCGCTCCGTGGTACGGAGGTATCTCCCTCTACCGCGACGGGCGGAAGCCGTTCTCGAACTGGGACAAGCGGGAGCTGCAGCGCGCCGTCCCGCTGCTGACCGGCGCGGTCCACAGGTACCGCATGCTCCAGCAAGCGGAGGCACGCGGCGACGTGTTGGAGGCGCTGACCCGCCTGCGCGGGGTTGAGGTGTTACTGGTGAATGACCGGGGCCGGGAGCTATGGCGCTCCCCCGGCCTGGAAGCGCTCCTTCAGCAGCACTTCGCCGCCACCGACGCGTGGGAGCGAGACCTTCCGGCCAGACTGACGAGCCTGCTGTCGCGCCTGCGCCGGGAAGAGCCGCCCCGCCTCTTCGAGAAGGAATCCCTGGGATGCCTCACGGTCACCTTCGTCCAGTTGGCACCCAGTGGCTTCTGGGCGGCCGTCTTCGAGGAGATCCTCCCGCCGCGGTGGCGAACGGTGCTGAGCAGGCGAGAGGTGGAGGTCGTCACCAGGGTTCTTCAAGGATGGGACAACAAGCTTATCTCCGAGGATCTGGGATGCACGGAGGGAACCGTAAAGAAGCACCTCCAGGTCGTGTTCCTCAAGCTCGCCGCGCCAAGCCGTGCCAAGCTGATTGCTCTGGCCCGCGATTCGCTGGCATGCCCGACGTCAGGTCGATCCTTGCATTGACGACAACTACATCTCGCCATCGGTCTCCGAACGGACCTCGCCCCCTACGACCGTCACCACTTCGATCTCCACGGTATGCCGTTCAAGAAGTAGTCACGGCCGCTGCGAAATACACATCATCGATCGGCAGTGGACTCCCATCTGTGGGAACGTGTATCGGTGCCGGTCTCGAACCCAGGGACATCGGCCTCGGTCTCGCGGCGAGAGCACGACGAGACAACCGGCGTGAACGATAGGAAGTGAACTGTCCTGCGCAGACTGCTCAGCCTGACGAGCTGCTCAGCGCACCCGGAGCGTATGCCGGCGAATCGATCTGGACGATGGCGGCGTTGTGCGATGGACGCCGGTCCTCCGCCCTCGCACGAGTTGGTACGTCTCCTGCAGCTCATGTCATCGACCAGCGAGGAGTCGGTTTTCATGGAGCGAGTCATCAGACGATATCGTGGATACGAGTTCGAGTTTCTCTTCGAGCCGGGTGGCTGGATGACCGACAGCGAGTTGGTGGCGCTGAAAAACGCCCTCGATCATGTCAATCAGATCTCGGCTCACCCGCTGCATTACGGAATCTTTGATCCATCGAACGGGATCGCTGCGCTGCGCGACTTCCTGGTGAGAACGAACCTATGTGTCATGCGCCTCGAAGGAGAACCCGTGGGCTTGTTCTACAACGTCATCCTCCAGCGGACCTCACCCACGGCGATCCATGCAGGGCTGATCGTGATCGCGCGAAACACCGGTGTGGATCTGATGAGGACCGTCGCCATCCACATGACCTTCCTCCAGAGCAGGAGATACGGCAGCTACTACTACACGAACATCTCTGCGATCCCGTTCTTCATCGGCGTGTTCAGCGACATCTGCAGCCAGACGTGGCCGAGTTACCGCAGCCAGCTGACTCGCCCACCGAGCGCCGATCATCGCCGCATGCTCGATCTGCTCTACCGCGAGTACGTCCAGCGCTACTTCCCGGGCGATGGCATCGAGCTCGACCGGAGGCGGTTCGTGCTACGGTCGTCGGTCGAGGGGATGGGCTTCGAGCCGGAGCTCCGGAAGCTGCCCAGACACCCCAAGCTCGAGGTCAATGTATTCTGCATGTTCTGGCTGGACTACAGCCGCGGAGAAGACCTGGTCCAGATCGGCAAGGTCGACCGGATGGTCCGCTTCAAGATCGCATATCACGTCGTGGCCTTGAGATTGTCGGAGTGGCTCAGGAACCGGTTCGCGTCCGGAACCGCCGGGTCTTCGTTGAAGTCGGCGTGATAGACGTCCGGGAACAGGCGGAGGGGTTGGCCCGCCGCGGACCGTACCAGGAGGGTGACGGCGATCGCGGCGGTGACATAGGAGGAGATTCCGAGCTGGGGATCGTAGGGCCTGGGACGGGCGACGTACACCTCGTACAAGGACTGGAGATAAGCCGGGCACCGCGCGACCAGGAATTCCAGGATGCGCCGCTTGAGGACGACATGGTCCCGGGTGGCGAAGTGCTCCGATAGCAGCGGGCTGCGCGCATCGAAGCAGGCGACCGCGCCGCCAAATCCCAGGTTGGTCGGGAACAGCTCGAGCTTGCCGTGCAGGCGAGCGAGCGCGCTGCAATCCATGAAGGCGGGATGATCGAAGTCGATCGTGTTGATCACGGCATCGACCTCGGGGACGAGCTGCTCGAGGTCCGCTCGTTCGAGGAACCGGGGGACGACGGTGAGCTCGACCTCGGGCCGGAGCGCCCGGAGCCGCGTCGCGAGGGACTCCGCCTTGTTCGTTCTGACATGCTCCCGGGAGAACGCCTGGCGGTTGAGATTCGTGACCTCCACTCGATCGCCGTCTGCCAGGACGAAGCGTGAGAAGCCCGTTCTCGCGGCGAGCTCGCAGATCACGCTGCCGAGGCCGGTGCCGGCAACGAGGAGCCGCGGGAGCGCGAGGGCCGCCTGCAGCGGCTCGGAGATCAACAACCAGTTTCTCGAGAAGATGGAATCCACCATGCAGAACTGCGCTGCAGCCGGCGGGCCAAGCCATGGATGCCGATACCGTCGTCTACCGTCGTCTATCCTGGATGTGGCGAGGTGCCCGAGCGAGACTGGCGGACGGGGGCGAATTCCGCTGGAGATCGATGGGTACGAAAAGTCGGGCTCGTCGTTCTCGCGGCGTCTCAGCTGAAAGAACTCGCGACGCTGCTGGTCGCTCGCGAGCCACGGCCACGTGCGCCGGTAGGCGATCGGGCCATCAACTACATGATCCGGCAGCTCGCCCGGACGATTTTCGGGAATACGCCGGCCGGCCCGGCGTCATGAAGACATGGAGAAGCCCTCGCGCCCCGACCGCCGCTCCCCGAAGTCGCTCCGCACGGTGGCCGCCGCCGCCCTCGAGCTCGCGCGTGGCGGGACCACGAGCCTGTCGTCCCCGACGATCGCGGCGTCCGATGACTGGGAGACCCCGGTGGTCTGACCCGGCGCTCCCGCGAGGTGGGTGCTACGCTGCGCGGGGGTGAGCCAGCCGCGCCAGCGATCCTCGGGAGTCTTCGTGGTAGTGGGGCTCCTCGCGGTGTGCGTGCTCATCGGCTGGCTGCACGGCGCGATCGAACCCGCGCGCGCCCCGAGCTCGACGACGCAGGCGCCTAGGGCAGCCACGACGTCCACGACGCCCGGCATGACGTCGGCGAGGACGACCTCGCCCTTACCCGCCACCCCGGAGTTACCGCCGCCACCGGAAGCGCCGGAGCTGCACGGCCACGACACCGTGGATCCCTGCACGGCGGGCTGGGAGGCAACGGCCCCGGCGGGCTTCGAGACGGTGGCCGCCGATGGCATCACCGTGAGCTGGCTGCCGGCCCCGGCCGCAAACCCCGGCCCCTACGACGTTGCCGTCAAGCCGACCGCGGTGGCCTACCTGGTCAACGGCCTGCTCGAGGAAGCCGCGGCGCTGAGCGGAACGCAGCGCCGGGACCGGCTCGTCGTGATCGTCTATCCGTCGCGCGACAGCTTCACCGCGATGACCCATGCGCCGGCCTGGGCGGAGGGCCTCTACGACGGTGGGGCCGTTCGCCTCCCGGCCCAGCCAGGCGGCGACCTCGGGGTCTCGATCTCGACGCTGCGGCACGAGGTGATGCACGCGCAGCTGCACACCAGCGTCGGCTGCATGCCCGCGTGGTTCAACGAGGGCCTCGCCATGTACGTCGCGGGGACGCCGCCGGCCCGCCAGTGGGTCAGGATGCTGCGCAGCCCGGATGCCTTCGATCTGGCGTCGCTCGAGACCCCGGCGCTCGACGCGATGCCCGGCGATCGAGCCGAGCGCGCCTATGCCGAGAGCCTGGCCATGATCGTCTTCCTCGTCGAGCACGCGGGCGAGGGCGGGCTTCCGGCGGCCGTGCAAACGCTCCGGGCCGCCAGGCGCGAGTCGCCGCGCGCGGGGCTGGACCTGTGGGAACGCCTGTACCCGGGCACCGGGCACCGCGAGGTCCTCGACGCGCTCGCCCGCAAGGTGTTCGGGGTCCCGCTGGGCAGCGAGCTTGACAGCGTGTGGAAGGGCGCCATCTGCTGCCACGGCCTGCGGGCGGTGAGCGAGCTCGGCTGCCGCGGCGCCCCGCTGCGTCCGGACAAGACGGCCTGGCTCGATCAGACCAGCTCGCCGCGCGCCGCGTGCTACACGACGTGGTGATCCGCGCGAGCCGCCCAGGCGGTCCATGCGGCCCGGGCTCGCCCGGCGCGTGCCAGGAGCGCTATCCTGCCGTGGCTTGGCCGACCTGGCGATCGACGTCCACGATCTGACAAAGACGTACCGCACGCCCTTCCGGCGCAAGAAGGTCGAGGCGCTGCGCGGCGTGACGTTCAGCGTCGAGCGCGGCCACATCTTCGGGTTCGTGGGCCCCAACGGCGCCGGCAAGACGACGACGATCCGCACGCTCATGGGCCTCGTCCACCCGACCGGCGGCCGCGCCACCCTGCTCGGCCATGCGCTCGGCAGCGCCGCCGCCCGGCAGCAGATCGGGTTTCTGCCCGAGTCGCCGTACTTCTACGACTACCTCGACGTCGTCGAGCTGTGCGATCTGGCCGGCCGGCTGTTCGGTCTGGCTCCCGCGGTCCGCAAGCAGCGCGCGGACGCGCTGATCGAACGCGTCGGCCTCACGCGGGCGCGCGGCCAGAGCCTCAAGAAGTTCAGCAAGGGCATGCTGCAGCGCGCCGGGCTCGCGCAGGCGCTGATGAACGATCCGGAGCTGGTCGTGCTCGACGAGCCGATGAGCGGGCTCGATCCGATCGGCCGCAAGGAGGTCCGCGACCTGATCCTCGAGCTCCGCGATCAGGGCAAGACCGTGTTCTTCTCGACCCACATCCTGCCGGACGTCGAGGCGATCACCGATCACGTCGCGATCATCGCGCGCGGCCAGCTCCTGGCGCACGGCCCGCCGGCCGAGCTCGTCTCGCGCGGCGTCCGGGGGGTCGAGATCACCGTCAAGCTCGCGCCGCCGGCCGCCGGCGCCGGCCCCGAGACGGCCGACGCGGCGCTGGCACGGGGGGCCGTCCGCGTGCGGCGGGTCGGCGAGGAGCTGTCGCTGATGCTCGCCGCGGACACCGACGTCGACGCCTGGATCACCCGGGCCCACGCCGCCGGCGCCCGGGTGATCCAGATCGTCCCGCGCCACGAGACGCTCGAGGATCTGTTCCTCCGCCAGGTCGCCGGCGCCGGCGCCCCCGCTGCCGGCGAGGAGCGCGCCCCGCCATGATCGGACGGATCTGGGCGATCGCGCTCAACACCTTCCGCGAGGCCGCGCGGATCCGCGTCCTGTACGGCGTCCTCGTGCTCGTCGTCGGCTCGAACCTCCTCGCGATCGCGCTCGGCCAGCTGTCGTTCCATGACGCCGGCCGGGTCGCGCGCGACGTCGGGCTCGCCGGGATCTCGCTGTTCGGCTCGCTCACGGCGATCTTCCTCGGCGTGTTCCTGCTCTACACCGAGGTCGCCCGGCGCACGATCCACGCCATCGTGACCAAGCCCATCGCCCGCTGGGAGTTCGTCGCCGGCAAGTACGCCGGGATGGCGCTGGTCTTGACCGTGCTGGTCGGCGTGTTCGCGCTGGCGATGGTCGGGATGCTGGCCTGGCAGGACGCGGGGGTCGGAAGCGGCGTCGCCAAGGCGCTGATCCTGTCGTGGCTCGAGGTCGAAACCGTCGCCGCGATCGCGATCTTCTTCTCGGCGTTCTCGACGCCGTTCCTGTCGGGCATCTTCGCGCTCGCGGTGTGGGTGATCGGCCGGCTGACCCCGGATCTCGAAGCCGCGGCCCAGCTGCTCGCGCCGTGGCTCCGGACCACGACCAGGATCGCGCTCGAGGTCATCCCCGACGTCCACCTGTTCGCGGTGTCGGGGCGGACGCTCGACGGCTCGGCGGTCAGCGTGCACGGCGACTTCGTGCCGTGGAGCTACGTCGGGCTCGCGGGCGCCCATGGCCTGGGCTGGATCGTCGCGCTGCTCGCGCTCGCCGCGCTGGTGTTCCATCGTCGAGACTTCGGATAAGGCGCGCCTCTCGGTGGCCCCGGGCCACGCGGCCTGGCGCGCGGGCTTTACAACGCCCAAGCGGCGTCGGTACGGTGCTCGCCAGGAGCATCCATGGCGAGAAACCTCGGCGGAGCGATCATCGACTTGCTCGATTCGGAGCGCGTCGAGCTACGCGCCGCGGCGGCGACGGTGCTGGCCGCGGTCGGCAAGGGCGATCGCGCGGTCGAGGAGGCGCTGACCGGCCGGCTCGGCGATGCCGACCCGGAGGTCCGGCGGATCGCGCTCGAGGCCCTCGCGGACATGGGCGCGAGCGGGATCGCCCCCAAGCTGGTCCCGCTGCTCCGCGGTGACGACGAGGCGCTCGCCGAGTGCGCGCGCGAGCTGCTCGCCCGGCACGGCGCCGGCGCCGAACCGACGCTGCGCAAGGAGGTCGGCGCGGGGCCGGTCGCGGCCCGCCGCGTGATGGCGCAGCTCCTGCTCCGCCGCGGCACCAAGCCCGCGGTCGAGGCGGTCCTCGATCAGCTGCCCGACGAGGAGTTCGGCGAGCCGGCGCTGCAGCTCGTGCGCGCCGAGCTCGACCGCGCCGAGCCGGGCGCCGACAAGCTCGTCGACCTGATCGAGAAGTCCGCGATCGCGCGCGCTGGTCTCGCGAGCAAGGCGCTCGACAAGGCGTGGACCGCGGCGCACAAGACCAAGGCATCCAAGCCCAAGGCCAAGACCGCCGGCAAGCCGAAGCGCGGCCAGCCGGCCGCCACCGGCCCCAACGGTCATCCCCCGGCCCCGGCCCCGGCCCCGGCCCCGGCCCCGGCCCCGGCCCCGGCCCCGGCCCCGGCCGGCGATCCCCTGCACGATCCCGACGTCGTCCACGCGGTCACCATGCTCGCCGGCCTCTTGCGCCTGCTCGGCTACCTCGCGCGGCCCACCAGCCAGTCCCTGCTCCTCAAGTACGCGAGCCCCGACCAGCCCCAGCCGATCCGGATCGCCGCGATCGCCGGCCTGCGCCGGCTGGTCGCGCACAGCGAGGCCCGAGGCGGCGAGAAGGCCGCCGAGAAAGCCAGCGAGAAGGCCGCCGAGAAGGCCAGCGAGAAGGTGATCGAAGCGCTGATCGACTTCGCCGACAGCGACGACCTCACCGTCGCCCAGGCGGCCGTCGACACGCTGCGCGGCGCCCGGATCCCGGAGTCGCTCGCCAAGCCGTTTGCCGGCCTCGCCAAGGGCAAGCACGCGTTCGCGCAAAAGCTGGCCATGGAGCGCCTCCCGGCGGGCGGCGGCGCCTCGGCCCTGAAGGCGCTGATCGAGGCGCTCGGCGGCGACGACCCCACCGCGCGCGACGCCGCCGGGCGCGGCCTGGCGAAGGCCCCCGAGTCCGTCTTGCCGGTGACCCGCGCGCTCCTGGCGACCGCCGACGAGCACATCGCCCGGCGCTACGCGGGCGTCCTGCGCTCGCATCGCGGCCACGTCTCGCACCAGGCGATCGACGAGCTGGTCGACCGGGTGCGCGAATACCTCGACCTCCACGGCCGCGGCAAGGCCACCGCCGATCAGATCGTCCTCGAGCGGGTGCTCGCCGAGCTGATCGCGGACCTCGCGCCCGCCCGGCACGTCGAGCTCCTGTTCGAGCGCGCCAGGCGGCTGCGCAAGGCCGGCAAGTCGCTCGAGGCGTTCAGCAGCCTGAAGCCGCTCCTGCGGTCGCGCGCCGACATCGACACGGCGATCGACGACGACCAGCGGTTCCTGCTCGCCGTGCTGGCGCTCGAGTCCGCGGGCGACGGCCTCCTGCGCACGACCCGGAGCGACGATCCGGTGTTCGATCAGTTCGCGCGCCTGGCCGCCAAGGGCTTCCCGGTCGCCAAGCGGCTCGCGCGCGAGAGCGACGTCTCCGACGAGGCGATCTACGCGCTCGGCTTCCGCCTGCTCGAGTCCGGCGACGGCGCCCACGAGGATCTCGGCGCCGAGCTGCTCGAGGGCATCATCGAGGAGCGCCCGCGCAGCAAGCTCGCCAAGGCCGCCAAGAACAAGCTCAAGCTGACCGGCCACCGCGACGACGACTGACGGACGCAAAGGCCCCCGGCACGCCCGGCAGCCTCGACGTGGATCGTCACCCGCGTCACCCGCGGATCACGACGAACAGGCTCGCGCCTTGGCGCTTGATCAGGAGCAGGACGGCGTGCGAGTCGGTCGCCCTGGAGAGCGCCTGGAGGAGCTCGCCGGGGCTGGCGACCGGGGTCCGGTTGGCCTCGACGATGACATCGCCCTTGCGCAGGCCGGCCATCGCGGCCCCGCTGCCGGCATTGACGTCGGTGATGACCACGCCTCGGGTGACATCGACCTGGAGCTGCCTCGCGAGCTCGGGCGTCAGCGCCTCGACGGCGATCCCCAGCTTCTCGAGCCGGCCGCTCGCGGGCTCCGGCGCCACGGCCGGCGTGCCCGGTGCCGCCGCTTGCGCCTCGACCGTGGCCGTCACGGTGAGCGGCTTGCCATTGCGGATGAGCTCGAGGGTGACCTTCGTGCCCGGCGCCGTGCCAGCGACCAGGTTGCGCAGGCGCCGGCCGTTGCCGATCTCCTCGCCGGCGAACCGGACGATCACGTCGCCGATCTTGAGGCCCGCACGGGCCGCCGGCGAGTCCTTGGCGACCTGCGAGATCAAGACGCCGCGGGGCTCGGCCATGCCGAACTGATCGGCGAGCTCCTTGGTCACATCCTGGATGCCGATGCCCAGCTGACCACGGACGATCGGCTGGCCGTTGGTCAGCTTCCCGACGAGCGCCTTGATCATGTTGCTCGGGATCGCGAAGCCCACCCCCGCCGCCTGGCCGACGCTGGACGCGATGGCGCTGGTCATGCCGACGACCTCGCCTTGCATGTTGACCAGCGGTCCGCCGGAGTTGCCCGGGTTGATCGGGGCGTCGGTCTGCAGGAAATCCTCGTAGTCGGCGACCCCGACGTCGGACCGGCCGGTCGCGCTGATGATGCCCTCGGTGACGGTCTGATCGAGGCCGAACGGCGCCCCGATCGCGAGCACGAGATCGCCGACCCGCTGGGCGTCGGAGTTACCGAGCGTGATGGCGGGCAGATCGGCCGGAACCTGGCCTTCGAGCGCGAGGACGGCCACGTCCGTCTTGGGGTCCGTCCCGGCGATCTTGGCCCCGAACGTGCGCTTGTCGGCCAGCGTCACCTTGATCTCGTCGACGTCGCGGACGACGTGGAAGTTGGTCAGCACGTGGCCCTGCTTGTCGAGGATCATCCCCGAGCCCATCCCGCGCTGCTGTCCGCGAAACTCACGCGGCCGACCCTCGGGTTCCTGCGGGGCCGAGAACGGCTCGCCGAAGAACCTCCGGAACAGGTCGCCACCGAACGGATCGGAGAACTCCGGAGCCCGGAACCGGATAGTCTTCTCCGAGTAGACGCTGACCACCGATGGCCGCACGTGCGCGGCGACCATCGCGAACGCGTCTCCGAGCCGGACGGCAGGGGCCATGACGCCCGGGTCGATCTGACCCGCCTGCACCGGCCCCGATCTGAGCGGAGCCTCGGTTCCGGAGCGTGGCCCCGTCGTGAGCACGAGCCCGAGGCCGACAAACAAAGCGAGGCCGAGTCCCAGGCCGATCGCCTGAACCGTGTGTGTCTTCATGAAGCAAGGGCGCCAGCAAGCGGTATTCCAATCACCCTGCCCGAGCGATCGGGTGGCGCCCCCGAGCGTGTGCGTCGTGCGAGCGCATTATCGCCTCGGCGCACATGGCATCCATGCGCGGCCCCCGCGATCGGTTCGTCAGGGCACGAGCTTGTAGCCCAGGCCGTAGACCGTGAGGATGTGGCGTGGGTTCTTCTGATCTTCTTCGAGCTTGCGGCGCAGCTTGACGATGAAGTTATCCACGGTGCGGCTGGTCGGCGACGCCTGGATGCCCCAGACCTTCTCGAGTAGCTCGTCGCGCGACACCGTCTCGTCGCTCTTCTCGCGCAGGAGCTTCAGCACCTCGAGCTCGTAGAACGTGAGCCGCTTGCTCGTGCGGCCCCGGCTCATGGTGTGCTTGCGCGCGTTGATCTGCCAGGTCCCGATCGTGAAGGTCTCGTCCGAGTGGGTGACCATGCGCGCCTGGCGGCGGAAGATCGCGTTGATCCGCGCGATCAGCTCGGCGACCGAGAACGGCTTGGTGACGTAGTCGTCGGCGCCGGCATCGAGGCCGCGGATCTTGTCGCTCTCCTGGGCCTTCGCGGTGAGGATGATGATCGGCACGGTCTCGTCGCGCTGGCGCAGGGTCTCGCAGACCCGGTAGCCGTTGTCGTCGGGCAGCATCAGATCGAGCAGCACGGCGTCGGGCGCCCAGTCCATCGCGGCGGTGAGGCCCTCGGCGCCGGTGCCGCGCGCCAGGACCTCGAAGCCCTCGAACTCGAGCGCGTCGCGTAGCCCGCGGACGATGTCGGGCTCGTCCTCGATCACGAGGATGCGCTTCTTCGGGGGCTCGTCCTCCTCGGGCACTGCTGGCTACCTCTTTACCAGAGATCGGTAGGCCGCGCGACGCGGCGCGCGGTGATGGGACACCCATCCCCTAGGGATGCTCGACCGGCAACCAGATGCGGAACGTCGAGCCCTGCGCCGGGACGCTGGTGACATCGGCGTCACCGCCGTGCGCGCGGGCGATGTGCTGGACCAGCGCGAGGCCGATGCCGGAGCCCCGGATCGGCAACAGGCGGATCGCCCGCGCGCGGTAGAACCGTTCGAAGATCCGCGCGTGCTCCTCGGGGTCGATCCCGGGGCCCCAGTCGTGCACCGAGACGATGATGCGATCGCCGGTGCGGTGGACGCCGAGCGCGATGCGCTTGCCGGCGGCGGCATACTTGATCGCGTTGTCGATCAGGTTCAACACGGCCAGCGTGACGGCGCTCGCGTCGAGCCGCAAGCTCGGCAGCTCCGGCTCGATGTCGGCCGACAGCGTCATCTCGGCGGCGGCGACCCGGCGGGCCGACAGCTCGATCGCGCGATCGATGACCTCGCCGAGGTCGGTCTCGGCGAACTCGTAGACGCCCATGCCGCGCTCGATCTTGGCGAAGTCGAGCACGTTGTCGATCAGCCGGCCGAGCCGCACGCTCTCGCGCCAGATGATCTCGGCATACTCGTGGGCCTGCTCGGCGCTCTTGGTCCGGCCCTCGGCGAGCATCTCGCCGAACATCGAGATGATCGAGAGCGGCGTCTTGAGCTCGTGCGAGACGTTGGAGATGAACTCGCTCTTGAGCTCGTTGAGCCTCCGCTCGCGACGGATCGCGAAGCCCAGGAACGCCAGGCCCGCCAGGATCACGGTGACCGCGACCCCGATCAGGAGCGAGTCGACGAGCTTGCGGCGCTCGAGCCCCGGATCCGTCATGTCCTTCTGGGTCACGCGCAGGACCCAGCCATCGACCGTGGAGACGAACCGGGTCTCCTGCACCGGCTCGCCGGCCGTGTCGCCGAACGGCGCGCCGTAGCGCAGCTGGCCCTTCTCGTCGCGGACCTGGAACAGCCGCTTGCTCGACGACGACACCGAGAAGAACTGCGGGAACACGTTGTTGACCAGGTGGATCAGATCATCCTCGATGACGACGTAGAACGTCCGCTCGCCCGAGACCCGCTTCATGAACGAGAACAGGTACGGGCGGCCGTCCCACGTCCCGTAGACGTGGCCGCGCTTGCCGGGCGGCTGCTTGGCGAGCGGCAGCTCGGGCAGGATGCGCGCGAGGAACTTGTCGCGAAACTCGATCCCCGGCTTGCCCAGCCGGGTCGACACCGAGCCGTCCGGCACGAGCTGCAGGTGATCGTCGAGCACGAACACGCTGGCCGCGGCCACCCCGGTCGCCTTCACGAGCTCGCGCAGGTTCGACATCGGCTCGATCTGCGCCCCGGTGAGCAGCTTGTTGTCGGCGCTCTCGAGCCGCGACTCGATGTCGAGGACCTTGTCGTCGGCGAGCTCCTGGAGGACCGCGAGCTCCCGCTCGTTCGAGGACACCTCGCTGGTGTACGAATACCCATAATAGGCGAGCGCGACCGCCGCGGCCAACACCGCGAAGATCAAGGCGTTCACGAGCAGGACCCGGCGCACGCGGGAGGGATCCTGCCACGTTCCGTGTCAGTTGTAAGTGCGCAAGGTTGCTAGCTCACTGGATCATGTGTTAGACGGCTAACTAATGCATTGTTCAATCCGGAGTTCCGGATTTAACGTCTTTACAGCTAGTTAGGCGCCGACACTCGTCCATAAAGAGGCATGGGATGGATTCCATCTTCGAAGAAGACGCCGATGAAGTGGGCGGGGAGATCGAGGCATATTGCCCATCCCCCCGCTGCAAGGC
>Ga0308176_10000171_pt1 | contig 45002 bp, 36 predicted proteins | sample PhyCR2_3_FD_203890 | JGI IMG/M metagenome (GOLD analysis project Ga0308176, IMG submission 203890) | Soil microbial communities from UC Gill Tract Community Farm, Albany, California, United States - DLSLS.C.R2 | ecosystem: Environmental > Terrestrial > Soil > Agricultural land | place: USA...
TGTTGTATGAGCTCCAAATCGGATTGTCGTAATCACTGTTGAAATTTGTTTTGGTAAACGTTACCAACTTCGATCCATTGGCATCCTGGTAATTCCGGATATCATTGTTGGCGGGCCAGGAATATAAATCAAGTAAATATCCACCACTGCCCGAAGTTCCTTTTAAAGGCTTCACATTTTTTGAGTTGGTGTAGGCAACTGATGGTGTGATGGTGATGTATTTTCCAATTTTTGTGTTGTTGGAAATTTTGAAATTGTACTTGGTGTACGTGTTGTTGGGGATAACACCTTTGCTATCGAAATATTGCCCCGATACACGAAAGCCTACGTTTTTTGTTCCAAACTCTAAACCAAGGTTGTGCGTTTGCGAAAAACCGGTTTGGAAGAAATGATGAAGATTGTCATACAATTGTGTGCCCTCCTTCCATACAGGTCCAAACGACGTAAATTGTCCCAATAATGGCGGAGCGGTGGGAATGCCATTGTTAGGCCCAGGACCGTAGTCGTTGTTTAATTGCGCAAAGCGGGTAATTTTCTGAAGGCGAAAATTATTATCATAATTCACCAGTACTCTGCCCGACGTGGCTCTTGCTTTTTTTGTTGTAATAACAATAGCGCCATTACTTGCCTGGCTTCCGTAAAGGGCCGTGGCTTCGGGGCCTTTTAATACAGTGATGGCTTCAATGTCATTTGGATTGATATCCGCAATGCGGTTTGTGTAGTCATTGTTCCTGTTTGGTAAGTCAGAAGCAAGACCAATGCCGCTGCCGCCCTGTGAATTAGAGTTTAAGGTACTGTTGTCTACAATTATACCATCTACCACAAACAGTGGCTGGTTGGTTCCTGAGATTGTATTATAGCCTCTCAAAATAATACCGCTGGAAGCACCCGCGGCACCGGTTGTCGGCGTAACGGTTAATCCCGCTACCCGGCCTTGCAAGGCATTTACAAAATTTTCCCTTTGTGTTTGTGCAACGTCGGCGCCTTTTACTGTTTGTATAGAATAGCCCAATTCACGTGGGTTGCGGCGCTGATCCATTGCCGTTACCACTACCTCGTTCATCACGTTGTCTTTCGAATTCATGATGAGATCAACGGTAGAGCTGTTTTGCAAGGTGATTTCGCTTGGTTTCCTTCCAATGGAACTAAATTGCAACACATCGCCAGGGTGGGCAACGATGCTGAAATTGCCGCTGGCATCGGTAGTGGTTGAACGTTTGGTTCCTTTTACGGTAACGGTTACACCTACCAGGGGTTTGTTGTCTTCACCGGCCACCTTGCCGGTTACGGTCCGGTCCTGCGAATGACCGGAAAAGTAAAATAACACTCCAAGCAGAAGTGTCAAAAAGCGGAATTTTCTCATACATAAGCGCTTTAAAAATGAATAAAAATTTTGAACAGTTCGTTATCGTTTGTGGTTTTTCATGATGCGTTACAATATCTGAATCCCCGCTGCGCGGTAGGGCGCTAATAAAGGGTCATCTTTCGGTAGTTCGGTAATCAGTGTATCAATTTTTCCAATGTTGCAAACTTGTATGGGTTGCCGGGTGTTGATTTTTTCTGAAATGGTCAGGCACACGAGTTTTTTCGAGGAGTCAATCATTGCTTTTTTCACCTGTACCACATCCCAGTCATTGTCTGATATGCCGTTTGCAATATCAATTGCATTAATGCCAAGAAAGCAGATGTCTGCTTGAAATTCCCGTATTCGCGAAATGGCTTCAAAGCCCGTGGTCACCTTTGCCTGTTTGGAAAGTTTGTCGCCAATGACAATCACCTGGATGCTGGGATGATTCATGTACTCATAAATTGCCGGAATGCTGCCGGATATAAACGTCGCTTCTAATTCGGGCGGGAGAGAGCGGGCCATTTCCAGAATTGTAGTCCCGCCACTTGTCATAATGTACATCCCGTTTTGAATTAACGAAACAGCTTTCTGTGCAATTCCTTTTTTCTGCGTATGCGAGTAAACGTCGTTATAAAAAGCAAGGCCGTTGTGAAACGAGAGTGAAAGCGCCCCACCGTGCACTTTAATAATTTTTCCGGTCTTTGAAAGTTCATGCAAGTCCCGTCTTACCGTGTCGTCTGAAACATTCATGTGCTGGCTAAGATCAGCCAAAAGCACACGGTTATGCAGGTTTATTTGGTGCAAAATATAGTTCTGTCGCTCTTTTTTTAGCATGTCAATCGTGTACGCAAAATTATTGGTAATATTCTGCAAAAAACCGCAAATATCCGTATAAATATTTGCACATTGCCGCACAAACCCGCAAAAAATAATCGTAAATAAGACAGTAGAAGTTAACGCAGTGAATGGGCTTGGGTGAATTTCAAAGCACGTTTTTACTCTAATGCAACATTTATTACGCTTTCAATCCATTGCAGAAGCTAAAGACTTTTCGCGCCACGACTGTTTCTTGCTAACATGAGGGTATCTTATACTTCATCATTCGCAATTTTTTAAAAATTATAATGTAGAAAGGCTGCTCGCTTGGAGCAGCCTTTCTATTTGAAAATGATTTTGATATTTATTACCAGCTCAGTTTTCCCGGAAAAATTTTTGATGCTAAACTGTAATCGTAATAGTTCACCGGAACGCTATGGTTTAAGGTATCCATAGTATTCGGCATCCGTTGCACAATCCCACCAAATAGGCATGCTCCAGATATTTGGGTCAGTAGCGTGAGGGTTTAAGGACGTTGTATTTATAAAATTGTATTGTATTTCATAAGTTGGAGGTAATGCCCAACGGCGTATCCAATATCTTGGATCTGTTGGAGAACTACCTGTCAACTGAGCCTGACCTGTAAACAAAGGACCTCTTTGATAACCAGGGTAAACAACGCCAAAGCTACCTACGTTACCGGCGCTAAAATTAAAGCGGCGCATGTCGTTCCAGTTTTCAATGGTAACACCCATAGCAATATACTTTTGCAACATAATGTCTGACATGGTTAAAGTACCCGCACCTTGGGCAACTGCATTACTTGCCAGATAAGTATTAATAGCTGTTTGATCCATTGGGTTCATATCCGGATTGGCAATGCCAGAAGAAGTTTTGTCAAAACTGCCTTTCCATTGGGTAAGCTTAGTCTGCATGTAATCCAAGTGAGCCTGAATACCGGCCCTGTATGCAGTGTAGGCGTTAGCGGCATCGCCTTTTCTCATATAGACTTCAGCTTTAATAAAGCACATTTCGTGATACATCAAAATCTCCATGTCAGAAACAGGACGAATTTGGAAGGAGCCGGTTGAAGCGACAACGCCGGCATTATAAGCAGCTAAATTTGGATACCAGGTTACATCATTTGAAGCCTGAGCTACAGTTGTTGTCGCAAGTGAATTGCTACGCAAATTTACATAAACAGTATCGCCGGCTTGTATGTAATTGGTACTGGCTATATAGACGGAGCCAGGCTTATAAGTTACTCTTACGTAATTTCCGCTATCTGCAAAATCATTCATATTACTTCCGTTCTTCGGCACTTTACCAGCTGCAAGTAAAGAAGCAACAAAATTTGGATGATCTGCGATTGCTGTTGAAGTCGTAAAAGGATAGACAACACTCGTTGGCGTAGAGGTGACAGTTACTGTTGCAATAGAAGTAGCGCCGCCCTTTACTAAACGGTTGGGGAACCCTGCAGGAGCCGGGTTTTTATCTGTTGCGTTATAAGAATTCACACCTATTGAACGCAACCATGTAAATGATGCAACCTTCCCGGTAGAGGCATTGAGTTGAATATTTGCCATAGAAGCAGGTACAATTTTAGGCATTCGGGGATCGCCCACTCCAGCCCCCCGGATATTTGTGAGGAGGTTGTAATAGTATTCGGCAATGCGCTGGTTGCTGCCATAACCTGCAAAATCATAATTCCCATTCGCCGAAATAGGATCACCCTCTAAAAAATCTGTTGCTGCGCTGTTATTAAAATTTTGTTCTACTGTATTATCTGCATTAGACTGAGGGCCTTTGGATAAGCAGTATAAAACGGAATCTGCATTAAATTCTGCTTTTTTTGAAAGCTTCAGCATGTAACGGGCTTTTAATCCCCAGCACAGCTTTAGCCATTTATTTACATCACCGTTATTCAATATATCTCCGGCAGACAGGGACGGAACTCCGGCCTCCTGAGTTTTACCAAATAAACTGATAGCTTCATTAAGGCGTGCCATACATCCGTTAAAGATGGTTTTACCGTCATCGGGCTTGGGACTTGGAATTCCTGTTCCGGCCTCGGTATAAGGCATTTCGCCATACAGATCTAACATTTCCATATATCCCAATGCATGAAATACATTAGCCGCAGCCATATAATGATAGGCACCCTGCTTCTGAGCCGAGTTATACAGGTCCGTTATGTTGGAAGATACCCCTACAAAAAATGCCTGATAGGGTGTGGTTGAATTTGCGTTAGTGGCTTGCCATGTAGTGCTAAGCGTATTTTGAGAAGCCGCAATTGCATAAATAACTCCCGATATGCATGAAGTACGCATATTGGTAACTCCTGCTGGTTCCTTCCAATAATTTTGGATCCAGGATAACTTGTTTGCAATGGGTACGCTTTGATTGTTTGGATTATCCGGATCGGTATTGACATCCAACCACTTTTTACAGGAGGTTAAGCCCAATACGAGCAGGCAAACCAAGGTGATATATTTTGATCGTTTCATGATTTACTTTTTATTGGTTAAAACTTAAGATTTACTCCGAATGTGAAACTTGCTACGGCAGGTACACCTAAGTAATCAATACCTGTTGAACCCGAACCTCCTGTTCCTCCTGCTACACTTACTTCAGGATCCATTCCTTTGTAGTTTGTCCATGTTAATAAATTGGTGCCTGTGGCTGTAGCTGACAATCCCTTAATGACTCCTTGCTTTTTAAACATACTGGTGAAGTCATACGCCAATGACACAGAACGCAGTTTCAGCCAATTTACTTTGGTAATAAAATTTGAAGAATTAGAAGCATAGTTTTGCCAGTATTGATAGATCATGCTTGTTCCGGCATAGGTGGTTGTGCCAATGGTATAATTCTGACCTGCATTGTAGGTTACAGAAGTATCGGCTCCTGTAACGCTGCTTACACCGGTTAAGGTTACCGATTGACGATCATTCAACAAGGTTTTTTTACTTAATCCGTTCACGACCATAAAATATTCTGTACCGTTAAATACATCTCCTCCTATTCGAACATCTAACAGGAAGTTAACGCTCAGGTTTTTGTAGCGGAAGGTATTGTTAAATCCGCCTATATAACGTGGTTCACGATTACCCACCACAGGTAAATTAGTATTAAGTTTATAAAAACCAGTTTTCGGATCTATCTGGTAACGGCCGTTAGAAATTTCTATACCCTTTGAATCAACTTCACGTAAAAATGGTTGACCAATGATTCCCAAAAAGGGGCCACCGTTAGGAATAGATGCTGCTTTTATTGTTCCAAACTGTACGTCCGTTGGATAAAAATACTGTACACCTGGAATGAAAGCTCCCAAGCTGCCTCTGTTGTAGGAGAAATTCAGCGTTGCATCCCATCCGAAATTCTTTTGTGATACTATTTTGCCGGTGAGTGCTACTTCCATACCCTTATTAATTACCGTACCGGCATTAAGGGTGCTAAAAATAAATCCCCCCGATTGGGCCAAACGAGGTGAGCCAATTTGATTCGCCGTTTGACTATGATAGTAAGTATAATCGACTCCAATACGACCGTTCAAAAATCTGAATTCTCCCCCAACTTCCCATGAAGTTTGAATTTCAGGTATTAAAGTAGCATTACCTGCCTGCCATTGATTGCCAATGCCAACATAACTTCCGTTACCGGCGAGTATAGTAACCGGTGGATTTTCATAAGTATTCGTTGCATAGGCGTTAGCATCTTTACCAACTCTTGCCCAACTTCCACGCAGTTTACCAAATGAAAGGATATTATTTTTAGGTAACAATTGCGTAAATACAAAGGAACCGCTGACAGATGGGTAGAAGTACGATTGATTTGCTACCGGCAGGGTAGATGACCAATCGTTGCGTCCTGTTGCTGTAAGATAGATAAGGTCTTTATAAGACACACCAACCTCTCCATAAACTCCTACCAGGCGTCTTCTTATTGTGTTATCGGAAAATTGTTTATTTGCAAGATCGATGCTATTTAGGCTGACTGTACCGGGTGTACTAAAGTTCCATCCCCAAAGATTTTGAACGTTGGTATTAAAATCATCTGAAGTGGTTCCCAAGAGCAGGTGGGTATCAAAATCGCTAATTCTTTTGTGAAAATTAGTCATCACGGTTGTTGTGATGTAAGTATAGTTAACCTGGTCTTTGCTTAAACGGCCATTCTGGTATTTTGCAATCACCGCGGACCCAGGGGCAATAAAAGTATTATCGTTAGTAGTGTACTGGTCATAACCCAAGCGACCTGTTACGTCCCACCAATCGGTAATTTTAAAATTCCCGTTTATTCCGCCTGTAAAGCGGTTTGTTTTTGAGGTCAACTTATCTTGGTTAATGATCCAGAAAGGATTATCAACATCGTTTGCCAAATCTGTAATCGTTGCGGAATATATCCGGTGCTGTGTCCCGTTGGGATTTATATAATTCCTTATGTCGTACGTTTGAGGCCAGTTATACAATTCCTGCATGCTTCCCACTCCACTTCCATAAAGCCCTGCACTGGTTAAGGTTCTGTCAGTAGTGGCTACAGAATAGGCGGTAGTTGCGTTTAAGGTCAAACGACCGTATTTCTGTTCACCGTTAAAACGAAAAGTTGTTTTGTCGTAACCGGTACCAGGAACTATACCCGTTTGTTTAAAGTTAGATCCTGATAAATAAAATGAGCCGTTCTTAGAACCGCCGGATACGTTTACATTATTATCATAAATAAGGCCGTGCCGAAAGAAATTACCGATGTTGTTATAAATAGTGCTGTCAGAGGGAATTTTTGGGCCCCATGAATTATACGAATCAGTGTTCACTACGCCATTACTAGAAATGCTACCAGGGCCAAACACAGTTTGAGCTTCAGGCAACTTATCCGCCCAAGAGGTACTTACTTTACTGGTAACATTAACAGTTACTCTTCCTTCTGCTCCTTTCTTTGTGGTAATCACAATAACACCGTCTGCGGCCCTTGCTCCATACAATGCAGCTGCCGCAGCACCCTTCAAAACCGAAAGAGTTTCAATATCTTCCGGGTTAATATCCATGACACGATTAGAGTAAGTTGTATTGCTGCGGGACAAACCATCAGTGCCTGTATTGCCGGTAACCGTAGTTGAGTTATCGTATATAATACCGTCAACAACAAATAAGGGTTGATTTTGGCGAGTTTCCGATGTAGAAGTAGCACCACGGATAGTTATAGATGCTCCAGCACCAGGTGCACCACTGAATTGCGTAACGTTTACACCCGGAACTTTACCAGCCAACGAATTAACGATGTTGGTGTTTTTATTCTTCATCAGTTCCTGTGCATTCAATTGCGTGACAGAGTATCCCAACGCTTTTTGTTCTTTTCGAATACCCAAGGCAGTTACCACAACCTCGCCCAATGCGTTTTCGCCTGAGCTTAGTTCAAGGGCAATGGAACTGCCGTTGCCAACCGTCGCTTCCTTTGCCTGCATACCAACGTATGTAAACTGTAAAACATCGCCTTTTTTAGCGCTGATTTTAAAGTTGCCGTTGGCGTCAGTGGTAGTAGAGCGTTGGGTTCCTTTTACCGTTACCGTTGCCCCCGCAACGGGTAAGTTATCGGCCGAGGTAACGTGACCGGTAATGGTTCGGTCTTGCGCCTGTGCGAAATAGCCTGTCAACAACAAGCTATACGCAAGAAACATGAAACGTAGCAGTTTTCTCATAATGTTCTTTTTTAGCGTGTTTTAATCAATAATTAAGCGGTTACGAAATATTGAAATGGGTTTTACAAACCCGGTTTGCCGGTGATTCAACAGCAGCAAATGAAAGAATGATGGGACCACTGCGACAAATGAATGGCAGACCGTTGCGGTTTAGGGCGGCGGTACGAGTCAACAGCGCAAACGTTTTGATTTTCCCCGGAAATGGAATTGGGCTCATTTGCAAGCAATCCTTGTTTTTGAGAAGATGTTCTCTCTCGCCAAAGCATTGATTCTATAAGGATATAAAAATAAAAGAAAAAGCTGCATTGCCCGATATTTTTCTACCGGGAAACAAGAGAAGAAATAAGAAGCCCCAGGATTTTTTGGCGATGTTGTTTTGGAACTTATTAAAAACAGTTGGCAGGAGTACGGCAGTCGCTGATTGCAGCAGGTTGTTATTTTACTTCACACGTTCTTTCTTCTATTCAAACAATTCATACTTTGTCTTTGGCCTTCGCTTGTCGAGCCATTGAAAATTTTCAAGATGCATTTGTGAAGGGTCCTTTTGCTTGATGGGATACATCGTTCCCTGGACTGAACTTCGGAGAACGACCTTGTGCAATTCCCCGCTATCGAAATAAATATCTATGCGGTCGCTTTTGGTTTGGTTGACGCTGCTAAAAGCGCTGTCTTTGTTTTGAATAAAATAAACGGATTCCGCAGCGCCCCGCGCCTTTACCGAATCAAGTGCGCCGTCCGTAAAATAGCCGTCCATGTTGGTGCTTTTAATCTGGTTGTAAACCGTTGGCTGCACTTCGCTGATCATGAAGCTTTTTTCAATGACTTTAATGAATGTGGGCTTTTTGTTTTTGGTGTGCAGGTAAATGGTGTCGCCCGTGATTTGCGTTTTGCGGCTCCACACAACCGGGTTCTGGTACAAACGAAAAACAGAATCTTTGAAGGAATAAAACAAGCTGTCACTCACCGCCTGCACCGAATCGGAGAAAACCCTTACGTTCCGGTAGGCTTCGAAGTAACGGTTGGTACTGTCGTTCGGTTTCGGCTTAGCGGCTTTTTTCGACGTATCAACGTATAAATCAGAGAGGCGTGCGGAGAACAAAGTATCGGCGGCAATGTAAATGGAATCTTTTTCCTGCTTTACAATCATCAAAGGTTTCTGCGTAGCCAAAAAAGCTTCGGTTCTTTTGTTGGCAAAAATGCTATTGGCAAGAATCACAATCTTTTTTGCAGTGTCTATCAACACGCCACGTCCGCGTATCTGCACAATGCCGGTTGAATCATCGGACTTTATTTCATCACCCGTAACGGTTAATGATTTGTCCACAATGGTGGTGCGTTGGGTAAAATTCGTTCTGCCTGTCTTTTCATCGTAGTCGCCTTCGGTGGTGACAATTCTTCTTCCACTTGTATCGGTAATTACCGTTCGCGAAATAAACCTTGCCGTACGCATTTCTGTGTTGTAAAGAATCGAATCCGTTTTTATGGTGTTTGCCGGATCTTTCATCAACACGTTCTTTTTAAAATAAACATCCTTGATGTCGGCATAATAAACACCCTCTTCGCTTGTGACGGTTGTGCGTTTGTTTACCACTTTGCCACCACCTTTGTAGGTGCCGATCTTTCGCGCCACGTCGTATTCAAGGTTATTGGTGGTTAGCGTGCCGCGGCCATCGGTAAGCTTCACATTGCCGGTGAGGTAAGCGTATTTGTTTCCGTATAAATAACGCAGATTGTTTGACCAGACTTGCGACGTATCGCCATCATTAATATGAACGTGTCCAAAAGCCAAAAACGTTTTGGCCGCATCGTTCAAAACGCAACTGTCGCAGGTAAACAAAGTGCCGGCTTGTTTTAGCTTCACGTTACCGGCCAGTATTTGCACTTGCGTGCCATCGGGTAATTTCTTGAATTCAAGTTTGCGGCTTTGCAATATTTCTACAACGTCGGTTGTGTCGCCAACGCTTACCTGTGCATGTATGCAGACGCAAAAGAAAGAAAGCAGGACGAAAAAAAAGCAGTGCCTGTACTTCATTAGTATTTCACCCGGACGGTATCCTTGGCTGCTGGCGAAGTTATTGGCTCGGCCGCCTTCTTACCACCGAACACGGAAATATTAAGATAGCGTTTAGGATGTAGCCGAATGTCGTCCAGCAAAATTTCCAAACTCAAAAGACCTTGATTCAAACGTGTTGTATTGCCTTCGAGTTTGTCGTATAGTGCACGGTCGTTCATAAGCAAGCCAAGCGTGCCGTTGTTGTTATTGAATTTGCCAATGGTGCTTTGCAGTTGGTTGATGGTGCTTTGCAAGGCCGACACCATGCCTTCAATGTTGGCGCCAGCCAAGTGTGAGGTTGTAACTTCTACGTTACGAATCGAAGACGTGATGGCGTCGTTGTTCTTGGCGAGATTGGCCGTAATGGCGTTCATGTTGCCAAGCGATTTCGCCAGTGCGCCGCTTTGCGCATTGAGCAATTGATTTAGCTGGGCAGACGAAAGTGTAAGGTTGGTAATAAGTGAGCGGAGATTATTTTTCGTGTTCGGATCAAAGATGCTGTTCAGGCCGCCAATGACCAGCTTTAACGAATCAAAGGTTTCGTTCAGACGGGTGATGGTGGGAGCTACCTGCGCCTGCAGGCCTCCGAGCAAACCCATCTCCAATTTGGTGGAGATACTGTCGCCCGATTTTAAATAGTCTCCTGCCGTGCCTTTTTGAACGTTTATATAAGGCGAGCCCAAAACAGAACCGTCAATAAAAGCCACGGAATTTTTGGGAATAGCGATGTCCTTATCAATGCGGAGTTCTACGGTAATGCTGTTTACTTCTTTGTCGGCTGCTTTGTAATTGTAAACCTTGCCTACCGTAAGACCGTTTATTTTAACGTCGTTGGATTTTTCTAAAGAGCCGATGTTGGGGAAGTGAGCGTACAGCGTAAAAGGCTTGGAAAAAACGCTGGAACCTTTTAAAAAATTAAAGCCGATAACTAAAACGATGATGGCCGCAATGGCGAGAAGGCCGACTTTAACTTCGTTCGTAATCTTCATGAAAAATATTTTTCGTCTATGGTTTGGTTGCCGATTCTGCCTAAAAATAATCAATAAATTATTTTAAAGCAGCGCATAAAAAACAGCCACAGCCGAACGGTTAAAAAACCATACCATGCGGCTTTTAAAACACCGGAACAAACAAAAGACGTCTCATCATAGAAGGCTTCAACCACAAACGACAAACCACCAACCACAAACCTTTTTCTATTTTTGTTCGATGGACGTAGATTTTAAAAAATATCCCGACGGGTTGGCGCCGGCCATCGTTCAGGATTACAACACGCAAAAAGTTTTGATGCTGGGCTTTATGAACGAAGAGGCGTTGAAGAAAACCGAGGAATCGGGCCTGGTAACCTTCTACAGCCGCTCCAAAAAAAGGCTGTGGACAAAGGGCGAGGAAAGCGGCCACCACCTGCAACTGCGGCAAATTTTGCTGGATTGCGATAAAGATTCCTTGCTGGTGAAGGCCGTGCCCACGGGGCCTGTTTGTCACACCGGAGCCGATACCTGCTGGTCGGAAAAAAACCACAAGGAAGACTTTTTAAGCTACCTCGAACAAATCATTGCCTTGCGCCGCGTAAGCGATGATCAGACTTCGTACGTTAAGCAGTTGTTTGGCAAGGGCATTAACAAAATTGCCCAGAAAGTAGGGGAGGAAGCCGTAGAGTTAGTCATCGAAGCAAAAGACGTTAACCAACAGTTATTTTTAGGCGAAGCCGCCGACCTGCTTTTTCATTACATTGTATTATTGCAGGCTAAAAATTGTTCGCTGGCCGACGTGATTGGCGTGTTGGAAAAACGGCATCAACCCAAGTAAATTTACAGTGTTTGGCGGCACGAATTTCAAATCATCTTACATGAAAAATCTCTTTTTGTTTTTGTTTTCCTCTGTCTTGTTTTTTACATCCGTTCACGCACAGGACAGCAAGCGGCCTTCCGCTGAAATGGGCAAAGCCGGCGGCTTTGTAATTAGCGGAAACGTGCAAGGACTGGGGGACGAAGAAGTAAATCTCCTTGACGCAAGAAGCGGACAAGTCATAACGAAAACAACAGCAAAAGGCGGCGCGTTTACCATCAAAGGTTCGGTACCTGAGCCCAGCCCTTGTACACTTGTTTTTGGGAAGATGAAAACTGATGCAAAGGGACAGCAATCTGTTTTTCTTTTTTTGGAAAACACGCCGGTAAAAATTTCCGGCAGCAAAGCCGATTTAAAAAACCTGAAGGTTGAAGGTTCCGCTTCGCAAAAAGAATTTGCCTTGTTTCAGCAAACTTTCACGCCCATTTTCAACAGCCTTAACACGGTTGTTACGCAAATCAACAACGCTTCGGAAGACAAGAAGCCGGCGTTGATGACGCAATACAACGAAACGCTTCAACGGCTTCAATCGGAAGTGGAAAAATTCATCAGTCCGCGCCGCTCTTCTTACGTTTCGCTCTTTGTTGTTTCGGCTACCATGCAAGCCGCGGAAAACATTATAGATGTAGAAAAACGCTTTAATCTTCTCGGCGATAATTTAAAGAACACCGTTGCCGGAAAAGAAATTGCCAGCTATATCTCATACGCCAAAGTAGGTGCTATTGGCACCGATGCGCTTGAGTTTACACAGAATGATGTGAACGACAAACCTGTTTCGCTTTCTTCCTTTCGCGGCAAGTACGTGCTGGTAGATTTTTGGGCAAGCTGGTGTCGTCCCTGTCGCGCCGAAAATCCCAACGTGGTAAAGGTTTACAACAAATTCAAGGATAAAAATTTTACCGTGTTGGGCGTTTCGCTTGATCAGCAAAAAGGCGCCTGGACGCAGGCCATTTCAAAAGATGGCCTAACCTGGACGCATGTGAGCGATTTGCAGTTTTGGAACAACGCCGTAGCGCAGCTTTACCACGTGCAATCCATCCCGCAAAATTTTTTGGTTGATCCGAAAGGAAAAATTGTTGCCAAAGATTTGCGCGGCGAAGATTTGGAAAAGAAGCTGTGCGAATATCTTGGTTGCAGCAACTAAGGATTACACGAATTGAAACGAATTACACGAAGAAAAACCTCGCAACATTGCGAGGTTTTTCTTTTCAAAATTAAATGCGTTAAGGCTGAACGGGCAGATTTGTAGGGATATGCTCTTGGTATGTCCTGACCGCAAAGACACATGTTGGTTTCAGACGGCATCATGCGGCCATTTCAGGTTTTTGGTGCTTAACCACTTCGGCTAAAAAATTTGGAAGGATGTGGGCATAGGTCCACATGATTTTATCGGGATCGTTCAACTGTTCAATCATCGAGCGCCATTTTTCTTCGCCGTGGTTTTCAATCACCGTTTTCTTTTTGTCTTCGCGTTGCAGGTACATGCTCATGCCTACTGCGTCGGCTTCAGGATGAAACTGTGTACCGATCATGCATTCGTTAAAACGGATGGCCATTAGGGCTTGCGGAAGCTTCACGTGTTGGCGGTATTTTTCGATGCAAAGAATGGTTGAACCTTTTTCCAACAGTTTGTCAACATTGGTCGTGGTAACCTGGTAATCGCGGCTGTCCACCACGTAAAAAGGATCGCCCAATCCGCGAAACGCAGGTTCATGTTGTCCCGCTAAGGTTACGTGAACGGGGTAAACACCAAAGGAAGTTTTTCTGCGTTCACTAATCTCGCCAACCTTCAAATGGCGACAAGCCAATTGAAAAGAATGGCAAATAAAGAAAACTTGTTTTTTGCGGCCATTCTCAGGATTTGCGTTGTATTGAAGCACGCTGTCAATCCAACGGAAATAATTCTCCTCCCAGCCGTTTTCGCTCACTTCCAACGGTGAACCGGGACCGCCCGATGAAATGTAAATATCATAACCAAGATCGGGCAGACTGTTTTCGAGGCGCACTTCAAATTCGTTCCACTCCGTATCAATACTGTGGAATTCGCTCCACTCCGAAATGATCTGCCGTATGCAGCGCATTCCCTGGTTGGGCTTCCCTTCGTTTAAATCTAAAATTGCAATTTTGAGCATAATGACATTGGTTTTTCAATAGGAATTTATTGTTTACATGTTCACTTGTTCACCCGTTCACTTGTTGGTTTAGTGTCTGTTTATTCGAACACGTGAACGGGTGAACAAGTGAACGTATGAACAGTTTACCGCAAGCTACTTGCCATAAACTTTAACGCCGCTAATATAAGTTGCTAAAACTTTTGCGTCAATTGCGGCCTTTGGCGAAGCTTTCATCAGGTCTTGATCGAGAAGTATAAAGTCGGCGAATTTGCCTTTTTCAAGCGAACCTTTTTCGCCTTCTTCAAACGCAGCCTTTGCTGCCCAGACGGTCATGCCGCGAATGGCGTCTTCACGACGCAAAGCATTTTCCATTTGAAAACCCACAGCCGGGTAACCTTTTGCATCCATTCGAAAGACGGCCGCGTAAAAAGTTTTAAACGGCGAAATGTCTTCTACAGGAAAATCAGTTCCCAGCGGAATCCAACCGTTTTCTTTCAACAAATCTTTGTAAGCATAAGCGCCTTTGAGTCGTTGCGTTCCCAAGCGGTCGCCGGCCCAATACATGTCCGAAGTTGCGTGTGTGGGCTGCACCGAAGGAACGATGTTGTATTTTCCGAACAACGAAAAATCATTTTGATTAACGACCTGTGCGTGTTCGATGCGCCAGCGGCGGTTGTTCTTTCCTTTTAAATACTTGCCGTAAATTTTAAGCATGGTGCGGTTGCCCGAATCGCCAATAGCGTGTGAGTTCATCTGCCAGTTCATCTTGTAAATGACGGCGGCAACGGAATCAAAATGTTGCTGTGAACTGAGAAGAAATCCCGTCCAATCAGGCTTGTCGGTATAAGGTTGAAGAAGGCAAGCGCCGCGTGAACCCAAAGCGCCGTCGGCATAAACCTTAAACGAAGAAACATTCAACGAAGGCGTTTTTAATTTGCCGTGAGTCTTTGCCCAATTATAATTTTCCGTTGCGTCACTCAGCATGGCATAGATGCGCATCTTCAGCAAGCCTTTTTTCTGCAAACTATCGAACAACGTTGCCGCTTGATGACTGACGCCGCAATCGCTCAACGACGTGAGGCCAACGGCAAAACAATTTTGCTGCGCATCCATCAAGGCATTGATCACTTGCGAAACCGAAGGCGACGGAATTTTTGAACCAACCAAACCAACGGCGTTGTCAACCAAAATGCCTGTAAGCTTGTTGTTCTTCACTTCTACCTGGCCGCCGTTTAAATGCGTTGCAGCGGTTACACCGGCAAGCTTTAACGCTTGTTGATTGGCAATGGCCGCGTGACCGTCAACACGTGTCAGCATCACGGGATTGTTTGGAAAAAGCGCATCGAGTTTTTCTTTCGACGGAAATTCTTTTACCGCCCAATCGTTTTGGTCCCAGCCGCGGCCTACAAGCCATTGACCGGGTTGAAGATTTTTCTTTTTTGCAAAATCCAGCAGGCGGTTTAGGATTTCTTCCCAACTTTCAGTGCCCACTAAATTTGCTGTTTGCAAACCCAGACCATAGCCTAAAAAATGCGAGTGTGCATCAATAAAGCCAGGGTAAACTACTGCGCCTTTCGCATCGAGTTTTTCTTTTGCATCGTATTGCGACAAGAGTTTTTTGCTATCGCCGGTTTCCAAAATTTTTCCATCTTTCACGGCCATCGCTGATGCAACGGAGAAGCTTTTATCCACGGTGTAGATGGTGGCGTTGTAAAGAAGCAAGTCAGTATTTTTCTTCTGTGCAAATGAAACCGAAGCAGAAAGACCAAGCAAAAAGGGCAGTATAAGTCGTATCATAAATTGGTTGTGTTTCGGAGTGTTCATCCCTTTGAAAAAGGGGAAGCGAAGCGGAGATTAGTTTAAGAATTTTTGTGGGTGCTTTTTGTGATGCTCTGTTTTATCCTGGTAAGCTTTTGCGGCTTCCAATATTGATGCTTCATCATAAAGATTGCCAAGGAAGGTGATGCTTTGCGGCAAGCCTCGTTGACTGAAACCCATCGGAAGACAAACAACCGGATTACCGGTGAGATTGGTGATGGAAAGTTGGTTGCCCGCAAACGTGGGCACAATCACCACGTCATAGTTCTTCATAAAGTCTTGCACTTGTTTGCACAAACGCGAACGGTAACGGTTTGCATTGATGTATTCAACCGCGGGAATGTAGCGTGCCGCACGAAAACTGTTCGGCCAGAAACCTTTGTCCTGCCGTTCAATCAGGGTGTCTCTGTCCGTTCTTGTGAGTTCGTCGAAAGCCGCAGCCGATTCTGCATTTAGTACGGTGCTAACAATGTTGAAAGGATAAACGGCGGAGTCTGGAAAATTGACCGGCTGCACATTCACGCCCATGTTTTTAAAAGTTTCCAACACGCTCCATTCCATCGCGTCTTTCGGCAGGCGGCGAAAATAATTTTCTGCGTAAGCAATGCGCAGTTTTTTCACGTCTTGTTTGCTGTTGTAATTAAACGCATGATTAACTGAACCGTAATCTTTTCCATCGGTTCCTTTTAAATAATAGTAAACAATGGCATCGTCTTCAACGCTGCGCGAAATGGGACCAACCTTGTCCAAACTCCAGCAAAGCACCATGCCACCGCTGCGGCTCACCGTTCCAAATGTAGGCCGCAAGCCAGTAGCGCCGCAACGAGTGGAAGGCGAAACAATGGAACCCAAGGTTTCCGTGCCGATGGCAAAAGGCAGAAGCCCCGCAACCACCGACGCCGCGCTGCCCGCGGACGAGCCACTTGAACCTTGCTGTAAGTTCCACGGATTGCGAGTAAAGCCGCCAAACCAACGGTTGTCAAAGGCCAGTGAACCCAACGAAAGTTTTGCGCACAAAACAGCGCCTGCGGTTTTCAGTTGCGTGTACACGTACGAGTCTTCATCAATGACCTGGTTCATGTAAGGCCGCGTGCCCCAGGTTGTTTTGTAACCTTTCACCGCAAACAAATCTTTTAATCCATACGGAATTCCGTGCAGCGGCCCGCGGTAATGGCCGCGTTGGATTTCGTCGTCGGCTTCCCTGGCTTGTTTCATTGCCAGGTCTTCGGTTAATGTGATCACGCATTCAAGCGTATCGCCCCATTTTTTCAAACGGTTCAAAAAGAAAGTGGTTAACTCAACAGAAGAAATTCTTTTGTTCTTGATGAGTGATGCCAATTGAGGGATCGAGTAGAAGGCAAGCGCATTTTTGTCTTTTGGCAGCTCCACATGAAGCGGAAACAGCCAATCAATGTTTTTCTGTTTGGTTGGCACAACGAAACCATACGGCGCAGGATTAAAGGCAAACGGAAAAGCCAGATCGTTCTTGGGCAGTTCCTTGTGCATGCGCTGGTAAATGGTTTTGGCAAAAAGAACACTTCCTTGAAGCGAATCCGCTTCAGCTTCCGTGAAATTTAAATCGTACAACGAAGCCACATTTTGCAAAAACAGCAGCGAATCCTTATGCGATTGTGCAAAGCTTTGAATTGAACAAAAACCAATAACGGCGAAGAGTAATAGACGTCTCATAAATCTGTGTAATCTGTTTTAAATTGGTGAAATCCGTGGTGTCAAAATAAAATAAAACTGCCTAACTTTTGCGCTTAAATCATACTGTTATGAGAAAGCCTGCTCTTTTGCCTGCCTTGGTTCTTCTTTGTTTCTTCTGCTCCTGCGAGGTAAAAGTAAAAACCGCCAACACACCCAAAGACATGACCGTATCCGAGTATTTTAATTACGGCGATACCGGCGTGCAGTCGGCAGGCATTAAATTAATACCCATTCAAACGCCGGTTGGAAAGTTCAGCGTGTGGACAAAGCGCTTTGGCAACAACCCGCGTATAAAAGTTTTATTGCTGCACGGTGGCCCGGCTGCGGGACACGAATACATGGAATGCTTCGAAAGCTTTTTCCCGAAAGAAGGTTTTGAATTTTATGAATACGATCAGTTGGGTGCGCCGTACAGTGATCAGCCAACCGACAGCAGCTTGTGGACGATACCGCGTTATGTAGATGAAGTAGAGCAAGTGCGAAAAGCCATTGGTGCCGATGCCACGAACTTTTATGTGTTGGGCAATTCCTGGGGCGGCATCCTGGCAATGGAATATGCACTCAAGTACCAAAAAAATTTAAAAGGGTTGATTGTCGCGGACATGGTTGCGAGTTGTCCCGATTATGGAAGATACGCGGACAGTGTTTTAGCAAAGCAAATGGACCCGAAAGTTTTGCAGGAGATCAAAGCCATTGAAGCAAAAGGTGATTTTTCTAATCCGCGATATGAAGAATTGCTGATGCCGAATTTTTACCAGCAGCACATCTGCCGTTTAAACCCCTGGCCCGATCCGGTGGTGCGTGCCTTTACGCATTTGGACAACACCAAAGTTTCCAAACAGATTTACGTGATGATGCAAGGCCCTTCTGAATTTGGCATTGCCGGCCGGTTAACAAATTGGGACATTAAGAACCGCCTGAAAGAAATCACCGTGCCCACGTTGATGGTCGGCGCGAAATACGATACGATGGACCCGAAGGCAATGGAAGAACAAAGCAAGATGGTGCAACACGGAAGTTATTTGTATTGTCCCAACGGCAGCCACATGTGCATGTGGGACGACCAGCAGGTGTTCATGAACGGTGTGATTAAATGGATAAAAGAAGTGGACACGAAGTGAACAACGGTGAGAGAATTTTAAAGCCTCAGGCACAAAAATGGCTGAGGCTTTTTTTATGAACCCGGCGTCCACTTTTCTATTGGACATCCGTTGCGTCGTACTCTCCGTGGTTAAATCTTGCCGCGCAGCGAACAAGGCGCACAAGAGTGCGACGCAACGAAAGCCCAATAGGCAGACGAACGGCTGGCTTCTAAAAATTTTTCATAAAAGAAGTAAATGAAAGCAATAGTGCAAGATTGACCTAAGTCCCCTTTAGGGACAGGGTTTATCTTTGCTGCCTCATGAAAGAACTCTCCCTTGTTATTCCCGTGATGAATGAAGAAGACAACATCAGGCCTTTACTGGATGCGGTGCGGGATGCGCTGAAAGATTTTGATTACGAAGTGATTCTTGTTGATGACGGCTCTTCCGATGCCACTCGCAAGCGCATTGTTGAACATTCGGATGACCGCACCGTGTTGGTGGAGCTTCGCAAAAACTACGGGCAAAGCACCGCCATGACTGCCGGCATTGACTACGCAAAAGGCAGATACGTGGCCCTGCTCGACGGCGATCTGCAAAACGATCCGACCGATATTCCTTTCATGCTTGACCTGCTTAAACGCGAAGACTGGGACGTGGTGGCCGGCAACCGCAAAAACCGCAAGGACGGCGCGGTGCTGCGCAAGTTTCCGAGCAAGATTGCCAACGCCATGATTCGCCGCATGACCGGCGTTTACATAAAAGATTATGGCTGCACGCTGAAGATTTTTAAGAAAGAAATTGCCGAAGATTTAGGCCTTTACGGTGAACTGCACCGCTTCATTCCGGTGCTGGCAAAGCTGCAAGGCGCCCGCATTACGCAGGTTGACGTGAAGCATCATCCGCGCAAGTTTGGCAAAAGCAAATACGGCATCGGCCGCACCTTTCGTGTGTTGTCGGATTTGGTGCTGATGGTTTTCTTTCGCCGCTACATGCAAAAACCCATGCACTTGTTTGGCACGTTGGGGTTTATTTCGCTTGGGCTTGGCATTTTGATTAACGCCTATCTGCTGGTGCTGAAAATTCTCGGTCACGACATTTGGGGAAAGCCCATATTGATCCTCGGTCTTATCTTTTTATTGGGCGGCATTCAACTCATCACCATCGGTATTTTGGCGGAGATTGCCGTGCGGACTTATTATGAATCGCAGAGCAAAAAAACCTACCAGGTGCGCAAGGTTTATCAAAAAGAACCGGTGCATGAAACGTTGGAAATAACCGTGTGATGCACGTGAAACGTCAAACGTGAGACCGTGAAATTTTTCAAAACCGACGTTCACTTCTGTCTCACGTTTGACGTTTCACGTCACACAACATTGATCACTTGCTTAATCTTTTGCTCATTGCTCATTGCCAATTATCACTCCCATGCGCCTGCCTCGTGAAGAATACAATCATTTCTTAAAAGCCGTTTTTTTCAGCATCGGCATTGCCTTGCTGCTGGCCATATTTGTGGCCATTTATGGAAAGGATAAATCCTTTCTGATGGTCAACGGTTATTACTCCGTTGAAGCCGATTATTTTTTCAACTGGATGACCTTTTTGGGCGAGTGGTTGTTGTGGGTTCCGCTGTTTTTGTACGGTCTTTTTTATAAACGCGATTTTTTGATTGCGGCGCTTGTGGCGCTGGCCCTTTGTTCGCTCATCACGTTTTTGTTTAAGCAAGTTGTTTTTCCCGGACAGCCGCGGCCTTTGCGCTTGCTGCACGATCTGGCACGCTCCGTACCGCTGATCAAAGACAATCGCTACATCAACAGTTTCCCTTCGGGTCATACCAGTACGGCATTTACAACATCCTTGCTGCTGGCTTTTATCGTGCGCCGAAAATGGGCGCCGTATGTTTTTCCGCTGCTTGCTTTTTTGGTGGGTTATTCAAGGGTTTACCTGGCGCAGCATTTTGTGACCGATGTATTGGCAGGCATCTTCGTCGGTATCGTTTCTTCCTACTTTGCTTTGCTGGTTTACGAACGTCTCCGAAAGAAGGAAGGCGCGGCGCAGCAGGTTTCATCTCCACAAGATGTTTGATATTTGCGGCCATGCAGTTTCAGAAGCGAAGTCTTGCGCCCCTTAATCATACCGAGTTCCGCATCTTCATCGCCAGCCGTTTTTTTTACACTATGGCCCTGCGCATGGTGGCCACGGTAGTGGCTTACGAATTGTTTCAACTTACCAAAGACTCTTTTTCCATCGGCATCGTGGGCTTGTCAGAGTTTATACCGGTAGTCTCACTGGCTTTGTACGCGGGTCATGTGATTGACCGTTCCGATAAACGCACCCTGTTGCTGAAAGGCATTCTTTCATATTCCTTGTGCATTCTTGCTTTGATTGTTGTTACGTTGCCCACAATAGGACAGGGATTGAGTGTAAAAACGTCAGCCCTGCTTTTTTACGTCATCATCTTTTTTACAGGTGTTATTCGTGCCTTCGCGGGCCCTACGTCGAGTGCCATCATAGCTCAATTGGTACCGCGTGATATTTTACAATTTGCTTCAAGTATTTCATCCTCTTCGTGGCTTTCGGCTTCTATTTTGGGTCACGCAACTGCTGGCTTTTTGATTGCGGGTGTTGGCGCCAACAAAACTTTTATTATCGTTCTTGCCTATGTTTTGATTGCGGCTCTTTTGGTGTCAAGAATTGGCCGCAAGCCGGTGGTGCATTCAAAACTTACGGCCAATGCATGGGAAAGTGTGCGGGAAGGATTGCGCTTTGTTTTTCGGCACAAGATCATGCTGGGCGCCATTTCGCTTGACTTGTTTGCAGTGTTATTTGGTGGCGCAACGGCCCTGATACCGGAGTTTGCCGACAAGATTTTAAAAGTCGGTCCCATTGGTTTTGGTTGGTTAAACGCCGCCATTGACATTGGCTCCATGATCACCATTTTGTTTATTACACTTGTGCCGCTTACCAAACGACAGGGCTATAAATTGTTTTATGCCGTGGCGGGCTTTGGTCTTTGCATCGTTGTGTTCGGCATTTCGCGGCTCTACTGGCTTTCTTTTGCAGCGCTGCTGCTTGCCGGCATGTTGGACGGCATCAGTGTTGTCATTCGCGGTACGGTTCAACAATTAACCACACCGGACGAAATGCGTGGCCGCGTAAGCTCGGTAAACTCCATGTTTGTGAACTCAAGCAACGAGTTAGGACAATTTGAAAGTGGCTTTACGGCACGCATCTTTGGCGGCGCTTCACCGGCGGTTGTTTTCGGCGGTTGCATGACTTTACTCGTGGTCATAATCACGTGGTTAAAAGCTACGGGTTTGCGTAAATTTGAGTATTAACCAAAATCGTTACCATGCACCGCCGCTCTTTTCTTTACAACACAAGCCTTTTTACAGGAGCTTCTCTTTTGTTTCAAAAATCAGCCCTTGCAACCATGTTTAACCCTTTCGATTACAAAATCAGGATGCTGCGAAACAACGTCGGCATCTTTACCGAACGCGGCGGCACCATCGGCTTTTTGCTTTCGCCCGAAGGAACGTTGGTGATTGATGCGCAGTTTGAAGACACCGCGCCACACCTGATTGCCGAAGTGCAAAAGCGAAACACGGCGCCGATAAAATTTTTGCTGAACACGCATCATCACGGCGATCACACCTCGGGGAACATTGCGTTTAAAGGCATTGCCGAACACGTGGTGGCTCACCAGAATTCGCTGGTCAACCAAAAAGCCGTGGCTGAAAAAGCGAACAAAGTTGACAAGCAACTTTATCCCGACCAAACCTTTGACAAGGACCTGAAATTGAAGCTGGGCAAGGAGAAAATAACCGGTTATTATTTCGGTCCCGGCCACACAAACGGCGATGCGATTTACCATTTTGAGGACGCCAACATTATGCACGTGGGCGATTTGATGTTCAACAAACGCCATCCCTTTGTTGACCGCAGTGCCGGCGCTAACATGCGCAGTTGGATTGGCGATTTGGAAAAAATTCAAAGGAAAGGCAATAAAGACACAATCTACATTTTCGGCCATTCGCTGAACGAAGGCGAAGAAACGGGCAGCGCTGAAGGTTTGAAAAAGTTCGCAGATTATCTGGACAAGGTTCTGCAGTTTGCCGAAACGGAATTTAAAAAAGGCGTGAGCAAAGAAGATTTCATCAAGAACACATCCATTCCCGGCGTAACCGAGTGGAGTGGCCAGGGAATTGAGCGTCCGCTTACGGCCGCCTACGAAGAGGTAAGCAGCAAATAAAAAAGCAAAGCTTTGAGCTTTGCTTTTTCGAAAGACGAATGGTGGCTTAAACGGCCATCATTTCTTTTTCAGCCGTTACCGGGCTGATAACGTTTTTCACTTCTTCAATGCGGTTGGCCGGGAAGCCGCCCATGTTGGCGTGTTGCATGATCATACTTTTGTTTGGTGCCAGGTAAACGCAATAGATTTTGTTCTCAGTAACAAAGCTTTCAATCCATTGAATTTGCGAACCCAGTTCGCTCAAAACGTTGCAAGACTTTTGCGAAATGGCTTGCAATTCGGCTTGCGACAGGTTTCCTGCGCCGGGCAGCTCTCGTTCGATGACATAGCGGGGCATATCGTTAGATTTAGAAACAAAAGTTACGCAATCATTTTAACTGCTGTTCCAGTTTTTCCAACACGTAAAAGGTAATGGGACAAAAGGAAGAATTCTTTAGCGTAAGGTTTTGGCGCTTGATGATAACGTCTTCGTCGGTGTAAGGAAAGCGGGCACAATCGGATGGGCGCACATCATAAATAGAACAGGCATTGTCGCTCCCGAGAAAAGGGCAGGGCGACGTTTTTACGACAAAATCACCGTCTTCATCAACACGCAAATAGGTTTCAATAAACAAGCTTTCCTTCATGCCCAAATGCTTGCTGATGCGCTTTACATCGGGTGTTTTAAAGCGCGGCGAATAGTTTTTGCAACAGGCGGCGCATTGCAGGCAATCAATTTTTTCGAAGGCTTCTTCGTGCAGTTGCGGCAAAGACTTCAACACTTTGTTCTTGTCGGCTTTTGCCAAAAAGTTCTTGAAGAGTTTTTGCTTGTCTTTGCTGCGCTTTTGCCAGTTATGTAAGTCACGCGTTAACACGATTGCAAAGAACCGCAATTCTTCGTTAAAGCAGGTTTAAGAAATGTCGCACTGAGCCAAGGAGAAAAGGAGGACATACATATTGACGCAAATACGATCGCACCATCTGCCAAACAATAAGGCTTGTAATTCTCTCTCGCAATTCCTTACTGTTACGCGGAATACAATAAAATCTCCTTTTCTCCGTGCGAAAAAATTTTACAACCGCGTTTTTAACACCGGTACCATTGCGTTCTTCCAATTAATAAAATTTCCTTGCAAAATATGTTTCCTCGCTTCGGTAACAAGCCATAAATAAAACGCAAGATTTTGTACCGAGGCAATGGTAAGTCCCAGCAATTCTTTTGACTTAAACAAGTGCCGCACATAAGCTTTGTTGTAATAATGACTCCATTCGTTATCAAGGCCTTCGTCAATCGGCGAGAAATCTTTCTCCCATTTTTTGTTGTCAATGTTGATGACGCCTTTTGTCGTAAAAAGCATTGCGTTTCGTCCGTTGCGGGTGGGCATCACGCAGTCGAACATGTCCACGCCAAGCGCAATGCACTCAAGAATATTCCACGGTGTACCCACACCCATTAAATATCGCGGTTTATTCTGCGGCAGATTCTCGCAACAAAGCTGGCAGATCTCGTACATCACCGGTTCGGGTTCGCCCACGCTTAAACCGCCGATGGCGTTGCCGGTTGCATTTTTAGAAGAAATGTATTCGCAGGAAGCCTTGCGCAAATCGTGATACACCGCGCCTTGCACGATGGGAAAAAGGTTTTGCGTATGGCCCCATTTGTCCGGCGTGTCGTTGAAGTGTTTGAAGCAGCGGTCAAGCCAGCGATGCGTAAGGTTCATCGAATCGAGTGCATACCTGTAAATTGAATTCGCCGGCGGGCATTCGTCAAAAGCCATCATGATGTCGGCGCCGATGGTGCGTTCGATGTCCATTACTTTTTCGGGTGTGAAAAGATGTTTGCTGCCGTCAATGTGGCTTTGAAAAGTAACGCCTTCTTCCTTAATCTTTCTGGCCGCCGCAAGCGAAAAAACCTGGAAGCCGCCACTGTCAGTGAGAATAGGTTTGTCCCAATTCATAAAACGATGAAGGCCACCTGCGGCTTCCATCGTTTCCATACCAGGCCGCAAATACAAATGATAGGTATTGCCCAAAATGATTTGTGCTTTTACCTGCTCTTTCAGGCTTTGTTGCGGCACGGCTTTCACGCTGCCGATGGTGCCCACGGGCATGAAGATGGGTGTTTGTATTTGACCATGATCTGTCGTGATCGTTCCGGCTCTTGCGGCGGACAAACTATCGGTTTTTTCTAAGCTAAAACTCAATGCGGGCATAAGCGGGCAAAGATAGAAAACCGTTTGTGGTTGGCGTAGCAAGTGATACAACTTTCCTATAATAAAAGCCGTAAAATGCAAAAGGTTTTACGACAACACGATAACCACAAACAACAAACCACCAACCACAAACCTCATTATCTTCGCCGCCTTATGCAAAAAGAAATCGTCGTCAGCGGAATCCGTTCAACGGGCAACCTGCACCTCGGAAATTATTTCGGCGCCCTGCGCAATTATGTGCGCATGCAGGAAGATTTTAACTGCTATTTTTTTGTGGCCGACTGGCACTCGCTGACAACGCATCCTGATACAAAAGAACTTCGCAACAGCGTGCTGAACGTAGTGGCCGAGAACATGGCCGCAGGCCTCGATCCGGAAAAGGTGTGTTTGTATTTGCAAAGCGCCGTGCCCGAAATTGCCGAACTGTATTTGTACCTGAACATGATGGCTTACAAAGGCGAATTGGAAAAAACAGCAACGTTTAAAGACAAGGTGCGACAACAACCAGACAACGTGAATGCGGGCCTTTTGACTTATCCCGTTTTAATGACGGCCGACATCATTATTCACCGTGCTAAATACGTTCCGGTAGGGAAGGACCAGGAGCAACACCTGGAGATTGCCCGCAATTTTGCACAGCGTTTTAATCACCGCTACGGCGAATTGTTTCCAGAACCGGTGGCCTTCAACTTTGGCGAACAGTTGCTAAAAATCCCAAGCCTCGACGGCGCCGGAAAAATGAGCAAAAGCGAAAACCAATACGCCACACTTTACCTTGCCGATGAGGATGATCTCATTCGGAAAAAAGTGGCGAAGGCGAAAACCGATAGTGGCCCTAAAGAGCCCAATGAAGAAATGCCGGATTACATTCAAAATCTTTTTGGGCTCATGCGACTTGTGAGCGACGAAAGCACGGTGCAAAAATTTACAGATGATTTTAATTCGGCCAACATTCGCTACGGCGACATGAAAAAACAACTGGCCGAAGACATAGTGAACTTCATTGCACCTATACGCGAAAAAGCAAAAGCTATCAGAAGCGATGAAGACCGTTTGAAAAAAATATTGCAGCGCGGTGCGGAAAGGGCACGCGAAAGCGCTTCGCAAACCCTTCACCTGACAAGAGAAAATATTGGCCTCAATTATTTTTAACGGATTTGTTCGGGTTTTAGAAAAGGCTATTTTTACCGCCATTCATTAACGTTCGGCAAGCACTTCGCATGAAAGCAAAAAAACCAAAGCACATCGCCGTAGCGGGAAACATTGGCGCCGGCAAAACCACGCTCACGCAACAGTTAAGCAAACATTACAAATGGATTCCGCAGTTTGAAGACGTGGAGAACAACCCGTACCTGAACGATTTTTACGAGGACATGCCGCGGTGGAGCTTTCAGTTGCAGATTTATTTTTTGCAAAGCCGCCTGAGTCAGCTCATCGAAATTCACCAAGGCACCGAAACGGTGATCCAGGATCGCACGATATACGAAGATGCTCACATTTTTGCGCCCAACCTGCACGAAATGGGGTTGATGACCAAACGCGATTTCGACAATTATTTTTCTTTTTTTCAAACGCTGAAAGCAACCGTAAAGCCACCCGATTTGCTGATCTACATTCAGGCTTCGGTGCCTACGCTGGTAGGGCAAATTCAAAAGCGTGGCCGTGAATACGAAGAAAACATTCGCCTTGATTATTTAAAGCGCCTGAACGAATACTACAACAAGTGGATTGAAGCTTACAAAGAAGGCCCGCTGCTCATCATCAACGGCGATCAAAACAAGTTTGGCGAGAATGAAGAAGACTTGGGCAAGGTGATTAACCTTGTGGATGCGGAGTTGTTTGGGTTGTTTTGATGATGACTCAGTACGAAACGATTTTCAAATCAGTAAAATGTTTCCTTTAATTCTTGCTCTTTTAGGGCCTGATAATTAATTATGCTTGGAGCAAGAAAGTACGCAAATAAATGAGTTGCCTGCAAGCCAAAGGCAACCTTCAAAACTGAACTGTTATGACCAAATTTTTATTCGGACTCTTTTTCACTGCAATCGCTTTTTCTTCATGCGACAATAAAAAATCCTACAAATACATCGAAGTTGTTGAGGAGGACGGTTTGTTAGGAGGAACAAACACGAAAGAAAAAGAACCAAAAGAAATCAAAGCTCCAAATGACTCCGCCGCATATTTGGACGCTTACCAAAGTTTCTGCATTTCCAAAAAGGTAAATCGGGACATGCAGGCTTCTTTAGGAAAGGTTTACTCAACACCATTAAAATTTAAGCTGTTAAACGAAAAGGGGCAAGACATCGCCTATTCTGTATTGTTTTCGGACAAAGACAAAAAAGAAAAAGAAATTGAAGAGCAAATCTTTTCAATGAAGAACAACATTCAAGAATCTGTTAACAACTCCAAAAAGGAAGAAGCTGAAAATTTCAAACAGACGGCAAAAATTGATTCCTCAAAAATCAAAGAATTGAGTAAGTCCTTTAAGCAAAAAAAGGATGAATTTTCACGGGAAGGCAAAATGTGGTATAAACCAAAATCGGCGCCGCAATACACTAACCGTAACGGCTTGTACTGTTACTTTCAAACAGAGAATGGTATACCCAGCAACCTACGTCTTCGGTTACAGTATTATGCAGACGAATGGCTTTTTTTTGGAAAAGTTCAGTTTTCTATTGACGGTAAAGCATACGAATACATACCAAAGGACACCGAAACGGATAGTGGCAATGGTGGATACATTTGGGAATGGTCTGACGAAGCTTTATCCCAATCAGACCGAGAAATGATATATGCTTTAGCAAATGCGAAAAGTGCAAAAATGAAATTGATTGGCAGACAGTATTACGACATAAAAACAATCACGTCTGAACAAATTAACAGCATCAAGCGAACGCTTGAACTTTATCAAGCTTTAGGTGGACAGTTTTGATAGCCAGCACACAAATGAGGTTTGCTATGGCGGGGCGACTAACAAACCATCAACTATGTGCAGGCATCAACAACAGTTCTGGCGTGGTGAATAAAAATCAGCAGTAGAACTGAACATCATCTTTATTAACTTTATTTGGCTTCGGTCCAAGGCTGGACGTTCAATGAATGCCGCCACAGCACAAAGCCCTGTTCGTTAGCGGCGATTTCACTGACCGGCAACATTAAAGACAACTAAAGGTCAAATCGTTAACTTCATCGCAACAGGACAGCGGAACATGCACGTTGACAAATACCAACTCAAATCAGAAGAAGAACTTACCCGCTTTGAATTCATCAGCGAAGGCCTGAATGGCGCTATCCGCAAACTCATCGAATTTCAACGTACAACCGACCCGGAAACTTACAACCTTGCGTTTGGTGACAAACATCCGGCAACGGAAGGCATTGACGACCTTGCCGTTTCTGATAACGGCGATACCGAAAAGGTTTTGGCAACCGTCGTGGCTGCCGTTTATGCTTTTTTCGACAGGTATCCAACTGCCTACGTGTATGCGCAAGGTAGCACCAAAGCCCGGACAAGACTTTACCGGATGGGCATTAACCGGTTTTACGCAGACGTGCGGCGGGACTTCCACCTCTATGGTCGCATTGGCGAAAACTTTGCGGACTTTGAACCGGATACGGAATACGAAGGCTTTTTAGCGCAGCGCAAACTTTCTTAACTTGCAAGTATGAAAACGGCACAGAACCCGACGAAGAAAAAATGGCCTTTTGTGACCATTGACCCGGCTTTGAACGAGTACCGCGACAAGATCATGTTTCCTGAAAAGTTGGAACAGGCAAACAAAGTTCTGAAGACCGCTAAACTTCCACCGAACAAAAACCGTCGCTGACATTGCACGGGCATGGCGGTGGCCGGAGGAATAACCGATAAGCAATGATTCATTGGCCGCTTTCGTTCCGGACGCAAATTCAGCGTTAAACAATAGAATCTTTTTAAACTTCACTAATTGCATTCAGTTTGACGATGCACGGCCGGTTACACAGTCATTAACCGTGAGCCAACTTCACAAAAGCTTTTCGAAATTTTTATGTTCATCAATTCCTCCGACACCGAATTTCTCAAAGACGTTTACGCACTTGCCCGCAACAAATACAAACCGGCAAAGATTCAAACCTTGCTTCTCACCGAAGCGCCGCCCTGCAACCTTGACCGCTATTTTTATTTTGAAGACGTAAAAAGACAAGACGCCTTGTTTTTAGAAATCACCGGCGTTTTGTATCCCGATTTAAAACAACGTTACTTAAAGTCTGGAAGGAAAACAGAATTAAAAGAAGAATTGCTCCTCCAATTTCAAAGCGATGGTTGGTGGTTGATGACGGTAGCCGAAGTGCCTTTCGACTTAAGCGGCCTTTCACTCGAAGATAGTTTGCTTCCGCGGCTGGAGAAATACATCCCAAAACAAACGCCTATCGTTCTCATTCAAACTGCCGTTTTTGATTTGTGCTATCCTTTCCTAACGCAACAAGGCTATAAGGTAATTAACGAACGCTTGCCTTTTCCCGGAAGCGGGCAGCAAAAAATATTCAGGGAAAAATTTGCCGCGATAATTGGCGCGGAATAAAACAAAGCAGTTACCGTTCCTTCTCCTTTCATCAAATTTGTTCTGAAATGCTTTCTGTGTTTTGGTGTGGATTTAAATCGTTGACGACGCAATTATTTTCGGTTTAAACTTTTAGAATTGTTCAAACAAAAGCGGCCGCCTTTTAAAAGTCAAGGATGTACGAAAGCGCAATGAAGAATGAGGCCTTACAGACAGCCAGTGCAAAAAAACTTCGCGTACCGCAGACCGAAGGCATCAAATACGCCGGTTCCAAACTCAAAATTATTCCGCAGATTTTAGACATTGTTGAAGGCTTGCCCGTTAAAAATATACTTGACGGTTTTAGCGGTTCAACAAGAGTAAGCCAGGCCTTTGCAAAAAACGGTTTCGTCACCACGTCAAACGACGTTTCGGTTTGGTCGGAAACTTTTGCAAAGGCCTATTTGCTGAACAAAAAAGACCCCAAATCTTATCAAAGCTTGATTGATCACTTAAACAGCCTTCAAGGTTACGAAGGTTGGTTTTCGGCGCACTACGGCGGCACGGAAAACAAGGGCCAAAAGCATCCTTTCCAATTAAAAAACACACAGAAGCTGGACGCCATCCGTGACGAAATTGATAAACTTAATTTAGCTGAAGTTGACAAAGCCGTCGCATTAACGAGTTTGATTTTGGCCTTGGATTCGGTTGACAACACACTGGGTCATTACGCAGCTTATTTATCCGAATGGTCGCCGCGGTCATACAAAGACTTGGCGTTAAAAGTTCCAAAGCTTTTCATCAACGAACAGGAGAACAGCGTGATGAAAAGCGACATTTTTGAAACGATCGGGAAAGAGAAATTCGACCTTGCTTACTTTGATCCGCCTTACGGATCGAACAACGAAAAGATGCCGCCGAGCCGTGTTCGTTACAATTCTTATTATCACATCTGGACCTCTGTAATACAAAACGACAAGCCACTTTTGTTTGGTAAAGCGGCCCGTCGCGAGGATTCAAGAGACGAAGTGGCCGCATCGGTTTTTGAAGAATTCAGAAAAGATGAGAACGGACATTTTATCGCTATGCAAGCGGTGCGCAAACTCGTCAAGGAAACGAAAGCAAATTATGTTTTGCTTTCGTACAGTTCCGGCGGACGCACAACCAAAGAAGAACTGTACGACATACTGAACACGGGCGGCAAGCTGATTAAAGCCAAAGAGATTGATTACAAAAAAAACGTGATGGCCAACATGCGCTGGACGCATGAATGGGTGAACAGCGAGGGCCGTCATGTTGAATATCTTTTTCTGATGCAAAAACAGTAGAATAGTCTCACAAAAGACGAGAGGATTTCTTCTGATAATGTTTGCCTCTGCTACAACGAAGTGTGGTTGGTTTCCAGGTGCTTATTAAGACTTTGAATGATGGCGTTCATCAGTTGCGTGGAATGTTTCTCGTTTGCGTCTTTAAAAATAAGTGTGCCGACCGGTTCCAAAAGAATGCAGTTTCCCGGAAGAAGGCTGCGCAGTTCAACGTCGAGGTTTCCCAAAATGTATTCAGTGAAAAGCGGCGTAGAACGCACCGAGACGATTGCGTTGTGCAGTTCGTCCTGGTGCATAAAATAAATGTTGAAGATGCGTGCCATGAACGTTTGTAGTTGTGCGAATAAAAAACCGGCGTACAGAAAGAAACTATCGTTCAATTATTGTTACAAACAAAGTACAAAAAAGGAAGACAAAACGCAACTGGGCGTTACGACAAACCTTCTAAAAATTGCGAATGAATATAATAGGCCACGGTTTTTAAATCGTTTGTTTGTTCGTACACTGCTAACTGCCGGTCGGCGCCCGTACCTTGTTCCAGCATCTTGTGTACATAGCTGATGCGTTGCCGCGAGCCAAGATGATCCACGACGTCGTCTACAAAATCAAGGAGTTCGTAAATCAACACTCTGGTGTTTACTTCTTCTTCTTTTCCAAAATCAATCAAATAGCCGTCGATGCCGTAGCGGCCCGCACGCCATTTGTTTTCGTTGATCAGCGGCCGCGGGTACTGAATGAAGTTCATGTTTTGCAGGCGCAGTTTATAAATTTTTGCGCAGATGGCCTGAAATAATGACGCAATGGCAATGGTTTCGTCTACGGTCATCGGCACGTCGCAAATGCGAAATTCCACGGTGTTGAAAAAAGGATGCACTCTTAAATCCCACCAGATTTTTTTTGCGTTGTCAATGCAGTTCGTTTTCATCAGCAACTTTACGTAATTGTCGTAGGCTTCGATGCTTTCAAAAGCTTCGGGAATGCCCGTGCGGGGAAACTTGTCGAAGACTTTTGTGCGGAAAGATTTATAACCTGTTTTGCGTCCTTCCCAAAAAGGCGAGTTGGTGCTGAGTGCATATACGTGCGGTAAAAAATACCGCGTTGAATTGGCAATGTGATTGGCCATCTCGCGGGTTTCCATGCCCACGTGTACGTGCAGACCAAAAATCAAATTACTGCGGGCGGCTTCCTGCAACTCGTTCACAATTTCATTGTAGCGAACGTGGTCGGTAATGAGTTGGCTTTCCCAATGACTAAAAGGATGCGTGCCGGCTGCACCCATTGCGTAACCCAAACCACCAGCTATATCCGAGATTGTTCTCCGCAAGGTGCTTACGTCGCGGTGTGCTTCTTCAATGTCCGCGCAAATGTCCGTGCCCACTTCCACCACTGCCTGATGCATCTCGGCTTTTACTTTGTCTTTAATCATCTTTTGTCCTTCCTGCACAATCTTTTGCTCGTGACTTTTCAATTCCTTGCTTGCAGGATCCATCACCATGTATTCTTCTTCTACGCCGAGTGTAAATGTTTTATAATTCAGATTCGCCATGTAAAGGTTTGAGATTTAAGGTTGGTGGTTGCTAGTTTGTGGTTTTCGTGCCGGTGTTTGGTTCGTTTTTATTTTGGTCAACTTATAAAAATGAAGTCTTCAACTTTCATTACACCGACTACAAACTATAAACCACCAACCTTCATTTATACTAAAGGTTGTTTTGCCGCGCCGCGTTTTACGTACTCGCCCCAGGTTAAATTATCCGCGCCGTCTTTTTGCGCCTGCGCTCTTTCAATGGCGTAATTGGCCGCAGTTTCTACTACCCATTCAAAGTTTTCTTCGCCCACGCCGCTGCGTTCGGCGTCAGGGGCAGGGTTGCCAAAGTCAATGGCATAAGGCACGCTGTCGCGCAGGGCCAATTCAACCGTATTAAAATCATAACCCAAATATTTATTGATACGGAGAACAATGTCCTCCATCAATTTGTGCCGTTCAGGTGAAGGAGAGAAATTCGCCTGATAACGCATATGGTGCGGGTTGCGCGGTTCGTAAGGCATGATGCGCACGTGCTTGCCGCCAATGCAATAACAACGGTAATACTCTTCAAAGATAATTTCCTCCTGCAGCAACATCACAAGTTGCCCGGTCTCGGCATGCTTAGCATAAAAATCATCTTTGTCGTGTAGCTTGTAAACATTTTTCCAACCGCCGCCGGCATAAGGTTTCATGTAAGCAGGAAAGCCAACGTAATTAAAAATTCCTTCCCAATCCAGCGGGTACGCAAGGTTAGAAAAAGACTCCGGTTTTGTATCCGTAGGCATTTCGTAAGAGGGGAGAATGACGGTTTTTGGAATGGGTACACCGACTTGCGTCATCAGGCAGTTGTTGAAAAATTTATCGTCGGCGCTCCACCAAAAAGGATTGTTGATGACGGCTGTGCCGGTAAGCGCCGCGTTTTTTAAAAAGGTCCGGTAAAACGGTACGTCTTGTGAAATCCGGTCAATGATAACCGCGTAACCTGCGGGCTCGCCCTGAACTACTTTGTCAATGCGTACCGGTTCTGCTACAATTCCGTCAATGCCTTTGCTGTTTACCCGTTCAATAAAAGCCATCGGAAAGCTACGTTCCTGGCCAAACAAGATGCCGATCTTTTTCATGGTAAGATGTTTAATGTCCTGATCAATGCCTTCAAAGTACAATATAAAACAAAGTCGAAAAAATAGTTTTCGACCCTGTAAATTTTTGTTTCGCAAAGTCCGCGCCTATATTTGGCCTTATGCTTCTTCAAAATTTATCCACTATCCTTGTAGAGCAACGTGCGGTAGCTTCCTTGCACTTAAACCGCTACGTCATCGCCGATGTTTACCTTCCCAAAAACATTTCCAGTTCTTCCGAACTTTCCCTGCTAATCATAAATGACGGGCAAGATTTGGAAGACATGCCTTTTGCGCCAATGCTTGACGGCCTTGTTTCATCAGGACAAATACGGCCGGTGCTTTGCGTAGGCTTGCATTGCAATAAATACCGCCGCGATGAATACGGAACTGCAAACCTTTTGGATTACGCAGGTCGTGGCCAACGGTCAAAGGCTTATCAGCAATTTATCATTGACGAATTAATTCCTTTTTTACACAGTGCGTACGGTATTGATTCTTTCAAAGAAAAAGCCATTGGAGGGTTTTCTTTGGGCGGTTTATCGGCATTGGATACGGCTTGGAATTATCCCGGCGTTTTTTCAACTGTAGGTGTCTTTTCCGGATCGTTTTGGTGGCGCTCAAAAGATGTGGGCGAAGGTTACGATGATGACCAGCACCGCATTATGCACCAGCAAATTCGCGGAGGCGAGTACCAGTCAAACCTTCGTTTCTATTTCATGACCGGCTCGTTGGATGAAACCGCTGACCGTAACAATAACGGCATTATTGACTCTATTGATGATACGCTGGATTTAATAAAAGAATTGGAGACTTTGGGCTACGACAGAGAGAAAGACATTCATTACATCAATTACGAAAACGGACGACACAATGTACAAAGTTGGGGAAAAGCAATGCCAGCGTTTTTATTGTGGGCATGGAGCGGGGAGAAGAAAAGAGCAGAAGAACAAGAAAGGCTGAACCTTGAAGTGGTGGACAACACTGCGCAATAAAAGACCTGCGAAATCTATACTCAACACACAATCATTTATCAAACAAAAAGGCTGTCGTTTAACGACGGCCTTTTTGTTTGCGCATTGTTTATTGCTTATAGCTTATTGTCTGTTGGCGTCATTTGCCAGTAGGCAAGGTCAGTTTTAGCCGCGCAAAATAATAAGCGCCGTTAAAGCCCATTTGCTGCACGCGGCGGCTGTACACAAAGCGTCCCAAACTTTGATTGCTGCTGTGTGTTTGCACATCGGGGTAAACGTCAAACAAATTGTTGGCGCCAATTGTTGCACGCAACGATTTTAAGATGTCATACGAAAGGGAAAGATCGGTCACTGTTTTTGCAGAAAAATCCTGGTCGAGACTTTCCAATGCGTTGTTGTCAAAGGCATTGGCTATCGGCGTTGTGCTGGCATCAAGGTATTGCACCACGCCAAAATGCACAAACCGCAACATCGCACCAAACTTGCTGTACTTGTATTCAAAAGCCAAACTCAATTTGTCTTTTGGGTTTGCCACTTCAATGCGGCTTTCGTCTTCGCGGCTGAAATAGTTGCCCAGTTGTCCGCCATTAATTAAAATGTCGGAAGCGTGAATGATCGGGTTCCCGTTCGCATCTTTCTTCACTTGGTTGTCGGTAATGTTCAGAGCCAATACTGTCCGCAAAGAATGTTTCTTCAAAAACGTTTTGTTGTAGGAAGCCACGGCTTCAAAACCTCTGGCTCTTGTGTCAATGGCGTTGGTGAAAAAGTTGGCCGTAGTAGCGCCTTGTGCGTCCAGAATTTGTTTGATTTGCGCACTTGTATTGCCGTTAAAATTATTCGTAAGAATGATGCGGTTTTTAATGTCAATCTGGTACGCATCAAAAGTCAGTTCAAAGCCGCTGAAAGGCTTTGCGGTAAAACCAAGCGAATAGCTCTGGCTCGTTTCCTGTTTCAATTTTGGAATGCCCAGCAGTTCAGCAAGCTTGCTGTCGTTGGTAAACGTTCCTGCCTGTACCGGTGTAAGGCTTCCGCCTTGCGTAATGAACAACGTGTTTGTCTTTGCATAATACTTTTGCTGCATGGACGGTGCGCGAAAACCCGTGCTGACAGAACCGCGAAGGTTGAACCAATCAGCCACCTTTACCCGTGTGCTGAATTTGTAATTAAAGGTCGAACCAAAGTCGCTGTAATTTTCGTAGCGAAGGGCGCCTGTTAACAAGAAGGCTTTTGTAAAATCCTGTTCAAGATCTACGTAAACGGCTTTTGCGTTGCGTGTTTTCGTATCGCCGATGGTGTTGACGAAACCGGGAAAAACCTGTGCACCTGGACCGACACCCGAAGGCACGTCGTAATTTTTATACGAAGCTTCTTCGCCGCTGCGGATGCCGAATGCATCAATGCGGTATTCAAGTCCTGCGGCCACGTTCAGGCCTCGCAATACATCATACCTCTTGGCAACATCCGCATTGCTGGTGTTTTGCCAAAACTTCAAGCCGCCGGCATCAAACGTTGTTTGCGGGGTTGAGGTAACGGCAAACTGAGAGTAGTTAACGGAATTGCTTACGCCAAAATCAAACGTGTTTTGGCCAAAGCTGTTGCTGATGTCAAAATTCCATCCTTTGATTTTTGTGCGGTAGCCAACGGCGGTTGAAAAGTCGGCAATCTTGGTGTTGATGTTGGGAAGAAAACCGTTGGGGTACATGGCAAAAACATTCGAAGCATATTTGCCTGCATTCGATGCCAGTACAACGCTGCTCGGATAACGGTACAGGCCGGCGGAATTACCGTCTTTTTTACTGTAGCCGCCAAAGGCATAAATCTCACCGTTCTTGCCTACCGGCAAAGCAAAATTGTAAAACAGGGCACCACCTTTCATTTGGGAATTGCCGGCCCTGATGTCAAACGTGTTTCGATTAATGCCGCGGCCATTCATAATGGAATCATCGCGGTTTTGTCCGTTTACGCTGGGAAAAATTTGACCGGTGTAGGTGCCCGTTCTGTTTGTTGCCTCGCGGCTGATGTATTCGCCGTTCAGCGTTAAATATCCTTTGCCAATGTTGAAGCCATAACCAAGCGAACCCTGAAATGTTCCGCCGTCCGTTACTCTCACGTTCGGATCATCGCTCTTTCCCTGAATCTTATAGAGCGCATAATTTTTTGGGTATTTGGTATCGTAAAAACCATAACTGCTGCTGGCTTCCAGCAAACCCGTTCTTTTTTTCAACACAATATTGATGACACCTGCAATGGCGTCGGAACCGTATTGCGCCGAAGCGCCGTCGCGAAGAATTTCAATGCGTTCAATCGAGGTGGCGGGTATGGCGCTTAAATCAGTGTTGGTTTGTCCGCGGTTCACCGTTCCGTTTACGTTTACAAGTGCTGCTTGATGGCGGCGTTTGCCGTTAATCAACACCAAAACCTGGTCTGTACCCAAGCCTCTCAATTGCGCAGGATCGAGGTGGTCAGTTCCATCGGCGATGGTTTGCCTTGCCGATTGAAAAGACGGAGCGATGTAATTCATGATCTGGTTCAGGTCCACCTGCCCAATCTCGTTCACCACTTGCGCAAGCGGAATCACATCCACCGGAACGGGGGTTTCCGTTCTTGTGCGGGCCACGCTGCGCGAGCCAACGACCGTAACAGTGTTCAATTCGCCGGCGCCAGCCAAAATAAAATCCTGCACCGCTCCCGATTGCCCTACCGTAACGTCGGTGCGCTGCGTGAGGTAGCCTACGTACGTAACCACAAGGGTGTATTTGCCCGGTGGGAGCGAAAGCGAATAATTGCCGCTGTTATCGGCCACCGTGCCTTTTGACGCACCTTGTACCGTTACCGAAGCACCCGACAAAGCTTGGCCGTTGGCGTCCTTTACCGCGCCTCTTACCGTAACGTTTTGTGCAAAAGAAAACAGGCTGGTAAGAAAGAAAGAAACGAAGAACAGTGTTCGCAAGGGAAGTTGGTTAACTGGTTTCATACGCGTGGTTTTAATTAAAAGTAACGAAGGATGAAATTTCCAACGCCTCAAAGAATACGGACAAGGGGGAAAGTTGATGTGCTGCTTGCGCCGTACCTACGGCGTAAATTAACGATACGCGGCGGTTGTAAAGAAGCCGTTTCCGACCGGCAGCAATAGCCGCGCAAGCGGTATGCATTTTGGGATTAAGTTTGTAATTCATCACCCCTTCAGTTTATGCGAAGATTTTATTTGTTGTTTGCCGGAACATCTCTACTTTTTTCTTGCCACACCGCAAAAAATATCGTCGGTGCAAACGGCGCTGTCAATCCTTATCAATACAACATCAGCAAAAAGGCAACGGTTGCAAACGGCGCGGTGGCATCGGCTCATCCGTTGGCTAGCAAAGTCGGCGTAGCCGTTATGAAAAACGGCGGCAATGCTTTTGACGCGGCCGTCGCCACACAGTTGGCGCTGGCCGTTGTTTATCCAAATGCGGGGAACATTGGTGGCGGCGGCTTTTTGGTTGGAAGAAGAAGCAACGGCGAAACAGTGGCGCTTGATTACCGCGAATCAGCTCCCGCAGCCGCAAGCCGCGATATGTATCTTGATGCTGCGGGCAACGTGATCGAAGGCAGAAGCATTAACGGACATCTTGCTGCGGGTGTACCCGGAACAATTGCCGGTTTGTTTGAGACAATGAAGTACGCAAAGCTGCCCTTTGCAAAGCTTATTCAGCCGGCCATTGACCTTGCTGAAAAAGGCTACGTGATTACCGAAAGAGAAGCCGCGTCATTAAACAGTTTGCGGGTGGATTTGAAAAAATACAACACCACTAATACGGCTTTTCAAAAAGGAATACAATGGAAGGCAGGAGACACTTTGATACAAACTGACTTAGCAAATACTTTGAAGCGCATTCGCGACAACGGCGCGGCCGGTTTTTACGAAGGCCAAACGGCTGCGTTGATCGTAGAAGAAATGAAACGCGGTAACGGCATCATGACGTTGAATGATTTAAAATCCTACACGGCTAAATGGCGTGAGCCGCATTCTTTCAACTACAAAGGTTACACCATCGTTGGCATGCCGATGCCGAGTAGTGGCGGCACGCTTCTGCATCAAATGATGAAGATGATTGAAGACAAACCCACTGCGACCTACGGTTACAATTCGCCGGACGCCGTGCAACTGATGGTGGAGGCTGAACGCCGTGCTTATGCCGACCGTGCGGAGTACATGGGCGATGCTGATTTTTACAAGGTTCCACAGGCGCAACTCACCGATGATGCTTATTTGAAAGAGCGTATGAAAGATTACCGTCCGGGCATTGCAGGCAGCAGCCAGATTACCAAGCCGGGTTTGAAAAAAGTAAGCGAGCAAACCACGCATTTGAGTGTGATTGACAAAGACGGAAACGCAATTTCCGTCACCACAACGCTGAACAATTCTTACGGCAGCAAAACGGTTGTGGGCGGCGCCGGTTTTTTTCTGAACGATGAAATGGATGATTTCAGTGCGAAGCCAGGAGTGCCCAATTTATACGGTGCGGTGGGCGGTGAAGCCAATGCCATTGCTCCCGGCAAGCGCATGTTAAGCTCTATGGCGCCAACGATTGTGCTGCAAAACGGGAAGCCTTTTTTGGTGGTGGGCACGCCCGGCGGTACAACCATTCCAACATCGGTTTTTCAAACCGTTGTGGACATTGTTGATTTTGGCCTGAGCACGGAAGACGCGGTGTACGGCCCCAAGTTTCACCACCAGTGGCTGCCCGATGAAGTCTTTGTTGAAAAAAGTTTCCCAACGGCCGTGCGGTCTGCTTTGCAAAAGATGGGTTATACCGTTACCGAACGCGGAAGCATTGGAAGAACCGAAGTCATTAAAGTTTTGCCCAACGGCAGCTTTGAAGCCGTCGCCGACAACAGGGGAGATGATGACGCAGAAGGCTACTGAAAAAGATGATTGGTTGATTGGTTGATAAGTTAATTGGTATCCTTCACGTTTTAACCAACCATCTAATCAACCAAGTAACCAGTTAACCAATCAACAAATCAACCAATCATGAATCTTGCTACTGAACTTTTATCCTCCGTCGTCAAACGTTTTAAAGAATACAAATCGCTCGGCGATAAAACTTTTGCGCAATTGAATGATGAAGAAATGCTTTGCCAACCCAACGAAGCATCCAACACTATTGCCGTAATCATTCAACACCTTCACGGCAACATGCTCAGTCGCTGGACAAATTTTTTAACCGAAGACGGCGAAAAATCTTGGCGCCAACGTGACGCTGAATTTGAACCGCAACAACTCCCGAAGGAACAACTGCTTGCGATGTGGGAAGAAGGCTGGTGTGTTGTATTGGACGCTTTGCAATCCTTGCGGGAAGATGATTTGGTGAAAACCATCACTATCCGTTCGCAGCCATTACTTGTAGTTGACGCCATCAACCGGCAACTGGCGCATTACAGTTCGCACGTCGGGCAAATTGTTTATTTGGGAAGATGGATGAAGAACAAAGAATGGCAATCGCTTTCAATACCGAAGGGTGAATCGGCATCTTACAACAAAAGTTTAAAAAGATAAGCGCTTCAGTTTATGCTAACCTTCCGGCCTGGCTATTTTCTTTTAACCTTATTGCTGTTTGTCACTGAAATTTCCATTGCGCTTTTTGTCCATGACCGTTTTGTTCGGCCCTATGCCGGTGATTTTTTGGTTGTGATCCTTCTTTATTGTTTCGGAAAAAGCTTTTTAAGAATACCTGCGTTGCCGCTGGCAATGATGGTTTTGCTTTTTGCTTACGCAATTGAAACCGCACAATATTTTAATCTTGTCAACCGCCTGGGTTTTCAAAATCACAATATCATTCGTATCATTCTTGGAAGTTCCTTTGAGTGGAGCGATATGCTTGTTTATACGCTTGGCATTGTCTTCGTTCTTCTCGTCGAACAAAAGTTTCTTTCCAATCCTCAACATTAGTTTCAATCACCGCTTGCTGCCAAATTTCCAACCTATGGCTATGCCGCCAATGCGGTGAAAAATCTCCGGGCCAAAGTCCGCGTTGTTGAAATTGCTAAGTCCGTACTGGTAGTAGGCAAAAGCCGTAAAGCCGCTCTGGTGTTGAAAACCCAAATGCACAACAGCCGAAGCCGCGGCATAACCGTAAGCGCCAAAATCAAAAAACATTTTTTGCGTAATGTGCTTGCCGTTGGTGGAATCAAAGCTTTCTGTGCCACTCAGCGACGCATCAATGGATGGACCAATACGCAAAAAAACATAGCTCGGTTTTTTTGAAAAATTAAACTGTATCAGCGGCGCCAGTTCAAGCGTATGAATGGTGGTGTTGTTGTTTTTGGCGCCGGTGTCTGGCGGATAAGCCTTGCGGTCGAACGTAACCTTGTAACCTTTTTGGCTGTAAAAAAGCATGGGTGAAAAGTAAGCCGGGCCTTCAATTAACGTCTTCAATCCTACACCGGCAATAAAACCTTGTTTGGCTTCGGTAGCTTGATTAACACCGCGAATGTTGTATAGCGCTGATGTTTGTTGTACGCCGCCAAAAACGGTCAATTGTGCATTGGATTGGAGCAAGGTAATCGTGCAAAAAAGGGCAAGGGCAATGCGTAAAGTCGTCTTCATGTTTTCAATAAACGGTAAAAGTAACAAAACAGATGCCGTTAAATGCAGCTCATTGGCGGCTGATGTTTTTACCCATCTTGCTGTTTGGTTTGGGATTCGTTCGATCGGATTCTTTGAGTATGTCGCTTCTGATGCGCAGCATTTCTTTGTAAAGAGGAACGTTATCTTTTGTAATCACATCTGCGGCTTGCAAGTCGTTCAGGTCTTTTAAAAACGAATCTTTAAACTGCGTACCCGAACCATCTGCATAAAGGCTGTCTTTGTATTGAGCATAAATTTTTTCCGCAGCAACAAAATCACCTTTTAATAAATAGGCGATCGCGAGATTGGTATAAATGCCGTTGTTGGCGGCATTTAGCTCAACTCCTCTTTTTGCGCATTGGATGGCTACGGTATAACGCTTTTTAAAGTTCAGCAGCCAGGAAAGGTTCCAGTAATCAAGTGAAAGCAGGTTGCGATTGTCTATGCTCTCGGGCCGGAGGTTTAGCATTTGTTCTCTTGTTTTGGTATTTTCTCCCAACAGCTCAATTAAGGTAAGCGTATCCGGCCTGGGTTTGTTTTGTTCGTCCGATGACAACTTTTCGTTCAATGCTGTTAGTTTGTTCAACGCACCATAGCCTGCAAAGCCCGAGTCAATTTCAGACAAGCGTTTGTAAATCCGCTTGGCAGTGTCTGCAAGTTTATCTGCTTCTTCCGTTGCAAGGGTGTCGTTGTTCAGGGCCATATCGGAATAATAAACACCGGCTTGTTGCAATAAATTTTTCTGGCCGCTGCTCATGATTTGCCGGAAGGTTAATTCGCCTTCTTCTTTTTTTTCTTTGAAGCTTAAATCGGTGATGGGCCGAACGTCTTCAAAGGCAGCGTCAAGCGAAGCAGAAGGCGGTTTCAGTTTCCAGATGTAGGTGTTGCCGCCACTGGTCAGTGCAATTACCGTTGAACTGTCGAGAAATTTTGCTTTAATCACTTCTTCGCCAAAGCTGAAAAGTTTGCGGGAGCGCATGTTGCGAAAGTCGGCGTTGTTGTAGCCACGATAAGATTCCGAAGCCGAATACAAGGCTTCGCCGTTCTCCCGCTCGTACAGTAAAAGCGTTCCGCCTTTGTTGACAAGGAGCTTTGTCCGGTTTGGCAAAACCGAAAGATCACTTATGCGGGCCGTTGAAAAATTGTCGTCGCTGACCGATGAAAAAATGCGCAGGTCTAAACATTTTTCGTTCTCAGGATTGCAAACGGAAAGCACGTTGGGTTGGTTTGCCGCCGTCATCAGCACAAATTTTCCGTCGCCGGAGAAATTGGCTACGGTACCAAAGCGGGACCGTTCGGATTGTTTTTGAAAGGTTTTGGCCGCAAGGTCGTAAACGCCAAAGCCGTTGTCAAAAACCAGCAACAATTTTCTCGAATTGGGTGAAAACACAACCTGCCTGAAATTTTTCAAGCCGCGGAAATTTTTTACCGTGTCGGGAGAAAGGACGCCGTTGTTTCTTCCACTGCTTACCGGCCAAACGCGAACCACGGTATCTTCCATCACCGTTACAAGTGATGAAGCATCGGGTGAAAATTCTGACGTCGTGAGCCCTTCCGATCCGCGCAGTGTGATTAACCTTGACTTTTCTTTTCCTTTCCATTGCATCACGAGGCTGTCGTTTATTAAAGCCGCAACGGTATTGTCGGCTCCAAACGACATGGCATTGATGGATGTTTCCGCCTCTTCACTCTTGCCGTTTGACAAGGCGTATTTTGTTTCAATCAGGTTTTCAATTTCCGGTTCAGCGCCGGAAAAACGTCCCAAAACAATCTGGTTTTTGCTGGCAAAGCCAAAGCGGGTACCATCGGATGATGTGGCGTAAGCGTAGGGGTCGGAAGTTAATAAGTCAACCTGCGACAGGTTTATCTTGGCGGCATGAAAAATATTCTTCTTGAAAATATCGGGAAGAACAAGCTGCATTACCGGTTGGTTTTTATTACGTTCCCAAACGGCTTTTGCCATGCGCAATCCCGTTACCGGCGCTTCCAGTAAGGTATCCCTTGCTTTTACAGCGGCATCAACTTCGTTCAATAAATCCTGCCGGATGTATTTTTTATAATCAATCTGTACTTCGCTGAGCGGTTGGGTAAACAGGTAAGGAACAATGGCATCTTTTTCTTTGGCGCTTGTGGACTTGGACGTATAAAATTCGCGGCCGTGAAGCCATCCTTCGGCCAGATGTTTTTCCAGTTCAATTTTTTTGTGTTCCAGTTCCGCACTTTTTTGCGCAAGCAAGATGCTCTTCTGCTGAATGATGCCTTTTTGATAGTTTAATGCGGTATTTTTTTTCTGCAGTTCCTGTGTTTGAATATTCAATTTGTTGGCGAAACCAACGGCAGCTTCTCTTGCACCTTCGGCGGCTTTTGTTTGCCGTACCAATTCGGTATTCAGGGCCACGGCGCGTTTGCGTTGCTCTTCGGCTATCGAGAAGTTGGCTTTTGCTTTTTCTCTTTCCCTGTCTGCATTTTTCATCTCCGAAAAAGCCCAAAACACAAGGCCAATGGCTACCAGCAAAGCGGAGGTTAAAAACCACATCAGCCGCTTGCGGCTTTTTTCTTTTTGCAAGCGCAGGTCTTCTTCGCGTTGCTGTCTTTCTTCTTCGGCAATAATTTTTCTTTCGGCGTCTTTTGCAGCGACTGCAGCTTCTTCGCTGCGTTGCAAAAACAGCAGATTTTCTTGGTACAAATCTTCTTGCGCAGCGGCCTTGTTCTGGCCTTTCGGCAGATCGTGATAACGGCTGGCCCAGGCAGCGTTATGCGGATAGTTTTCGCGCCAGTTCAATAAATCGGCCAACAAACTGCCCTGAATGAATTGGCCTTCTTCTTCGCGGCGTTCGTTCAACTTTTGATAGAATTTACCGTACCGCACTTCTTCGTCTATCCAGCCCTTTAGCGAATCCCAATTGCGCATCAGGCTTTCGTGCGAAATGTCCATGATCAAATCGTCGTGCAACTCGGTGTTGATGGGAGGCATGATGAACGACGTTTCGTTGTCGCGAAACTTGTCAATCACTTCGTCCACTTCCTGTTGCGTAGCACCAATGGCGGTGGCAATAGCATAAATGTTTTTTAGTTCCGTTGGCCTTCGTCCGCCTTTTAAGTCTGTGCTGGCATCGGTCAAGGCTTGGAAAATGATCTTGGCGATTTTTTGCTTCTTTGAATAAACATTGTCGGTTTCGTTGCCGTCGCCTAATTCGTCAAACATTTCTTTGGCGTGATTGGCTAACGCTTTTTCCATGCCGCCGATGCGCCGGTAGTGCTCGTAATTTATTTCGGTTGAACCTTCTCGTGTTGCTTCCTGGTAGGTACGCATCAAGGCGTGTTGCAAAATCGGAAGTTGGTCTAAATTTTCTCGTGCTTTGGCTTCGTCAAGTTCGTTAATCAACAGTTCAACAAGACCCGGTGCAATGCTTTTGCCCGCAGCTTTTATGGGACCTTCAATCACGTCTTTCAATTGCGTGCGGTTCAAGCCTGGAACCAAATATTGGCCTTCGTTGATGGCTTCAGGCAAGCCCCGGTATTTCACGCAATCACCCAAAAATTCCGACCGCATGGTGATGATGACGTAAACCGGGCTGGCCGCGTTGGACGCGGCTTTCAACAACAGGTTGACAAAATGGTTCTCGATGTTTTCACGGCCCAGGTCTTTGCGGTCGTAGCGAAAAATTTCTTCAAACTGGTCAACGATGATGAGCAGGTTTGTTTGATCGTCTTTCGTTTGATCTGTGTTGATGAATTCATTGACTTCCAAAAGACCAAACAAAGAACTGTTCAGTAAAGGCTCAATGGTTTCAAAGTTTTGATGCAGCAGTTCTTTGTTCTTGCTTTCGCCTTTTACGCTTGATAAAGCAATGGCCAAATTGGCAACGGGATTTTTGCCTGGACGGCAAACGGCAATGTTCCATTTGCTGCCGGCTTCGCGCAGTGAGCCACCAAACAATTCGGGAATCAGCCCGGCACGAACAAGCGATGATTTACCTGTGCCCGAACTGCCAATAACCGCCAAAA
>Ga0308176_10000172_pt1 | contig 44887 bp, 42 predicted proteins | sample PhyCR2_3_FD_203890 | JGI IMG/M metagenome (GOLD analysis project Ga0308176, IMG submission 203890) | Soil microbial communities from UC Gill Tract Community Farm, Albany, California, United States - DLSLS.C.R2 | ecosystem: Environmental > Terrestrial > Soil > Agricultural land | place: USA...
CCGGCAAGTCGGGGCTGCGCATCTCGACGTCGACCGGCGTGCTCACCGAGCAGCCCGGTCAGGCCGGCAGCGCCGTGCGCACCACCCTCGACCGCTCCGTGCAGACCGCCGCCGACAGCGCGGTCGCGACCGTGCCGAAGCCGGCGGCGCTGGTCGCGATCCGGCCGTCGACCGGCGCGGTCCTCGCCGTCGCCGACAATGCCCAGGTCCCGTTCGAGATCGGGCTGGGCGGCCGGTTCCCGGCCGGCTCGACGTTCAAGATCCTCACCTCGACCGCGCTGCTGCAGGCCAAGGTCGTCCGGCCGGCCTCGACGGTCGACTGCCCCGGGACCACGGTCGTGTACGGCAAGGAGTTCGAGAACGAGGACAAGTTCGACCTCGGCCGGATCGCGCTGCGGGAGGCGTTCGCGCACTCCTGCAACACCACCTTCACCGGCCTGTCCCAGCAGCTCGACCCGGCCGCGCTGCGCCAGGCCGCGGCGCTCTACGGGGTCGGCACCGACTGGAAGCTGGCCGCGAGCTCGTTCGGTGGGTCGGTGCCGGTGCCGAAGGACGACACGGAGAAGGCGGCCGAGGCGATCGGCCAGGGCCGGGTCGAGGTCAGCCCGCTGACGATGGCGCTGATCTCGGCGCAGGTGGCCAAGGGTGGCCCGGTCGTGCCGTCGCTCATCGCGGGTGCGCCGGCCGCCGGTCCGGCGCCGGCCGGCCCGCCGGCCGCGGTGCTGCCGGCGCTGCGGGACATGATGCGGGCGGTGGTCACCGAGGGCACCGCCACCGCGCTGCGGGACGTGCCGGGCGGGCCGGTGTCCGGCAAGACCGGCACCGCCGAGTACGGCACGGCGGTGCCGCCGCGCTCGCACGCCTGGTTCACCGGGTTCCGGGGCGACCTCGCGTTCGCGGTGTTCATCCAGGACGGGCAGTCGTCCGGCACGACGGCGGTCCCGGTCGCCCGTGCGTTCCTGACCTCGCTCGGCTGACCGGTCCGGGTTGGACCGCGGCCGGGCTCAGAACAGCTGGATCGGGTTGACCACGTCGGCCACGACGGCGAGCAGCGCGAACGTGCCGAAGATCGCGACGAACGCCATCACCACCGGCGCGATCCGTTCCGGGCGGACGAAGCCGGGATCGGGCCGGCCGCGCGACAGCGCGATCCGGCGGCGGATCCGCTCGAACCACATCACCGCGATGTGCCCGCCGTCCAAAGGCGGCAGCGGCAGCAGGTTGAACACGGCGAGGAAGATGTTGACCCCGGCCAGCAGGGCGAGGAAGAACGCGATGCCGCCGACGCCCTGGTGGCCGAGGATCTCGCCGCCGGCCCGGCTGGCGCCGACCACGCTGACCGGCGAGTCCGGGTCGCGCTGGCCGCCGGAGACCGCGTCGATCAGCGCCGGGATCTTCGACGGGATCGACCCGAGCGCCTTGAACGTCGCTCCGATCATCGAGCCGGTCGTGCTGAACGCGGTGCCGAGGCCGCTGACCGGCCCCTCCCGCTGCACGGTGGCCGGCAGGTCGCCGACCACGCCGATGGTCGGTGTCGGCACCAGCGTCGAGGAGTCGGTCGCGCCCGGTGGCGGCCGCTGGGCCAGCACCGGCTGCAGCGTCGCGGTCGCCGTCGCGCCGTCCCGGGTGTAGGTCAACTGCACCGGCTTGCTGCCGTCGACCTTGCGCAGCGTGTCCTGGAACGAGGCAAGGTCGGGGGTCGGCGTGCCGTTGACCGCGGTGATGACGTCGCCGGCCCGCAGTCCGGCGGTCGCGGCCGGAGCCGGCGGGTCACCGGCCCGGCACGGCCGGAGCGCACCGTCGGAGAGCGTGTCGTTGCCGACCACCACGCAGTCGGAGATCGAGGCCAGCCTGGCCGGGGTGCTGGCCGGGTTGACCGAGCGCTCGACGCCGAACGCGGACAGCGCCAGCCACAGCAGCGCTATCGCCAGCAGGACGTGGGTGGCCGAGCCGGCGAGCATCACCGCGGTGCGCTTCCACGGTGACGCCCGCCAGAACGCCTGCCGCTCCTGCTCGGGCGGGATGTCCATCACGTGCGGCGACATGCCGTCGATGCTGACGAACCCCCCGGCCGGGATGGCCTTGAGGCCGTATTCGGTCTCGCCGCGGCGGAACGAGAAGATCGTCGGGCCGAAGCCCACGAAGTAGCGGCTGACCCGCATGCCCAGTGCCTTGGCCACCCCCATGTGACCGGCCTCGTGCAGGCACACCGACAACAGCAGGCCGAGGGCGAAGATCACCACCCCGATGCCGTACGCCATCCGCTCGAGCCCTCCGCCCGCCATCCGCCGCGCCTACTGGACAACTTCTGCGCCGTTGCGTCGGTTCCCGGCGCCGTCGACCGGCACGTCGAGCGTACCGTCGCCGTCCGTACCGATCGCCCGGTCCGGCTCGCCGAACCCGATCCGGTCGTGCAGCCGGCGCAGCGGCGCCGGAGCCCACCAGTTCCACCGGCCCAGCAGCCGCATACTCGCCGGCACCAGCAGGGCCCGGACCACGGTCGCGTCGACGACGATCGCGATCGCCATCGCGACGCCGATCAGCTTGATGAACGTGATGCCGGACAGCGAGAACGCGCCGATGACGACGACCAGCAGCAGCGCCGCGGTGGTGATCATGGCGCCGGTGCGTTGCAGCCCGGCGGCGACCGCCGCGGTGTTGTCGCCGGTGCGCAGGTAGTGCTCGCGGATCCGGGACATGAGGAAGACCTCGTAGTCCATCGACAGCCCGAACACGATCGCCAGCACGAGGATCGGCTGGGTCGCCTCCAGCGTCCCGGTCGGCGTGAAGTCGAGCAGGCCGGACAGGTGCCCGTCCTGGAAGATCCACACGATCGCGCCGAACGACGCGGTCAGCGACAGCACGTTCATCAGCAGCGCCTTGACCGGCAGCACCACCGAGCCGAAGGCGAGGAACAGCAGCAGCACGGTCGCGCCGGCGACGATCAGCGCCATGTACGGCAGCAACCGGCCGAGGCTGCCGAGCAGGTCGGAGAGCACCGCGGTCTCGCCGCCGACGAGCACCGTGCCGCCGGGCGGCGGCGGCAGCGCCCGCACCCGGTCGACGATCGCCCGAGCGCCGGCCGACATGGGGTCGCCGGCGAAGCCGAGGTCGACCTCGGCGGTGCCGTCCCGCTCCCCCACCACGGTGGCCGAGGTGATCCCGGGCACCGTCCGCGCCGCGTCGAGCCAGGCCGGCAGCCCGGCCGGGTCACCGGCCGGCACGCTGACGACCGCACGGATCGGGCTGGTCGCGTTGGCCGGGAAGTCGCGCTCCAGCGTCTCGGCGACCTGCCGGCTCTCGGTGCCGGCCGGCAGCGCCCGGGCGTCGATCCCGCCGAACGTGACCCGCAGGAACGGCAGGCCGAGCACCAGCAGCACCGCGACGACGCCGACCGCGTAGAGCACCGGGCGGCGCATCACGCTGCGGGCCAGCCGGGCCAACGCACCGGTGTCGGCGTGCAGCCGGGCCCGGCGCCGGCGCACCGGCAAGGCCTCGACCCGCGGGCCGAGCACGGCGAGCAGCGCCGGTAGCACGGTCAGCGCGGCGGCCACGGCGACCAGCACGGCCGCGATCCCGCCCGCGCCCATCGACCGGAGGAACACCTGCGGGAAGATCAGCAGCCCGGCCAGCGACGCGGCCACGGTCAGCCCGGAGACGGCGACCGTACGGCCGGCGGTCGCCATCGTGGCGACGATCGCCGCCTCGGTGTCCAGCCCGCGGGCAAGCTCCTCCCGGTAGCGCCCCACGACGAACAGGCCGTAGTCGATCGCCAGCCCGAGCCCGAGGATCGTCACCACGTTGACCGAGAACACCGACACCTCGGTGACCAGCGAGAGCACGTGCAGCGCGGTGAACGCGCCGAGGATCGCGACCACGCCGATCACCAGCGGCAGGCTGGCCGCGACGACCGTGCCGAACACGAGCACGAGCAGCACCAGCAGCACCGGCATCGACAGCGTCTCGGCCCGGGCGATGTCCTTGCTGACCTGCTCGCCGATGTCCCGGCCGACCGTCGTCGCGCCGCCGACCTCGGTCTGCAGCCCGGGCGCGGCCAGCCGGTCCTCGATCCGCTCCAGGGCGTCGGTGCGCTGCTGCTCGTCGCCGCGCAGGGTCAGTACCGCGTACGTCGCGTGCCGGTCGGCGCTGACCAGCCCGGGCGCGCCGGTGCCGAACCAGCTGACGGTCCGGGCGACCGCGTCGCCCGGCAATGCCTCCAGCGTGGCGGTCACGGCCAGCCGGTAGGCCGGGTCGTCGACCGTGCGGTCCGCGCTGCGGTAGAGCACGACCACGTCGGCGTCGTCCCGGCCGAGGTCGGCCGCCGCGACGGCGGCGGCCCGGGCGCTCTGGCTGCCGGGGTCCTCGAACCCGCCGCTGGTCAGCCGGCCGAACACGCCGGTCCCCCAGGCCACGGCCACAGCCAGGAACGCCATCGCGGCGGCCAGCACCAGCCAGCGCCGCCGGTAGGCGAACCGGCCCAGCTTCTCGGTCATCACGGTCCTCCTGGACTAGACTCGCTCACTGACGTGAACACCGTTTATCTCCAATCGGGTCTAGGATGCTTACGGTGTTTACGGAAGTCAAGTGCGTTTAGGAGGTCGGTCGTGGCGACGACGCTGAGCCGGCGGGACCGCGTCCGCGCGGCGACCGTGACGGAGATCAAGGACACGGCGCGCCGGATCCTGGTCGCCGAGGGGCCCGACGGGCTGTCGCTGCGCGCGATCGCCCGCGAGATGGGGATGACCGCACCCGCGCTCTACCGCTACTTCCCCAGCCGCGAGGACCTCATCGGCGCGCTCATCGCCGACCTGTACGACGAGCTCACCGCCGCCATCTCCACCGCCGCCGGCACGGCCGGGGTGGCTGGAGGGATGGGCGGGGGTGATCCGCGGGCGGGGATCACGGCGGCGAGTCGAGCGTTCCGGGCGTGGGCGCTGGCGCATCCGCGCGAGTTCGGGCTGCTGTTCGGCAGCCCGATCCCCGGCATCGACGCGCATTCCGACGACAGCCCGGCCGGCCTGGCCTCGGAGCGGTTCGGCCAGGTGTTCGGCGACCTGGTGGCGCGCATCTACCTGACCGGCCCGTTCCCGGTGCCGGCCGAGGACGAGATGGACCCGGAGCTGCGCCGACAGCTGCGGGACTGGTGCTCCGGCCTGCCCGTCGAACTGCCGGTCGGCGCCGGGCAGGTGTTCCTGTCCTGCTGGATCCGGCTGTACGGGATGGTCGCGATGGAGGTCTTCGGCCACCTGCAGTTCGCGCTGCCGGACGCAGAGCCCCTGTTCGAGGCCGAGCTGCGCGACCTCGCGGTCAAGCTCGGCTTCGGCCAGTCGACCGCACCGTAGCGACGGATTCCCTTGCCGAACCCCTGGTTCGCGACGGATCAAGCACAGTACGGTCGGGCGCACCGCTCGAATCACTAGCCAAGGGGTGCGCCGTGGTGCAGACCCTCCCGGGTGCGGACCGGCCCGGCACCGACGTCCCGCAGCGCCGCCGGCTCGTCACCGCGGTCCCCGGCCCGAAGTCGCAGGAGCTGATGGCCCGGCGCAGCGCGGCCGTGCCGCCCGGCGTCGGCACCGCGCTGCCGGTCTTCGTCGAGCGGGCCGGCGGCGGCGTGCTCGTCGACGTGGACGGCAACTCGTTGATCGACTTCGGCTCCGGAATCGCGGTCACCTCGGTCGGCAACGCCGCACCGGCGGTGGTCGCCGCGGTGGCCGAGCAGACCGCCCGGTTCACCCACACCTGCTTCATGATCACCCCGTACGAGGGGTACGTGGAGGTGTGCGAGCGGCTCAACCGACTCACCCCCGGCGGCTTCGAGAAGCGGTCGATGCTGGTGAGCTCCGGCGCCGAGGCGGTGGAGAACGCGGTCAAGGTGGCCAGGGCGGCGACCGGACGCCCGGCGGTGGTGGTCTTCGACCACGGCTACCACGGGCGGACGCTGCTGACGATGACGCTGACCGCGAAGTACCGCCCGTACAAGGCGGGCTTCGGACCGTACGCGCCGGAGGTCTACCGGGCGCCGATGGCCTACCCGTTCCGCTGGCCGGGCGGCGCCGACCGGTGCGCGGACGAGGCGTACGAGCGGTTCGTGGACCTGGTCACCACCCAGGTCGGGGCCGACCGGGTGGCCTGCGTGGTGGTCGAGCCGATCCAGGGCGAGGGCGGCTTCGTGGTGCCGGCGCCGGGCTTCCTGCGCCGGATCGCGGACTTCTGCGCCGGGCACGGCATCCTGCTGGTCGCCGACGAGGTGCAGACCGGGTTCGGCCGGACCGGCGACTGGTTCGCCTCGACGTTCGAGGGGATCGAGCCGGACCTGGTCACCACGGCCAAGGGCATCGCCGGCGGGCTGCCGCTGGGCGGGGTGACGGGGCGGGCCGAGCTGATGGATGCGGTGCACGTGTCCGGTCTCGGCGGCACCTTCGGCGGCAACCCGGTGGCCTGTGCGGCCGCACTCGCGGCCATCGACATGATCGAGGCCGAGGACCTGGTCGGCCGGGCGCGGCGGATCGGCGAGCTGGCGCTGCCGCGGCTGCGGGCGCTGGCCGAGCGTCACCCGGCGGTCGCGGACCCCCGCGGGCGCGGCGCGATGCTCGCGGTCGAGCTGGTCCGTCCCGACGGCCGCACGCCGGATCCGGCGCTGCTGGCGGACGTGGTCCGCCGGTGCGCGGCCGAGGGCGTGGTCGTGCTCACCGCCGGGACGTACGGGAACGTGCTGCGACTGCTGCCGCCGCTGGTGATGGGCGAGGACCTGCTGGCCGACGGGCTGGACGTGCTCGACGCGGCGGTCGCGGCCGCGCTGGCATGACCGGGGTGGCGGCCGGCTCGGACCGGACCGTGGGCCGCGACCGGCTGGCCGAGCTGACCGCGCGCGAGACGGCGCGGTTCGCGACCGCGCATCCGCGCTGCGCCGCGGTGCACGAGCGGTCCCGCCGGACCATGCCGGCCGGCGTGCCGATGAGCTGGATGGCGAAGTGGGCCGGCGGGTTCCCGATAGCGGTCGCCGAGGCCGCCGGGGCGCACGTGCGCTGCCTGGACGGGATCGACCACGTCGACCTCTGCCTCGGCGACACCGGAGCGATGGCCGGCCACTCCCCCGCCCCGACCGTGCGGGCGGTGGCGGAGCAGGCGGCGCGCGGGATCACCACGATGCTGCCGGGCGAGGACGCCGCTGCGGTCGCCGAGGAGCTCGCCCGCCGGTTCGGGCTGCCGGCCTGGCAGTTCACGCTGACCGCGACCGACGCCAACCGGCACGTGCTGCGCTACGCCCGGCACCTGACCGGCCGCCCGCGGGTCGCGGTGATCGACTACTGCTACCACGGCTCGGTCGACGAGGCGTTCGCGACGCTGGACGGTGGTCGGGTGGTCGCCCGCCGCGGCAACCTCGGACCCCCGGTGCCGCCGGCCGAGACCACGGTCGTCGTGCCGTTCAACGACGTGGAGGCGCTGGAACGAGCGCTGGCCGGCGGCGACGTGGCCTGCCTGCTGGCCGAGCCGGCGATGACGAACATCGGCATCGTGCTGCCCGAACCCGGCTGGCACGCCGCCGCCCGCGAGCTGACCCGCGCGGCCGGCACGCTGCTGGTGCTGGACGAGACGCACACGCTCTGCGCCGGCCCGGGCGGCGCGACCGGCGCCGACGGGCTCCGTCCGGACGTGCTCGTGATCGGCAAGGCGATCGGCGGCGGCGTGCCGATCGGCGCGTTCGGCATGACCGCCGAGCTCGCCGCCGCGATCCCGGCCTCGGTCGAGCTGGAGGACGTGGACCTCGGCGGCATCGGCGGCACGCTGGCCGGCAACCCGCTCTCGCTGGCGGCGACCCGGGCGACGCTGGCCGAGGTGCTGACCGACGCGGCGTTCGCCCGGATGACGGTGCTGGGCCGGCGCTGGGAGGCCGGCGTCGCCGGCGTGCTCGCGTACAACAGGTTGCCCTGGCACGTGACCCGGCTCGGCTGCCGGTCCGAGTACGGGTTCGCTGCCGAGCCGCCGCGCGACGGCGCGACCGCGGCGGCCGCCGACGACTTCGGCCTGCAGACGTTCCTGCACCTGCACGCGCTGAACCGGGGCCTGCTGCTCACCCCGTTCCACAACATGGCGCTGATGTGCCCGGCCACGACCGAGGCGGACGTCGACCGGCACACCGAGGCGTTCGCCGCCGCGGCGGCCGACCTCACCGCCTGACGCCGGCCCCGCTCGGCCGCCGGCCCTCCCCCAGCCGCCGGGCCGTCGGCCGGCCGGCTGCTCAGCCGCCGGTGTAGCGCGAGAGGAGCGCGGCCCGGCGGGTCGACGGGGTGCCGGAGCGGGTCTCGGCCGCGTCGGCCGACGTGGCCAGCCGCCGGACGGCGGCCGCGCCGGCCCAGCGCAGCGGCTCCGGCTCCCAGCGCCGGGACCGGTGGCCGACCCACGGCAGCCGGGTCAGCGCGGTGTCCCGGCGCAGGATCAGGTCGGCCAGCGTGCGGCCGGCGAGGTTGGCCGTGCCGACGCCGTCCCCCACGTACCCGCCGCCCCAGGCCAGCCCGGTGCCCCGGTCGATGCCGACGGACGGGAACCAGTCCCGGTGCGCGCCGAGCGGACCGCCCCAGCGGTGGGTGACCGGCACGTCGCCGATCCCCGGCAGCAGCGCCCGCATGGTCCGCTCCAGCTCGGCGAACACCCGCTCGTCCCGGTCGTAGGCGGGGTCAGTGGCCGAGCTGAGGTGGTAGGGCGCGCCCCGGCCGCCGAACGCGACCCGCCCGTCCGGGGTGCGCTGCGCGTAGATCAGCAGGTGCCGCCCGTCGGTGAGCGTCTCGCCGCCGGCCCAGCCCACCTCGGCCCAGGCGTCGGGCGGCAGCGGCGCGGTCGCCACGATCAGCGAGTAGATCGGCAGCACCGCCCGGCGCAGCCCGGCCAGCTCGGGCGTGTACGCCTCGGTGGCCCGGACCACGACCGGCGCCCGCACCTCGCCCCGGTCGGTCTCCACCACGCCGGGCCGCAGCGCGGTGGCCGCGGTCCGCTCGTACACCCGCACGCCGCGCGCCTCGACCGCCCGCGCCAGCCCGCGCACCAGCGCGGCCGGCTGCACCCGGGCGCAGTGCGGGGTGAACGCCGCGCCCAGCACGCCGGACGCGGCGATCCGTTCCTTCACCTCGGCCGGCGACAGCCAGCGGGTGTCGGCCAGCCCCCAGTCGTGGTCGGCGGCGACCTCCGCGCGGATCCTGGCCTCGTGCGCGGGTGAGGTGGCCAGCGTCAGGGTGCCGCCCTTGGCGTACCCGCAGTCGATCCCCTCGGCGGCGATGACCCGGCCGACCTCGTCGACGGTCCCGACCATCGCCGCCTGCAGGTCCAGCGCGGCCGCCCGCCCGGACTCGCCACCACCGGCCGCCTTGGCCACCTTCTCGCTGGACGCGGCGAACAGCGCCGAGCACCAGCCGCCGTTGCGCCCGGACGCGCCGAACCCGGCGATCTCCCGCTCGAGCACCGCGATCCGCAGCGACGGCTCGGCCAGGGCCAGGTAGTAGGCGGTCCAGAGGCCGGTGTAGCCGGCACCGACGACCGCCACGTCGACGTCCACGTCCCCGCCCAGCGCGGGCCGCGGCACCAGCCCGCCGACCTGCTCCATCCAGAGGCTCACACCCGCGTAGGACGTCACCGGCCGACCGTACGCTGCGGGCATGCCGCGGTATGGACCCATGTACGGACCGGACGTGACGTTCCTCGGCGTGCCGCCGTGCGACCTCACCGACCCGCCGTCGTACGCGGACTCCGCGGCGGTGATCGTGGGCGCGCCGTTCGACGGCGGCACCAGCCACCGGCCGGGCGCGCGGTTCGGCCCGCAGGCGATCCGGGGCACCGACTACCTGCCGCACGACGCCAGCCGGCCGCACCTGGCGCTGCGCGTCGACCCGCTGCAGGACCTGCGGGTCCGGGACGCCGGCGACGTGCCGATGCCGCCGGGCGACATCGAGGGATCGTTGCAGGCGCTGCGCGCCGCCGTTGCGCAGGTCGCCGGCACCGGCACGATCCCGGTGATCCTCGGCGGCGACCACTCGATCGCGCTGCCGGACGTGCAGGGCGTGGCCGAGCACGTCGGCTGGGGCCGGGTCTCGGTGGTGCACTTCGACGCGCACGCCGACACCGGTGACACCCAGTCCGGCTCGCTGTACGGGCACGGCACCCCGATGCGCCGGTTGGTGGAGTCCGGCGCGGTCCGCGGCGACCGGTTCCTGCAGATCGGGTTGCGCGGCTACTGGCCCGGGCCGGAGACGCTGGCCTGGATGGACGAGCAGGGTTTCCGGTCGTACGAGATGACCGAGGTGGTCGCCCGCGGCCTGGACGAGTGCCTGACCGAGGCGTTCGCGATCGCCACCGACGACTGCGACGGGGTGTTCCTGTCCATCGACATCGACGTGGTCGACCCGGGTATGGCCCCGGGCACCGGCACCCCGGAGCCGGGCGGCCTCACCGGCCGGCAGCTGCTCGACGCGGTCCGCCGGTGCGCGCTCGAGCTGCCGGTCGCCGGACTCGACGTGGTCGAGGTGGCGCCCGCGCACGACCACGCGGAGATCACCGCGTTCCTCGCGAACCGGGTCGTGCTGGAGGCGCTGTCGGGAATTGCCGTCCGCAGGAATTGAGCCGACCCCGCTGAGGTTATGACAGTCGAGCCGGCTGTAGCCGGCGTCAGCGAACCTGAGGGAGACGCACGAGATGAGCACTCTTTACCTGCGGCCGGCGCTGCCGGTCCGGCAGTTCGGTTTCACCCCCGCCGCCGAGATCGTCCGCGACGGCACCGACGCGGTGGTCAAGGTCGAGGTCCCGGGCCTGGACGTGGCCAAGGACGTGACGGTCGAGGTCGACCGCAGCCGCCTGGTCGTCCGCGGCGAGCGCCGCGACGAGCGCAGCGAGGAGCAGAATGGTCGCAGCCTGCGCGAGGTGCGCTACGGCGCGTTCCGGCGCAGCTTCCGGCTTCCGGAGGGCGTGACCGCCGAGGCCGTGTCCGCCTCGTACGACGCGGGTGTGCTGAGCATCCGGGTCGCCGGTGCCTACGCCGGCACCGAGACGCACACGGTGGAGATCACCACCGGCACCCCGGCCGTCGAGGCGGCGCCCGAGACCTCCGAGGTCGAGGCCGCCTAGCCAGCTGAACGGACAGACGCGAGCCCGGTTCCCCCGCGGGGGGACCGGGCTCGCGCCGTCCGGGCTCCCGGCCGGCCAGATGCCGCCGGCAGCCGGGCGTCGGTGACCGGTGCGTCAGTCGCCGAGCAGCCGCCGCCGCGCCGCGGGGATCCGGAGCAGGACGAAGCCCGCGAGCAGGAGCGCCAGGCCGATGCCCGTGATCGCCGCGGTGGCCGCGCCGGTGGAGGCCAGGCCGCCCGCGGCCGGCGGCGTGCCGGGAGGTGCCGGCGGGATCCCGCCGGCGGCGGGCGTCGTCGGGCCGCCCGACGAGGACGGGGCGCCCGACGTCGGGGTCCCCGGGCCGGACGGAGAGCCGGGCGAGGACGACGGCGGGGAGCCCGGCGAGGACGGCGGAGACGTCGGCGGAGACGTCGGCGGAGAGGACGGCGGGGGCGTCGTCGCCGCCGCGCACTGCACCCAGAACATCTTGTGCTTGTCCTGGGTCGAGGTCCCGTTCCCGGTGTCGACGGTCAGCCGGTAGTGCCCGTCGGGCAGCCCGTACGCCCCCGTCTCGGGAGACCGGCCCGCCCCGGTCGCGTCCGCCGTGATCGACCCGGTCAGCACGACCGAACGGTCGCCGGTCGGCTCCCAGGACTGCACCGTGAAGGTGAGCACCTGACCGCTGTCGAAGTGCAGCGCGTGCACGTGGAACGTGCACACGTGCGGCTCGTTCTGCGGCTCCGGGGAGGGCTCGCCCGCGCCGTCATGGATCTTGACCGTCCCGTTGTTGCCCGGTGCACCGGCCGGACCGGCCCAGGCCGGTGTGGCAAGCAGTGCGACGGACGCGAGTCCTACGGCGACCGTCGCGGCCCGCAAGCCGATGCGCGCACGCGCTGACATTCGACCCCCCTTGGGTGTGGTGTGCCGTCTGGTGACGCGGCAACCGGGCGGGTATGACGCGGATAGATCAAGAACCTCTGCGGAAGATCAGCACGAGCACCCGCAGCACCAGCACCGAGCTGATGACCAGCAGGAAATAGCCGAGCAGCTGGTAGAGCCCGAGCCGGGGGGTGACCACAGGGCCGCCGGTGGTGCCGAGCAGCAGCACCGCCATCAGCCCGGCGCTCGCCCCGAGCACGGTCAGCAGCAGCTGCTGCGCCAGCCCGGTCGCATACCGGCGGTCCCGCTCGTCGGCGAACAGCCGGACGTTCACCGCGAGCCGGCCGCCCTCGGCCGCGGCCAGGATCCGGTCCAGCCGGCGCGGCAGCCGGCGCAGCATCGGCAGCAGCGTGACCAGCTCGTCGGTGGCCAGCCGGCGCGGCGAGGCGGTCCGCCACTGCTCGGCCAGCCGCTCGGTCGCGAACCGGCGCGCCTCGGCCACCACGTCGAACCCGGGCGCCAGCGCGGTGAGCGTGCCCTCCCCGGTGGCCAGCGCCCGGAACACCGCCGCCACCGCCGGCGGAACCGCCAGCCCGAACCCGGCCACGATCCGGACCAGGTCGGCGAACATCCGCATCCCGGCCGACCCGCCCGGCCCGAGGTGGCGGGCAAGCACCACGCCGACCGCCCGCTCCAGGGCCGCCGCGTCGATCTCGTCCGGCCGGGGCACGATCTCCAGCAGCGCGTCACTGACCGCCACCGGGTCGCCCCGGTCCACCGCGAGCAGCAGCTGCTGCAGCGCCGCCCGCACGGCCAGGTCGAGCCGGCCGACCGAGCCGAAGTCGAGCAGGCCCAGCCGCCCGTCGGCGAGCAGCAGCACGTTGCCCGGGTGCGGGTCGGCGTGGAAGACGCCGTCCAGCACCACCTGCCGCAGCAGGGTGTCCAGCAGCGTGCGGGCCAGCGCGTATGGATCGAGACCGCGGGCGACGACCTCCGGGCCGGCCGCGGTCAGCGGCACCCCGTCCAGCCGCTGCATGACCAGCAGCCGGCGCGTGCACAGGTCGCGGTACGCCACCGGGATCACCACGTCGCGGGCGGTCGCGCCGACCGCCGCCATGTTCGCCGCCTCGACCCGGAAGTCCAGCTCCTCCCGCAGCGCCAGCGCGAACCCGTCGGCCAGCTCGCGCACGCCCATCCCCCGCGCCCAGGACGTGGTCGTGACCAGCGTGCCGGCGAGCCGGTCGACGATGTCGAGGTCGCGCTCGACCACCGGACCGATGCCGGCCCGCTGCACCTTCAGCACCACCTGCTCGCCGGAGGCGAGCGTCGCGGCGTGCACCTGGGCCACGCTGGCCGCGGCCAGCGGCTGCGCCGAGACGGCCGCGAACACCTCCTCGACCGGCCGGCCGAGCTCCGCCACCAGGGTCGCTTCGACCTCCGCCCACGGCGCCGGCGCCGCCCGGTCCTGCAGCCGGCCCAGCTCGGTGACGAACTCGGCCGGCAGCAGGTCGCGCCGGGTGGACAGCAGCTGGCCGAGCTTGACGAAGGTGACGCCGCCCTCGTCGAGCGCGGCGGTGAGCGAGCCGGCCAGCTGCTGACGCCGGGCCGGATCGGCACCGGCCCGCCACCGCCCGCGCAGCGCCCGGCCGAGGCCGTGCCGCATCGCGATCCGGACGATCTGGCCGTACCGCCGGGTGCGGGCCGCGCGCGCCTTGACCAGCCGCCACCACTCGTACGGCGGCGGCACCGAGCCGGCCGGGACCAGCACCTCGGCCAGCACCAGGAAGACCATCGCGGCCAGCAGGGCGATCGTGATCGCCAGCACGAAGAGGCCGAACTGGCCGGCCGAGCCGGTGTCCGGGTTGCTCGCGCCGTGCATCGCCGAGAACAGCGGGCCGGACAGGAGGAACGCGATGATGCCGGCCAGCAGCGTGCGGACGATCCCGAACCGCAGCCCGAGCAGCCGCCGGGCGACGCCGGCCAGCGCCAGCACGGTCAGCGCCGTGATGACGGGGACCAGAGCGTAGGTGAGCAGATCCACTGGGGGGCCACCCTAACGGCCCCGCCCGCACCGCGGGCGGGGCCGGTCGGTCCGCTGCTCGCGCCCTTCCCTCAGTGCGCGAGACGCGGGTGGCCTAGCACGATCCCCCCAAGTCCGTGCTCGACATCCAGTAGTTCGGATTCGAAGCTCGATCGGTTCACGCGCCGACCGGAACTCAATCGAGGGCGCGCAACGAGTCGGCCAGCATGCCAAGACCCTCGTCGGCCTCGGCCTCGGTGAGCGTCAGCGGCGGGGCGATCCGGATCACGTTGCCGTGCTTGCCGCCCTTGCCGATCAGCAGGCCGCGGGCCCTGGTCTCCTCCATCAGCTTCGAGGCCGCGGCCACGTCCGGGGTGTCGGTGCCCGGCCGGACCAGCTCGATCGCCGCCATCAGCCCCTTGCCGCGGACGTCGCCGACGGCGTCGGTGTCCTCGCCGAGGTCGCGCAGCCCGCGCAGCAGCTGGTTGCCGACCTTGAGCGCGTTGGCCTGCAGGTCGTGCTCGAGCAGGTAGTCGATCGTGGCGGCCGCGGCAGCGGTGGCCAGCGGGTTGCCGCCGAACGTCGAGATCGAGTTGGCTGGCAGGTTGTCCATCAGCTCGGCCCGGGCGACCACGCCGCCGATGGCCATGCCGTTCCCGACGCCCTTGGCGAAGGTCATGATGTCCGGCGTCACGCCGTGCGCCTCGATGCCCCAGAAGTGCTCGCCGGTGCGGCCCCAGCCGGTCTGCACCTCGTCGGAGATCAGCAGGATCCCGTACTCGTCGAGGATCGGCTTCATCGCACCGAGCATGCCGTCGGGCGGGACGATGAAGCCGCCGACGCCCTGCACCGGCTCGGCGATCATGCACGCCACGTCGCCGGCCGTGGTGGACTCGATCACGTCCCGCAGGTCCGCCGCGCAGGCCGCGTTGTAGTCGGCGTCGGGCAGGTCGCGGAACGGCGACCGGTAGCGGTAGCCCCCGTGCACGTACGAGACCTGGACCGGGGACAGCGCGGACGCCGACCAGCCGCGGATGCCGGTGATGCCCATCGCCGCGAACGAGCGCCCGTGGTAGCTGTTGCGCAGCGCCAGCACCTGGGCCGAGCGGCGGGCCTGGGTGGCGAGCAGCAGCGCCATCTCGTTGGCCTCGGTGCCCGAGGAGCAGAAGAACACCTTCGCGTCCGGGATGCCGGACAGCTTGGCGATCCGCTCGGCCAGCTCGACCTGGTCCCGGATCAGGTAGAGCGTCGAGGTGTGCACGACCCCGCGATCGAGCACCCGGTCGATCGCGGCCCGCACCTCCGGCACGTCGTAGCCGAGCATGTTGGTGAGGATGCCGGCGAAGAAGTCGAGGTAGTCCCGGCCGTCGCCGCCGCGCAGCCGCCGGCCGGAGCCGCCGACGATCTCCAGCGGCTGCTCGTAGTAGAGCGTCATCCAGTTCGGGAGCACGGCCCGGTGCCGGGCGAGCAGGTCGTCGGTCATGCCTGCCAGCATGCCAGCGAACGCCGCCTGGTGAGGGACGGCCGGCCGGGAGGCACGGCCGGCCGCCCCCCGGCTCAGCCGGCGCCCGGCCAGGCGACCTCGGCGACCGCGCCGCCGGTGACGGTCAGCCGCAGCCGGACCGGGCCGCCCGGCCGGAGGTAGAGCTCGTACGTGCCCGCCGGCAGCTCCGCGAGGACCACCGAGGGCCGCGGCTCGCCGCCGGGCAGCGGTCGGGCGACCACCCCGGCGTGCACGGGCGGGTGGCCGGCGCCGACCGCGCGGGCCTCGATCTCGGCGCCGAGCAGCGCGGCCGGGACCGCGACGACCGCGGCCCCGACGTCGCCGCCGATGTCGAGCAGCACCGAGGCACCCCGGCCGGCGCGCGCGTTGTCCTCCCCGTGGGTGTGCACGGCTAGGCCGCCGGCGTGCCGGGCAGGGTCTGGAACCCACCGGCCGGCGCCCCGACGTACGGGAAGTGGTCGGTGAACCCGGCGTTGGTGTTGTCGGTCCCGTCGGTCACCGCGGCGGCCGCGGCGTCCGGCGTGAACGTGGGGTCGACCAGCGGGATCGTCGCCCCGGCGACCGCCCGCAGCTCGATGGTGACCACGTCGTCGAGCAGCCGCCGGCCGTTGGGGAAGCCGGCTGGGTCGCCGGCGATCAGCCCGAGCACCTTCGGCGCCGGGGTCGGCGGGATGGCCAGGTTGAGCCGGAGCAGGTCGGCCTGCACCGGGCCGGTGAAGTTCTGGAAGCTCGGCACGACGCCGGCCGGGATCCCGGTGAGCAGGATCGCGGCCAGGTCCGCGCGCGGCTTGGTGTACGCGGCCAGCTTCGGGAACACGCCCGGGTAGAGCACCGGCAGCAGGCCGGCCAACTCGGGCTTGGTCACGTAGCGGGCGAACTCCTTGTCGTCGCGGGGATCCGTCGCGTTCCACCGGTCCTTCGCCGCCATCGGCACGATGACCTCGTTGAACAGCGGGTTGGCCAGCCGGGAGACCTGGACGTACGGGCCGAAGCCGGCCGGCGTGCCGGTGTCCGGGTTCAACACCCGGCTCTTCTGCCGGCTGGCCGAGGCGTACACGCCGATGACCGCGGCCGGGTCCATCACGTCGGTCGGGAGCTTCCCGGTGCGGGTGAGGTCGGCCTTGGGCACCTGGATCGCGATCGTGTGCACGTTCAGGCCCTGGGTGCCGTTGACGCCGACCGCGTTCGCGGACGGGATCAGGTGCGCGGCCTGGAACGGGCGCAGCGCGCCGAGGTCGAAGACGCTGCCGAGGTCCACGTGGAAGCTCTCGGCCCGCTGGCCGGCGAAGAACATCCGGCCGCCGGGCAGCCGGTGCGTCGCGGCCGCGGTGAACGTCGCGTCGTAGCGCGGCGTGCTGCGGATGCCGACGTTGACCGGCGGCACCGCCAGGTTGCGGCTGAGCACCGTCGAGCGGCCGCGTCGGTCGACCCGGGTGACCGTGCAGAACTGCGGGCGGTTCCAGTTCTTGCTGGAGATCTTCTCGATCGGGCCGGTGTTGTAGAGGAACGTGTCCTTGTTGCGCACCACGGTCGTGAACCGGAACTGGTACGTCACGTCCGCCCGGGCGTCGCCCGCGTTGGACACGTGGATCGCGTAGCGCACGTCGTCGCCGAACTCGTTGAAGTTCGGGCCGCCGTACGGGAGCTGCAGCGGGATGAAGTTGGCGATGAGCGTGACGGTGTCGGGCCGGTCGGGGCTGACGAACGCGTACACGTCGGTGTTGTCGGCGACCGGGTCCTTCGAGATCTCCGGGGCCTCGCGGTGGCTGGACATCAGGCCGTCCTCCCGGTGGCGGCGCGGCTGAGCCGGGCGACCAGATCGGGGTCGTGCACGACGGTCTCGGCGTCGCCGGTCATCACCGAGACGCGGCCGGAGCCGGCGTCCTCGACGTAGGCGACCAGCGGCCCGGCATCGGCGGGCAGCGCGGCCGCGCTGCCGGCGGACGGCGTGTCCGGGTTGGCGATGCCGGTCTTCGCCGCGGCCACGCCGACCGCGGCGGCGCCGGCACCCGCGCCGGCGATGATCAAGAACTTTCGTCGGTTCGGCTGTTCCATGGTGCATGTCCCCCCTAGGACGGATGGCGGCCTTGCTGCCCGGTCTTCGCCGCCGGCGCCCGTCCGGTTCCGTCCGGGCGGCGGCGGATGATGGGCCGGTGGGCCCGGCGACGGTGAACGAGGTCACCGAGTGGACCGGTGCCCTGCTCGCCCGCCGCGCGGTCACCCGCCGCGGGCTGCTCGTCGGGGCCGGCGCGGCGGCCGCCGCGGTCGCCGCCTACCCCCTGGCCCGGGCGGTGTTCGGGGCCGGCGGCGGCACGGTCGGCCGGCTCGGGCTGGTGCTGTCCGGCCGGCACCTGTCCTGGGTCGCCGACGGCGGCGCCGACCCGAGCTCCGGGGTCAGGGTCACCGCGCAGCTGCTCGGCCCGGACGGGCGGGTGCCGGCCGGGCTGACCGCGGTGGCCGACCTCGGCGACGCCCCCGGCGCGTACGGGCGGCCGGTGCCGGCGCGGATCGTGCACCTGGTCGGCGGTGGCGGCAGCCAGTTCTACGTCAAGGCCGCGCTGGTCGGGCTGCGGCCGGCGACCACGTACCACTACCGGCTGCGGCTGTCGGACGGCACGGTGACCGGCGACGCGCACTTCACCACCGCGCCGGCCCGCCGCTCGGCCGGTGCCGGCGGACCGGTGCCGGCACCGTTCACGTTCACCGCGTTCGCGGACGTCGGGACCAACGCGCCGCCGCCGCACGGCACGCTCCGCAACGGGTACGCGGCGGACGACCCGGTCGCCGGCACCGGCGGCACCGACCCGCACCCGGCGGCCACCCAGACCGGGCTGATGGCCGCCCAGCGGCCGGCGTTCACGCTGCTCGCCGGCGACATCTGCTACGCCGACGCCGGCGGCACCGGGCTGCCCGCCGACGACTTCGACCCGTACGTCTGGGACGTGTTCCTGGCCCAGATCGACCGGCAGGCGGCGTCCGTACCCTGGCTGTTCGCGACCGGGAACCACGACATGGAACCGCTGCACGGCGGCTCGCACGGGTACGCCGGGCACGCGGCGCGGCTCGACCTGCCCCGCAACGGCCCGTCCGGCTGCCCGTCGGTCTACTCGTTCGTGTACGCCAACGTCGGGGTGGTCTCGCTCGACGCGAACGACCTGTCCCACGAGATCCGCACCAACACCGGATACTCCGGCGGCGCGCAGGTGCGCTGGCTGGAGGAGACGCTGCGGGCCTGGCGGCGCGACCCGGCGATCGACTTCGTGGTCGCGTTCTTCCACCACTGCGCCTACTCGACGACCGCGCAGCACGCCTCCGACGGCGGGGTGCGGGACGCGCTCGACGCGCTGTTCACCCGCTGGCAGGTGGACCTGGCCGTGCAGGGCCACAACCACGTGATGGAGCGGACCGACCCGATCCGCGCCGGCCGGCCCACCCGGGCCGCCCCGGACGGGTCCACGGTGGAGCCGGCGACCGACGGGGTCACCTACCTCTGCATCGGATCGGGCGGCCGGGCCCGCTACTCGTTCCCGCCCGGGGCCGGCGAGCGGTACCGGGCACACCCCGCCGACGCCGGCCCGGTCGACTCGTACGTCTGGGTCGCCGACGGGACCAGGCAGCCGGAGACCGTCGCCTGGTCGCGGGTCCGGTACGACGGCTACGCCTTCCTCGCCGTCGACGTCGTGCCGGCCCGGCCCGGCCGGCCGACCACGATGACGCTGCGGACGCTGGCCGACGCGCTGCCCGGCCGACCCGGTCCGTACACGGAGATCGACCGGGTCACCCTCCGCCGGGTCGCGGGGGCGTCCCGGATCTCCTGACGAAGTTTCTCCGGCGCTGTCGAAGTCGGCCCGGCCCGTTCGAAGCACGCGTCGAGAGGGCCGGCCGGCGGCCCCGACCGGAGGAGATCCCGATGACCACCACCACCCACGGCTGCGACCCGGCCACCGCGGTCACCCGCTCGCTGCTCGGCTGGGGCGCCGTGGCCGGGCCGTTCTACGTCGCCGTCTCGCTGGCCCAGGCCTCCACCCGGGACGGCTTCGACCTGACCCGGCACCCGTGGAGCCTGCTGGAGACCGGCTCGCTCGGCTGGATCCAGAGCGCCAACTTCGTGCTCACCGGCGGCATGGTCGCCGCGTTCGCGGTCGGCCTGGCCCGCGCCGGTGCCGGTCGGTGGGCGCCGCGGCTGCTCGCCCTGTACGGCGCGGGGCTGGCCGCGGCCGGCGTGTTCACCGCCGACCCGATGGCGGGCTTCCCGGCCGGGACGGCCGCCGGCGCCGCGGAGGCCACGAGCTGGCACGGCACGCTGCACCTGGCCGCCGGCGGGATCGGCTTCCTCGCCATGATCGCCGCCTGCCTCGTACTGGGCCGGCGGTTCGCCGCCGGCGGGATGCCCGGCTGGGCGCTGGCGTCCCGGGTGACCGGGGTCGCGTTCCTGGCCGCGTTCGCCGGCATCACCACCGGCTCGACGGCGGCCACGGTGCCGTTCGCCGCCGGCGTCGTCCTGTCCTTCGGCTGGCTCACCGCGCTGGCCGTCCACACCTACCGCAACGCCTGACCCGCCACCCGGCTGAGAGAGGATCCTGCGATGCGCTACCTGATGCTGCTGCACGGCAACCCGCCGCCCACGCCGCCGCCGGCGGACCTGATGGAGGCGATCATGACGCTCGGCGAGGAGGCGACCCGGGCCGGCGTGCTGCTGGACACCCAGGGGCTCGCGCCCAGCGGGGCCGGCGGGGTGCGGGTCGAGCTGTCCGGCGGCCGGTTGTCGGTCACCGACGGGCCGTTCACCGAGACCAAGGAGATCATCAGCTACGCGGTCTACGAGCTGCGCTCCCGGGCGGAGGCGGTGGAGTGGGCCACCCGGTTCGTGACCCTGCACCGCGACCTCTGGCCCGGCTGGGAGGGCGACTGCGAGATCCGCCGCGTCTTCGGCCCCGAAGACTTCGGCGACCAGGCGCCCGGAGCTCCGGGCGAGCAGTGACCCGAACCGTCTCGGCGGTGGGCCGGCGCACCCGGGCTGAGGCGGGGTGCGCCGGTGTCGCCGCCGGGACCCGGAAGGATCGACGGTGACGCGGCCGGCGAGCACGCACGCGGCCGTCGAGGCGGTGTGGCGGATCGAGTCGGCCCGGCTGATCGCCGGGCTGGCCCGGTTCGTCGGCGACGTGGGCCTGGCCGAGGAGCTCGCCCAGGACGCGCTCGTCGCCGCCCTGGAGCAGTGGCCGGCCGGGGGCGTGCCGGCCAACCCGGGCGGCTGGCTGATGTCGACCGCGAGGCACCGTGCGATCGACCAGCTCCGCCGCCGCCAGAACTACCAGCGCAAGCTCGCGGAGGTGGGTCGGATGCTCGAGCACCAGCCGTCCGGCGACCGTGATCCGGACGACTACCTGCCGGACGACCTGCTCCGGCTGGTCTTCATCGCCTGCCACCCGGTGCTGCGGACCGAGGGCCGGGTGGCGCTGACACTGCGGCTGCTCGGCGGCCTGTCCACCGCCGAGATCGCCCGCGCCTTCCTGGTCCCGGAGCCGACCGTGGGCCAGCGGATCTCCCGGGCCAAGCGAACCCTGCGCGAGCAGGACGTCGCGTTCGAGCTGCCGCCGCCGGCCGACCTCCCGGCCCGACTGGCCAGCGTCCTCGAGGTCGTCTACCTGGTCTTCAACGAGGGCTACAGCGCCACCGCCGGCGCCGACTGGACCCGCCCGGAGCTGTGCGCGGACGCGCTGCGGCTGGCCCGGCTGCTGGCCGGCCTGCTGCCGGACCAGCCCGAGGTGCACGGCCTGCTCGCGCTGCTGGAGATCCAGGCGTCCCGGCTGCCGGCCCGGACCGGACCCGACGGCGCACCCGTGCTGCTGCCGGACCAGGACCGCCGGCGCTGGGACCGGCTGCTGGTCCGCCGCGGGCTGGCCGCGCTGGACCGGGTGCGGACCCTCGGCGGCGACTTCGGCCCGTACGCGCTGCAGGCGGCGATCGCGGCGGTGCACGCCCGGGCGGTGACCGCGGACGAGACCGACTGGCGCCGGATCGCCGCCCTCTACCGGGTGCTGGTCGAGGTGTCGCCGTCGCCGGTGGCCGAGCTCAACCGGGCCGTCGCCGTCGGCCGGGCGGACGGGCCGGCCGCCGGGCTGGCGATCGCCGACGCGCTCCGGGCGGAACCGGCGCTGGCCCGCTACCCGCACCTGCCGGCCGTCCGCGGCGACCTGCTGGCTCGCCTCGGCCGCACCGAGGAGGCGCGGATCGAGTTCACCCGCGCCGCCACCCTCACCGCCAACGCGCGGGAGCGGGAGCTGTTCCTCGCCCGGGCGCAGCGGCCGCTCCCGGAGTGGTGATGCCTGAGCCGGCCGGTGCAGCCGGCCCGGCTTGTCGGGAGGGCCGCCCCGCCGGCCCTCCCCACTCCGGGTCAGCTCCGGGGCCGGTCCGGGTCGGTGTCGATGCGGCCTGTGTCGGGGTAAGTCCTCTCGACCGGCACCTCCGTCACCACGACCGGCTCGACCGGCACCGCTCCGGCGTCGGCGGCCTCGTCGTTCTGGTCCGAGCCGCGCTTGCCCTTCGCCGCGGCCGCGGCGGCCACGCCCGCCGCCGTCGCGGCCACCCCGGCGGCGACGGCCTTGCCGGAGATGCCGGCCTTGCCGCTGTCGCCACGGGTCTCCTCGGCCGCCTCGATGTCCGGGGTCCCGACGTTGCCCGGGACCTCGCCGCGCCAGGCTCCGCTCTCGGTTCTCCGGCTCTCGATGAAGGACTTGAACTTCTCAAGGTCCGACTCCGCCTGTCGCTCCACGATCGAGAGGGCGTCGCCGACCTTCTCGACCGCGCCCTCCGGCTCGTACTCCAGGTGCAGCCGGACGACGGTGCGATCCGGGCCCAGCGGCCTGAAGTGGACCGCGCCGGCGTTGGTCGCGCCCTCGGTCGCCGCCCAGGCGACCTTCTGGTCCGGGACTTGCTCGATGACCTCGGCGTCCCATTCCCGACGGACACCCGCGATCTGAGCCACCCAGTGCAGGTTTCGGTCGCCGAGCTGGCGCACCTCGTGCACCCCGCCCATGAACTGCGGGAACTCCTCGAACTGCGTCCACTGGTTGTACGCGGTACGGACCGGGACGCCGACTTCGATTTCCTTGTCCACCTCAGTCGTCATCGACCCTCCTCGTCGACACGGCCCCCGTGTGGGGCGGTCCCGGCGGCCTACCCCCGCATCGCCGGCCCAGTCGTCGGGCGTCAGGCGAGGGGATCGGGCCGAGCGTGGCTCAGACGGCCCGGCGGCGGCTCAGCAGCTGGCCGATCAACACCACCAGCAGGGCGACGACGAACATCGCTGTGCCGATCACGTTCGCCTGCGCCGGGATACCGCGCGCGGCCGAGACGTAGACGAACTTCGGGAACGTGGTCACGTTGCCCGAGTTGAAGTTCGTGATGATGAAGTCGTCGAACGAGAGCGCGAACGACAGCAGCGCGGCGGCGAGGATGCCCGGCGCGGCCAGCGGCAGCGTCACCCGGCGGAAGGTCTGCCACTCGTCCGCGTAGAGGTCCATCGCCGCCTGCTCGATCCGCGGGTCGAGCCCGGCCAGCCTGGCCTTGACGGTCACCACCACGAACGACACGCAGAACATCACGTGCGCGATGACGATCGTCCAGAACCCCGGTTCGAGGCCGACGTTGAGGAACAGCGAGAGCAGCGCGGCGCCGAGCACCACCTCGGGCGTCGCCATCGGCAGGAAGATCAGCAGGTTGGTCGCCGACCGGCCCCGGAACCGGTGCCGGGCCAGCGCGAACGCGACCATCGTGCCGAGCGCGGTGGCGACCACGGTCGCCAGGAAGCCGATCTTGAGGCTGTTGACCAGCGCGCTGCAGACCTCCGGCGCGCCGCAGGGGTTGGTCCAGTTCTTCGTCGTGAAGCCCTGCCAGACCAGGTTGGACCGGCCGGCGTTGTTGAACGAGAACGCGATCGTGTAGGCGATCGGCACGAACAGGTACACCAGCACCAGCAACGCGACGATCATGACCAGGTTGCGCCGGAGCCAGCTCATCTCCCACTCCTCGACCGGAGCCGACCTCGTGCCTCGGTCGGCTCAGCTCTCGTCGCTCCCCGCTCGCGCTGCGAGCCCTCGCGCTCGCTCATACCAGCTCCTCCGTGCCCGCCCGCCGGATGTACGCGGTGACCAGCAGCAGGATCGCCGCCATCAGCACGAACGAGAGCGCCGCCGCGGTCGGGTAGTCGACGACCCGGAAGAACCGGCTGTCCACCACGTTGCCGATCATCTGCGTCGACGGGTTGCCCAGCAGCGCCGCGTTGACGTAGTCGCCCGCGGCCGGGATGAACGTCAGCAGCGTGCCGGCGACCACGCCGGGCATCGACAGCGGGAACGTGACCCGGCGGAACCCGACCGGCGCGGTGGCGTACAGGTCGCCGGCCGCCTCGACCAGCCGCGGGTCGAGCCGCTCCAGCGACGCGTACAGCGGCAGCACCATGAACGGCAGGAAGTTGTACGTCAGCCCGGCCACCACGGCCGTCCCGGACGCGGTCAGCGACTCCCCCGGCGGCAGGATGTGCAGCGTGTGCAGGGTGCTGGTGACCGGTCCGGAGTCGGCCAGCACCTGCCGCCAGGCGATCGTCCGCAGGATGAACGAGGTGAAGAACGGCGCGATCACCGCGATCAGCATGAGGTTGCGCCAGCGGCCGGCCTTCAACGCGATCGCGTACGCCAGCGGGTAGCCGATCAGCAGGCAGAGCAGCGTGGCCAGCCCCGCGTAGAGGAGCGACCGGAGGAACTGTGGCGCATACTCCGCCAGCGCGTCCGAGTAGTTCGCCCAGCGAAAGGTCTGTGTGTAGACGCCGATCTCGGCGCCGGGCACCCGGGTCTGCAGCGACAGCGAGGCCAGCGCGAACACCGGCACCGCGAAGAACAGCACCAGCCAGGCCATCCCCGGCAGCAGCAGCAGGTATGGCGTCGACCGCCGGCCGCGGCGGACCTCCTCCGGAGCGCCCTCGGGCCCCGCGGCGGCCCTGGTACCGGCGGCGACCGCGGTGACGCTCATGCCCGCCCGTCCCCGCCGGCCGCCGTCGCCTCCGCCTCGGTCCCCGGCGCAGCTTCGGGCTCGTCCGGCGCACCGCCCGGGCCCGTGCCGGCCACATGCCCGACCGGCAGGCCGGCACGCGCCGCGGCCGCCGGCCCGTCCGGCGTCTCGATCCCGGCCGCGGCGTCCTCGGCGCCGTCCAGCCCGAAGGTGTGCGCCTCGTCCCAGCACACGGTGACCGAGCAGCCGACCGGCAGGACCGTCGCCCGGCCGGTGTTCTGCGCGAACGCGGTCAGTTGCCGCCCGGACGGCAGCCGCACGACGTACTGGGTGCTGGTGCCGGTGAAGCTGGCGTCGGTGACCAGGCCGCCGGACAGCGCGTTCATCCCGGCCGGCGCGCCGGCGCCCCGCTCCAGCTGCACCTTCTCCGGCCGCACCCCGACCAGCACGTCCCGCCCGGCCGACCGGCACCGGTCGGCCGGCACCGCGATCCGGCTGCCGTCGACGTCGACCAGCACCGACCCGGCCGAGCGGTGCGCCACGGCGGCCGGCAGCAGGTTGGACTGGCCGAGGAAGTTCGCCACGTATGCCGTCGCCGGCGACTCGTACAGGTCGATCGGCGAGCCGAGCTGCTCGATCCGGCCGGCGTTCATGACCGCGATCGTGTCGGCCATCGTCATGGCCTCTTCCTGATCGTGGGTGACGTGCACGAACGTGATGCCGACCTCGGTCTGGATCCGCTTGAGCTCGAGCTGCATCTGCCGGCGCAGCTTGAGGTCGAGCGCGCCGAGCGGTTCGTCCAGCAGCAGCACGTCCGGCCGGTTGACCACCGCCCGGGCCAGCGCGACCCGCTGCTGCTGGCCGCCGGAGAGCTGGGCCGGCTTGCGCCGGGCCAGGTGGCCGAGCTCCACCAGCTCCAGCGCCTGGCTGACCTTGGCCCGCACGTCCGCGGCCCGGCGCCGGCGCAGCCCGAACGCAACGTTCTCGAACACGTCGAGGTGCGGGAACAGCGCGTAGCTCTGGAACACCGTGTTGACCGGCCGCCGGTACGGCCGGGCGTCGGTGATGTCCTCGTCGCCGAGCCTGATCCGGCCGCGGGTGGGCCGCTCCAGCCCGGCGACCATCCGCAGCGTGGTCGTCTTGCCGCAACCGGACGGCCCGAGCAGGGCGAAGAACGACCCGCTGGCGACGTCGAGACTGATGCCGTCCACCGCGGTGAACGACCCGAAGGTCTTGGTCAGCCCGTCCAGCCGGAGATCCCGCCCCGCCATCAGTTGCCTATCACCTTCTGGAACGACTCGGAGTACTGCGTCTCCTCGTCGGGTGTCAGCGTGCGGAAGACCTTGGCCTTCGCCAGAGTGGCGTCGTCGGGGAAGATCCACGGGCTCGCGGCGAGGTCCGGGTCGATCTTCTCCATCTCCTCCTTGGCCCCCTGCACCGGGCAGATGTAGTTCACGTACGCCTCGACGGTGGCCGCGACCTTGGGGTCGTAGTAGTAGTTCATGAGCTTCTCGGCGTTCGTCTTGTGCGGCGATCCGACCGGCACCAGCATGTTGTCCGACCACAGGGTGCCGCCCGCCTCGGGCAGCGTCAGGCCCCACTTGTCGCCGTTCTCGGCGTTGATCTGGAAGATGTCGCCGGACCAGCCGATCACCGCGAGCGCGTCCCCGGAGATCAGGTCCTCCTTGTAGGAGTTGCCCTTCACCTGCCGGATCTGGCCGTCGGCGATGTGCTTCTGCAGCTCGTCGACGGCCGCCTCGTACTGAGCCGAGGTGAAGTTCTTGGAGATGTCAACGCCCTGTTCGAGCATGATCAGCCCGATCGTGTCGCGCATCTCCGAGAGCACCTCGACCCGGCCCTTGAGCTCCGGCTTCCAGAGGTCGGCGACGTTCTTCAGGCCGCCGGGGACCTTCTCCTTGTTCCAGGCCAGCACGCCGAAGCCGCTCTGCCAGGTCAGGCTGTTCTTCCGGCCCGGATCGAAGTCGACGTTCTGCAGTGCCGGCAGGAGGTTCTTCGCGTTCGGCATCTGCGCCTGGTCGAGCTGCTGGACGAAGCCGGACCGGATGCAGCGGGCGGCCATCCAGTCGGTGAAGACGATGACGTCCTTGCCGATGTCCTGGCCGTTGCGCAGCTGGCTCTGGATCTTGCCGTAGTACGTGTCGTTGTCGTCGATGTCCTCGGCGTACGTGGCCTTGATTCCGGTCTGCTTCTGGAAGGCCTCGAGCGTCGGGTATTTCTTGGTGTCCTCGTCGTAGTCGAGATAAAGGGTCCAGTTCGCCCAGTTGACGACCTTCTCGGTCGCGGACCGGTCGGCGGCCGGGCTCGGCTTGGCGGCGGCGGTGCCGCCACCGCCTCCGCCACTGCCGGACGGCGTGCTCGAGCCGGTGCCGCAGGCCGCCAAGGTGGCGAGACCGGCGGCGCCGAGGAGCACCGAGCGTCGGGACAGCCTGGCCTGCACGAGGGCCTGGACGCGGGGATCTAGCGGTCGGCGTGCATTCGTCACCGGGGGCCTCCTGCCGAAACGGGCGGGGACAGAGCGCGATTGGTCAGTGCCCGATATAGCTCATCACGTGCTTGATCCGGGTGTAGTCCTCGAGCCCGTACACAGAAAGATCCTTGCCGTGGCCCGAACTCTTGAAGCCACCGTGCGGCATCTCGGCCACGAGCGGGATGTGCGTATTGATCCAAACGCACCCGAAATCGAGTCGCTTGGCCATTCGCATCGCCCGTCCGTGGTCGCGGGTCCACACGCTGGACGCCAGACCGTACTCGACGGAGTTGGCCCAGCGGACGGCTTCGTCCTCATCGGCGAACCGCTGCACCGAGATCACCGGGCCGAACACCTCGGTCCGGCTCATCTCGTCGTCGCCCTCCAGGCCGGCCACCACGGTCGGCTCGTAGAAGAACCCGCGCTCGCCGACCCTGGACCCGCCGACCACCAGCCGGGCGTGGTCGGGCAGCCGCTCGACGAAGCCGCCGACCCGCTCCAGCTGGGCCGGGTTGTTCAGCGGGCCGTACGCGGCGTCCTGGTCGGACGGTGGCCCGGTCCTGGTGCCGCGGGCCTGCTCGGCCAGCGCGTCGACCAGGTCGTCGTGGATCCGCGGCGAGGCCAGCACCCGGGTCGCCGCGGTGCAGTCCTGGCCGGCGTTGAAGTACCCGGCGCCGGCGATCCCCTCCGCCGCCAGCTCGAGGTCGGCGTCGTCGAAGACGACCACCGGCGCCTTGCCGCCGAGCTCGAGGTGGGTCCGCTTGAGGTGCTCGCCGGCCGCGGTGGCGACCTCCCGGCCGGCCCGGACCGAGCCGGTGATCGAGACCATCGCCGGGGTCGGATGGGCCACCAGCGCCCGGCCGGTGTCCCGGTCGCCGGTGACCACGTTGAACACGCCGGGAGGCAGGAACTCCTGCATGATCCGGGCCATCAGCACGGTGGACACCGGCGTCGTGTCCGACGGCTTGAGCACCACGGTATTGCCGGCGGCGATCGCCGGCGCGAACTTCCAGATCGCCATCATCAGCGGGTAGTTCCAGGGCGTCACCTGGGCGCAGACGCCCACCGGCTCGCGCCGCACGTACGAGGTGTGCTCGGCCATGTACTCGCCGGCCGAGCGGCCCTCCAGCAGCCGGGCGGCGCCGGCGAAGAACCGGATCTGGTCGACCGCCGGCGGGATCTCCTCGTCCAGGGTCAGCTGCACCGGCTTGCCGGTGTTGCGCGACTCGGCCGCGACCAGCTCCTCGGCCCGCTGCTCGAACGCGTCGGCGATGCGCAGCAGGGCACGCTGCCGCTCGGCCGGGGTGGTGTCCCGCCAGGTCTCGAACGCCGAGGCGGCCGCGGCCATCGCCCGGTCGACGTCCTCCGGCCCGGACAGCGGCGCCGTGCCGTACGCCTCCCCGGTGGACGGGTCGATCAGGTCCATCGTCCGGCCGTCGGCACCGGCCGATTCCGTACCGGCGACGACGTTGCCGATCTCGACCTTGGACTCAGTGGTCATCGCGGTGATCCCTCCTCGGCCCGGCCTGCCGTGATGCCGCACCTCGCGCGTAGTGACGGCAGCTTACGCATGATTCCGTAGGAGCAGACAAGTCACGGAACGGAAACACTTGCGGCGCCTGCCGAGAACTGCGATAACCGTCAACGTGCGCGGGCAACCCACCTTCGGTTCCGGGGTCGACGACGTCGGCAAGCGCCTCATCGAGGAGCTGCAACAGGACGGTCGCCGGTCCTACGCCGCGCTGGCGAAGACCGTGGGGCTGTCCGAGGCGGCGGTCCGGCAGCGGGTGCAGCGGATGGTCGACTCCGGGCTGATGCAGGTGGTGGCGGTCACCGACCCGCTGCAGGTCGGGTTCCACCGGCAGGCGATGATCGGCCTGCGAGTGGAGGGCGACCTGGTCCGGGTCGCCGACGAGCTGGCCAAGATCGACGAGGTCGACTACGTCGTCATCACCGCCGGCTCGTTCGACATCCTGCTGGAGCTGGTCTGCGAGGACGACGATCACCTGCTGCGGGTGCTGTCCGAGCGGGTCCGGGTACTGCCCGGCGTGCGCGACACCGAGACCTTCGTCTACCTGAAGCTGGCGAAGCAGACCTACGCCTGGGGAACCCGATGACCACGACGCCCAACAGTCCGCTGGGCCAGACCGACGACGCGCTGTCGGCGCACGCCCGTGACCACCTGTGGATGCACTTCACCCGGTTGTCCGCGTACGAGCAGGCACCGGTGCCGGTGATCGTGCGCGGGTCCGGGCCGTACGTCTGGGACTCGACCGGCCGGCGCTACCTGGACGGGCTGTCCGGGCTGTTCACCGTGCAGGCCGGGCACGGGCGCACCGAGCTGGCCGAGGCGGCCGCGAAGCAGGCGGCCGAGCTTGCCTACTTCCCGCTCTGGTCGTACGCGCACCCGAAGGCGGTGGAGCTGGCCGAGCGGCTGGCCGGCCTGTCCCCCGGCGACCTCAACCGGGTCTTCTTCACCACCGGCGGCGGCGACGCGGTGGAGAGCGCCTGGAAGCTGGCCCGGCAGTACTTCAAGCTGACCGGCGAGCCGACCCGGTACAAGGTGATCAGCCGGAACGTCGCCTACCACGGCACCACGATGGGCGCGCTGTCGATCACCGGCATCCCGGAGGTGCGGGCGCCGTTCGAGCCGCTGGTCCCCGGCGCGATCAAGGTCGCCAACACGAACTACTACCGGGCGCCCGAGCACGGCGACGACCGGGAGGCGTTCGGCCGGTGGGCGGCGGACGAGATCGAGCGGGCGATCGAGTACGAGGGCGCGGACACGGTCGCCGCGGTCTTCCTGGAGCCGGTGCAGAACGCGGGCGGCTGCTTCCCGCCGCCGCCCGGCTACTTCCAGCGGGTGCGGGAGATCTGCGACCGGCACGGCGTGCTGCTCGTCTCCGACGAGGTGATCTGCGCGTTCGGCCGGCTCGGTTACCTCTTCGGCGCCGACCGGTACGGCTACCAGCCGGACATGATCACCTGCGCCAAGGGCATGACCTCCGGCTACTCGCCGATCGGGGCGCTGCTGGTCTCCGACCGGATCGCCGAGCCGTTCCTGCACGGGGCGACCTCGTTCCCGCACGGGTTCACCTTCGCCGGCCACCCGGTGTCGGCGGCCGTCGCGCTGGCCAACCTCGACATCCTGGAGCGGGAGGACCTGCCCGGGCACGTACGGGCGAACGAGGGCGCGTTCCGGGCCACCCTGTCGAAGCTGCTCGACCTGCCGATCGTCGGCGAGGTCCGCGGCGACGGCTACTTCTACGGGATCGAGCTGGTCAAGGACAAGGCGACGAAGGAGACCTTCGACGACGAGGAGTCCGAGCGGCTGCTGCGTGGCTTCCTGTCCCGGGCGCTGTTCGAGGCCGGCCTCTACTGCCGCGCCGACGACCGCGGCGACCCGGTCGTCCAGCTCGCCCCGCCGCTGATCTGCGAGCAGTCCCACTTCGACGAGATCGAGCAGATCCTCCGGTCGGTGCTGACGGAGGCCTGGTCCCGGATTTGATCGGGGGGTACCGGGGGTGCCCTTCCTCCGCGGAGGGCACCTCCGGTTCAATTCCCCCGGGCCGCCCGGCCGGCCCGGCACGAGGACCCGCGCTCGCCGACATCGGGGCGGCAACGACCCGGCCGGCTCGGTGGCCGACTGTTCGTCGAACCGGGCAGGCACAATGGGTGGGCGATGACCACCCTCCCGCTCGTCTTCGACGCACCCGCGCGCCCCCGCACGCCGCCGCGGCACCTGGCCGACCTCTCCCCCGCCGAGCGGCGGGCCGCGGTCGCCGAGCTCGGGCTGCCGGCGTACCGGGCCGGCCAGCTCTCCCAGCACTACTTCGCCCGGCTCACCGACGACCCGGCGGCGATGACCGACCTGCCGGTCGCGGTCCGCGGCCCGCTGGCCGAGGCGCTGCTGCCCACGCTGTGGACGCCGGTTCGGCAGGTGTCCTGCGACGACGGAGCGACCCGCAAGACGCTCTGGCGGGCGTTCGACGGCGCGCTGGTGGAGAGCGTGCTCATGCGCTACCCGGACCGGGTCACGATGTGCGTGTCGTCCCAGGCCGGCTGCGGAATGGCCTGCCCGTTCTGCGCGACCGGGCAGGGCGGGCTGACCCGCAACCTGTCCGCCGCGGAGATCGTCGAGCAGGTCGTGGCCGGCGCGCGCCGGCTGCGGACCGAATCGGGCGAGCGCCTGTCCAACGTCGTGTTCATGGGGATGGGCGAGCCGCTGGCCAACTACAACCGGGTGATCGGCGCGGTCCGCCGGGTCACCGACCCGGCGCCGGACGGTCTCGGGCTGTCGCAGCGCTCGGTGGTGGTCTCCACGGTCGGGCTCGTCCCGGCGATCCGCCGGCTGGCCGGCGAGGGGCTGCAGGTCACGCTCGCGGTCAGCCTGCACGCCCCGGACGACGAGCTGCGCGACACGCTGGTGCCGGTCAACACCCGCTGGCCGGTGGCCGAGGTGCTCTCGGCGGCCAGGGCGTACGCGGATGCGACCGGCCGGCGGGTCTCCATCGAGTACGCGCTGATCCGCGACGTCAACGACCAGCCGCGGCGGGCCCGCATGCTCGGCGAGCTCCTCGCGGACACGCTCGGCACCGCGATGGCGCACGTGAACCTGATCCCGCTGAACCCGACGCCGGGTAGCGAGTGGGACGCCTCGCCGCTGCCGGTGCAGCGCGAGTTCGTCCGGCTGGTGCGGGCCTCGGGCGTGTCGACGACCGTGCGGGACACCCGCGGCCGGGACATCGCCGGCGCCTGCGGGCAGCTCGCCGCCCGCGAGTAGGCGGACTACTCGTCGCGCCAGGCGTTCTTGCGGCGGTAGCGGTCGTGGACGAGCAGCAGCACGAGCACGCCGATCGTGCCGTAGAGCCAGGGCGCCTGGGCGGTGTTGTAGTACGTCGTCACGTTGAGCAGTAAGAGCACGCCGACGCTGATCCACCCGCCGATCCGGGCCCACTTGCCCCAGGACCCGTTCCAGCCCCAGTCCTCCGGCCGCTCGTGCCGGTGGGGCTCCTCGGTCGTCGCGTCCGGGTGCGACGAGTCGGCTCGCTCCGCCATGGTCGTCATCCTGCCAGACCGGTCGGCGCGGCTGGAGGGCGGTCGGGCGAGGGCCGGATGTCACGGTCCGGCGGCAGATCAGTTGAAAGTGCAACCTCGACAGGAGTCGTCCGGAGCCATACGAGAGGATGAATCCATGGATCTTGCCTCCGACGGCAACGCGGCACCGGTGACCGCACGCTACGGCGCTTGGCCCTCCCCGATCGGCGCGTCCGACGTCGCCGTGGCCGGCATCCGGCTGTCCGGCCCGACGACCGTGCACACCGACAGCGGCGACGAGGTCTGGTGGGCCGAGGCGCGGCCGACCGAGGGCGGGCGGACCGTGATCGTCCGCCGGGACGCCGCCGGCGCCGTCTCCGACGTGCTTCCGGCGGGTTGGAACGCGCGCACCCGGGTGCACGAGTACGGCGGCACCGCGTGGCTGCCGCTGCCCGGCGGCGCGCTCGCCTTCGCGGACTGGTCGGACCAGCGGGTCTACCGGCTCGATCCGGGCTCGACCACGCCGACGCCGCTCACCCCGGAGCCGGCCGAGGCCGCGGGCCTGCGGTACGCGGACCCGGTGCTCGCCCCGGGCGGCGACGAGATCTGGTGGGTGCGCGAGGCACACGACCAGGACACGATCCGCCGGCACATCGTCGCGGTGCCGGTCTCCGGCGCGGCCGCCGCCGACCCGGCCGCCGTCCGGGAGATCGCCGGCGGCAGCGACTTCCTCGCGTTCCCGCGCCCGGCCCCGGACGGGCGGCGGCTGGCCTGGATCGCCTGGGACCACCCGCGGATGCCGTGGGACGGCACCGAGCTGCGGGTCGGCGAGCTCGGCCCGGACGGCACGGTGAGGTCGGTCGCGACCGTGCTCGGCGGCCCGGACGAGTCGGTGCTGCAGCCGGAGTGGGCTGACGCCGACACGCTGTACGCGGTCAGCGACCGGTCCGGGTGGTGGAACCTCTACCGGCTGCCGGCCGGCGGCGGCGAGCCGGAACCGCTGTGCCCGCGGGCCGAGGAGTTCGGCCACCCGCTGTGGCAGCTCGGCATGACGACGTACGCGGTGCTGGCCGACGGGCGGCTGGTCGTCCGGCACGGCACGGACACGCTCGCGCTCGGCGTGCTCGACCCCGCCAGCGGCGAGCTGACCGACCTCGACCTGCCGTACACGCTGTTCGGATCGGTGGACGTCGACGGCGACACGGTGCTCACCACCGCGGCCAGCCCGGTCGAGTCCCTCGACGTGGTGGCGGTCGACCTGCCCACCGGCGCCGTCACCGTGTTGCGCCGGTCGATGGCCGAGCCGCCGGACCCCGCGTACCTGCCGCAGCCGCGCTCGATCGTCGTCGCCGGGCCGGGCGAGCGAGACGTGCACGCCCACGTCTACCCGCCGGCCAGCCCGGACGCGGTCGCCCCGGACAGCGAGCTGCCGCCGTACGTGGTGTTCGTGCACGGCGGGCCGACCTCGCACTCGCCGGCGATCCTCGACCTGGAGAAGGCGTACTTCACCAGTCGCGGGATTGGCGTCATCGACGTCAACTACGGCGGCTCGACCGGATACGGGCGGGCGTACCGGGAGCGGTTGCGGCGCGAGTGGGGCATCGTCGACGTCGAGGACTGCGTCGCCGCGGTGCAGGCGCTCGTCCGGGACGGGCTCGCCGACGGCGAGCGGCTCGGCATCCGCGGCGGCTCGGCCGGCGGCTGGACCACGCTGGCCGCGCTGACCACGACCGACGCGTTCGCCGCCGGGGTCTCCTACTACGGGGTGGCCGAGTTGATCGCGTTCACCGCGGACACCCACGACTTCGAGTCCCGCTACATCGACGGGCTGGTCGGCACGCTGCCCGAGGATCGGGACGTGTACCTCGAACGGGCGCCGCTCTCGCACGTCGACCAGCTGTCCTGCCCGGTGCTGCTGCTGCAGGGTCTCGAGGACAAGGTGGTGCCGCCGTCGCAGGCGGAGTTGTTCGCAGCCGCGCTGGAGAAGAAGGGCATCCCGCACGCTTACCTGCCGTTCGCCGGCGAGCAGCACGGCTTCCGCAAGCAGGAGACGGTCGTCGCCGCGCTGGAGGCCGAGCTGTCCTTCTACGGGCAGGTCTTCGGGTTCGAACCGCCGGGCGTGCCGGTGCTGCCGCTAACCCGCGGGCAGGAAGGCTGACAGCAGCAGCCAGGACACCGCGGCGGCCGGGAGCAGCGAGTCGAGCCGGTCCATCAGGCCGCCGTGCCCGGGCAGCAGCGAGCCCATGTCCTTGATGCCGAGGTCACGCTTGATCATCGACTCGCCGAGGTCGCCGAGCGTCGCGGTGACGGCGATGGCCAGCCCGAACACCGCGCCCTGCCACCAGGCGCCGTGCAGCAGCAGGGTGACCAGGGCGGTGCCGCCGACCACGCAGGCGACCGTCGAGCCGGCGAAGCCCTCCCAGCTCTTGGCCGGGCTGACCGTCGGGGCCATCGGGTGCCGGCCCAGCACGACGCCGGCCGCATATCCGCCGACGTCGCTGCAGACGACCGTTGCGATGAACGTGACCACCCGGCGGGCGCCGTCGTCCGGGACGGCGAGCAGCACCCCGAAGCCGGCCAGCAGCGGCACGTACAGGGCGACGAAGACCGCGGTCGAGACGTCCCGCAGGTAGCCGACCGGCCCGTCCGCCAGCCGCCAGACCACGCACGCCAACGCGGTGAGCAGGAACGCCACGGCCAGCGCGCCCTCGCCGCGGAACCAGGCCAGCAGGTCCATCGCGACCGTGCCGGCCAGCAGCGGCAGCAGTGGCGGGTGGGCGCCGGCATTGCCGACCGCGCGCACCAACTCCCACACCGCGCCGCAGATGACGACCACGAGCAGCACGACGAAGCCGAACCGGAACGTGAACAGGGTGGCGAGCACGAGCGCACCCAGCGCGGCGCCGACCCCGATCGCCGCGGGCAGGTTGCGGCCCGGGCCCCGGCGGCGGCGCTGCGGACTCATCGACTCCGTCGCCACCCCCGCCCGCCGCCTCCCGCCGTCCGTGCCTCGCGCTGCCGTACCCCGTGTGGCGCTCAGACCTCGAGCAGCTCGGCTTCCTTGTGCTTGACCACCTCGTCGACGGTCGCCACGTACTTCTGGGTGGTGTCGTCGAGCTCCTTCTCCGCCCGCCGGACCTCGTCCTCGCCGGTCTCGCCGTCCCGCGCCATCTTGTCCAGCGTGTCCTTGGCGTGCCGGCGGATGTTGCGGATGGAGACCTTGGCCTCCTCGCCCTTGTGCCGTGCCACCTTGCCCAGCTCGCGCCGGCGCTCCTCGGTCAGCTGCGGGAACACGACCCGGATGATCATGCCGTCGTTCGTGGGGTTGACGCCGAGGTCGCTGTCCCGGATCGACTTCTCGATCGCGCCGAGCTGGTTCGGGTCGTACGGCTTGATCACCGCCATCCGCGCCTCGGCGACGGTGATCGAGGCCATCTGCGGGATCGGCGTCGGCGTGCCGTAGTAGTCGACGGTCAACCGGGCGAACATCTGCGGGCTGGCCCGTCCGGTCCGGAGCGTGCCCAGCTCGTCGCGGGCGACCGCGACGGCCTTGTCCATCTTTTCTTCCGCTTCGAGGAGCGTGTCGTCGATCACAGGTACCTCCGCCTCGGCCGTCGCCGGTCGTGTGCCTCAGCTCGCGGAACTGACCAGCGTGCCGATCCTCTCACCGGACACGGCACGGGTGATGTTGCCCTCGGTCAGGACGTCGAAGACGACGATCGGCAGGTCATTGTCCATGCAGAGGCTCACAGCGGTGGTGTCGGCCACCTTGAGACCCCGCTTCAGCACCTCGTCGTACTGGATCGTCTCGAAGAACATCGCGTCCGGGACCAGCTTCGGGTCGGCGTCGAACACGCCGCGGACGCCGTTCTTGCCCATCAGCATGACCTGGCAGCCGATCTCCAGGGCCCGCTGCGCGGCGCAGGTGTCGGTGGAGAAGAACGGCACACCGAGACCGCCGCCGAAGATCACCACGCGGCCCTTCTCCAGGTGCCGGATCGCGCGGCGCGGGATGTACGGCTCGGCGACCTGGCCCATCGTGATCGCCGTCTGCACCCGCGTCTCGACCCCCTGCTTCTCCAGGAAGTCCTGCAGGGCGAGGCAGTTCATCACCGTGCCCAGGATGCCCATGTAGTCGGCGCGGGCCCGCTCCATGCCCCGCTCGGACAGCTCGGCGCCGCGGAAGTAGTTGCCACCGCCCACCACGACCGCGACCTGCACGCCGAGGCGGACCGCGGCCGCGATCTCGGTCGCGATGCGCGCGACCACGTCGGGGTCGACGCCGAGCTTGCCCGGGCCGGCCATCGCCTCGCCGGAGAGCTTCAGCAGCACCCGGTACCAGCCGTGCCCGTCCGGTCGCTCGCCGGTATGCAGTCCGTCCGGGACCGGCTTGCGCAGCAGCGCCCCGGCCCGGCCGTCCGCATACCGGCCCGGGCCGCCGGGGTCGTAGGCCGGCTCGCCGCTGTCGTACGCGGACTCGACCCGGGGATCGAACCGGTCCCGCGGCGGGGGCCGGACCTCCCTCGTGGGGAAGGCAGCGCCGTCGTCGTCAGTCACCACAGAGCCTCCCCCACCGCCGGGTCCCGGACCGTGCCATATCTGGACTCAGGCGCCGACCTCGAAGCGTGCGAACCGGGTCACCGTAACGCCAGCGTCCTTCAGCAGCTGCTGCACCGTCTTCTTGCTGTCCTGCACCGAGGCCTGCTCGACCAGCACGGTGTCCTTGAAGAAGCCGCCTAGCCGGCCCTCGACGATGCGGGACAGGGCCTGCTCGGGCTTGCCCTCCGCGCGGGCGGTCGCCTCGGCGATGCGCCGCTCGCTGGCGACCACGTCCGCGGGCACCTCGTCCCGGGTGACGTACACCGGCCGCATGGCCGCGACCTGCATGGCCGCACCGCGGGCCGCGGTCAGGTCGTCACCGGTGAACTCGACCAGCACGCCGACCTGCGGCGGGAGGTCGGGGTTGCGGCGATGCAGGTAGGTCGCGACCTGGCCGTCGAAGACCGCCAGCTTGCTGAGCACCAGCTTCTCGCCGATGACGCCCGAGGTGGTCTCGATGTTCTCCCGGACGGACTTGCCGTCGGCGAGCTTCTCCTCGAGCAGGGCGTCCACGTCCTTCGGCTTCACCGCCGCGGCGTGCGCGACGATGTTGGCCGCCAGGGTCTGGAAGTCCTCGTTCTTGGCGACGAAGTCGGTCTCACAGGACAGCTGGATCATCGCGCCCTCGGCCGCGGCGATCAGGCCGTTGGTGGCCTCCCGCGCGCCCAGCTTGTTGACCTTCGCCCCTGCCTTGATGCGCAGCGCCTCGACGGCCTTGTCGAAGTCGCCGTCGGCCTCGGTGAGGGCGTTCTTGCTGTCCATCATGCCCGCGCCGGTGAGGTCGCGGAGCTTCTTCACGTCCGCTGCGCTGATGGTTGCCATTGCTCGCTTCCTGGTCTCGTCTGTTGTCCGCGCTCATGCCGGTCCGCGGCCCCGGCGTTCTCCCGGCGCCGCGGACCTCGTGCCCGCTGGTCAGGAGGTGGGCGCCTCTGCCGTGCTGGCGGCCGTGCCGTTGCTCGCAGCGGCCGTCGCCTCGACCGGGGCGCCGGCCGACTGGCCACCGCTGACCAGCAGGTTGCGCTCCCACTCGGGCAGCGGCTCGTCGGCCCCGAGCTGGCCGGTCGGCTCCGGCTTATCGGCCTCGGCACCGTCGCGGCCGGCGTTGGCGGTCGCGTTGGCCCGGGTCATCAGGCCCTCGGCCACCGCGTCGGCCACCACCCGGGTCAGCAGCGCGGCACTGCGGATCGCGTCGTCGTTGCCGGGGATCTTGTAGTCGACCTCGTCCGGGTCGCAGTTGGTGTCGAGGATCGCCACCACCGGGATGCCCAGCTTGCGGGCCTCGCCGACGGCGATGTGCTCCTTCTTGGTGTCGATCACCCAGATGGCGCTCGGCACCCGGGACATGTCGCGGATGCCGCCGAGCGTGCGCTCCAGCTTGTCCTTCTCCCGGGAGAGGATCAGCTGCTCCTTCTTGGTGAGCGTCGCGTTTCCGCCGGTCTGCTCCATGACCTCGAGCTCCTTGAGGCGCTGGAGCCGCTTGTAGACGGTCGAGAAGTTGGTGAGCATCCCGCCCAGCCAGCGCTGGTTCACGTACGGCATGCCGACCCGCTGGGCCTGCTCGGCGACGACCTCCTGGGCCTGCTTCTTGGTGCCGACGAACAGGATCGTGCCGCCGTGAGCCACGGTCTCCCGGACGAACTCGTAGGCCCGGTCGATGTAGGTCAGCGTCTGCTGCAGGTCGATGATGTAGATGCCGTTGCGCTCGCTGAAGATGAACCGCTTCATCTTCGGGTTCCACCGGCGGGTCTGGTGCCCGAAGTGGACGCCGCTGTCGAGCAGCTGCTTCATGGTGACGACGGCCATCCGTCGCGCCTCCTCCGCCGGGCTTGCTCCAGCCCGGCCTTGCTGGCCCCTCGCGGGGCTGCCTCGGTTGTCGCGACGACCGGGTGGCCGCCGCCCTGGTGTCCGGTGTCGCGGTCGCCCGTGCTCCCGCTGCCGGGAGACCGAGGGGGCCGCCACCTCCCGCACAGGCGGAAGGAGGACACGCGAAGTCGACCCGCCGTGGCGAGCCGCACAACGAGTGTACGGCTCAGGCGGCCAGCAGCGCGAATCTCTGTCCACACCCCCACGCTTCATCCACAGACCGGACATCCCCCCTCCCCACGACCAGCTCCCCACCCCACCGTTGCCCCATGCGACTGCGCCGCTCCCTCCCCCGCCGCCGCCCATGGCAGGACCGGTCCCTCCCCGCTCGCCCATGGCAGGACCGGTCCCTCCCCGCTCGCCCGTGGCAGGACCGGTCCCTCGCCCGCCGCCGCCCGTGGCAGGACCGGTCCCTTCCCGCTCGCCCGTGGCGGGATCGGCGCCGCCGCCCGCGGTGGCACCGGTCCCTCTCCGCTCGCCCGGGATGGCACCCGTCCCTCTCTCTCCGGCCGCGACGGGACCCGTCCCTCCCCGCTCGCCCGGGGTGGCGCCCGTCCCTCTCTCCTCGCCCGCGATGGCACCGGTCGCTCCCCCGCCGCCGCCCGTGGTGGCACCGCCTCTTCCTCGGCTTGGCCCTGGCAATGGCCACCGCGGCCGCTACCCCGCCCGCCGCGGCAGCCGAACCAGCCGCAGCCGGCGCTCCTGTACCACCGGCGAGTTCGCCGGCCGGGCCGCCGGCTGGCTCGGTGCCGGCCTCCCGGGGTGGGCAGTGGGGGTGGCCGTTGGCGGGGCGCCCGGCGGTGACGCGGGCGTTCGACCCGCCGGCGGATCCGTACGGGCCGGGGCATCGCGGGGTCGATCTGGCCGCCGGGCCCGGGGATGCGGTGCTGGCGGCCGGCGCCGGGGTGGTCGTGTATGCCGGCGTGGTGGCCGGCCGGGGCGTGGTGTCGATCGACCATCCCGGCGGCCTGCGCACCACCTACGAACCGCTCACGGTCACGGTGCGCGCCGGCGCCACCGTGGCCCGCGGCACCGTGCTCGGCCGGCTCGCCGCCGGACATCCCGGCTGCCCGGCCCCGGCCTGCCTGCACTGGGGCCTGCGGCGCGGCGCCACCTACCTCGACCCGCTCTCGCTGCTGCGCCCGCGCGCGGTCCGGCTGCTCCCGCTCACCGGGCCGCTCAGCTCAGGCGCGCGGATGCGCCTGCCGGAAGGCGGCCCGCAGCCGCTCGACCGAGACGTGCGTATAGATCTGCGTAGTCGACAGGCTGGCGTGGCCGAGAATTTCCTGCACCGCGCGCAGGTCGGCGCCGCCCTCCAGCAGGTGGGTGGCCGCGGAGTGGCGCAGCCCGTGCGGACCGAGGTCGGGCGCGTCGGGCAGCCCGGCCAGCTGGTCGTGGACGATCCGGCGGACCGTCCGCGGGTCGATCCGCCGCCCCTTCGCCCCGAGCAGCAGCGCCGGCCCGCTGCCGGCCCGAGCCAGCGCGGGCCGCCCCTGCCGCAGCCAGGCGTCCAGCGCCCGCTCGGCCGGCGCGCCGAACGGCACCGACCGCTGCTTGTCCCCCTTGCCGATCACCCGTACCACCCGCCGGTGCCGGTCGACGTCGTCGACGTCCAGCCCGACCAGCTCGCCGACCCGGATGCCGGTCGCGTAGAGCAGCTCGAGCGCCAGCCGGTCACGCAGCCCGATCGGCCCGTCGTCCGGGTCGGGCCGCTCGACCAGCGCCGCCGCCTGGTCCTGGCGCAGCACCGGCGGCAGCGTCCGGTGCGGTCGAGGGCTTACCAGCTGGGCGCCGGGGTCCGCGGCGAGCAGGCCGGTACGGTGCGCCCAGGCCGTGAACGTGCGGGCGGCCGCGGCCCGGCGGGCCAGCGTGGTGCGGGCCGCGCCGGTGCTGCGCAGCTGGGCAAGCCAGCTGCGCAGCACCTGGACATCGATCCGGTCGAGGTCCTGTCCTCCCATCCGGGCCGCATGGTCGAGCAGGCTGACCACATCAGTTCGGTAGGCGCGGACCGAGTGCGCGGACAGGTTCCGCTCCAGCGCAAGATGCCGCTCGAACGCCTCCACCGCCGCCCGATACGCCTCGGGCAGACCAGCCACCCGGGACGAGGTCGACGTCCGTCCGGGAGATACACCCTTCTGCACACGAGAGTGTGCTCTGGTGGCAGCGCCACCGCTGGTGCCCGGAGCCTGGGAGTTCGCTGCGGCGGCCACGGGCCGACCGTGCCCCGCCGTCGGGACGGGGTCAAGATCATTCGGTGGAAGCCGTCCGGAGATCACTGGCAGGGTCGGCCCGTGACCATCGACTACCGCACGAGCGAGCCGGTCGACGGGGCCCGAGCTCAACCAGCTGATGGAGGACGCGTGGCCGGACCACGCGCTGATGGACCCGGAGGTCCTGGGCCCCTGTTCGGCCGGCTGGGTCTGCGCCTACGACGAAGCCCGGGTCGGTCGACAGCTCGACGCCCGCCAGGCAGTGGAAGGCACGGCCTAGCGGCGGGAGCGGACCCGGGCGGCCGGGCCCAGTTGCCAGCCGGTGGGGGTTGCTTCGACGAAGCCCTCGAGTTCCAGGGTTGGCAGGCAGCGCAGGACCTCGAGCGGCGGAACACCGCAGGCCAGCGCGATCCGGTCCGGAGCGGCGACGCCGACCGAGGGCAGGCCGTCGAGGACCTGCCGGGCCAGCGGGGCGAGCCGGTCGCGCGGGTCGGCCGGCGCCTGCGGCCGGTCGGCGAGGTCGGTGCCCAGCATGCCAACCTCCTCGACCACCTCCACGGTCCGGGTGACCAGCACGACCTCCGGGTAGGCACGCAGCAGCAGGTGCACACCGGCGGACGCGTGCGAGGTCACCGGCCCGGGCACCGCCATCACCGCCCGACCCATCCGCAGCCCCTGCCGCGCGGTGGCCAGCGCGCCGCTGCGCACGCCCGCCTCGACCACGACCGTGCCTGCAGTCAGCCCGGCCACCAGCCGGTTGCGAACAAGGAACCGGTGCCGCTGCGGGGTCGCGTCCGGCGGGAACTCGGTGACGATCAGCCCGTCCCGGCCGATCCGGGCGAACAGCGACTCGTGCGACCGCGGATAGGGCCGGCGCAGCCCGCCGGCCACGATCGCGATGGTCAGCCCGCCGCCGGCCAGGGCGCCCCGATGCGCGGCCGCGTCGATGCCGAACGCGCCGCCGGAGACCACCGCCCAGCCGGCCCCGGCCAGCCCGTCGGCGAGCCGGCCCGCGACCGCGGTCCCGTACGCGGTGGCGGCGCGGGATCCGACCACCGCGACCGCCCGGGCGAACGCCTCGTCCAGCCGCGGCTCGCCGAGCACCCACAGCGCCAGCGGCGGGGTCAGCTCGACCCCGTCCTCGCTCCGGGCCGACCCGTGCTCCCGGTCGTAGGCGACCTGCATCGCCCGCAGCGCCTGATCCGGCCACTCCCGGTCCTCGGGGGTGACCAGCCGGGCGCCGATCCGGTGCGCCTCGGCCAGATCCTCAGCGGCCCGGTCCTGCCGCCGGCGCGCCTCGGCCAGGGCGGTCGCCCGCCCGCCGGCGAGGCCAGCCCGCAGCGCCCGAACCGCCTCCACCGGACCCACCTCGCTGACGAGGTCGAACACGGCGCCCCGCCCGGGCTCCACCGCCCGGGTCAACCACGCCCGCGCCAGCCGCACCTCGCCCGGCCCCGGCCGCCGTCCGCTCACCGCGTGGTCCAGTGCGACCGCAGGGCGACAGCCTCCTCGACGTCGGTCGCGGTCGGCCGGGTCTGCCCGGCCAGGTCGCTCACCGACCATGCCACCCGCAAGATCCGGTCGTAGCCGCGGGCGCTCAGCTCGCCACGGTCGAGTCGGACCTCGGCCGCCGCCGTCACCCGCGCGGGCAGCCGCCACCGGCTGCGCAACGCCGGACCCGGCACGTCCGCGTTGATCCGCCAGCCGGTGCCGCGCAGCCGCTCGGCGGCCACCGCCCGCGCCGCCGCCACCCGGGACGCCACCGCCGCCGACGGCTCGGCCGTGTCCAGTCCGGCCAGCAGTTCGCCCGGCACCACCGGGTACAGCTGTACCTGCAGGTCCATCCGGTCGAGCAGCGGCCCGGAGATCCGTCCGATGTAGCGGCGCCGGGCGGTCGCGGTGCACCGGCACTCCGCCTCGCCGGCGGGCGCCGCGCACGGGCAGGGGTTGGCGGCGAGCACCAGCTGGAACCGGGCCGGGTAGCGCGCGACCCCGCCGGACCGTGCGATCGCCACCTCGCCGCTCTCCAGCGGCTGCCGCAGCGCGTCCAGAACCCCAGCCTGGAACTCCGGCGCCTCGTCGAGGAACAGGATCCCGCGGTGCGACAGCGACGCGGCGCCGGGGCGTGCCTGCCGCGAGCCGCCGCCGACCAGCGCGGCGGCCGAGGCCGAGTGGTGCGGCGCCTGATATGGCGGGCGCCGCACCAACGGTGCGTCAGCGGCGAGCAGCCCCGCCACCGAGTGCACCGCGGTGACCTCGAGCGCCTCCTCGACAGCGAGCGGCGGTAGCACCCCGGGCAGCCGCTCGGCCAGCATCGTCTTGCCGGAGCCGGGCGGGCCGGTGAACAGCAGGTGGTGCCCGCCGGCGGCGGCCACCTCCACCGCCCGCCGCCCGATCGCCTGCCCGACCACGTCGCGCAGATCCGGGCCGGGGCGCTCCGGCCGCGGCCGCACGACCGGCCGCGCGACCGTTCGGTCGGAGTCCCCGCGCAGGAACGCCAGCAGGTCGGCCAGCTGCGCCACCCCGCGGACGTCGAGGCCGGGCACCAGCGTCGCCTCGGCCAGGTTCGCCGCGGGAACCACCACCCGGTGGATCCCGGTGCGGGCCGCCGCGATCACCGCCGGCAGCACCCCGCGGGTCGAGCGCAGCCGGCCGTCGAGGCCGAGCTCGCCCAGCAGCACCACCTCGTCCAGCCGCTCGGGCGGCACCGCGCCGGCCGCCGCGAGCACGCCGACCGCGAGCGCGACGTCGAACATCGACCCGCGCTTGGGCAGCGTCGCCGGCAGCAGCGCGAGCGTCATCCGCCGCGCCGGCCAGGTCTCGCCGGAGTTGACGATCGCGGCCCGGATCCGGTCCCTGGCCTCCTGCAGCGCCGCGTCCGGCAGGCCGATCATCGTCACGCCCGGCAGCCCGTCGGCGAGGTCGGCCTGGATCTCGACCAGCTGACCCTCGACCCCGAGCACCGCGACCGAGGTCGTGCGGGCCAGCGTCATCAGAACGCGTTCCGCAGGTGCCGGACGAGCGGGTCGGCGTCCGGCCGGCGGACGACAGTGACCACGTCGAAGCGCAGCTCGCGCCAGCCGATGCCGTGCGCGGCCAGCCAGCGCAAGGCGAGCCGGCGGATCCGGGCCGACTTCGCGGCGGTCACAGCCTCGGCCGGATCACCGAAACCGGGACCGGAGCGGGTCTTCACCTCGCAGAAGACCAGCGTGCCGTCGTCCTCGGCGACGATGTCGAGCTCGCCCTCGGCGCACCGCCAGTTGCGGTCGAGGATCCGCAGCCCGGCGCCGGCCAGATGCCGGGCCGCCACCTCCTCGCCGAAGCGGCCGATCGCGCCCTTGACCCGTCCCACCCGTCCTCCCCTCGTCGGGGACGAGCGTGGTCGGATCCCCCGCACCGAACCAGACCGAACCGGCGGCCTGTGGACACCGTTCGAATCACCGTTCGATGGCCGACCTCAGCTCCTCCGGCGCCGCGCCGGGACGCCCAGGCGCAGCGCCGGCGTGGTCGACGGGCGGCCGTTGCTCGCCCGGCCGGGATCGGCACGCCACGCAGGACAGGGCGGTCACCGTCGCGCCGGAGGCAGGACCGGGGTCAGGCGGGGTCGTCCGGCTCGGGGGTACGCACGCCCTGCACCGGCTCGGCGGTCTCGGAGGTGCGATCGAGCGAGCGCACCGGCGGGGCCGTTCCCTCGGGCACGTCGGCCGGGGCGGCGGGGATATCGGGCTGGTCCGGGTCGGGCTCGGGTTCCTGGCGGGTCATGCGCGAATCCCTACCCCGTTCAGGCCTCGGGCACCTCGAGGTCGGGCTTCTCCAGCTCCTCGACGTTGACGTCCTTGAACGTCACCACGCGCACGTTCTTGACGAACCGGGCCGGCCGGTACATGTCCCAGACCCAGGCGTCGCTCATCCGCAGCTCGAAGTAGACCTCGCCGTCGGCGTTGCGCACCTGCAGGTCGACGGCGTTCGCGAGGTAGAACCGGCGCTCGGTCTCGACGACATAGGCGAACTGCCGCACGATGTCCCGGTACTCCCGGTACAGCTGCAGCTCCATGTCGGTCTCGTACTTCTCGAGATCCTCCGCGCTCATCTCCCGCTCCTCGACCGGAGCCGACCTCGTCCCTCGGTCGGCTCAGCTCTCGTCTCTCCCCGCTCACGCTGCGAGCCCTCGCGCTCGCTCACACCACGCTCCT
>Ga0308176_10000173_pt1 | contig 44792 bp, 34 predicted proteins | sample PhyCR2_3_FD_203890 | JGI IMG/M metagenome (GOLD analysis project Ga0308176, IMG submission 203890) | Soil microbial communities from UC Gill Tract Community Farm, Albany, California, United States - DLSLS.C.R2 | ecosystem: Environmental > Terrestrial > Soil > Agricultural land | place: USA...
TACCGTCTCTGTGTTTGGTGCGTTAACCTTGTATGTTTTTTCAATGATCTCGTTATTGGCGCTGCGAAAGAACGAACCCGGCCTGGAGCGTCCATTTAAAGTGCCGTTGTATCCTTTGCTGCCGGTGGCGGCCTTGGTCATTGGATCGTTGTCCTTTGTTGCCATGTGCGTTTACAATCCATTGTTGTGCGGCATCTATTTTCTGATCTTGCTTGTGTGCTTTGCATTTTTTAAAGTCTTTGCAAAACGCGGTCAAAACCTTGAGGCCACCGGCATAGAAACCTCGTTACCTTAGTAGCAACACCAATGGGCAAAAGGCAAAACCTTATTGGTTTATCCAGTAATAAAAGAAGGCGATAAGGTTTGTACGGTTAAAGAGACTTTACTATTGTGGTGATAAGGCTTGAAATTACCGGCTGAGAGAAAACACCGTTCAATTGATTCACCAACGAATAACCATGAACAAAAACGAAATCATTCAATCCGTAAAAGAACATCCTTCGGGCAAAGTAAAAATTGCCTTTGCCGACGTTGACGGCATCCTGCGCGGCAAATACATTTCAACGGAAAAATTTTTATCTGCCGTAGAAAGCAACACAAGTTTTTGCGACGTAGTGTTTGGTTGGGATGCATCGGATATTGCTTACGATAACGCAAATTATACCGGCTGGCACACGGGTTATCCCGATTGTCCCGCACAAATAGATTTGAATACGTTTCGCAAAATTCCCTGGGAAGCCGGTGTGCCTTTTTTTCTCGGCGATTTTTTGGGTGCAGCAGGCAAGCCATCATCCATTTGTCCACGGCAACTATTGAAAAAGGTTTTGAGTGATGGAGAAGCGCTTGGCTTTACGCCGTCATTCTCGCAAGAATTTGAGTGGTTCAATTTTGCCGAAACGCCGCAAAGCGCAAACGAGAAATCGTTTAAAAATTTAACGCCGCTCACGCCGGGCATGTTCGGTTATTCCATTCTGCGCAGCACGTTGAAAAGTTCTTTCTTCACCGACTTGTTTGAACTGCTGAAAAACTTCGGCGTACCGCTTGAAGGCTTGCACACCGAAACCGGCCCGGGCACATACGAAGCCGCCATTGCGTACAGCAATATTTTAGAAGCTGCTGACAGAGCCACGCTGTTTAAAACCGCTGTAAAAGAAATTGCCTATAGCCACGGCATCATGGCCACCTTCATGGCAAAAATCAGCGAGAACCTTCCGGGCTGTGGCGGACACATTCATCAAAGCTTATGGAAGAAAGACGTGAATGTTTTTTATGATGAAAAGGATGTCATGAAGATGAGTGAAACGCTGAAGCAATACATCGCCGGGCAATTGCATTGTTTGCCTTTTATCTTGCCAATGCTTGCGCCAACCGTCAACAGTTACAAGCGTTTGGTAGAAGGCGCATGGGCGCCAACAACCTTAACCTGGGGAATTGATAATCGTACCGTAGCACTTCGTGTTTTAAAAGGAAGCAAAAAAAGTTGCCGGCTTGAAACAAGAGTGGTTGGTGCGGATGTGAATCCTTATCTCGCAATGGCGGCTTGTCTTGGCAGCGGTTTGTACGGGATAAAACACAAGTTGGGATTAAAGCAGCCTGCAACAACCGGCAACGGCTACCGCGATTACTCGAACGGCACGTTGCCCAACACATTGGAAAAAGCCACGGCTGCCATGAAGGAATCAAACGTTGCGAAAGAAATTTTTGGCGAACACTTCGTTGAGCATTTTGTGCAAACACGAGAATGGGAGTGGAAGCAACATTTGAAAGCAGTTACCGACTGGGAGTACAAACGCTATTTTGAAATCATCTAAGGTCAGGATGGGCTGCAATTCATTATTATGATTTATCAATACAACTTTCCGACAACAATCCGCTTTGGTGCTGGTGCGAGCAAGGAGCTGGGCGATTATCTAAAAAAGAACAACCTTCTTCGTCCGCTTGTCGTCACCGATCCCGTAGTGGCACAATTGGATTTTTTCAAAATAATAATTGACGATTTAAAAAGCAAAAGCCTTTCCGTCGAAGTCTTTCACGACTTGCACAAAAACCCGGTAAAGAGCGATGTGTACAAAGGCACCGATGTGTACGATGCAACAAAGCGTGACAGCATTGTTGGCGTTGGCGGCGGCGTGGCGCTTGATGTGGCAAGAGCAATTGTGCTTCGCGTAAACCACCGCGAAGACTTGTTTAAATACGATGATTTGATTGGCGGCGATGTGTACGTGACGAACGACGTTCCGCACTTCATTACCATTCCTACAACCGCAGGAACTGGAAGCGAAGTAGGCCGCAGCGCCATCATTGCCGACGACGAAACGCACCAGAAAAAGATTTTGTTCTCGCCAAAGCTGCTGGCCAAAATTGTCTTTGCCGATCCTGTTTTGACGATGGACCTGCCGCCTTTTATAACCGCCGCTACCGGCATGGATGCGCTCACGCACAACATGGAAGCTTTCCTGGCAAAAATGCCACACCCGATGTGTGACGGCATTGCGCTGGAAGGCATTTATCTCATTCATCAATCGTTGGAAAAAGCGGTAAACAATCCTGATCCTGAATCGCGAAGCAAGATGCTCATTGCTTCGCTCATGGGCGCCGTGGCTTTTCAAAAAGGCCTTGGCGTGGTGCATTCGCTTGCGCACCCGCTTTCTGCCTTGCTTGATACGCACCACGGTTTGGCCAACGCGGTGAACATTCCTTACGGCATGGAATTTAACATCAAAGGCTTTGAAGAAAAGTTCCGGCGAATTGCACGAACGCTGGAACTGAAAGAAGAAAGTGGCGGTGCAGTGGTGAAATATTTATTTGATCTGAATGCTAAAATCAACATCCCGCACAAGCTGCGCGACATCGGCGTGAAAGAAGAACACATTGAGGTATTAGCTGACTTAGCCATCGCTGATTTTGCGCATCCGGCCAATCCCAAACCCGTGAGCAGAGAAGACTTCAGGCAGCTTTACACAAAGGCTTTGTAAGAAATATCTTTGCGCTATGGAACAAAGCAAGAGAAAGATCGGCGTCTCTTTTTCCCGCACCAATTTTCGCTTTTATTGGGATTGGTTTGCTAAAGAAGAGCTGAACGATGATCTTGAACTCGTTGAATTATCATTTGAAAAGAACAACGTTGAAGACATTTTAACTTGCGACGGTTTTGTGTTAACCGGCGGTGTTGACATTCATCCTTCTTTTTACAAGGCTTCGGATGAATACGCAAACAAGCCCGATGTTTTTGAAATCGAACGTGATGTTTTTGAAAAAAAGATTTACGAATACGCACAACAACACAAGCTACCCTTGCTGGCTATTTGCAGAGGCATGCAATTGGTAAACGTGTTGGAAGGAGGAAAGTTGGTTCAAGATTTAGACAGCGGAAATCAGCTTCACAAAAAAGACACCGAGGCCGACAAAGTGCACGACGTAAACATGGAAGCGGGCAGCTTGCTTTTTGAAATTGCCGGAAGCAGAAATGGCGATGTGAACAGTGCGCATCACCAGGCAATTGTTCCCGCCGCAATCGGAGAAAATTTGCGGGCAAGTGCATTTTCAGCAAGCGATGGAGTCATCGAAGGACTTGAATTTGATGACAAGAAGAACAAAGCTTTTTTGCTCTGCGTGCAATGGCATCCCGAACGCATGGCGAACAAAGAGGCAAACCCACTTTCGCAAAAAATAAAAGAACGTTTTCTGCAAGAAGTTCGAAACACCAACATGAAAAAACTTATTGTCGTTAATCCCGCAACAGAAGAAACGATTGCGGAACTGAATCAGGATACAAACGAATCGCTCTCACATAAATTGATCGTGTTGCAAGGCGGTCAAAAAGTATGGGCATCCGTTACGTTGAACGAACGAATTACAGTGCTGCAAAATTTTTCCAAATTGTTGTTGGAGAATCTGGAGGAACTAGCGGGCATTCTTAGTTCGGAAGTAGGCAAACCTTTGCAACAAGCACGCAACGAAATCAGCGGCGCCTGCACCCGTATTAAATGGCTTACCGCAAACGCGGAGAAATATTTAGCGGACGAATTGATGACTGACGAAGAAGGTTTGCAGGAAAAAATCGTTTACGAACCGCTCGGTGTTGTGTGTAATATCTCCGCCTGGAATTATCCTTATCTCGTTGGCGTGAATGTTTTTGTTCCGGCTTTGCTGGCGGGCAATGCGGTGTTGTACAAACCATCAGAATATGCCACGCTAACCGCACTACAAATTGAAAAGTATTTGAAAGCCGCCGGCGTGCCGGACGATGTTTTTCAAACAGCCATCGGCAAAGGTGATGTGGGCGAAGCCTTGTTGGATATTGCTTTTGACGGCTACTTTTTTACCGGCTCGTACAAAACCGGAAAACACATTTACGAACGTGTTGCCCCGAAGATGGTTCCCTGCCAATGCGAGTTGGGCGGCAAAGATCCGCTTTACGTTGCCGACGATGTTGCCGACATCAAAGCTGTGGCCGCGGCTACTGCCGATGGTGCGTTTTACAACAACGGCCAAAGCTGCTGCGCGGTAGAACGCATCTATGTACACGAAAATATTTACGACAAATACCTCGAAGCATTTGTGAACGAAGTAAAGTCGTACAAAACGGGATTGCCGACAGAAGAAGGCATTTACATCGGTCCGCTGAGCCGGAAAGAACAAATAGATGTTTTAGCTAACCAGGTTGACGACGCACTTGCAAAAGGTGCCGCCGTTTTAACCGGTGGAAAAAGAACCGGTGCAAAAGGTTATTATTTTGAACCCACCGTTCTTGCGGCCGTAACGCAGGACATGCGTGTAATGAAAGACGAAAGTTTCGGTCCTGTCATCGGCATTATGAAAGTCGCCAGCGACGAAGAAGCAATTAAAAAAATGCAGGACACCGAATACGGCCTCACGGCTTCGGTGTACAGCAACAGCGAGGAACGAGCGACGAAGATTCTTCAACAGCTAAATACAGGCACGGCTTACTGGAATTGCTGCGACCGTGTAAGCGCTGCCCTTCCATGGAGCGGCCGAAAGCATTCGGGCTTTGGCAGCACGCTTTCGTACGCCGGGTTGAGGGCTTTTACCAAACCCAAAGCCTATCACCTAAAGCCATCGAAGGCTTAACAGAAATTCATTGCGGATTTTATAAACCCGGCTGTGTTGCTACTATAAAACTTCCGTTGCGTCGCACTCGTGTACGCCTTGTTCGCTATTGCAACAAAGACTTTCACCCGGCGCAGTTGCGTTGCCGCGTGAAAAAAGTTGAATAAACTTCTGAACGCACAAATGTGCCCTTCGGCTTCGCTCAGGGTGAACTTGCAACCGGCGATGAAGAGGATTACAAAGGCCGGGTACATAAAAATTAAAAGCTTACGTTAGCACGCTTCCGCTTTCCGCAGCGGAATTTGCTTTCTTCAGTGAGGATTCGCGAATGATGAGTGAAGTCTCCAGCGTGCGGGTTTCAAATTCCGTTACCGGCCGCCGGCTTTCAATAATTTGAATGAGAAGCTCCGTAGCCGTTTGTCCGATGTCAAACGCGGGCTGGCGCACCACGGTCAGTTGCGGCGAAAACAAATCACCAACCTGCGTATTGGTGAAGCCGGTAAAGCCGGCTTCTTTTTTTTGTTTCATGCGTTTTAAAATGCCGAAGCATACAATGGTCAGCCGGTCGCCGGCGGTGAAAATAGCGTCAGGTTTTGCCTTGCCTTTGTAGAGTTCATTCAACACGTCTTCTACTTCCTCTACAATCATTCCTCCGTGGTTGCAGTGTTTTATCAGGCTTTCGTTAAAGGGAATTTTGTGCTTCTCCAATGCAGCTTTGTAGCCGTCCAGCCTCTCTTTGGTGATGGAGAGGTAGGGCGAGGACGTAATGTGTGCTATTTTTTTATAGCCCTGGTAAATGAGGTGTTCGGTAGCGTGAAAGGCGCCGAGGTAATTGTTGGCAATGACTTTGTGCGTTTGTATTTCATTCGTCACGCGGTCAAAGAAGACGATGGGCATACCCTTTTCGTGCAGTTCTTTTAAATAGGAAAGGTCGGTGGCTTCCGAGGAGAGAGAAACGAGCAAACCATCCACACCGCGGGCCGCCATATGTTCGACGTTTACCCTTTCGCGTTCAGCGCTTTCGTGGCTTTGCGTGATGATGACGTGGTAGCTGCGGTTGTAGGCAATGCTTTCAATGCCGTTAATGGCCTGCGAAAAAAAGTTGTTGGCAATTTCGCTCACCACTACGCCGATGGCACGTGTTCTGCGTTCTTTTAAACTGAGTGCAATGGGGTTGGGACGGTAGTTGATTTTTTCGGCGTACTCCAGCACTTGCTTTTTGGTTTCGGCGCTGATTTCATAGCTGCCGCGCAGGGCACGCGAAACAGTAGAGGTAGAAAGGTTAAGGGCTTTGGCAATGTCTTTGATGGTGGCGCTTTCAAACTTCATGGTGAAAGAATCGTCGGGTGATTTTTTGCTAAGACCGTTTAAAAGTAATGAGTTTTCACCGCACCTCCTCAACTGCAAACGTTCTCGGTAACGATTGCGTAAATAAATCGCACACCGGCGCTTGCGGGCAAAGGATATGTCTTTAGACTTGTTAGTTGAAATGAGGTGGGAGGCTTTGCCGGCGAAGCGTTTCTTTACGGTCAAAGCCGTTGAATAAAACAATTGATTGCTGCAATTCGTTCGCACGAAAACACCCAACCTCTTCTGCAACCTCGTTCAAATTGTTAAGCTTGTATATGAAAGGAAAATTCTGTTTTTCTCTGCTGCTTTGTCTGCTTACGTCAATAGCATGGTCGCAAACGCGGCGTGTCACAGGCCGTGTAATATCTGATAGCGCTTCGGCTGGCTTGCCGGGGGTGAATGTCACCCTGAGTGGTGGCAACACTGGCGCCAGAACAGATGCCAGTGGTAATTTCACCATCTCCATCCCCGACAGGAATAATGTAGTGCTGACCTTTAGTTCTGTTGGTTTCACAACACAAAGTGTCACCGTTGGAACAAAATCAGTGGTGAATGTAACCCTCGCTAGTTCATCCACTTCTTTAAATGATGTGGTGGTTATCGGCTATCAAACCGTACGCCGCAAGGATGTAACGTCCTCGGTATCGTCAATTGGTGCAAGAGATTTAAAAGACGTACCGCTGACGTCTGCGGCTGAAGCGCTAAATGGTCGCTTGGCCGGTGTTACAGCCAGCACGTCTGAAGGTTCACCAGATGCCCAAGTGCGCATTCGGGTGCGAGGTGGCATATCCATCACGCAGAACAACGATCCGTTGTATATCGTTGATGGTGTGCAAATGGAAAACGCACTCAGTGTGATTGCACCGCAGGACATTCAAAGCATTGATGTGTTAAAAGATGCGTCGGCTACTGCCATTTATGGAGCCCGTGGTGCGAACGGTGTTATAGTCATCACTACCAAGGCAGGCCGCCCAGGACGTACCATCGTTACGTACAATGGTTTTGTTGGCGTAAGAAAATTAGCCAAAGAATTAGATGTCATGAGCCCCTATGATTTCGTGACCTGGCAGTACGAAGTGGCCAAAGCAAGAAACGATACCAGTTTTGCCAGGACATATGGCTCAAGCTGGGATACGCTCGGTGCCTATAAAAACGTTACTCCTATCGACTGGCAACAGGAAACCATGGGCCGTACCGGAGTTACCACCACACACAACGTCACAGCATCCGGTGGCAACAAAAAAATTACGTACAACTTCGGTTATACGTTTAACAATGAAAAGCCAATCGTAAACAATTCAAACTTCAACCGCCACATTTTAAATGCAAAAGTTGATTACAATGTGACGAGCAAACTTAAAATTGGAGTAACCGGACGCTATACCAACCAAGACGTTGTGGGTGCCGGAACAAGTGACGCCAGTACGTCTTATGCACGTTTGCGCAATGCCGTTAAATACAAACCTTTTTTTGGTGCCGATGTTCCGCTGGATGCAAATGACCCTACTGTGATCAATCCCGGTAACGGTGTGGCATTGGTAAACCCTATCGCACTTGGCAATGCGGAATACCGCAGAAAGACGACAGCCGATTATAACGCTAGTGCATACCTTTCTTACCAAATCACAAAGCACTTGTCCTTCCGCTCTACATTTGGATACGATCAGAATGATTTTGTTGACAGGCGATTCTATGATTCGATCACATCGTTTTCTGTTAACCAAGGAGGCAGCAAACCGATTGTACAAATCGATTCTGTGTACAGGAAGACCATCAACAATTCAAACGTCTTCACGTATTCAGTAAGAAACTGGAAGCAGAAACACAGCTTTGATGTTCTGGTAGGCGAAGAAACGTATGATCTCCGCACCGATCAACGCTCGGGACAGTTTAGCAATTATCCGAAATTTACCTCGCACGCTGATGCGTTTTCAAGTCAGCCCGGCACACTTGCAAACGTATGGGCAGGCTACCCGGTCTATAACAAATCCCGTTACACAAACTTGTCCTTCTTCGGCCGCATCAACTACAATTTCATGGACAAATATTTGATAACGGTGAATGCGAGAGAAGACGGTGCTTCCAAATTTGCTCCCGGCGAGCAATGGGGTTTCTTTCCCGGTGGTTCTATCGCCTGGCGTGTGAAACGGGAGAAATTTCTTGAGAATGTAAGCTTCATCAATGATTTGAAATTCCGCTTTGGTTATGGAAAGATCGGGAACAACCGCATCGGCGATTACCTGTTCCTGACCACATTTAATTACGGCAATAACTTTTATGGTTTGAACGGCCAGCAAGTAAGTGCTTATACCCAGAATGCCCTGGCCAATCAAAACCTGCAATGGGAAAGCCTGGTGAACAGAAACTACGGCATGGATCTGTCTTTGTTCAAAGGCCGGTTGGACATGAGTTTGGACGTGTATTACAACACGTCGGATAAGCTGCTTCTAAATGCGAAGATTGCTCCGACTTATGGCTTTACCACCCAATTGCAAAACATTGGCGCCACCAGCAACAAAGGTGTTGAACTGCAAGTAAACGGTGTGATCATGAGAAGCCCCAAAGGCTTGAACTGGAATGCCAACTTCAACATTTCGCACAACAAGAATACGGTGGAAGCCCTGGCATTGGGACAAACGGAATTCCCCGGTGGTCCGGCGTGGGGCATCTCAGGCCAGCCGAATGACTACTTAGTGAAAGTGGGTTATCCTGTAGGCTCCATGTACGGTTGGATAAACGATGGCTTTTACAACGTTAGTGATTTCAACTATGACCTGGCAACGGCCAAATACACCTTAAAACCAGGCGTTGCTGCCATGAAGGTCTCTGGTTCCAACGTTGTTCCGGGTGCCATCAGGTTCAAAGACATAAATGGCGATGGTGTGATTGATGATAACGACAGAACCATCATTGGCAACCCAACACCGAAGTTCAGTGGCGGTTTGAACCAGCAGTTCACTTATAAAAACTGGGATGCCAGCATTTTTGTGAACTTCTCATATGGCAACAAGATTTACAATGCCAATAAAATTGAGTTCACCAGCGGCTACAACGTAACGTCTAACCTGCTGTCTATTATGAGCAGCCGTTGGAAAACGGTTGATGCGAACGGAAATGTGATTGAGCAATTTGGGAAAGATGCCAACTCACAAACTTATGCCTTTGGCGCTCCTCCGGATGTATTGGCGAAGGTCAATGCGAATGCAACCATCTGGATGCCCGGTGGCTTCAATGCAAATGCCGGCGGTGCCTTTGGTTCCGGTGGTGGCAACTTCAGTTACTATCCGAGTTCCTGGGCTATCGAAGACGGTTCTTTCCTTCGTCTGAACAACGTAACCATTGGTTACACCTTCAGACCGAAAAGTGTTGTGACCAGGCTTCGTCTTTATGTAACCGGAAACAACCTTGCCATCTGGACGAACTACACAGGGTACGATCCGGAAGTTAGCGTAAGCAACAGCGGTTTAACGCCCGGCCTTGATTATTCTGCGTATCCGAAAAGCCGCCTTTATCTCTTTGGCGTGCAGGCAACATTTTAATAACGACAATAAATTTCTATATGAACAGAAAGTATTTCAATAGGCTCACACTTCTTGCCGCATCCTGCCTTTTGCTGGGTTTGGGAAGTTGTAAAAAATACCTCGATCAAACACCCATCACGGCTGTTGGCCCTGACCTTGTTTTTAGCAGCGTTGAAACGACAAGGGCTGCATTGCTTAGTGTTTATGACCAGCTATCCGGTGATGCCGGCTATGGACTGAGGACAAGCCTTTATTTCCCTGTAGGTACGGATGAGAACCAGGGCCCAACCGGTGCGGCGGATGGATCAAGAAGAGATTTTCCTTTGTTTGCCACCACGCCGGGCAACAACCAAATGTTTGCGCCTTATACGCAAATGTTCAAAGGCATTCAGTTTGCCAACGTTTGCATTACCAACATTCCAAAAATGGATTTGTACGACAACGGTTCAGATCAGCAGAAAAAGCAATTGCAACGCATGCTGGGCGAAGCCTATACATTGCGTGCGCAGTTTTATTTTGAAGCCATCCGTAACTGGGGCGACCTGCCGGCACACTTCAGTGCAGCGGAAGAATTGGCAACGCAAGATCCGTTTCCAAAAAGAACAGATCGGGATGTATTATACGAACAACTCCTGAATGATTTGAAAACGGCTGAGGGGCTTGTTCCGTGGCGCAACGAGGTCTCCAGCATTGGCGACCCGCAGGACGAAAGAATTACGAAAGGCACAGTAAAAGGCTTGCGTGCACGAATCGCTTTGTTCAGAGGTGGTTACTCGCTTCGCCAAAGCGGTACGATGCAAAGAGGTTCCAACTACCAAACCTATTACCAGATTGCAAGAGACGAGACCAACGACATCATCAGCTCGGGCCAGCACAGCTTGAACGCAAGCTATAAAGACCTGTGGAAAAATCAGGTGGGTGGCCGTGCCGCATGGGACCCGAACGGTGAACTGATGTTTCAGGTAGGAGCGATTGGACGGGTGGGTTCTGCCGATGCCAAAGTTGGGTTCTATAACGGTCCTTCGGTTTTGGACGTTGCGTCGGCGTCAGCGGCTACCGGCACCAACGGCATCTTTATGCTGCCAACTTATTTCTACCTGTTTGATTCAACCGACACCCGCAGAGACGTTACTTGTGCGCCTTATGCCGATACCCTGGCTCCCGATGGTGTAACCTTTTACAAAAAACTACAGCCCATCACGGCTATCTATGATGGTAAGTACCGGAGAGACTGGCTTACTCCGCCGCTGCCCGTTGGTTCTTATGCAAACAACTACACCGGTTTCAAATGGCAAATCCTTCGCTATTCGGATGTCTTGTTGATGTTTGCCGAAGCGGACAATGAGTTGAACGGCCCGACGGCCGCTGCTTACAACGCAATCAACCTGGTAAGAAGAAGGGGTTTTGGAAATTCAACCAACGACATCCCTGCCGGTTTAAGCAAAGATGATTTTTTCAAATACTTGGTCAGAGAAAGAACACTGGAATTGGGTGATGAGGGTGTACGGAAATACGATTTGATCCGTTGGAACTTGTTGACTCCTGCTATCAACGAAACAAAGACGAACATCACTCAAATGGGTTCCTTTGCAACCATGAATCAACCTTCGTACATGGCCGGTTATCCGTCGTACGTGCTGAACACGGCCAACTTGCCCAAGAACATGTACCAAAGAACCAGGACATCATCTGATGATTTGAACATTGGAGGAATTGTTTTGAATTCGTGGTACAAACCAACACCGACTGTCCAACCGGCTGGTTCGCAAAAAGCAGTTACCTGGATCAGCAGTACTGCGGGTTCAATGGCTACATCCGTGTTGGGTCACTTTGCTACCGGTTTTGTTCCGAACAAATCTGAGTTGTTGCCCATTCCGCAGGATGCCATCACGGCTTACGGTGGCTTTGCTTCCAACATGCCGCAGAACCCCGGTTACTAAACAAGAATTATTATTCGATAAAAAGGCTGCAATATTTTGCAGCCTTTTTTATGCTCAAATACACTAACCGGTGAAACGCTGTAACTGTTAACAAATGTGAAAAGGGAGGTTGTTGGCAACGTTATCGGTAACGATTGCGCAATTAAATCTCTTTGTGTCGCTGGCTCGCAACCAATTTCTGTTTAGACTTGTTGCTGCGTATTTTATTTACGCAACGTTGAACGCCTTTCCTTGACCAAACAGTTGTTTGCTATGTTTAAACATCTTCTTTTCTACTCCTTTATTTTTTCCCTGTGCCTTGTATCCTGCGCACAACAAAAAGCAGCCACCGGCAAAGAGGATGATGCAGCACTTTCCTTTCCTTCTGCCGAAGGCTTTGGCAAATACACAACGGGTGGCCGCGGCGGAAAAGTGATGGTGGTTACAAACCTGAACGATGCAGGTACCGGCAGTTTTCGCGAAGCAGCCGAAGCAAAGTTTCCGCGCATCATTGTATTTGCCGTGTCGGGAACGATTCATTTGAACACACCGCTTTCAATAAAAGGCGATGCAACAATTGCCGGGCAAACAGCCCCCGGCGACGGTATTTGCCTGGCCGATCAACCGGTCATGCTTGGCGGCAACAACATCATCGTTCGCTACCTGCGTTTTCGCATGGGCGATAAGAACCAAAAAGGCGGTATGGTTGACGGCAACGGAGGCGACGATGCCTTTGGTGGTACACGCCGTAATAAAATCATCATTGACCACTGCAGCATGAGCTGGAGCACGGACGAAGCTTTTAGCGTTTATGGCGGCGACAGCACAACGCTTCAGTGGAATTTGATCAGCGAACCACTCAACTATTCCTATCACTTTGAAACCGGCGATAAGGATTACGAACACCATGGCTACGGCGGCATTTGGGGCGGAAGACACACATCGGCACACCACAATTTGTTTGCGCATTGCGTAAGCCGCACACCGCGCTTTGACGGCGCACGAAACATTCCTTCTGAGTTTGTTGACTTTCGGGCCAACGTTATTTACGATTGGGGAATCAACAACGTTTACGCAGGCGAAGGCGGCACGTACAATATCATCAACAATTATTACCGTCCGGGACCGAATACAAAAGAGGTTGTAAAGAACCGCATCGTCAACCCTTACAAAAAACTACCGAAGCTTGATTACGGAAAATTTTATTTGTCAGGAAACATAAGTGAAGCTTCGCCGGAAGTAACGGCCGACAACTGGAAAGGCGTAACCATGAACGAAGGCAGCGACGCTGATAAAATAAAAGCCAAAGCGGATGCACCTTTCGCTGCCGAATCAGTAACAACACAAGCGGCTGAAGAAGCGTATAAACTTGTGTTGAAAGAAGCCGGTGCAAGTTATCATCGCGATACATTGGATGCACGCGTCATTAACGACGTGAAGAACCGCACCGGAAGAATGATTGACGCGCAGGGCGGCTATCCACACGGAACGGCATACGAGCAAACGATGAACGCATGGCCTGCATTGGCTGCGGGCATTGCACCAAAAGATTCGGACGGCGACGGAATGCCCGATGAATGGGAAACGAAACACGGCTTGAATCCAGCCAATGCTTCTGATGCTTCAACAATAAAGCTGCACCGCTTTTATACAAATGTTGAAGTGTACATTAACAGTCTTGCGAAATAATCTCACCATGAAAAAAGTCTGCTTCGTTGCGCTGTTGTTTCTGACAGCTTTCGCATTACCGCCGAAGAAAACAAAAGTCTGGTTGATCGGCGACAGCACCATGTCCATTAAAGAAGTAAGGGCTTATCCTGAAACCGGTTGGGGCATGCCGTTTCAATATTTTTTTGATTCAACAATCGTTGTCGACGACCGCGCAAAGAACGGCCGCAGTACAGGAACCTTTCTTTCGGAAGGTTTGTGGGGCCCGGTTGTGGAGAACATGAACGAAGGCGATTATGTTTTCATTCAGTTTGGGCACAACGACGAAGTAGAAACAAAAAAAAGTTACACAACCAAAGAACAGTTTGTGGCCAACCTTGCACGTTATGTGACTGAGTCAAGAGCGAAAAAAGCGATTCCAATCTTGATTACACCGGTTGCGCGAAGAAAGTTTGACGCAGGCGGAAAAATTGTGGGCACGCATGATGTTTACTCACAACTCGTTCGCGACGTTGCCAAAACGTTAAACGTTCCGCTGATTGATTTGGATGCGAAAGGGAAGGAGCTTTATCAACAATTAGGACCGGAATCTTCCAAGTATTTGTTTAATTATTTGCAACCGGGGGAGCACCCTAATTATCCCGAAGGCAAAGCAGATGACACGCACTTCAGTGAACTGGGCGCACGAAAAATTGCTGAAATGGTGCTGGCCGAAATCAAGGCGTTGAACTTGCCCTTGGTTCAACACATTTACCAGCCTGCCAAAAAATAAGCACATCGTCCATGAAAAGAATTTTCGTTCTGTTTGCTGCGTTTACATTAATGGCTTTTGTTTTACCGCAGAAGAGGAAGATAAAAATTTATTTAATCGGCGATTCCACAGTGTGCGACTACGAGCCAACACGTGCACCGATCACAGGCTGGGGCATGCCGTTCAAATATTTTTTTGATTCAAGCGTAACAATTGACAACCGCGCAAAAGGCGGACGAAGCACGCGAACGTTTATCAGTGAAACTCGCTGGCAACCCATTGCTGACAGTTTGCAAAAGGGCGATTATGTGTTGATGCAATTCGGTCACAACGACGAAGCCAAAGAGCCGCAATACAAAGACCGGTATACCCCCGTGCCGGATTACAAAACCAACCTCGCAAAGTTCATTACCGAAACAAGAGCAAAAGGCGCGACGCCTGTTTTAATCACACCTGTAAGCCGCATGCGTTTTAAAGACCGCGTTGCGCAGGAAACGCACGTTGAATACACCGCCGCGGTGTACGAAGTGGCCAAACAATACAACGTTCCCTTAATCGATCTCGATAAAAAAAGCCGCGAACTTTACCAGCAAATGGGAGAGGAGAATACAAAACTTCTTTTCATGCAACTGGCGCCCGGCGAACATCCGTCTTATCCCGATGGACAAAAAGATAACACGCATTTTAACGAGTACGGCGCAAGGCGCATGGCGGAACTTGTGCTTCAAGGATTAAAGGAAGCGAAAGTGGAACTCGTAAATCACGTGGTCAACCAAAAAGGATGACGAATGAAAACACAAAGACTCGTCGCACTCTTTCTTTTTTGTTTTTTCGTTGTTGAAGCCAATGCACAATCAACAGCGGGCATCACAGCTCTTCCCGACACATCGTATTCAACGGCCAGCGCTTACCGAAGCATTCACAAGGCTTATCCCGATGCCGTTGCTGTTCCGGAGTTTCATCTGGCATCGGTGAAAGAAAAAAAAGGTATAGTTTATTGCAAAACGGGCAAACGCAAACTTGTAATTGATGCCTTTTATCCATCGTCAAAAACAGCAGCCAAACGAATTGCGGTGATGATGATTCACGGCGGCGGCTGGCGTTCCGGCAGCAGAAAACAACACTATCCGTTGGCGCAACATTTGGCTGCTTTGGGGTATGTGTGCTTTACACCCGAATACAGGCTTTCAACCGAAGCACTTTATCCCGCTGCGGTGTACGATTTAAAAGCGGCGCTGCGCTGGATTCATGCAAACGCAAAGCGCTATAACGTTGATACAGGCAGGATTGTCGTTGCCGGTTTTTCAGCGGGTGGGCAATTGGCAGCGCTGATTGGAACAACAAACGGCAATGCAAAATTTGAAGGCGGTGAATGCGAATTGAATCGCTCTTCCAATGTGCAGGCCATCGTTGATTTAGACGGCACGCTTTCTTTTGTTCATCCCGAGTCGGGCGAAGGCGATGACAGCAAAAAGCCTTCTGCAGCAACCCTGTGGTTTGGCTATTCAAAAAAAGACAATCCGGCGTTGTGGCAAGAGGCTTCGCCGCTGGCACACGCAGGAAAGAACACGCCGCCGGTACTTTTTATCAACAGCGGTGTAGCACGAATGCACGCAGGCCGCGACGATTTTATGAAAGTGCTGAAAGAAAATAATGTCTATGTTGACGTGAAAACTTTTGAAAATTCACCGCATCACTTTCCTTTGTTTGAGCCGTGGTTCACACCGATGGTGGCCTACATTGACGATTTTTTGAAGAAGGTTTTTCCAACGAAATAATTTTCACCTATGGTTAATAAAACAGCAGCGACGATTGCTCTTTTGTTTGCGGTATTCTTCGCATTTGCGCAAACATCGAATCCGCAACAATACAAATACGTCTTTACCGTAGCCAAAGACGGCAGCGGCGAATTCAAATACATTCAGGACGCCATTGATGCCATGCGGGTTTACCCGCTTGCCCGAATAACACTCTACATCAAGAACGGTGTGTACAACGAAAAGATTGAACTGCCCGCCACCAATACGGACGTTACTTTCGTCGGTGAAAGCGTGGACAAAACCATCATCACGTTTAACGATTATTCCGGTCGTAGCAAGCTCACAACCTTCACTTCTTACACGGCAAAAGTTTCGGGCAACCGCTTCGTTGCAGAGAACATTACGTTCGCCAATTCGGCGGGGCCTGTTGGGCAAGCCGTGGCGCTTTACGTGGATGCCGACAAAGCCGTGTTTAAAAACTGCAAATTCCTCGGCAACCAGGACACCATTTTTGCCGCAGGCGAGGCCGCAAGGCAATACTTTGTTGATTGCTACATTGAGGGCACAACAGATTTTATTTTCGGTCCGTCAACGGCCGTTTTTCAAGCCTGCACAATAAAAGCAAAAACAAATTCTTTTATCACTGCCGCAAGTACTACGCCGCAAAAAAAGTTCGGCTACGTTTTTTTTGATTGCAAAATCATCACCGACAGTTCCGTTACAAAAGTTCATCTCGGAAGGCCTTGGCGTGCTGCGGCAAAAACGGCTTTTATTCGTTGCGAACTGCCCAAACAAATTGCACCCGAAGGTTGGAACAATTGGGGCAATACTGCAAACGAAAAAACTGTATCATACGTTGAATACAAAAACACAGGCGAAGGCGCAAATGCAAAAGCCCGTGCGCCCTGGTCAAAGCAGTTAAGCGACAAGGAAGCGAAAGAATACACGCTGGAAAATATCTTTTCAAACAGTGCGCTGGTTGCGCAAGATTCAGACTGGTTTCAACACGCAGACACGAGAAATTTTGAATGGCCTTCGGCAAAAAAATAAGTATGAAGAAACAGGTTTTGCTTTTTGTCGTCTTGCTGATTGCATTGTTTGGTTTTGCACAAAAGAAGATCACCGTTGCGCAGGACGGCAGCGGCGATTTTAAAACCGTGCAGGCTGCGTTCAACACAATTCCCTTCAACAATAAAAAACCAACAACAGTCTTTGTCAAAAAAGGTATTTATAAAGAGAAGATTCTTCTTGATTCAACAAAGAACTTTGTTATGCTTGTTGGCGAAGACAAGTTCAATACCATTCTCACCTACGACGATCACACCGGAAAGATTTCTCCCTCGGGTGAAACGATTAACACAAGAACTTCGTGGAGCTTTAAGATTCTGGCCGATGATTTTACCGCATCGAACATCAGCTTTCAAAACGATGCGGGATTTAGCGCAGGACAAGCCGTGGCCCTGGAAGCCGATGGTGATAAAGCCATTTTTAGAAATTGTCGTTTCGTAGGCAACCAGGATATTCTTTTTACCAACAACGACAAGAGCCGGCAGTATTATGAGTATTGTTACATCGAAGGCACCACTGATTTTGTTTTCGGATCGTCCACCGTTTGGTTTCAGCAATGCCACATTCACAGTAAAAAGAATTCGCACGTTACAGCGGCTTCTACACCAAAAGAACACGAATTCGGCTACGTGTTTAACGATTGCATTTTAACTGGCGACAGCTCACTTCATAGCGTTTCGCTTGGCCGTCCCTGGCAGCGTTATGCGGATGTTGTGTACCTGCATTGCTACATTGGGCAACACATCAAGCCCGAAGGTTGGAGCAATTGGAACAATACCGACAATTACCTCACTGCACGGTATGCCGAGTATAAAAATTATGGACCGTCGGCAGATGCGGTGCAGCGTGTAAAATGGGCAAAGCAATTAAGCGATGAAGAAGCCGCACGCATCACACTGAAAAATGTTTTTAAAGATTGGGATCCGCTAAAAGAAAAGCCATGAAGCAATTTTTTGTACTGCTTTCTTTTTTGTTCTGTTTGAACTCCCTTTCGCAAGCGCCGTATGTATCCAAGGTTTGGGTGGCGGATAACGGCGACGGCACGTACAAGAATCCAATATTGCATGCGGATTATTCCGATCCCGATGCAATACGAGTGGGCAACGATTTTTATTTGACTTCTTCTTCCTTTGAAGACGTACCGGGCTTGCCAATACTTCACTCAAAAGATTTGGTGAACTGGACGCTTATCGGCCATGCGCTCAAGCGTCAGCCGCCCTTCGAGCACTTCGCTTTTCCGCGACACGGTGAAGGTGTGTGGGCGCCGTCGTTGCGTTATCACAACGGCGAGTTTTATCTCTATTATCCCGATCCTGATTTTGGCATTTATCTCACCAAAGCAAAGAACGCCGCGGGTCCCTGGAGCGATCCGATACTTGTGGCGGATGGCAAAGGCTTGATTGATCCTTGCCCGCTTTGGGACGATGACGGGCAAGTGTATTTGGTTCATGCTTTCGCAGGCAGTCGTGCAGGCATTAAAAGCATCATTGCTGTAAAGAAGTTAAACAAAGAAGGAACGAAGGCAATTGACGACGGCGTGTTGGTTTACGACGGTCACGAACTTGATCCAACCATTGAAGGGCCGAAGTTTTACAAGCGCAACGGTTACTATTACATCTTCGCGCCGGCAGGCGGTGTGCCCACAGGTTGGCAACTCGTGCTTCGTTCAAAAAATGTTTACGGTCCGTATGAAAGAAAAATGGTGATGGACCAGGGCGCATCACCCACAAATGGTCCGCACCAAGGCGCTTGGGTTACCACACAAACCGGTGAAGATTGGTTTCTGCATTTTCAGGACAAAGACGCGTATGGACGAATTCTTCACCTGCAGCCGATGAAGTGGATAAAGGACTGGCCGGTGATTGGCCTGGACAAAGACGGTGATGGAAAAGGAGAGCCGGTTGTGCGCTACAAAAAGCCAAACGTGGGCAAAACGTATCCAATTCAAACACCGGTTGAAAGTGATGAATTCAATGGAACATTAGGATTGCAATGGCAATGGATGGCCAATCCAAAAGCGACGTGGTACTTTATGAATCCATCAAAAGGCTCGTTGCATCTCTTCTCCGATAAACTTCCCGACAGTGCCAAAAATTTATGGGATGCACCCAATGTTCTTTTACAAAAATTTCCGGCAGAAGAATTTATGGTGACAACAAAGCTTACGTTCTCACCTAACACAAAACTAGAGAATGAAAAGGCCGGATTGGTAGTAATGGGATTCAGTTATGCAGGCCTTGGGCTAAAAAATAAAAAAGACGGAATCTATTTGGTACACACCCTTTGCAAAGACGCGGTGAAAGGCAAGAGCGAAAAAGAAACAACGGTAATGAAAATGACTTCACCAACTGTTTACTTAAGAGTGAAAATTACCAAAGGCGGTAAGTGTAATTTCAGTTACAGTTTGGACGGGAAAACATTCACCAACACCGGCGATGAATTTACCGCAGAAGTAGGGCGATGGATTGGTGCGAAGGTTGGTTTGTTCTGTACAAGAGAAACACAAATCAACGATTCGGGTTACGCCGATGTGGATTGGTTTCGCGTAGAACAAATCAAATAAATCTTTTAAAAACAATCAGGCTTCTTCCTTGTTTCGCAACGTGGTCAATTGCCGCTTGCCGTGCAGTAAAATTTTCAGCGTTCTTCTTTTCAGCGAAATGTGCGTACTCGTCTCTTCATACTCTTCAATGCGGTGCTTGTATGCGCCCAAAATATCTTTATACGATACCAGTCCAACAATTTCTTTTGTTTGCGGGGCCGTTACAGGTAGCACGTCAATGTTCTCTTTCGCCATTAATTCAACCGCCGTTTTTAAGCGGTCATCGCCGGTAACGGTAACGGGTTTTCGTTTTATCAAACGGCTTACCGCCTGGTCGGTTGCGTGGTGTGTACTGAACAAATTGGACGCACTGATAACGCCCTGGAAAATACCACCGGCCGTAGCCACCACGTAATAACTCCGCTGTGCTTTTTTGTTTGCTTTTAGCCAGGCTCTTACTTCTTCTACCGTGCTGTCGGCGCTCAACACAAAATCGTGTTCGCTGATCACCTGTTCCACCGTTAAGCGGTCAAGAATATCCGGCTCGTAACTGTACGGCGTTTGCACACCGCGGCGTGCAATTTTTTCGGTCATGATGGTGTTCTCCATTAAAAAATACGAGATGAAATAAGCCGCAATGCAAGCCGCCAGCAAGGGCAGCAAAGCGTTCACTTGGCCGGTACTTTCAATGGCAAAAACAATGGAAGTAAGCAAGGCTCTTGAAGCGCCTGCAAACATGGCCGACATGCCAATCATGGCAGCTATCGGAAGCACCACGCCGGCATGTGGAAAAAGGCTGATGGCAGCCATTCCCAACAAGGATCCTGCGGCGCCGCCGATGGTTAACAAAGGCGCCAGCGTACCGCCCGATGTGCCGCTGCCCAATGCAATGGCCCAGGAAATAAATTTTAAAAGACACAGCGCCAGTATGACCTGCAGCGTCATTTGGCCGGATAAAATGGCTGTGATGTTTTCGTAGCCCACGCCGAGGGTTCGCGGCGCGAAATAACCCACGATGCCTACGCCCAAACCACCAATGGCCGGCCACCACATCCAATGCACCGGAAGCTTTTCAAAAGCGTCTTCAATGAAGTAAACAATCTTGGTTACCAGTGCCGACAAAAAGCCGATGATGATGCCGATGACACTGTAAACAGCCAGTGCTTCGTTGCCTGGAACAGCTACAGCCGGCATTGGGAAAACCGGTCCGGCCTCAAAGAAAAAATGATGGCCCGCCGCACCAGTAATGCAAGCCAATGCCACAGGTAGTATTGAACGGGGAGAGAACTCGAAGAGCAGCAATTCAATGGCTAAAAAAATAGCAGCGATAGGCGATCCAAAGATGGCCGCCATGCCTGCGGTGGCGCCGGCGGCCAGCAAAATTTTTCGTTCGTAATGCGAGATTTTTAAAAGCTGTCCAACAGTAGAACCAAAGGCGCCACCGGTAGCGATGATGGGGCCTTCTGCACCAAACGGTCCGCCGGTGCCGATAGAGATGGCGGCTGAAATGGGTTTTAAAAAAGTAATGGCCGGTTTGATCTTGCTCTTGTTGGTCAGAATTTGTTCCATGGCTTCCGGTATGCCGTGACCGCGAATGGCCTTGGAACCATACAAGGCCATGAGGCCGACAATGACACCACCAATGACGGGAACAACAATCACCCAAAGACCGTAAGTATTGGTAGCCGGGCTGGAAGCGGCAAAGGAAAACTGGTGATGAAAAGAAAGATTGGTGCAGAGGTTAATGAGGTAAACCAACAACTTGGCAACGCCGGAAATAACAGCGGCAATGCCTACGGCAAGCATCGAAATATACAGAAGCCGTTTTTTGTCAGAATAATTTTTTGTTTCGTTAACGGCCGGTGCAAAGTTTTCTTCGAGTGATACGGATATGGGAATGCCGCCGGGCGTTGCTTGGTCTTTCTTCAGCATGGTTAAAGGAAAATTTCGAAATGATCAATGGCCGCAAAGGTAAGGCCGATCGTTTTTTCCGTTTGCCAAAACATGATTGTGTATGACAGTAGCGTTGTCTGCACGGCCTTGTTCCTTCTTATCTTTAGCGCAAACAACCGCAATGAAAACACTTTTTTCTTTTCTCTTTCTTCTTCTTTTGCTTGCGCAAAAATCAAACGCACAGGCCCCGGTTAACTGGACGAAAGATCAATTGCTCGAACCCTCGGAACTCGCAAAAACGCTTGCAACAAATAAAGACGTTCCGCTAATTTATTCCGTTGGTCCCGGCGCATTGATTCCGCATTCGATTACTGTTGGAATGACAAATGACGAGAAGAACATCGAAGCCTTTAAAAAGAAGTTAAACGGCCTGCCAAAAGATGCAAGCATTGTTGTGTATTGCGGCTGTTGTCCGTTTGAACATTGCCCCAACGTTCGGCCTGCTATCAACGCATTAAAAGAACTTCAGTTCACCAATTATAAATTGCTCAACCTTCCGCACAACCTTAAGGCCGATTGGATTGACAAAGGGTATCCCCTTAGCAAGCAATAAATAATTGTGTTGCGCAAGACAATGGTTTGAACACTTTTTCTGTTAACATTTTTTTCATACTCCTTATTGGCGGTCGGCTGCGCCGTAGCGTGAAACCGTTGACAGTACTGCGTTTCAGTCGGTGAAATTTTTGTTAGGCATAGGAATTCAACAAGGAATTTGTCTCGTTGCTGCAAAAAGGCGCAACTATTTTTGTTCTGGAAATGAGGCCGATATTTTAAAACAAAGCCCGGTTCATTTACATACTTCTCTATCGTTGCTTGCCCTAACGATTGTTTGTGAAAGTGAAAAACTTTAAAACAAACAACATGGAAAAGCAAATGAAAACACAGACTTCAGGCATTCGTTCATCTTTTGCAAGGCTCTTCGTTGCAGCAGCGTTAACCGCAAGCAGCTTTTCACTTGTGCAGGCACAGGACTCCCCGAAAAAAACCGTTGATGCGGATATAAAATACGCCGGTATTGTGGGCGACAGAATCCTCTTTCAGGTTACCTACAACAATCGAAGCGGTGAACCCTTCACAGTGGAAATTAAAGACGGACAAGGCTACCAGTTCTACGCCGCTCACTTCAAAGACAAGAGCTTTAAAAAGTACTTTGCCATTGATAAATCAGAAATTGACAAGGCGTCCATCACCTTTGTGCTGTCGGCAAAAACCGGTGAGCAAAAAGAAGTATTCGACGTCAACACAACGGCTAAGGTGCAGGAAGAAGTAAGCGTAGTAAAGCTTTAGAGATGAGATTGGGATATTAGGATATTAGGATATTGACTGCCGTGAGTCACACGATATCTTAATATCCCAATACCAAATCCCTTCCTATCATTGCCCTATGAAATCCATTCGCACAGCTCTTCTTTCTTACGGCATGTCGGGCCGTCTTTTTCACGCTCCCTTTTTGCACGTTAATCCAAGCTTTAATTTTTATGCGGTATGGGAGCGAAGCAAAAACTTAGCGGAAGAAAAATACCCGGCAGTAAAAACCTACCGGACGATTGAAGAACTGCTTCGCGACGAAAAAGTGGAATTGGTGATTGTAAACACGCCCAACTTCACGCATTACGAGTACGCTAAAAAAGCTTTGCAGGCCGGCAAGCATGTCGTCGTTGAAAAGCCCTTTGTGGTGACGGTGAAAGAAGGCGAAGAACTGATTGCCCTGGCAAAAGAAAAAGGCAAAGTTCTTTCAGTTTATCAAAACCGTCGTTACGACAGCGACTACCGTGCCTTGAAAAAAGTTATCAGTGAAGGTTGGCTCGGCGAGATCGTTGAGGCGGAATTTCACTTCGATCGCTACAACGAAAACCTGAGTCCGAAACTGCACAAAGAAACGCCCGGCCCCGGCACCGGTGCATTGTACGATCTGGGTTCGCACATCATTGACCAGGCGCTGCAACTCTTTGGTGTGCCGCAAGCCGTCTTTGGCGACATTCGTACCGTGCGGCCCGTTTCGCAAGTGGATGATTATTTTGAAGTGCTTTTGTACTACCCGGATCTTCGTGTACGACTGCATTCAAGCTATCTTGTTCGCGAAGCTTTGCCGGGATATATTTTGCACGGCTCCAAAGGCAGTTTTCTCAAATCAAAAACCAATGTGCAGGAGGAAGCGCTAAACGAAAGCAAACTTCCCGTTGGTGATGACTGGGGCCTTGAACCCGAAAGCGAAAAAGGTTTTCTTCACGCAGAAAAGAACGGGCAGATCATTAAAGAATACATCACTTCACCCAAAGGCGCTTACAATGATTATTTCACCGAGTTGTACAAAGCCATTCGCGAAGGTGCGCCTTCACCGGTAAGTGCCGAAGATGGCTTAAATGTCATTCGCATCATTGAAGCGGCCTTTGAAAGTAGCCGGCAAAAACGCGTAATCGAATGGCCCATCACCGGCTCTTCCTGGTAGGAAGGGCCATCAGCGCACAGACCCTCGCTTTTCGACGTTTCGTTTTTACTTTCAGTTATCCCGAAAGCAGTGACATCTTTCTTCCTGCTTTGCGACTCTTCATACCCTTCCCACCGGGAAGGGCTTAGCACCATCTGCACACTTTAATGAGTAGTTGAAAGGGATGGGCCGTCCGGCAACGTTTTCGGTAACGTTTGCGTAAATAAATCACTCAAACTCCCTTGTCAACAAAGAATATCGGCTTAGACTTGTTAAGCAGAATGCGATTCTCAGCTCATTAAAAAGCATTAATTGTAGGCAATCGTTTTACGGCTGTGTAGTTCACTGCGCGGCCCTTTTTATTCATCTGTATGAAACTACGTTTAACGATATTGTTTGTTGTTCTCGTGCTTGTTGCCGCTGCGCAACGTCCCGATTTTACCGTGCAGCAACCTGTTTTTAAAAAAGATTCCTTCTACATTATTAAATACGGTGCAAAGGATGGTCTTACGCTGAATACAAAAAGCATTCAGCAAGCCATTGATGTCTGCAACAAGAACGGTGGCGGCGTTGTGGTTGTTCCGGCGGGCATGTGGATGACAGGTCCAGTTGTTTTGAAAAGCAACGTGAACCTGCATTTGCAACGCGGCGCCTTGTTGCAGTTTACGGCTGACAAAAGTCAATACCCCTTGGTTGCGGGAAATTGGGAAGGACTTTCGCAGATGCGCAACCAATCGCCTTTGTCGGCTGAAAACGCCACAAACATTGCGGTCACCGGTTACGGGATTGTAGACGGAAACGGCGATGCCTGGCGCGCCATGAAAAAAGACAAGGTTACCGAAACGCAATGGAAACGGCTTGTGGCTTCGGGCGGTGTGTTAAGCGACGACAAAAAAACATGGTATCCTTCCGAAGGTTCAAAACTGGGTTCAACTTTAAAGAACCCCGGTGAAATTGTACCTGGAAAAACAAAAGAATTCTACGAAAGCATCAAAGACTTTTTGCGTCCGAACTTGTTGGTGTTTACCTCCTGCAAAAAAGTTTTGCTCGAAGGTGTTACGTTCCAAAATTCTCCTGCCTGGTGTTTGCATCCTTTGATGTGCGAGGATTTAACGGTGCGCAACGTCTATGCAAAAAATCCCTGGAACGCACAAAACGGTGACGGCATTGACGTAGAAAGCTGTAAGAATGTTTTGATTGAAGGCAGCACCTTCGACGTAGGCGATGACGGGATTTGCATCAAGAGCGGTCGCGACGAAGCCGGAAGAAAACGCGGCTTGCCCACTGAAAATGTAATTGCCCGCTACAACACGGTTTACCATGCACACGGCGGCTTTGTCATTGGTTCGGAAATGAGCGGCGGCGCACGAAATCTTTACGTGGATAACAACACATTCATCGGTACTGATATTGGCCTTCGCTTTAAAACAACACGTGGCCGCGGCGGCGTGGTGGAAAATATCTATGTCACCAACACCACGATGAAAGACATTGTGGCCGAAGCCATTTTGTTTGATATGTATTACGCAGCGCAAGACCCCGTTGTGTTGGCCGGCGAAAAACGCGAACCACCAAAAGTTGAAACACTGCCGGTAAACGAAGGCACGCCGCAGTTCAGAAGGTTTCTGATTAAAAACGTGGTTTGCAACGGTGCCGGGAAAGCCATCTTCGTAAGAGGATTGCCCGAGATGAACATTAAAGAAGTTGAAATGGAAAACGTGGTCATTCAGGCTAACAAAGGTTTGGATATGACCGAGGCTACGGGTATTTCATTGAAGAATGTTCAACTGACTGTTAAGGAAACAGACCCGTTGATGAACATTCACAACAGTCAAAACATTAAGCTGTTCAGCATTGCGTACAATAAAGCGGACGTGTTACTGAACGTAACGGGAGAGAAGTCGAAAGGTATTGTGTTGAACGGCGTGGATGTGAAGAAAGCGAAGAAAGGAATAGAAACGGGTTATGGCGCAACGGAAGCTGCGGTAAAGGTGATGTGAGCGATCCATCCCAGCAGCTTTTCTCAAAGCGGCTGGAGGGTGTTAAAGCCTTTCCCGGTCGGAAGCAGATGAAGAGTCGCAAAGCAGGAAGAAAGATGTCACTGCTTACATGTTGATCAAAATAAAATTGAATCACTTAAAAGCATCGGCTGTGCGCTGATGACCTTCCCACCGGGAAGGTCGGAATGGGCCATTATAAAAACGAACCTCTGGCCCAAATTGAAGACAACATTATTGAACGACATGAAAAAGCTTACAACGATTTTTTTTCTGACGGTTACTTGCTTTACTGCAAAGGCGCAACCGATCCATTCTTATGCGCAAGACCTCGCCACAACCGCGATGAAAATTTGGCCCGATTCCTTTTCTGTGAAGCCCGGCAACCCGGCCAAATGGAGTTACGACCAGGGCGTAATTTTAAAAGGCATTGAAGGCATTTGGAATGCTACCGGCGATGGCAAATGGTTCCGCTACATTCAAAAGCAGATGGATTATTTCATCGGCGAAGACGGCTCTATCAAAGGTTACAAAACCACTGAACACAACATAGACAACGTGAACAACGGCAAGTTGGCACTGTTGCTCTACGAAGTAACCGGCAAGGACAAATACCGCAAGGCCGCAGAACTTTTGCGCGGTCAGTTAAAAACGCATCCACGTACATCGGAAGGCGGCTTCTGGCACAAACAGGTTTATCCGAATCAAATGTGGCTCGACGGTCTTTATATGGGCGAGCCTTTTTATGCACAGTACGCAAAGATCTTTGGTGAGGACTCTACCTTCAACGATGTAACGCGTCAGTTCGTGCTGATGGAACGTCACGCAAGAGATCCGAAAACCGGTTTGCTGTATCACGGTTGGGACGAAAGCAAGGCCCAAAAATGGGCTGATAAAACTACCGGCCTTTCACCCAATGTTTGGGGACGTGCGTTGGGCTGGTACGGCATGGCCATGGTAGATGCGCTGGATTATTTTCCCGCCAATCATCCGGGCCGCAAAGACATCATTAAAATCCTGAACCGTTTTGCGGCTGCGGTAACAAAAGTGCAAGACGCAAAAACGGGTTTGTGGTACGACGTGGTGGACAAACCAACCGAAGCAAAAAATTATTTCGAAGCGTCCGCTTCTTCGATGCTGGTGTATGCGTTGGCAAAAGGCGTTCGCAAAGGTTATTTGCCTGCCAGTTATTTGAGTAATGCCGCAAGAGGCTGGGCGGGCATTTTAAAAGAATTTGTCAAGACTGAAAACGGTCAGGTGAATTTGCACGGAACCGTTTCCGTTTCCGGTCTTGGTGGTACGCCTTACCGCGACGGCAGCTTTGCTTATTACATGAGCGAACCCGTTGTTGTTAATGATCCCAAAGGCTTGGGCGCATTCATTAATGCGGCCAACGAAATAGACTTGCTGCAAGTGCCAAAAGTTGGTCAGGGCAAAATCGTTTTGTTGGATAATTATTTCAACAACGAATGGAAGAAAGAACCCGGCGGCAGCCGCAACATTCCTTTCCACTATATCTGGGATGAAAAGGACAACGACGGTTTTTCAACGCTTGGGTTTGTGTTTGAAAGCTACGGTGCTAAAACGGCGACTTTGAAAGAAGCACCAACAGCGCAAAACTTAAAAGGCGCCGATGTTTACATCGTGGTTGATCCGGACGACCAAAAGGAAACCGCGAAGCCAAACATCATCAGTGAAAAAGACGCGGTGGCTGTTAGCGATTGGGTGAAAGCCGGCGGCGTGTTGCTGTTGCTCAGCAACGATTCGGGGCATAACAACGTTAAAAGCATGAACGTGCTTTCAACAAAGTTTGGCATCCGCCTGAACGAAGATCTTTTCAACACGGTGGAAGGAAGCAAGTTTGAACAAGGCATTGTTGATCTTTCGGCAGCGTCGAACATCTTTCCAACTGCAAAAAAAGCTTACGTAAAAGAACTGGCCACCCTTAACGTTTCATCGCCTGCAAAAACAATCGTTACTAAAGGCGGCAAGAACATTATTGCAACCGCGAACTACGGCAAAGGCACCGTGTTTTTAATTGGCGATCCCTGGCTTTACAACGAGTACACAGACGGCCGCAAACTGCCGCCTGATTTTGACAATTACAAAGCCGCGCAGGACTTAGCAAAGTGGTTGCTATTGCAAGCAAAAAAGAAATGAGTTTACGACGCCGTTTATATCAAATTTTCAGCATTGCAAGTCTATTGCTTGCAACGTCGTCTTTTGCCCAACAGACGCCAAGCAGTTCTTTGGTAATCGTTGTTGATTTAAACGGCGGCGGAAACTTTACGTCCATTCAGGCAGCCATCAACAGTTTGCCCGATTCATCCGCAACGCCGCGAACGATTCACATCAAACCCGGTCGTTACTACGAAAAAATATTCATTACCAAACACAACATCGTTCTCGAAGGCGAAGACCGAGAGACAACAAAAATTATTCAAAACATTGCCCGCGACGAATGGCGCTGCGACCACAAAGATGATTGGGGTGTGGCGACGTTAAATCTCAATGGCAACGACATCACCTTGAAAAACCTGACGATAGCCAACGATTATGGCTTTACCCAAAAGGAACCCCGTACCGTAAGCTGCGCAAGCGATTCTTCTGGACAGAAAGTGATTACGAACGGCGGGCACCAGATGGCCTTGCGCAGCATGAATACGACGCGGCTGAAAGTGATCAACTGCCGCTTGAGTGCTTATGCAGGCGATACGGTAAGCCCGTGGAATTTGGTGAACGGCATGTTTTATTTCAAGGATTGTATCATGGACGGAGGCGTGGACTTTTATTGTCCGCGTGGCGACGCGTATGCCGAGAACTGCACCTTTTACGCAAACACAGGACCCGCTTCCATTTGGCATGATGGTTCAAGCAACCCGAATTATAAAACGGTGTTGAAGAATTGCCGTTTTGATGGCTACAAGGGTTTTAAGCTGGGACGTTATCACAAAGACGCACAATTCTATTTAATCAATTGCAGCTTTTCTCAAGCAATGGCAAACGAAGACATTTATCTCGTGCCGACGAGCAACGAGATTAAATGGGGGCGAAGGGTTTATTATTTTAACTGCCATCGCGAGGGCGGTGATTATGCCTGGCACAAAGACAATTTGCGAACGGCACAAGGTTCGCCAGGGGCAAATGCCATTAGTGCCGCATGGGTTTTTGGCAACCGCTGGAACCCCGAAAAAATGTAAACAAAGAATCCGCTAAACACGAAAGGCAAGGATAGAGGAGAACGGCAATAAAATTATTTTGCGCAAAGCAACAAAGCAGAAGCAACCCAAAACAATCGTAAACTTTTTGTATGATCTTATCTCGCTATACGCTACGAAACATCAGCCCGGAGAAGGTGACGATTCCGGAAGAGACACTGTTTGATTTGCCGGAGAAAGTCCTGCAGTTTGGAACCGGTGTACTGCTTCGCGGCCTGCCCGATTATTTTATTGACAAAGCCAACCGCCAGGGCATGTTTAACGGCCGTGTAGTTGTTGTAAAATCAACCTCGCACGGCGACACGTCGGCCTTCGACAAACAAGACGGCTTGTACACCCTTTGCGTTCGCGGTTTGCAGAGCGGTGAAAAGATTGAAGAGAACATTATCAATTCTTCCATCAGCCGTGTGCTCACAGCCACCGAGCAATGGAACGAAATATTGGATTGTGCGCACAACAGCCAGATGCAAATCATCATCTCCAACACAACGGAAGTGGGCATTCAACTGGTGCACGAAGACATTCGCCAAACGCCGCCGAAATCGTTTCCCGGTAAGCTGCTTGCTTTTTTGTACGAACGCTTCAAAGCCTTTGGCGGCAGCGAGCGAAGCGGCATGGTCATCGTGCCAACCGAATTGATTCCTGAGAACGGCACAAAGCTTCAATCCATTGTTTTGGAACTGGCGCATTTGAACAGTTTGGAAGATGCATTCATTGAATGGCTCGAAGGCTGCAATCATTTTTGCAATTCACTCGTAGATCGTATCGTGCCCGGCAAGCCTGACAGTGCTACGTTGAATGAACTGGAAAAAGAATTGGGCTACACTGACGCTAACTTAAGCATGTCGGAAGTTTACCGGCTGTGGGCCATTGAAGGCGGCGAAAAAGTAAAGTCGGTTTTATCTTTTGCTCAGGCTGATGAAGGCGTGGTGATTGAACCCAATATTGACATTTACCGCGAACTGAAATTGCGCATGTTAAACGGCACGCACACCCTCAGTTGCGGCCTTGCCTACTTAGCCGGTTTCGAAACAGTAAAGCAGGCAATGGACGACGAAACAATGTCGGCCTTCATTGCCGATGTGATGCAAAATGAAATTGCGCCCAACATTCCGTACACGGTAGATCTTTCTACCGCACACGATTTCGGAAACAAAGTGTTGGACCGTTTCCGCAACCCGCACATTCGTCATCAGTGGATCAGCATCACAATGAATTACAGTTCAAAGTTGAAAATGCGTTGCGTACCGGTTTTGCTCCAGCATTATAAAAAAGCATCTACCGCACCGGAGGCCATCGCACTTGGCTTTGCGGCCTATCTTCTTTTTATGAAAGCGGTTACCGTTCGCGACGGAAAATATTACGGCGATTCAGCCGGCACGTCTTATTTCATTCAGGACGATACGGCCGAGATCTTTTACAAGCGCTGGGCAAAACTTTCGCCCGCTGATTTTGTAAAAGAAACCCTTCGCGACACGGCCTATTGGGGCGCTGATTTGTACAGTCTGCCCGGTTTGGCCAAAGCCGTTACAGACAAGCTAAATTTGCTGTTGAACAGCGGCGCAAGAGCGGCCGTTGATGCAACAGAATCTAATAAAGAAAAGATTGCATAAGCCCACGCAGGCGTTTGCACCAAGGAACAAACAATGAGCAGTAAAGTATTAAAAGTTCATCCCTCCGATAACGTGATTGTGGCCTTGCAGGATTTGCCTAAAGGCGAAACCGTGCAGTACAACGGCAGCACGTTTACGGTAGTGGACGACATTCCCGCAAAGCACAAATTTTTTGAGAACGACATGAACACCGGCGATGAGGTCATCATGTACGGTGTGTTGGTTGGCAAGGCACAGAACGATATCCCAACCGGCGGATTGATGACCACATCGAACGTAAAACACGCGGCCAGCGGATACGATTACCGCGGTGCGAAATACGAGTGGAAAGCACCCGATGTTTCAAAATTCAAAGGCAGAACCTTCGACGGTTACCACCGCAGCGACGGACGAGTGGGCACGGCAAATTATTGGTTGTTCATCCCTACTGTTTTTTGCGAGAATAGGAACCTCGATGTCATTCGCGAAGCCTTGCACAACGAATTAGGTTATGCGGTTACCGATAAATACAAACAGTACGCACACAAATTGGTTGAAGCGTTCAAAAGCGGTTCAACGGTTGACACGATTGATCTTGCACCGGACAACAATCATCAACAGCGTGTGTTTAAAAACGTTGACGGCATTAAATTCTTGAACCACCAGGGCGGTTGCGGCGGCATTCGTCAAGATGCGGCTGTGTTAAGTAAATTATTAGCTGCCTATGCCGATCATCCAAACGTTAGCGGCATTACGGTTTTGAGCCTGGGTTGCCAGAATTTGCAGGTGGCAGATTTTAAAAAAGACTTACAGGAACGCAATCCGAACTTCGACAAACCGCTTTACATTTTCGAACAACAGCAAGTAGGCAATGAAGAAGTGCTGGTTGCCGAAGCCATCAAAAAAACATTTGAAGGCCTGATTGAAATAAACAAGCTTGAACGCAAGCCTGCATCGCTTGACAAACTTACCGTTGGCGTGAAATGCGGCGGCAGCGACGGTTTCAGCGGTATCTCTGCAAATCCCGCCGTTGGTTATTGTTCCGATTTGCTTGTGGCTTTGGGCGCCAAAGTTTTGCTGGCTGAGTTCCCCGAACTCTGCGGCGTGGAGCAACAACTTGTGGACCGTTCGGTGAACGAATCCATTGCCCGCAAGTTCATGCACCTGATGCACCGCTACGAAGAAATTGTAACGGCTGTTGGTTCGGGCTTTCACATGAATCCTTCGCCGGGGAATATTAAAGACGGCTTGATTACCGATGCCATTAAAAGTGCTGGCGCGGCCAAGAAAGGCGGTACGTCGCCGGTGGTGGACGTGTTGGATTATACCGAGCCTGTAACAAAACCGGGATTGAGTTTGGTGTGTACGCCGGGCAACGATGTAGAAGCTACAACCGGCAAAGCAGCATCGGGAGCAACCTTGATTTTATTTACAACAGGACTCGGAACACCAACGGGAAATCCAGTTTGTCCAACCATCAAAGTAGCCACCAATTCCAAGTTGGCAAAACGAATGGGCGACATCATTGACATTGACACCGGCGGCATCATTCGCGGCGAAAAAACCATTGAACAAATGGGCGAAGAAATTCTGGAGTATTGCATCCGTGCTGCCAGCGGCGAAGTCATTCCAAAAGCCGTTTTATTAAGCCAGGACGATTTTATTCCGTGGAAACGCGGTGTGTCTTTATAACAACAAAGCGATGAAAAAATTTCTCGACGAAAACTTTTTACTGAATACAAAAACGGCGCAGGGCCTCTACCATGAGTATGCGAAGCAAATGCCGATTATTGATTACCACTGTCACCTTCCACCCGACCAGATTGCGGAGGACAAGCAGTTTGAAAACCTCACGCAAGTGTGGCTGTACGGCGATCATTACAAATGGCGGGCAATGCGTACGAACGGTGTGCACGAAAGCTATTGCACCGGCGACAAGCCCGATTTTGAAAAGTTCCAAAAATGGGCAGAGACGGTTCCTTATACTTTGCGCAACCCGCTTTATCACTGGACGCATTTAGAACTGCAACGCTATTTTGATGTGAACGAAATTTTAAACGGTGACAGTGCGGAAAAGATTTACGAAGAGTGTTCAGCCAAGTTGCAAACGAAAGAATATTCCGTTCGCAACTTGTTGCGAAAGATGAATGTGAAAGTAGTTTGCACAACCGATGATCCCATTGATAATTTAGAGTATCATCAAAAAATAAAAGACGATGGCTTTGAAATAAAAGTGTTGCCGGCGTTTCGCCCCGACAAAGCCATGAATGTTGATGATGCGGCTTCCTTCAACACTTATCTCTCAAAGCTTGAAGCAGCCAGCAACACAAGCATTGCTTCCTTCAATGATTATTTGGATGCGGTGAAAGCCCGTCATGATTTTTTTGCAACGATGGGAAGCTCTGTTTCCGATCACGGTCTGGAGCAAATTTATGCGGAAGATTATACGGATGCAGAAATCGAAGCAGCCTTCAATAAAATCCGTTCAGGAAAAGAATTGTCGAGAGAAGAAAACCTGAAATTCAAATCGGCCATGCTGCAAATTTTTGCCGTGTGGGATTGGGAAAAAGGCTGGGTGCAACAATACCACCTTGGCGCTTTGCGCAACAACAACTCTCGCATGATGCGTCAACTTGGTCCCGATACCGGTTGGGACAGCATTGGCGACTTTTCGCAAGGCAAAGCATTGGCAAAATTTCTCGACCGTTTGGATACAAACAACCAACTGGCAAAAACCATTTTGTACAACCTCAATCCTGCCGACAACGAGTTGATGGCAACCATGATTGGCAACTTCAACGATGGTTCAACGCCGGGTAAAATTCAGTTTGGTTCCGGCTGGTGGTTCCTCGATCAAAAAGACGGCATGACCAAACAAATGAATGCTCTTTCCAACATGGGTTTGTTGAGTAAGTTTGTGGGTATGCTTACCGATTCAAGAAGTTTTCTCTCTTTTCCTCGCCATGAATATTTCAGAAGACTGTTATGCAATTTGTTTGGTGAAGAAATCGAAAACGGCGAATTGCCGAACGATATTGAATGGACCGGGAAAGTCATTCAGGATATTTGCTACAACAACGCCAACAATTATTTTGGCTGGAACGAAGACAAAGTCAAAAATCAAATTTCAAAAGTAAAAACGGAGTCTCCGGTCTAAAGCTTCTGAATTTTGCTTTTTTGCTTTTGAAATTTTTCAAACTAAAACCACTCATAAACTCCAAAAAATCATGTCTAAAAAAGTAGTCACATTGGGCGAGATCATGCTGCGCTTGTCCACTCCGGATCACAAACGTTTTGTACAAGCCGATTCGTTTGACGTTACCTACGGCGGTGGCGAAGCAAACGTTGCAGCCGCTCTTTGTAATTATGGCTTGAACGGAACCTTCGTGACCAAAGTCCCAAACAACGCCATCGGTCAGTCGGCCATTAATCATTTGCGTCGTTACGGTGTAGATACGCAATACATTGCCCGTGGCGGGGACCGTCTGGGTATTTACTTTTTGGAAACCGGTGCGTCCATGCGTGCATCGCAAGTGATTTACGACCGTGCCGGCGCTTCTATCGCCGACGTTGACGCTTCTGAATTCGACTTTGATAAAATATTCGACGGCGCCGATTGGTTTCACACAACCGGCATTACGCCTGCCTTAAGCGATAAAGCTGCGGCGTTGACGGAAGCTGCGTTGAAAGCGGCAAAAGCAAAAGGCATTACCACTTCAATTGACTTAAACTACCGCAAAAAATTGTGGAGCAAAGAGAAGGCTCGTGAAGTGATGACGAAGCTTTGTCAATACGTTGACGTGTGCATCGGCAACGAAGAAGATGCTGATACAACACTGGGTTTTAAAGCTGCCGATACTGACGTAACCAAGGGTGAATTGAACCTTGAAGGTTTCAAAGATGTGTTCAAACAAATGAAAGAAAAGTTTGGTTTTAAATACATCGCTTCTTCACTGCGCGAAAGCCACAGCGCCAGCGATAACGGTTGGAGTGCTTTGCTTTATGACGGGACAGATTTCTATCATACACGCCAGTACGAAGTGCGCATCGTTGACCGCGTGGGCAGCGGCGATTCTTTTGCCAGCGGTTTGATCTACGGACTCGTTACAGGTATGCCAATGAAAGATGCCGCAGAATTTGGCGTAGCTGCATCTGCATTGAAGCACACGATTCCCGGTGATTTGAACCACGCAACCCTTGAAGATGTAAAAGGCCTGATGAAAGGCGACGCTTCGGGCCGTGTACAACGTTAATTTGTTGATCGTTGTTTGTTGGCCGTTGTTCGTATCCGATCATTGAATTGTCGGCCAACGATCAACTGTCAACAAACAACGATTTCTCAACCTGTAACAACAACTATCATGATCGTAGACAGTTTAGCCAATTCAGAAAAATACGTTTCGCTTCATCCGCGTTTTGCAAAAGCATTTGAATTCATCAAATCGCAAAACCTTGATAGTATTGAAGTAGGCAAATATCCAATTGACGGGCCCGAACTTCACGCTTCGGTTTCAAATAAGGACGGTGTGAAAGCTGATGACGCAAAATTTGAGGCGCACAATCATTTTATTGATATCCAGGTTTGTCCGGCGGGTACAGAACGGCTTGGCTGGAAGCCGCGCAGCAAATGCGTTGATCCCAAAGGCGAATACAATGCTGAAAAAGACGTAACCTTTTTCAACGACAAACCCGACACGTATTTTTCGCTGAACGCCGGGCAGTTCGCCATCTTTTACCCCGAAGACGTGCACGCACCAATGATTGGCGAAGGCCCGATAAAGAAATTAGTGGTAAAGGTGAAAATTTAAACCGGTGCGGGAACCACCACCAACAAACAAACACGATGAACAAGAAAGAAGAAATACTCAAACTCATTCCCCAACAAGGCGTGTTGCCGCTGTTTTTTTACAAAGACACAGAAGTCAGCATCGAAGTGTTGAAAGCATTGTACGCAGCCGGCATTCGTTCGGTTGAATACACCAACCGCGGCGAAGCAGCCTTGCAGAACTTCAAAGAAATGCGCAAGGTTTGCGACGCTGAATTAAAGGGCATGTACCTCGGTGTGGGAACCATAAAAAATGCCGATTCGGCAAAAGCTTTTATTGATGCCGGAACGGATTACATCATCTCTCCGGGATTGGTTGAAGATGCCATTAAAGTTGCCGATGAAAACGACATGCTCTGGGTTCCCGGCTGCATGACGCCAACAGAAATCATTCGTGCCGAACAACTGGGCGCAAAGTTGGTGAAACTGTTTCCTGGCAACATTTTAGGGCCTTCGTTTTTAAGCGCCATCAAAGAGCTTTTCCCAAATCTTTTGTTCATGCCAACCGGTGGTGTGGAAGCGGAAAAAGAAAATTTGGCAGGCTGGTTTAAGGCGGGCGTTTGCGCTGTGGGCATGGGCAGCAAATTAATCACCAAGGCATCTCTCGAAAACAAAGATTACGAGGGTATCAAAACCGGCGCGTTGAAATCCTTAGCTTTAATTAAAGAAGTTCGCGGGTAAAGAATTATAAATACAAAGCCAAGGATTGCTTGTCTGAAACAATGCCCTGTCCTTGAATTTGGGTTCTCCAATCTTGTAATCTTTTCCAAACGATTGCTTCTATAAACTTTTTTGAATGGCAACAAGTATCCGATCAGAAACGATTTCGCCGCCGGGCCGCAATTTAAATGCGGCCATTGGCAAATACCGCTGGACGATATGCGCTCTTTTGTTTTTTGCTACAACTGTTAACTACCTCGACCGCCAGGTTTTAAGCCTGTTGGCGCCCAGCCTTTCCAAAGAGTTTGGCTGGAGCAATACCGATTACGCCAACATAACCGCGGTTTTTCAATTCATCTATGCGATCAGCATGTTGTTCGCCGGGCGCATCATTGACAAACTCGGAACAAAAGCCGGCTTCGTACTGGCCATTATTATTTGGTCGCTGGGTGCGGTTATGCATGCTTATTCCATTCCGATAGGCACTGCTTTTTCCTCCGTTCTTGGTTTAATTGGAATTGCAGCCATTCCCGTTTCTATTTTGGGCTTTATGGTGTCAAGAGCCATTTTGGCCGTTGGTGAATCGGGGAATTTTCCGGCTGCCATCAAAGCCACGGCTGAATATTTCCCAAAGAAAGAACGTTCATTGGCCACCGGCATCTTTAATTCGGGATCAAACGTCGGAGCTATTTTAGCGCCGCTAACCGTGCCGTGGATCGCCTTACATTGGGGTTGGCAAACGGCTTTTCTGATAATAGGAATCATTGGCTTTTTGTGGATGCTTTTCTGGATCTGGTTGTACAATAAGCCGACCAATCAAAAGCGCCTATCCAAAGACGAGCTTGAATACATCAACAGCGATCACATGGATTTGGAACAAGTAAATGATGCCGTCGATGTAAAAGGAAAAGTAAGTTGGCTTAAACTCCTGGGCTATCGCCAAACATGGGCCTTTGTTTTCGGCAAATTCATGACCGATGGTATTTGGTGGTTCTTTTTGTTTTGGCTTCCAAAATACCTGGATGCGCAATACAAAATGGACGGCACGGCCATTATGTTGCCACTTGCTGTGCTTTACAGCATGACCATGTTTGGAAGCATTGGCGGTGGCTGGTTTCCCATTTACTTTATTAAAAAGGGCTATACGCCTTACGATGGACGCATGCGGGCCATGTTCATCATCGCCTTATTTCCATTGGTTGTTTTATTGGCGCAGCCTTTGGGTGGAACTACCTTCTGGATTCCCGTTATTCTCATAGGCATTGGTGCTTCTGCGCATCAGGCATGGTCAGCAAACATTTTTACAACCGTGTCGGATATGTTTCCCAAAAAAGCGGTTGGCTCTGTTACCGGTATCGGCGGCATGGCCGGTGGCATTGGAGGCGTATTGGTTTCTAAAATTGGCGGGGGACTGTTTGATCACTACAAGGCATTGGGACATATTGAAACAGGGTATTCCATTATGTTTGGCGTTTGCGCCGTTGCCTACTTAATTGCGTGGATTGTAATGAAAGCGCTAGTACCAAAATACAAGCCCATCACTGATTTGTAATATGGCTTTTTCTTAAATAAGAATCCCTGAATGATTGAACATTCAGGGATTCTTATTTAAGCTGTTTCAGCAGCCATTAATCTTTTCTCTTCAACTGGTCTTTTGTTACCCATTCACGGCCGCCTTTTTTGTTAATCCAATAATACTTGTCACCGTCGTCCACGTAAACTTTCCTGCCGTTGGGAGCCAGGTAGCCGTCCACTTCTTTATCGGTTACTTTGGCTTTGCCTTCGGTGGCCAATTCAGCGGTTTTGTTGCCCACGGCCTTTGCTCCTTTCTTGGTGCCGTGCCAGGCTTTCTTTGCGCCTTTTTTAACGCCGTGGCTTACCTTTTCGGGTACAGTGGGCTTGGTGTCCTGCGCGAGAGAGGGAAGGCAGATGCTTAGAAACGCCAATACAATGGCGGTTGCAAAAAATCTTTTCATAGCGATTTACTTTTTGAAACTATGGCATACGAAAACAATGCCACGGGGTGCGTTCGAAGCAGCCTGAAGCGGTTCATGTTCTGTTAAGAAATGGCATAAATTTTTACCCAATAATTAAAAACAATCATGGCAAATAAGTCAAGTTCCAATCAAAATCGTCCGGCCGACAACGCACATCCGGCGCAAACGGGCAATGCCTCCAACCCATCGCCGCAGGCGGCTGAAACCGTTAACGTGGACGAACAACTTCTTCCAAAGCAAGCGGAAAAACACTTACGCGAAGCGGGCAATATTGAAGACGAACCCGATGCACAGGACGAGGAAGAAATGGATGAAGAAATTAGTCGCCAGCACAATGATGACGAGTGAGAGAGCGGTATTTTTTCAACAATCATTTTGTTTGCTTGCGCACCTGCAAACGTTTGCACAGATAAATCTGTTGCTTTCGGAATGACCTTGGTTTTCCCGGCGTAGTTTTACCGCTCTTCGTTCACGCATCAAACCAAATCATCAAGCAAACATGAGCATCTTAAAACAGTTTGAACTCTCGGGCAAAACAGCACTGGTTACCGGCGCTGATACCGGTCTTGGCCAAGGCATGGCCATTGCGCTTGCCGAAGCCGGCGCTGATATTGTTGGCGCTTCCATTAACCCCGATGTAAAAGGCGGCGACACCGAAAAAGCCATCACCGCTTTGGGCCGCAAGTACACGTCTTATGTTGTGGACATCTCTAACCGCGATGGTCTCTATAAATTCATCAACGAAGTAAAGGCTGCACACACGATTGATATTCTCATCAACAATGCCGGTATGATTCTTCGCAAGCCTGTGGCCGAACACCCCGATGACTGGTGGGACAAAGTGATTGCCGTAAACGAAACTGCGCAGTTTATTCTGACAAGAGAATTCGGCAAAGACATGATTGAACGCGGTTCTGGTAAGATTGTTTTTACCTGTTCACTCCTGAGTTTTCAAGGTGGTATAAATGTGCCGGGCTACACTGCTTCTAAATCTGCGGTGGCGGGATTGGTGAAAGCCTTTGCCAACGAATGGGCGTCAAAAGGAATAAACATCAACGGCATTGCGCCGGGCTACATTGCTACAAACAACACGCAGGCTTTGCGCGAAGATCCCGAACGCAGCCAGGCTATTTTGAGCCGCATTCCCGCAGCCCGTTGGGGCGAACCAAAGGATTTCAAAGGGCCGGTTGTGTTCCTTTGTTCCGAAGCCAGTTCTTACATGAACGGCCACGTAATGGTGGTTGACGGCGGCTGGATGGCACGATAAAGGTTTGTGATTGGTGGTTTGTAGTTTGTGGTTGCTTTAAACACAATCTTTTCTCATAGAAAGCAACTGCCCACTGTAAGCCATTTACGCATAGCATGATAACCACAACCATAAACTATAAACCACATAAACCACAAACGAATTTTCATGGAAGTACGTTTTCAAAACAGTCCGAAAGAAACCGCCGCGATGAACACCGAAGAATTGCGGCAGAACTTTTTGGTGCAACAGTTAATGGCAGATGATCAAATCAAACTGGTTTACTCGCATTACGACCGCGTAATTGTTGGCGGTGCAAAACCTGTTGGCAACACCCTCTCGCTTGAAACACATCCCGAGCTTCGTGCCGATCATTTTTTAGAGAGGAGAGAACTTGGCATCATCAACGTAGGAGGCGAAGGTGTTGTTGAAGTAGATGGAGAAGCGTTCACGTTGAACAAACTTGATTGCGTTTACGCCGGCAAAGGCGTGAAGAAAGTTTCGTTTAAAAGCAACGACGCATCGAAGCCTGCACTGTTTTATTTGCTTTCTTCGCCGGCGCACCAAAGCTATCCCACGCGAAAGTTGACAAAAGAAGAAGCGCAGCCTTCATCGCTTGGCGACCAGTTAACGGCCAACAAGCGCACCATTTACAAATACATTCATGCCGACGGTATTCAAAGTGCGCAACTGGTGATGGGTTTAACGGTGTTGGAGGAAGGCAGCGTTTGGAACACCATGCCCTCGCACACGCACACGCGCCGCATGGAAGCCTATTTTTATTTTGACGTGAAAGAAGAACACCGTGTCTTTCATTTTATGGGACAACCGCAGGAAACCCGGCATTTGCTGATGGCAAATCACGAAGCGGTGATTTCACCGCCCTGGTCCATTCACTCCGGCTGTGGCACGGCAGCCTACGGTTTTATTTGGGGCATGGCCGGTGAAAATTACACCTACACCGACATGGACCCGGCACCGCTGAAAGACCTGCGATAAGAAAGATTCACATCGCAAATGCACTTTAGATATTTCAATAAAAGCACGGCTTCGGCCGTGTTTTTTACTTTAACAAGATTTCGCACAATTGCTCTTTCTTTTCAAAACTTGTGGCCGCATTTTTGTCTTTAACGATAAAACAATACCAAAAGACATGAAAAAATTTTTACCCTTTTTAAGCCTCGCATTTCTTGTAACTGCTTGTAACAGCAAGCCGGCGGAAACTGATGTGAAAACACTGCAATCGGCACAACCTACCGTAGATACAGCAGGTCTTGCACAGTTTCAGCAATGGAAGGCACAAAACGAATTAAACAGCGCTGCACAACCACAGCAGCCCCAACCGCAATTGGCCGAAGCGGCTCCCGTGAAAACAGTTGTTAAAGAAGTTAGGGTAGTGGAAAAACCTGCACCGGTACATAAGCAGGCAAGCAAACGGCCGGCGGCAACAAGGCCGGAAAAAACAACGTCAACCGAAACCGCAAACAGTAGCGGCAACGGAACGGCAGAAAGCACTGCATCAAACGATGCAAAAGCACCCGCTGCTGGACAGGAAACCCAGAAAAAGGAAGGTTGGAGCAAGGCCGCAAAAGGCGCTACTATTGGCGGTGTTGGCGGTGCTGTTTTGGGCGGTGTCATTAACAAGCGTAACCGCGCTGCGGGTGCTGTCATCGGCGGCATTTTGGGAGCCGGCGTGGGTTACGGCATTGGTCACAGCAAAGACAAAAAAGACGGTCGCAATCAATAAAATAACAAAGCAGAATAGAACAGGAGAGCTTGAAAAAATCAAGCTCTTTTTTTGCGTTTGCAAAGAGACGTAAAGCATTCCCTGATCCCTTTTTCTGCTGTATCGTTCTTTTCACATGTATTTGTCAAAAACAAGATTTTAAAAAATCTGTTTATACTTTTTAGTACAAACAGGCTTAATTTTGCCGCATGAATCCAGATTTATTGAAGCCGGAAGTCGTTGAAGTGGACGAAGACCGTTTGGCGATAGAGCGGGCGGTATCGAGCGAATACAAGTATGGTTTTGTTACCGATATTGAAGCAGATGAAGCACCGAAAGGCTTGGATGAAAGCACCATTCGTTTTATCTCCGCCAAGAAGAAAGAGCCTGAATGGATGCTGGAATGGCGATTAAAAGCTTACAATCAATGGCTGACGATGGACGAACCGCACTGGGCCAATCTTCACTATCCAAAAATCAATTACCAGGATATTATTTACTACTCTGCGCCCAAGCAAAAAGTTAAGGCCAACAGCCTTGACGAGATTGATCCTGAACTGCGCAAGACTTTTGAAAAACTGGGCATCTCTCTTGAAGAACAAAAGCGTTTGAGCGGCGTGGCTGTGGACGCAGTGATTGACTCGGTTTCCATTGCCACAACCTTTAAAGAACAACTCTCGGAATTGGGCATCATCTTCTGCTCCATGAGTGAAGCAATACAAGAGCATCCTGACTTGGTTCGGAAATATTTAAGCTCAGTTGTTCCTGTTACCGATAATTATTACGCTGCGCTGAATGCTGCCGTATTCAGCGACGGTTCCTTTGTTTACATTCCAAAAGGCGTTCGTTGCCCAATGGAACTTTCTACGTATTTCCGCATCAATGCCGAAAATACCGGCCAGTTTGAACGCACGTTGATTGTGGCCGACGAAGGTGCTTACGTAAGTTATCTCGAAGGCTGCACCGCACCCATGCGCGACGAAAATCAATTGCATGCTGCCGTGGTGGAACTGGTGGCGTTAGATCATGCCGAGATTAAGTATTCAACGGTGCAAAACTGGTATCCTGGCGATAAAGAAGGCAACGGCGGCATCTACAATTTTGTAACGAAACGCGGCATCTGCAAAGGCGTGGCGTCGAAGATATCGTGGACGCAGGTGGAAACCGGTTCGGCCATTACCTGGAAGTATCCAAGTGTGATTTTGAAGGGCGATAATTCGATTGGAGAGTTTTATTCGGTGGCCGTTACTAACAATCACCAGCAAGCCGATACGGGAACCAAGATGCAGCACATTGGCAAGAACACAAGAAGCCGCATTGTGTCGAAGGGCATCTCGGCCGGCTTTAGCAACAACAGTTATCGCGGACTGGTGCACGTTGGTAAAACCGCTTCCGGTGCCCGCAATTTTTCGCAATGCGATTCCTTGTTGCTCGGCGACAAATGCGGTGCGCATACCTTTCCTTATATCGAGGTAAAAAACAACAGCGCCATTGTTGAACACGAAGCAACAACGTCGAAGATTGGCGAAGACCAGATTTTTTATTGCAACCAGCGCGGCATAGATACCGAAACGGCCGTGGCTTTAATCATTAACGGTTTTGCCAAAGAAGTGATGAAGCAATTGCCGATGGAGTTTGCCGTGGAAGCGCAAAAACTTCTCGCCATTAGTTTGGAAGGAAGCGTTGGATAATTTTCCAATGCATTGGCGAAAGACTAAATCAGAAATCGTAAACCTCAAATCAGAAATAAGAATCATGCTCTCAATAAAAAACCTGCACGCTGAAGTTGAAGGAAAAAAAATTTTAAAAGGAATTAACCTTGATATAAAGGCCGGTGAGGTACACGCCATCATGGGACCGAACGGTTCGGGCAAAAGCACGCTGGCGTCGGTTGTTGCCGGCCGCGAAGATTACGAAGTCACCGACGGTTCGGTAGAATTTATGGGCAAAAATCTTCTGGAATTATCGCCCGAGGAAAGAGCCGGTGAAGGTGTCTTTTTAAGTTTTCAGTATCCGGTAGAAATTCCGGGTTTGACAACCACCAACTTTGTAAAAACAGCCGTGAACGAAGTGCGCAAATATCGCGGGCAAGAACCGTTGGACGCCGTGCAGTTTCTAAAGCTGATGAAAGAAAAGATGGCATTGATGGAAATGAACCAATCGCTTTTGAGCCGCTCATTGAACGAAGGCTTTTCGGGCGGTGAAAAAAAGCGTAATGAGATTTTCCAAATGGCAATGCTGGAGCCAAAATTGGCTATCCTTGACGAAACAGATTCGGGCCTTGACATTGACGCCATCCGCGTTGTGTCAAACGGCGTAAACAAACTGCGCAACAAGGACAACGCCGTGTTGTTGGTAACGCACTATCAGCGCTTGCTTGACTACGTCGTGCCCGATTTTGTGCACGTGTTGTACAACGGCCGCATTGTAAAATCGGGAACAAAAGAACTGGCCCTGGAACTGGAAGAAAGAGGCTACGATTTTATCAAGAATGAAGTTGCGCAGGAAGCCTAACAAACCTTTACGGTTTAACAAAGAGTCATGAGCACAATTGAAACGATAAAAGAAAAATTTCAGCAGTTGCAATCGAGTAACGGGCACAGTCCGTTAACCTCGCTGGAGCAATCGGCTTTTCATACGTTCGATACCTTGGGTTTGCCCACGGTAAAAAACGAAGAGTGGAAATACACCCGCATCAGCGGCGTGTTCAACAAAGAGTATGCGTTCAATCCCGAAAGCAACCGGTCTGCTTTTGCCGCGAGTGAATTGGCTGAGATTCGTTTGCCCGGCCACGAAGCAGCGAACGAACTGGTGTTCGTTAACGGCGTTTACAACGCTTCGCTTTCAACCATTCGTTCCGCTTCGCTAAACCTTCTTTCATTGGAAGAAGCGGCAAAGAATGAATACAGGGAAATCGTTCAGCAACACCTTGGTCACAGCAGCAAATACATCAAAGACGGCATTCACGCGTTGAACACGGCTTTCCTGCAGGAAGGCGTGTTTGTTTTTGTGAAAAAAGGAAAAGTTGTTGAGCACCCGGTTTACCTCTACAACATCGCCGATGCCCGAACGACCAATGTTCTTTCGCAACCAAGGAGCCTTATTTATATCGGCGAGAACGCACAATTGCAGATTGCTGAAACCTACGTTACGCTTGGTGTTTGCGAAAGCTTTACCAACCAGGTAACCGAAGTGGTGATTGAGAAAGATGCAGTAGTTGAATACTATAAAATTCAAAACGACGCGGCGCACAGCAACCAGGTGAACACGACGCACATCCGCCAGGTTGGAAAAAGTTTGGTGAACACGGTAACGATTTCGCTGAACGGTGGCATTGTTCGCAACAACTTAAACATTGCGATGGAAGCAGAATATGCCGAATCGCATTTTTACGGCCTGTATTTTTTGAAAGGCAGTTCACACGTGGATAACCACACGGTGGTGGACAACGTGAAGCCGAATTGTTTGAGTAACGAATTGTACAAAGGCATTGTTGACGAC
>Ga0308176_10000174_pt1 | contig 44683 bp, 36 predicted proteins | sample PhyCR2_3_FD_203890 | JGI IMG/M metagenome (GOLD analysis project Ga0308176, IMG submission 203890) | Soil microbial communities from UC Gill Tract Community Farm, Albany, California, United States - DLSLS.C.R2 | ecosystem: Environmental > Terrestrial > Soil > Agricultural land | place: USA...
TACTGCGTGCCGGTGATGAGCCAACCAAAGGCGGTGTCGGGGGCGACCTTTGGCTTGGCCTCGGGCGGCCTGGGGGCACCCACGGGCGCAGCCGGTGCGGCCGGCGTCGCGGCCACCACCGGAGGCGTCGCGGGCCCCGCCGGTGCCCCGGCCGATACCACGAGCGTGACCTCCTTGTTCTCGCCCTCGAAGCCGTTGACGGTCAGCTCGTCGCCCTGTTCGGTCTTGCGGATCCGGACGAGGTGCAGCCCGGACCGGACGCGGGTCAAGAGCGAGCTGCCGACCGGGATGAACGGGCCGCCGTCGATCGAGATGTCGGAGCCGTGCGGCGCCACCCGCACGGTGAGGATCGTGAGCTGCTCGTCGAGGCCGAGCAGCAGCTCCTTGACCTCGACGATGCGCTCGGCGCCGGTCGCCGGATCGGTCAGGTAGCGCTGGTACGTGTTCGCCGCGTCGGCGAGCCGGCCCATGTCGCGCAGCGTGGAGGCGATGTTGAGCAGGATCTTGGGGCTGGGGAACTTCGCGTAGGCCTCGAGGAAGTTGGCGAGCGCCTGATCATAGGCTCTCGCCTGCAGCTGCTTCACGCCCTCGGTCATCAGCGCCTGGGCGAGCGGGCGGGTCGCCGGATCGTCGACCGCGATGGCCGGATCTTGCGTGATCGATTGCAGAGCCTCCACGAGCTGCTTGTCGTCCCGGATCTGGGCCAGCGGCGGCGCGGGCGCGGGCGCGGAGGCGGGGGGCATCGATGGCGCCGGGGGAGCCGCGGGGGTCGCTGACGATGGCGCCGGCGGGGATGCCGGGGAGGCGGGGATGGGCGCTTGCGCGGCGGCCGTGCGGGCGGTGAGCAGCAACGCCGCGACAGAGGCGCGAGACAAGCGAGGCGAGATCACGGCGGCGTGGGATCCTTCGGCGGCTCCGGGGATGGTAGCCCGTTCTTGGGGGCCTCGGGGGCGGGCGGTTTCGGCGGCTTCTTGCCGGTGTCGAGGGTGGTCTCGATCGGCGAACCCTCCGTGGTGTGCTCGCCGGGCTTGGGTGGATCGACTTGCCGGATATCGCGGACCGCGCCGCTCGGCTTGTCGGGCGCGGCGTCGCCGGAATCGGGCCTGGTGACCGGGCCGCTGCTGGTCTCGCCGGGGCCGGCCGGCCTGGTCGCCGCGCCTCCCGGGTGTGCGCCGGGTGCGCCGGGCGCGACCCGGTGACCAGGCCGCGCGGGCCTGTCGTGCGGCTTGGGGGTCGCGAGGTCCGGCACCTCAGCGGAGGTCGCCGGTTGGGGCTGGGTCCCCGGCGTGGGCGGATGTGGCGTGGGCGGCGGGTTCGACGCCGGCGGGGTCGACGTGGGCGGCGGATTCGGCGTGGCCACATGCGCGGAGCCCACCGCCGGATCGAGCGGGGCCGGTGCGGCCGGAGGCGCGCCGCCGCCGCGCAGCATCGCGTAGGCGAGCCCGGCGCCCGCGATGGCGAGCACGGTGATCGCACCCGCCACGATCGGGATCGCGGAACGCTTGCCCGCCGGGAGGCCGGGCCTGGTCTCGCCATCGAGCTGCAATGCGGCGGTCTCCGGGGGCAGCGTGGGCGCGAGATCGCTGAACGCCGGCGTCGCGGGCGGCCACGTCGTGCGGTTGGCCAGGAGCGTATCGAACGACGCGAGCGCGGCCGCGAGCGCCGCGGCGCTGTCGAACCGCGCGGTCGGCTCCTTCTCGAGCAGGCGCAGGACGACCCACTCCATCTCCGGCGTGACCGGCGCCAGCTGGCTCGGCGGCACGACCTCGCCGAACATCTGCAGCGAGATGATCTCCCCCGCGCCTTCGGCGACGAACGGCGGGTGCCCGACGAGCATGTGATACAGGATGCAGCCGAGCGAATAGAGATCCGCGCGGGTATCGATCGTGCTGGCCTCGCGCGCTTGTTCGGGCGCCATGTAGAGCGGCGTCCCCATCAGGATGCCCGTCGCCGTGCGCCGGTTGCTGTTCTGGATGGTGTCGGCGAGCTTGGCGATCCCGAAGTCGAGCACCTTGGTGCGATCGGGGCCGCCGTCGGGATCGGGGACGAGGAACACGTTGTCGGGCTTGAGGTCGCGATGGATCACGCCGACCTTGTGCGCGGCCTTGAGGGCGCTCGCGATGCCGTGCGCGATCGCCGCCGCCTCGGGCTCGGTGAGCCGGGTGCGCATGAGCCGGTGGCCGAGCGTCTCGCCCTCGAGGAACTCCATCACGATGAAGGCGTCGCCCTCGTCCGTGTAGCCGAAGTCGTAGACCTCGACGATCCCCGGGTGCTTGCAGGCCGTGACCGCCTTGGCTTCGTTGATGAACCGCTGCACCAGGTCGGCGTCGGTCGTCAGGTCCGCGCGCAGGAGCTTGAGCGCGGCCGGACGGTGGAGCAGGACGTGCTCCGCGCGAAACACCGTCCCCATGCCGCCGGTGGCGATCTCGCTGAGGATCCGGTAACTGCCGAGAACCGATCCGATGATCGCCGGGCTGGCTGGGCTGGTATGTGGACGCGGCTCGTTCATTTCCCCCGACGTAGAAGGATGCGCTACTCGGTGACCTGCTTCAAGGTGCGCCAGGTTACCCGCCTCGTTCGGTAGGTCCGGGTGCTACCGGTGCTACCCTTCGGGCGTGCCGAGCTTTCAGCGCCACGTGTTCGTCTGTATCAACGAGCGAGCCGCCGGCCACCCCAAGGGGTGTTGCAAGCTCAAGGGTGGCCCGGATGTCCGAGATCGTCTCAAGGCCGAGCTGGCGTCGCGCGGGCTGTCGAAGACGATCCGCGCCAACAACGCGGGCTGCCTCGACCAGTGCGAGCACGGGGTGACCGTCGTCGTGTATCCCGAGCAGGTCTGGTACGGCCACGTCACCGTCGAAGACATCCCCGAGATCGTCGAGAAGCACCTGGTCGGCGGCCAGGTCGTGACGCGCCTGCTCATCCCCGACCAGCCGCACCTCGCCGGGCGTACGGCGTTCCCCGCGCTCGCGATCGGCACGACCGCCAAATGATCGCGCGGGCTGCATGCGTGGCGCTGGCGGCGGTCGCGACGCTCGCGCACGCGGACGCCACGAAGTCACCCTCCCCACCGGCGCCCCCGGTGGACGACGCGCCCGATCCGGCGGTGGCGGACGCCAGCGAGGCCAACCTCGAATCGACCGAAAATCGCCGCGGCCTGACGTTCGCCGGCTCGCTCGGCGGCGGCCTGATCCTCGGCTTCGGGATCAAGGACTCGGTCGGTCGTGGCCCGGCCATTTCGCTGCGGCTCGGGCACGTCGCGACCCGGCGCACGGTGATCACGTTCGAGGCCGGCGTCACGGCGGCGCTGCACAAGCCGGCAGGGATGAACACGTCGCTCCAGACCAACACGAACACGAACCTGCTCGCCGGCGCGCTGTACTACGTGAACCCGTCGCTGTGGGTGCGGTTCAGCGGGGGCCTCGGGGTCTACCACGGCAGCCAGGTGACGCTGGAAAGCGGCGCGATCGGCGACCTCATGCTCGCCGGACCCGCCGTGCTCGGCGGCGTCGGCGTGGATATCGCGCGGTTCAAGTCCGCGGTGCTGGGCCTCGAGGTGGGGACGTCGGCGATGATCAACCGCGAGGGCGTGCTGCTCGCGAGCGGCCTCAACCTCGGCCTCTCGTTCGACTAGCGAAACGTGGCCAGCTGCGCCCCATGGTAACCTCACGACCGTGGTCCGCGCCGCCGAACGTGTTGGACTGAGTCCCGACGAGTACCTCGCCTGGGAGCGCGTGCAGCCGGTGCGCCATGAGTACTTCCGTGGCGAGGTGTTCGCGATGGCCGGCGGCAGCGATGCGGTGCTCGACGTCGATGCGATCTTCGCAGGGATGTTCGAGCTCGTCGGCGACGAGTGACTACCTCGGAGGCCCGAGGTCGAGCGCGACGTGGGCGGTGCCGCCGCTGGGGATCGCGACGTGCTGGGGGACCCGCTGGCCGTGCCACAGCGTGCCGAACGACAGCTCGCAGGCGGGGAGGTCGTCGATGGTGAAGTGGCCGTCGGTCACGGTGACGACGCGGTGGGATTGCGGCAGTGGGAGCGAGCCGGTGGGGTTGACGCAGGTCCCGAGCAGGAGCTCGAAGCTGCCGCTGGTGAGGTTGGACGTCGTGCCCTCGATCCGGCCGGTGCCGCCGAGCGCGAGGCGGACGCCGCTGGCGGGCGAGACGATGGTCTGGGTGGCGACGCCGCGGCCGTCGGCCTGGGCGGTGATGCGATAGCGGCCGGGAAGCACGTGGTAGACCTCGAAGCGGCCGGCCGCGTCGGTGCGCTCTTGCTGGTTGATGCCGCCGCGCCCGAGGGGCTGGAGATCGAGGAACGTCGCGCCGACCGGCTCGCCGGCCTTGTCGACGAGGACGCCGGTGATGTCGGGGCGGAGGTCGGGCAGCTGGAACACGACGTCGTCGAATCGCACGCCGTCGCGGCACGTGAACGTGCGGCTGGGGGACGGCGGCGACTTCCACGGCCAGGCCCGCAGCGTGACGCCGGCCTCGTCGGTGGTCGTCCAGCGGAACCTGCCGTCGGGCTCGATCCGGCCCGCCAGGGTGAAGTCGAGGTCGCCGGCTTCGCCGGTCCACTGCTTCTCGATCGCGCCGTCGCCCGCGGGCTTGCCGTCGTGGGTGACGACCCGGCCGGCGATCACGCAGCCGGCGGTGAGCGTGAGGGTGGTCGTCAGGTGATCGCCGGGCTCGACGGTGATCCGCGGGGCGGTCGCGCCCGCGATGCCGGCGAACCTCGGGTGGCTCGCCTCGAGGGTGAACGTGCCCGCGGGGAGCCGGAGCTCGAAGCTGCCGGCGGCATCGCTCTCGGCGACGTCGGTCGCCAGGGTGGGGCGCAGGTTGCCGCCGCGCGCGCGCAGCATGGCCCCGGCGACCGGGTGGCCGCCGCGATCGACGACGTGGCCCGAGACAATCCCGCCGCGCACGACCGAGAGATCGACGTGGTCGGTGTCGTCGTTCGCGACGACGATCGTCATCAGCGCCTCGTCGGGGCTGCCCGCGGCGTCGGCGGACGGCGGGGCCGGCAGCCGCGCACCGTCGGGCCGGTCGACCGACAGCACGGTGTCGTCGCGGACGAAGGCGCGATACGTGCCGGCGGCGACCTGGATCGCGTACGCGCCATCCGGGTGGCTGGTCGTCGAGCTCTCGCCCGCGGCGCCGCGGAACACGACCTCGACGCCTCCGACCGGCTGTTGCTGGCGGATGTCGATCACGTGGCCGGCGATCGTCACGTCGCCGTCGCGGTGGGGGGCGCCGGGCGGGAGCGTGCCGGTGCGTGCGCGCGACTTCGCGAGCGGGTCCGAAGGCTCGCCGCCGAGCGCGTGTTGCGCCGCCGGATCGCCCGGCGAGCCAGCGGCCGGCGAACGCACCCGGGCGGTGCCCCACCAGGCGACAAGTACGACGATGGCGACGGCGACGGCGACGGCCAGGGCGATCCGGGAGCGGCGCGTCATGGGCTGGGTGGCGAGTCGGTGCCCTGCACCTCGATCACGACGGCGGTGATGTTGTCCTTGCCGCCGCGCTGGTTCGCCAGGCCGATCGCCGCCTCGGCGCATTCCTCTAGCGAGCCGTCGCTGCACAGCTCCGCGACCTCGCCGTTGCCCGTGAAGTAGCCGTGCAGCCCGTCGCTGCACAGGAGGAAGCGATCGGCGGCGGCGACGTCGATGTCGACCGTGTCGACCTGCACGTAGTCCTTGTGGCCGACGGCGCGGGTGATCACGTTCTTGCCGGCGGCCTTCTCGGCCTCGGCCGGGGTCATCATGCCGTGCTTGACCTTGTAGTTGATGAGGGTGTGGTCCTCGGTCATCTGCAGGACGCTGGCGCCGCGCACCCGGTAGACCCGGCTGTCTCCGACGTGGGCGGCGAACGCGAGGTTGGCGCGGATGAGCAGCGCCGACAGGGTGGTCGACATCCCCTTCTTCTCGGGGTCGAGCTCGGCCATCCCGTACACCATGTAGCAGGCGCTCTTCACGCCGCTCTCGAGGAAGCGGCGGATCTCCCAGACCCCTTCGTCGTCGCCGGCCAGGACCCGATCGACCAGCCGGTTCAGATCGCGGTCGGCGCCATAGACCCACATCCGCAGCTGCTCGACGGCCTCGCGGCTGGCGATCTCGCCCTTGTTGTGGCCGCCGACACCATCAGCGACGACGTAGAACCCGCGGGCATCATCCCGGAACAACGCGTCCTCGTTGATCTGGCGCCTGCGGCCAATGTCGGTGCGCGCCACGGATAGCAACTTCACTCGACGGCAATCTTATCATTCATGGCGATTGCGAGGTCGGCTTGCTACGATGGGGGTCCTGTGACCGAAGGGACCAAGCCCGGGTTAGCAGCGGTCATTCGCGAGCGATCGAGCGAGATCCTCGCGAGCTGGCTCGTTCAGTTCGAGCGTTCGCTGCTGCGGTTCCGCCGCGCGACCAAGGCGGCGACGCACACGGCCCAGGTCGCCAACCTCGTGGAGGCGCTGTCCGTCGCGGTCAGCAGCGGCTCGCAGGAGCTCCGGCCCGGGGCCAACGTCACGCGCGAGCTCGAGCGCAGCGCGGCGTTCCTGGGGGCGCAGTTCGCCAGCGAGGGCGCGACCGGGTTCGACATCGCGGCGCTCCTGCTCGAGCTGCGCGACGTCGTCGCCGGCATGGCCGATCCGGAGGACGCCGCCGCGCTGTCCCGGCTGTTCGAGTGGCTGACCACGGTCGCGCTCGACGCGTTCGCGGCCTCGGGCATGCAGTCGCTGCGAGAGCGCCAGGCGGACCAGCTCGAGAACGGGACGCCCGTGATCGAGGTCCTACCGAAAGTTCCAGCCGTGCTGCTGGTCGGCGCGCCGAATACGTCGACGATCGACTCGCTGTTGTCGCGCGCGTGGATGCTCGCCGTGGGCACGGGGGCGCCGTGCCTCATCATCGACTGCGGCGGGCTCGCCGAGCCCGGTGAGAAGAACTTCGAGGGCGGCTACCGGGGGTTCCTCGAGCAAGCCGAAGGCAGCGCGCTGCAGGTCGTGCTGGCGACCGCCCGCCGGCCGCTGCGCGAGCATGTCGCCGGGCTCACCGGGGAGCGCGGGCTGTCGTTCCAGCACTTCGATCGCTTCGACAGTGCCGTGGCCCACGCGCTCGAACGCGCCGGCTATCTATTGAAGCTACGCAGCTGACCGGGGCTCACGAAGGGGTATGCTAGGCTCGGAGCTTTCCGTGGGGGACTTTCCGATCGGCTTTGGCCGGTATCAACTCGTCGAACGGCTGGCCGTGGGGGGCATGGCCGAGATCTTTGTGGCCGCGGCCCCCGGCGAGCACGGCTTCCAGAAGAAGGTCGTGATCAAGCGCCTCCTGCCGCACCTGGTGGACGACGCGACCTACAACGCGATGTTCATCGACGAGGCCAAGCTCACGGCGCGCCTCGTGCACCCCAAGATCGCGCAGACCTTCGAGCTCGGCAAGGTCGACGAGGCGCTGTTCATCGCGATGGAGTACGTCGATGGCATCGACGTGCTGGCGCTGCTCCGCGAGTTCGCGGGGCGGCGGCGCCGGGTCGAGCCGCAGCTGGGCGCGTGGATCGCCCACGAGGTGCTCGACGCGCTCGACTATGCCCACAACCAGTTCGGTGAAGACGGCTCGCGGCTCAGCATCGTGCACCGCGACATCTCGCCGTCGAACGTGCTGATGAGCGTGCGCGGCGACATCAAGCTGGTCGACTTCGGGATCGCACGCCAGCAGGATCCCGAGCGCGCGCACAAGAGCAAGAGCGGCACGCTCAAGGGCAAGTACGGCTACATGTCGCCCGAGCAGGTGATCGAGCAGAGCCTCGACGCGCGCAGCGATCTGTTCTCGGTCGGGGTCGTGCTCGCCGAGCTCCTGACCGGGCGGCGGCTGTTCGCGGCGGCCAACGAGCTCGACGTGCTCCTCATGGTCCGCGACGCCAAGCTCGGGCGGTTCGACAAGTACGGCGCGGACCTCGATCCCGATCTGTCGGCGATCGTGCGCAAGGCGCTCAAGAAGGCGGTCGACGAGCGCTGGCAGACCGCGGCGCAGTTCCGCGATGCGCTCTCGGAGTGGCTGTTCGAGCACCGCCACCGCATGTCCCCGAAGGTCGTCGCCGATGTCGTCGTCGAGCTGCGCGACGCGGTGATCGAGCGCCGCCAGAGGACGGTCAACGCCGGGACCGCCGTGCTCGACGACATCGCTCCCAACGCGCCCAGCCAGCGCCCCAGCATGCCGCCGATCGACGAGGCCACGCCGGTCGCGGTGGTCGACGCCGAGCAGAGCATGCCGACGATCTCGGTCAGCTACGAGCATGCCGATGGCCCCGAGCCGGCGGCGCGGCCGATCACGGTCGGCGATCTCGCCGTGCACGTCGCGCACCCGCGCGCCGATACCGTGCCTGCCCGGCCGGGAGGGGCCAGGCCGGGGGTGCCGATCCCGAGCGGCCTCGCCATGAAGCGACCGATCCAGCCGCCGCGCATCCCACCGCTGCCGGGATCGCGGGGCGTGCGCGCGCCCTCGGAGCGCGATGGCATCGTCGAGGTGCCGATCGCCGACACGATCAGCGCGGCGGTCGAGGCGATCACCCAGCCGGTCCCGGAGCCCGCGAACGGGCCGAGCGAAGACTCGGCGATGCGTTCGTTCGAGGATCTCGAGGCGGAGATGCAGGGCCGCGAGCTCCGGTTCTCGGCCGTGACCGATCTCGAGCCGGGGAGCGCGCCGGTGCCGCCCGCGCTCTCGGAGATCACCGAGCCGCCCGATGACGCCGGCGAGTTCAGCACGACGTCTTCCTTGCGTGTGCTGTTCCGGCTGATGACGGCGCGCGCGACCGGCCTCCTGGTCGTCGCGGTCGGCGGGATCAAGAAGGAGATCTACGTCCGCGACGGGCAGCCCGAATATGTCTCGTCGAACGTCGCCAGCGAGCTGTTCGGCAACTACCTCGTCAGCAAGGCCGTGCTGTCCGACGGCGAGCTCGCGATGGCGCTCGCGATGATGCCGCACTACGGCGGCAAGCTCGGCGATACGCTGGTGGGCCTGGGGCTGCTCAAGCCCCTCGAGGTGTTCCGCCACCTGACGCGGCAGGTCCGCACGAAGATCATCGACGTCTGCACGTGGAACAAGGGCTCGTTCGGCTGGTACGCGGGCCGCGAGAACCCGCGCGAGGCGTTCCCGCTCGACTTCAACGCGTTCGAGATCCTCGGCGCGGCGGCGATGGCGCAGTCCGAGGAGTTTGCCGAGAGCTGGATCGCGAAGAACGCCGCCGTGCGGCTGCGCGCCTCGCGGACCCGGCGGGTCGGCCCCGAGCGGTTCGAGGTCCCGGGGCTCGTCGAGCTGTGCGATCTACTCGACGGCCGGCGCTCGGTGGCCGATCTGGTCGAGCTGTCCGCCGATCGCAACGAGCGGCTCAAGACGGCGCGCATGCTGACCTTGCTCGAGGCCTGCGATCTGGCGCGCCCGAGCTAGCGCAGGTCAGCTTCCGCGGAGCGCAATGTGTCCGGCGCACGGGTGAAGCGTGCCGGGACGAGGCCGCCGTCGCGCGAGTCGAACCGCGGCGGACCGATGCTCACCTGAGTACGTCCATGGTATCGCGCCAGACAAGACGTTGGCGCACGCCAAGGCAACGGCGCACGCCAAGGCAACGGCGCACGCGCCGCACGACGAGCGACCCCAACGCTACGGAGACGGCAGCGCAGACGCCTGCGCCGTCTCGGCTGGCACATTCTTGCGTGGAGAACCTTCCAGAAGCGTCTCGAACATCGAAAGCATCTCGCTACCCAACGCCTCGAGTTCCTCGGTGTCCAGCAACTTCTGAACCTTTGGAAATAGCTTGCCCTCCTCCTCCTCGCGAGCGTGGTGCTCGATCTCCCCTTTGATTACCGATAGTTTGGGGGTGAACTGGTCGTGGTCAATTCCCAGCTCCAGCATGTCCGCCAGCACGCGTTTGATCGCGAGGTGCTCTTCGACCGCTTCTAACAGCTTGTCCTCGGTCGGTTTCGCCATGACGGCGGGGGTCGAGACTCAACCGATGGGCGTGCCGTCACCGCAACGGTGGTACACGCGATGCACCCAAGCGGATGCATGCGCCATCCAAATCCTGAAAGCGGCAAAGTCGGTTATGCACTCGCGTGGATCCTCGGCATCCCGCTGCCGGTACTCCTGGTCGTGTATTTGATCTCGAGGTGCTAGCAGTTCGGCTTGCCCGAGCTCAGCTGAGCGCGCATGGCATCACTGGCCGTGCTCGAGGCGTGCGATCTGGCGCGCCCGAACTAGCACGGGCGGCGAGACCGCCGCGTGAACCCGTCCTTTTCGCTGCGGCGATGGACGGGTTAGCGGGTACCGGTCAACAGCGTGACGATCGCGCTCCAGGTTTCGTCGTTGAGAACGCCGGTCTTGTGCAGGGCGTGATCGGTCTGGAACTTGACGATCGCGCTTTTGGTCCGACTGCCGTAGGAGTTGTCGATCGGGCCGGGATCGTAGCCGAGATGCTTCAGCGCCGTCTGCGCGGTCTTGATGGTCATGCCGAGGTGCACGGGGTCATCCGGTGTCGGGCTGGTCGCGAGGTGTTTGGTTGTCGGGTCGACCGGGCCTGCCGGCGAGAGCGTGGCTCCCACGTGGCTCGAAGCGCCAGCGGAAGGGGCTTGCACCGCGGGCGGCGATGACGCAGCCGGTGGCGGCGATGATGGTGCAGGCTGTGGCGGCGATGACGCAGGGGGTGGCGGTGGTGCAGGTAGAGCCGGCGCAGGCGGAACCGGCGCGGGCGGTGCTTCCTTTGCGGTGATCTCGGCGGACGGTTCCTCTTTGATCTGCACGACCGGCCGCTCCCCGGAGGGCGTCGCCGTGGGTTTACCGCCACGGACCAAGAAGAACACGATGAGGCCGCCGAGGCAGAACGAGATCGGGATCACCGCGCGGATGACCCGACTGGTGCGCTCGGGCAGGGGCGCCGAGCGGGCCGCGAACACGGCGAGCAGCTCGTGGACCGAGCCTAGCGGTGTTGCGTCGACGTTGAACAAACCGGTCAGGACACGAAATCGACACTGCTGCGACACGCCGAGCAGAAACTTCAACGCGTCCACGCCGTCGCGGATCCCCGCGCGTGCAGAGACCATCATTCCAGATTTGATGCGAAGCTCACCGATCTCTGCATGATTGCGATCGAGGATCTGAAGGTACGAGTATTGTCGCGTCACCGCGAGCGCTTCGAGCAGCGTCCGGAAGTCGAAGTCGGCGAGGTTGCCCTCCATCACCGGCAGGAGCTCGGCGGCGATCGGGTGCTCGACACGGTCATCGCGGCGGGCGCTCGCCGGGACAGGCGCTGATGATGGCGGTGAGGCGGTAACGGCCTCTTGCTCGAAGTCGGCCGAGGGTGGCGGCGTGACGCCGAGTGTGCCGGGGGATGGATCTAGTTGCAGCAGGATCTGGCTGATCGAGCCGACCGGAGCTTGCTCCCCGAGCGCGGCCGTGATCCGGTGCAGCCGAAACCTGTGGGGCGTGCGCAACCCGACCAGGTGCTTGATCGCCGGGATCGCGGTGAACGATCCCGCAACGGCGGACACGATGAAGCCTGACTTCACGTGGATCGTACCGACGACGCTCTGATCGTCGCACACCTCGAGGGCACAGTGCTGGCGACCGCAGGCCACGGTTTGCAGGAGCGTTGCCACGTCGAATTCGGACAACGAGCCTTCCATGATCGAAACTGCCTCGGTGATCGAACCTGGCTCGATCGACGCTGGCGGACGAGGGGCGTGGACCTGCGATCGGAGCAAGATCTCCGATACGCTCCCCAGCGACTCGATCTGGCCGAGCTCCGCGTCGCTCCGGAAGGCCGCGAACTCGAAGCTTTGGGGCGAGCTCAACAGCGCCGAGATCGCGGCGATGCCGTTGCTGTCGCGGGTCCGCGCGGACACGATCTGGCCGGCCTTGATCCCCACGATCCCCACCCTCGTCCCCGTTTCGTTCAGGATCTCGAGCTCGACGTAGCAACGCCCCATCCCGATGACTTGAAGGAGCGTTGGAAGATCGAACTCGTCGAGCCGGCCGTGCATCATCCGGGTGCGCGTCGCCCCCGTGCTCGTGCTCGTTCGCCGCGAGCGCCGGAGCACATCGGCGGCCGGCAGCTCCGACGAGGCGAGCGCCAGGCGCGGGGGCTCGAGCCCGGCCAGCTCGGCGACCGAGGCGAGCGCACTCGACAGGACATAGTCGAGCGGCTCGCGCACCAGCCGAAACCGCGTGCTTGGGGGGGAGCGCATGATCAAGTGCATCGCATTGCGGCCGTGAAGCTCTCCCGCGGTCGCGGACACGACGCGCCCGGCTTTGAGCACGAGGTGGCCGACGAGCGTTCCAGCAGGGTCGCTGACCTCGAGCCGCAGGCTGCTCCGTCCCAGGCTGGTCACCGCGGCAAGGCTCGCCAGGTCGAGATCGGCGAGCGTTCCCTGCATCACCGTCACGACGGCTTCACCCCAGCTCCCTCGGCGACGACTTTACGAACGATGGCGTCGGTGGCGGTCGTTGGCTGCACGCTCAGCCGACCCATCTTCATCGCGGTTGCGACCAACGTGTAGACCTTGGTCCACGCCGCTCGAGTGGGCGCATCGAACTTCTTGCCAAGTCCGTAGTCCAACGTCCAGAGCAACGCCTCGCCGACGACCGCATATGATGCATCCGGGATCTTGTAGAGGTCGGAGTGACGGCGACCGAGCGCGAGCACCACGAGGAACAGATCGTCTTCTTCCGCCACGTTGTCGCGCCAGGCGGATTCGGGCCAATCGAGCGACTTCACGATGAAGCTGAGCATCGCGAGCAGCTTTCGCTTCTGTGACGCCATGTCGTTCTTGAAATATTGCTGGTACGTCGGCTTGAGCTCGAATAGGCGCTTGTAAAACAGATCGCCGACGGTCTCCGCGATCGGAACGACGAGGCGCCAGCTGTCTCGAATCACGTTCTTATCTGCATCAGTGAGCATCTGCTTGTTTGCTCCTTCTGGAACCGAAGCCCGCGCGGTGGCCGCCGGCGAATCCACCTCACGGAAAGATCGAGCTCTCTCGGTTACCTGACCCCTGTCGCGACTGTCAAGGTGGGACACCCCTGGTGAATGCCATGGTTTGGCACGATCTCAGATTCCTGCTGTGGGTGGCTGTAGTTTGATCATGCGATCTACGGTTTGATCGCGTGATTCGCTGCAAGCTAGCCTAACGATTCGCAGATCCGAGCGTGACCGAGCTCACGCGAGCGCACACACGGCAAGCGCGCTCGTGAACCGCTGTGGAACCGGGGCTTCCACAACTAGCTTGTCTGTCCGGAGTGGGAGCGCGATCGACACGGCATGCAGGAAGAAGCCGTCGTGGCCGGGCAGCGGCGCCCCGCCGTACAGCGTATCGCCGGTGATCGGTGCGCCGGCGTGGGCCAGGTGCGCGCGGACCTGGTGCATACGGCCGGTCTGCGCGATGCAGCGCACGAGCGCGTGATCCGGCGACCTCTGCTCGACGGCGATCTCGGTGTAGGCGGCGAGCCCCTCGGCCGCATCGACGACGACGCGCTTGCCGCGCTGGGCGAGCGGCGCATCGCACTCGCGCGCCGTGGGGTGCCCGTCGGTGATCGCGAGGTAGTGCTTGGATACCCGGCCGGCGCTGAACGCGTCGCGCAGCGCGTGGTAGGTCTCGAGGGTGCGGGCGACCACGAGGACGCCCGAGGTGCCGATGTCGAGGCGGTGGACGAGGCCGCCGTCGCGCGGGTCGTCGCCGATCGCGACGCACTCGGGGAACCGGAAGGCGATCGCGTTGGCCACCGTGCCGAGCTCGCCGGCGCGCAGCGGCTGCGAGGGGATGCCCGCGGGCTTGGCGATCACGACGAGGTCGCTGTGCTCGACCAGGATGGTCAGCGGGACGTCCGGATCGGGCGCCGGACGCAGCGCGATCCCGGACACCGGCTCGCGCGCGAGCTCGACGGTATCGCCGATCGCGACGCGGTCGCCCTTCTTGGCCCGCTTGCCGTTGACGCGGACCGCGCCGTCGTCGAACAGGGCGGCGAGCTGCCGGCGGCCGGCCTCGGGGTAGAACCGCGCGAGCGCCTTGTCGATGCGATCGGCGACGTCGATCGTGAGCTTCATACCGCCCCCAGGAGGATCGCGGGCGCGGGCGCGCCGGGTGAAAGCTCGGTGAGCTCGGTGCCGATCACGACGAGGGCGTTGCAGCCGACGAGCGACGACAGCATCGCCGAGCCCTGCTTGGGGTGCGGTGTCGCGATCAGCTGCTCGCCGTCGCGCACGACGTGGGCTCGCAGGTAGTGCGCGCGGCCGGCCTGCTTGCGATAGCCGCCCGCGACGCGCACCGTGGCCGTCGGGCGCGCGGTCACCGTGGCGCCCTGCATCGCGAGCAGCGCCGGCCGCAGGAACAGCTCGAACGCGACGACGGTCGACACCGGGTTGCCGGGCAGGCCGAACACCGGCGCCGGGGGCGACCCGGGGCGCATGCCGAACGAGAACGGCTTGCCGGGCTTCATCGCGATCTTGTAGAGCTCCAGCGTGATGCTGGCGGCGGACAGCGCGGCGTGCACGTAGTCGCGGTCGCCGACCGAGACCCCGCCGGTGGTGATCACGACGTCGTGGCCCTGGGCCGCGGCGAACCGATCGGCGAGCGAGGCGAGGTCGTCGCGCGCGATGCCGAGCCGATCGGCGACCCCGCCGGCCTCGCCGACGAGCGCCTCGATCGCGTGGACCGAGGAGTCGACGAGCTGCCCCGGGCCCGGCGGCGTCATCACGTCGACGAGCTCGTCGCCGGTCGCGATCAACGCGACGCGCGGGGCGCGGGCCACCGGCACCTGCACGATCCCGAGCGCGGCGAGCAGGCCGATGTCCCACGGCGACAGCCGCGTGCCGGCGGCGAGCACGGCCTCGCCGATCGCGACGTCCTCGCCGGTGCGCCGCACGTTGTCGCCGGCGGGCGAGGCGGGCAGGGTCACGCGATCGCCGTCGCGCGTGGCGTCCTCCTGGATCACGACGGTATCTGCGCCCGGCGGCATCGGCGCGCCGGTCAAGATCCGAACCGCGGCGCCCGCCGGCACCGGCGGCACGTCGAGCTGCCCGGCGACGACGGCGCCTGCCACCGGCAGGGTGCCCGGCAGCTCGGCCGAGCGCGCCGCGTAGCCGTCCATCGCCGAGTTGTCGAACCCGGGCAGCGCGCGCGTCGCGACGACGCTCACGGCGAGCACGCGGCCGGCCGCGCGGTCGAGCGGCACCAGCTCGCTGGCGAGCCGCGGCACGCGTTCGATGACCGCCTTCGCGGCGTCGGCGACAGATAGCACGGCGCCATCTTATGCCGCCCTTCGTCGCGCGCCCAGCCGCGGCGCCCATCAAGCGCCGGGGGTGACGCCCCCCTTCATCGCGGGTCAGTGGAGCTGGGCGATCATCAGGTGAGCGACGCTGAAGTAGATGAACAGGCCCGAGGCGTCGACCAGCGTCGTGATGAGGGGCGCCGAGATCACCGTCGGATCGATGCCGAAGCGCTGCGCGGCGAGCGGGATCGCGGCGCCGACCGCGTTGGCCCACGTGCAGACGACGAGGATGGTGGTCGCGACGCACAGGGCGAGGTCATAGTCGACGCCCCACAGGAGGGCGCGGAAGAACGCGATCACGCCGAGCAGGACGCCGAGCAGGATCCCGGCCGAGACCTCGCGCCGGATGACCCGCACGACGTCGCGGACGCGGACCTCGCCGAGCGCGAGCGCGCGGATGATCGTCGAGACGGTCTGCGAGCCGGCGTTGCCGCCGGTGCCGATCAGGAGCGGCACGAAGAACGACAGCGCGACGACCTTGGCGAGCTCGTCCTCGAAGTAGCGCAGCACCGTGCCGGTGGCGGTCTCGGCGACGAACAGCAGGATCAGCCAGGTGAGCCGGCTGCGCACGGTGCGAAACAGCGGCGTGAGGAAGTACGGCGCGCGGCCGGCCAGCTTGCCCGACACGGCGCCCTGGTTGAGGATGCCGGTGCCCGCGGCCTCGAGCGCCGCGCCGAGCAGGTCGTCGACCCGGACGGCCCCGACCAGATCGCCGTGCTTGTCGATCACCGGCAGGGACAGGAAGTCGTGGGTATTGATGATGTCGGCGGCGTCGCCGCGCGTGGTGTCCTCGCGGATCGCGATCGGATCCGGGGTCATCACCTTCTCGAGCGGCGTGTCGCGATCGGTGGTCGCCAGCACACGGAGCGGGGCGACGCCGACCAGCTTCTTGCCGTCGCAGACGTAGCAGTTGACGGCGACCTCGATGTCGTCGGCGTTCATCCGCAGGAGGTCCATCGCGTCGCCGGCGGTGCGCGCGGTGGTGCGGGTCGGCGAGTCGCCGGCCGAGCGCTCGCAGCGCCAGATCTTGGGCGTCATGATCCGGCCGACCGCGGACTCGGGGTAGGCGAGCAGGCGATCGATCGCCGCCTTCTCGTCGGGCGTGTGCGCGTGCTCGATCCGCGCGCGCTCGTCGGGCAGCATGGCGCCGAGAATCGCGACCTCGTGATCGGTCGGCAGGAACGCGAGCAGGCGACAGGTGCGTGCGGGATCGATGTGGGCGAGCAGCTGGGCGGCGACCACCGGGTGGGCCGCGCGCAACATCGCGGCGCCGCGCCGGTCGTCGATCGCGTCGAGGATCGCGCGCGCCTCCGCGCTCGGCCGGCGCGATAGATCGCGGCCGAGGTCGGCGGGCCGGACCTGCTTGACACAGGCCTTGAGGGCGCTCGCGTCACCGCGCAACGCGTCGTCGATCGACGTCAGATCGGGCACCGGAACGGCGCTGCGGACTTCGTCGTCCCCACCCTCGGGAGCTCCACTCATGGCGTTCACCATCACCGATCGGAGCGGACGCGGGCAACTTGTCATCGCTGGAAATGTTGTTAAGCCCGCGCGGCTGCATCGAGCCCGCCGGGTCCGCGCTAGGCTAGCCCGCGATGAAGCGCGCCATTTCCGCATCGCTCGGGCTGCTCGTCGCGGCGGGGTGCTGTCCGTCCGAGGCCACCAGGCCTGCGGTGGCCCCCAGGCCCGCCGGCGCTCCGTCGGCCGAGGTCAAGGATCTCGCCACGCCCGAGGAGACGCACCTCCACAACCTGCACCAGCTGACGTTCGGCGCCGACAACGCGGAGGCCTACTGGTCGTTCGGCGGCGATCGGCTGATCATGCAAACCAACCGCGCGCCCTACAAGTGCGATCAGATCGAGGAGCTGACCGTCGCGACCGGGCAGACCCGGCGGGTCTCGACGGGCAAGGGCCGCACGACCTGCTCGTACTTCCTTCCGGGCGATCAGGAGATCATCTACGCGTCGACCCACGAGGCCTCGCCGGACTGCCCGACGCCGCCCGACATGTCGAAGGGCTACTACTGGGGGCTGTTCGACTACGACATCTATCGCGCGAACGCCGACGGCTCGAACCTGCGCCGGCTGACCAACGAGAAGGGCTACGACGCCGAGGCGACCGTGTGTCCGGTCGACGGCAGCATCGTGTTCACGTCGATGCGCTCGGGCGATCCGGAGCTCTGGCGGATGGACGCCGACGGCAAGAACCTCCGGCAGTTGACCAGCACGCTGGGCTACGACGGCGGGGCGTTCTTCTCGGCCGACTGCTCCAGGATCGTGTGGCGGTCGTCGCGCCCGCAGGGCAAGGACCTCGAGGAGTACAAGGCGCTGCTCGCGCACAACCTGGTCAAGCCGACGAAGATGGACCTCTACATCGCGAACGCCGATGGCTCGGACGCGCGCCAGCTGACCTACCTGCCGGGCGCGTCGTTCGCGCCGTTCTTCTTCCCCGACGGCAAGCGCGTGATCTTCGCGTCGAACTACCTCGCGCCGCGCGGCCCCGAGTTCGATCTGTTCGCGATCGACATCGACGGCAGCCACCTCGAGCGCATCACCTACGCGCCGAGCTTCGACGGCTTCCCGATGTTCTCGCCCGACGGCAAGACCCTGGCGTTCTCGTCGAACCGGCGCGACGTGGTGAAGCGCGACCAGGGCGAGGTCTACCGGCTGACCGGCGGCCCGGCCGGCGAGCACGACACCAACGTGTTCATCGCCGAGTGGGTGGAGCATCCGGTGCCGGCGGCGGCGTCGGCGGGCGCGCGGCCGGTGCAGCCCGAGACGGAGGCCGCCGATCGGTTCGCCGCCGCGGTTGGCTACCTCGCCGCCGACGAGCGCGAGGGCCGTGGCGTCGGCGGAAAGGGGCTCGACGACGCGGCGCGCTGGGTGGAGGACCAGCTCCAGGCGGCGGGCGCCGAGCCGGGGTTGGCGGGCGCCTGGCGCCAGCCGTTCAAGGTGACGACGCAGGTCGTGCGCAAGCCCGAGACCACGATCGAGCTCGACGGCAAGAAGCTCGGCGAGGACGACGCGACGCCGGTCGCGTCGTCGGCGAGCGCCACGGCGGCCGGCGAGCTCGTGCCGGTCGGCTGGGGGATCGCCGACGAGGCGACCGGGCTCGACGACTACCAGGGCAAGTCCGTCAAGGGCAAGATCGCGCTCGTCCATCGCTTCGTGCCGCCGGGCAAGCAACTCGACGCGGCGGCGACGTCACGGCTCGGCGACCTGCGCTACAAGGCGTTCATCGCGCGCGGCAAGGGCGCGATCGGCCTGGTCGTCGTCGACGACGGCGATCCGGCGCAGGACGAAGCGCCGCTCCCCAAGCTCGCCGCCGCCGAGAGCGAGGCGCAGATCCCGATCGTCGTGGTCACCCGCAAGGCCGCGGCGGGCCTGGCCAGGGGCGCAGGCGGCGCAGGTCACCGGGCGAAGCTCGCGGTGGCGCTCGAGCCGACGCGCACCGAGACGCAGAACGTGGTCGGCGTGATCCACGCCGGCGCCCAGGCCCGGCTGCCGGGCGTGATCGTCGTCGGTGCGCACCTCGATCACCTCGGGATGGGCGGCGGCGCCAGCGCGCTCGACCCGAGCGTCCACGCCGTGCACAACGGCGCCGACGACAACGCCTCCGGGGTCGCCGGGCTCCTCGAGGTCGCGCGCGTGGTGGCCCGCGAGCGGAAGGCCCTGGCCCGCGACGTCTACGTGATCGCGTTCTCCGGCGAGGAGATGGGCGACCTGGGCAGCGAGTACTACGTCAAGCACCCCGCGACCAAGGAGCCGATCGCCGCGATGATCAACATGGACATGATCGGCCGCATGAAGATGAACAAGCTCTACGTCAACGGCGGCGAGTCGGCCGGGGAGTGGCGCGACCTCGTCGGCCCCGCGTGCGAGGCCCAGCGCGTCGACTGTACGATCGGCGGCTCGGGCTACGGCCCGTCGGACCACATGCCGTTCTACATCGCCGGCTCGCCGGTCCTGTTCTTCTTCACCGGCAGCCACAGCGATTATCACACCGCGACCGACGACGCCGACAAGATCAACGCGATCGGCGGGGCGCGCGTGGCCGCGATCGCCGCCGCCAGCACGATCGCCGCCGCCAACGTCAAGGCGCTGACCTACGTCAAGGCGCCGCCCGAGCCGATGGGCGGCGACCTGCCCCGCCGCGGCGCCTCGCTCGGTACGGTGCCGTCGTACGACGAGGATCCGTCGCGCCCCAAGGGCCTCGTGCTCGCGGATGTCGTGCCCGACGGCCCCGCGGCGAAGGCGGGCCTCCGGGCCGGCGATCGGATCACGCAGATCGACACCCACGAGGTCGCCAGCGCGGCGGATCTGATGTTCGTCTTGACGATGGGCAAGCCCGGCCAGGACGTCAAGATCACCTACGTGCGCGACGGCCAGACGTTCACGGTGACGGCGACCTACGGTAAGCCGCGCAGCCGCAAGTAGCGCCGGGTGGCGCGGGTGGCGAAGGGCGCGCTGGTATAGCGAAGGTTGAACGGCGAGCGCTACGCCGCCGCAGATCGCGTAGTCGACCGCCGCCGCGTCGAGCGCGGACGTGAGAGCGACGACCTCGGTGAATAGATCCACGGCGGGAGCTTAGCGCAATTGTCCGAGCAGGTTGGTGAGCGTCCCATGTAAGGTGGGTGTCGCTAGTTGTCGAGCTGCGCGAGGCGCTCCGCGAGCCCTTCGGCCACGGCCCTGGCCTGCTCGACCCTGTCGCGCGCGGCGGCCAGATCGCGCTCGAGCCTGGCGACCTCGCGCTCGCGCTGGGTGACATCGCCTCGTGCCGTGCGCAGCGCCGCTTCGAGCCTGTGGCGCTCGGCGGCCACCTTGGCGCGCTCGGCCTCGGCACGCCGGAGCGCGGCGGCGGCTTCGGCACGCGCGGCGCTCGCGGCGAGCTCGCGGGCACGGGCTTCGGCGGCCAGGCGGCGCTCACGGGCGAGGTCGTCGTCGGGCTCGGCGCCGGCAGCCTCGGGAGCCTCAGGAGCCTTCGCGATGGGGGGCGCGGGCGTGGCGGGCGGTGCGATCGGCAGCGCGATCACGCCACCGGCGCCGAGCGCCTCGAAGCCAGGCGGATCTCGATCGGCCGAGAGCGCGCCTGGCAGATCGGGATCCCACCCGCCGGCCGCGGCGAGCGCGGACAGGGTCAGCGCCACCCGGCGCAGCGTGGCTTCGGTCGCGCCGTGCCCGGCGTCGGTCAGGATGTTCATCGCCTGGATGCGCAGCTTGGCGAGCGCCTCGCGGTGCGCGGCCGCCGCCTCGAGCTTGCCGTCGCGCAACCGCCGGGCGGTCTCGAACAGCGCCTCGACCGCGGCGCGCGCGTGCCACCACAGCTGGTTGACGGCCCACGCCGAGGTCGGCGGTCGGGCGAGCTTGGCGAGCCTGGTCGCGCCGTCCTTGTCCCCGGCGGCCTTGAGCTCCCCGGCGAGCCGTTTCCTCTCGGTAACGAACTGATCGAGCGGCACCTGAAAGAGCGACGCGACGGCGTCGTCGTAGCGCATCGCCGGCATCTTAGCCAAGCAGCGGGTGACGCGCGCGCCCGCACGGTGCTCGGTGATCCGGGCGCGCCCGCACGACTCACCTGGCGAGTCGGAATCGGCGAATTCCCCATGTCGTCAGGACGAGCGCCGCCACCGCACTCAGCACGGTGATGAGCTGGTGACGTGGGGTCGGGGCCTGGGTCAGCTTGGTGGCCCTTACGACGGTGGGGACCTCTTCGTCCCACTCGATCACGAGGGCCACGTAGTCCGGACCCTCGAGGCCCGGCGTGTCCTGGGGCGGATGTAATGACTGCATACCTGTCATCTGGGCAACCGCCGTGCCGGCCGCAGCTGGGGCCGGCAGCGGGGCCATGTGCGTGAATCACGCAGACGTTTGCGGTGATGCGGAGCACGCGTGGTGCGAGAGATCCCTGCAACTGCTTGATCAACAGGAAGATCGGCCCGTAGCTGGTGATTTCATGGACGAAGCTTCAGCTTTGTTTGTATACTGAACATGCGTTCATGAGCCAAGAGCTTCGAGAGATGCTGGCGAAGGCGAAGGGGTCGGCGGCTACCGCCCGGGTCGCGCGGCTCGATGAGCTCCTCACACCGGCGCCGTCCATCGAGCGTGAGCGCTGGGGGCTCGATGCGTTGCGCGGCCGGCTGGTCGAGCTGTCGGCATGCGGCGCCACGGCGACCCTGACGACCTCGATCGAGCTGGTGCTCGAAGCGCAGCTCGCCGCCGAGCCGGTCGCGTGGGTGGCGCTCGGCAACGGGACCTTCTATCCGCCCGACGTGGCCGACAGCGGCGTCGATCTCGCGGCGCTGGTCGTCGTGCGCGTGGTCGATACCACCACGGCGGCGCGCGCGGCCGAGCGGCTGTTGCGCTCCGGTGCCTTCGGGCTGGTGGTGCTGGATTTCGGGGGCGGCGGTGTGGTCGAGGTTTCGATGGCGCACCTGGGACGGCTGGTCAAGCTCGCGCAGGCCCACGATGCCGCCGTCGTATGCCTCACCGAGAAGGCGAGCGACGCGGCCTCGCTCGGCTCGCTCGTCTCGCTGCGCGCCGAGGCGCTGCGCGTGCGCGATCGCGATCGCGGCTACGACGTGACGCTGCGCGCGCTCAAGGACAAGCGCCGCGGCCCCGGCTGGTCGCGAACGACCACGCTGCGCGGCCCCGCGGGCTTCTAGATCATGCTCCGCTGAGCAGCGACGAGTGGTAAGAAACGGTACCGGTTGACGATGAGCACCACGACGAAGCCAAGCATGAAGCCAGCGACGCTCGGAGATCTCGACGCGCTGCCACCGGGGATTGTTGGCGAGATTATCGAGGGCGTGCTCTACACGATGACCAAGCCGCGGGCGCGACATCAGCGTACTGGTCTTGGGATCGGCAGGGAGATCAGCGGCCCGTTTGATCTTGGTCGGGGCGGACCAGGCGGTTGGTGGATCATCACCGAGCCAGGGATCGAGCTTCCGAACGAGACCAGGGAGATCTCTCCTGACGTTGCTGGCTGGCGGCGCGAGCGTATGCCGGAGCTTCCGGTCGATGAGCCGATCCGGGTGGTACCAGATTGGACGTGCGAGATCCTCTCAACGACCACGCGGCGCCACGACCAGCTCGTCAAGCTACCTTACTACGCAAAGATCGGCGTTGCTTATCACTGGATGGTCGACATCGAGGCTCGCGTATTGACCGCACATCGGCTCGAGTCCTCCGACTGGCGGATCATCGGAACCTACAGCAACGAGATCGAGGCGCGGATCCCGCCGTTCGATGCCGTTCCGCTCAACGTGGCGAGCTGGTGGCCTCCTGGCGCGCCTGAGAGCTCGCGGTAACCAGGCCCGCAGCGCGGTTAGTCTCGGCCAGAGATCGAGCTGGTAGCACTGCCAACGCACCGTCGTTCGGGGCACGGCTCCCACCTAACGCCCGATCCTCGCTCTTTCTCGTCATCACGCGACTCACTGCTCGCAGTGTCGCCGAAAAGGGGCTGGCCCCAGCACAGGCCCCCGCCGATCACAGCCTCCTCCACCCCTGGTAGCGTGATGAGTGAATCCAACTGGCCCTCAACCGTGCGCGGGTACACATTGTTCGTCAGCTCCGATGCGGTCGACAGCGGCGCATGTCCCACAACCCGTGACCATTAGCGCCGCGGCATCAGTGTGAACGGCGGGCTAGCCTCGAGCACGCGACGTCGCCGGCGCTGTAGTACGCGCCACGATGGAAATCGATGTGCTGGTACAGGCCGAGCAGCTTGCGGCCGCGATCCAGGCTGCTTGAGCGGCAGGGTTCGACATTCTCGCGCGGAAGATGATCTTCGGCTTACGAGCGGGCACGCCGCGAGAGATGCAGCGCATCTCCAAGCTCGATCCCGAATCGAACGTGCTGATGTCCCGCTCGTTCGCATCGCGCGTAGGACGGGCAGGCGGGGTACCGGGGCAGCTCCCGACGCGGCCAATAGCGGTGCATGCCACAACCCGTGACCGTCAGCGCCGCGGCATCAGCGTGAACGGCGGAGCGGCTTCGAGTGTGGCGACGTCGTCGGCGCTGTAGTAACGGGCCGCGAGCTGGGCGAGCTCGGGGCGGGTGTAGACCTCGGCGCGCGGGTGCTCGATCAGATCCGCGATGACCGTGGCGACCTCGCCGACCGGCTGGGCGTTCGGCAGCGCCCGCGAGTCCGGGCCGCCGTACAGCGCGTTGGCCCCGAACTGCGTCGCGACGACCCCCGGCATCACGGTGCTGATATGGACCTCGGGGAGCTCGGGTGCAAGCTCGAGGCGGAGCGACGTCATGAGCGAGTTGACGGCGCACTTGGCCGCGCTGTACGCGCTGCGGATCGGCGACATCGAGATCCGGCCGAGCATCGAGGACACGGTGATCAGGTGGCCGCGCTTGCGGTCGCGGAAGTGCGGCAGGACGGCCTGGATGCCGTAGAGCACCGACTTGACGTTGGTCGTGATCATGTCGTCGAGGTCGGCGTCGGTGAGCTGGGTGACGCTGCGGGTGATGCCGCGCCCGGCGTTGCCGACCCAGACGTCGATCTGGCCGAACCGCTCGAGCGCCCGATCGCGCAGCTGTTCGACGTCGCCGCGCCTGGTGACATCGGTGACCACGGCGAGGGCGTTGGCCCCGATCCGCGCGGTCACGGCCGACAGCTCGGCGCTCCGGCGCGCCGCGAGCACGATGCCCTTGGCGCCCCGCGCGGCGACGACCTCTGCGAGCGCCTCGCCGATGCCCGAAGATGCCCCGGTGATGACGATGACCTTGTCTTTCATGCCGCCATCCTAGGCGCAGATCTGGTGCAGATCCCGGGTAAGGCCCTTGTTTAACAGGGGATATATTGCGTGAACAAATGTACAGTAGTAAGTTCTTGGCCGTTCCCCCCCATGCGTGTCGCCTGCCTCGATCTCCCTGCGTTTCCGCTCCAGCTGGTCTGGCGGCACGAGCCGGCGTGGCGGGCGCACCCCGTCGTCGTGATCGACAGCGACCGGCCGCAGGGAGAGGTGCTGTGGGCCTGCGAGCGCGCGCGTCGGGCGGGCGTGCTCGTCGGCCAGCGCTATGCGCACGCGCTGTCGCTGTGCGCCGGGCTGCGCGCGCGCGTCGTGCCGGGCGAGCAGATCGAGGAGGCGACCGCCGAGCTGCGCGCGGTGCTGCATCGGTTCTCGCCGCGGGTCGAGCCGGGTGAGCCCGGCACGCTGTGGCTCGACGGCGACGGCCTGGGCCGCGTGTTTCCTGATGGGCGCGGGCCCGAGGGCAGCGCGTGGGGCATGGCGATCGCCCAGGCGCTCACCGACCTCGATTATCGCGGCGCGATCGTGGTCGGGTTCTCGCGGTTCGCGACCTACGCGATCGCCCGGGCGACGCGGCGCGGGGTGACGGTGCTCGCGAGCGACGCCGACGAGCGCGCGATGGCGAGCGCGGTGCCGCTGGGGCGGCTCGACATCGCGCCGAAGCTGCGCGAGGCGCTGGCGCGGCTCGGCGTCACCGACGTCGGCGGGATGGTGCGCCTGCCGGGCGGCGGGATCCTCGAGCGGTTCGGCCGCGACGCGCACCGGCTGTACCAGCTCGCCGCGGGTGAGCGCTGGGATCCGCTCGTGCCGGTGGCGCCACCCGAGGCTCCCGACGAGCGGGTCTTGCTCGATGACGAGGACGACGATGTCGAGCGCCTCGTGTTCATCGCCAAGGCGCCGATCGATCGCCTGCTCGAGCGGCTCGCCGCCCGCGGGCGCGCGCTGACGGCGCTGCACCTCGAGCTGTCGCTCAAGCACGCGGTCGGCAAGGTCACGCTGCGCGCCGACTGCATCAAGCCGGCCACGCCGACGCTCGACGCCCGCACGCTGCTCCGCCTCGTCCACCTGCGGCTCACGAACATGCCGCCGGCGGCGCCCGTCAACGCCGTGCGGGTGTGGGCCGATGACCTCGCCGCGACCCGCGAGCAGCTCGCGCTGTTCGCGCAGAAGCCGCGCCGCGATCTGCGCGCCGCCGACGAAGCGGTCGCGCACCTGCGCGCCGAGCTCGGGGACGATGCGATCGTGCGCGCCGTCTTGCGCGACGGCCACCTGCCCGAGGCGAGCTTCGGCTGGGAGCGGCTGGGCCGCGTCGTCGCGGCGGCGCCACCGGCCGAGCGAGGCGCCGTGCGCCCGCTGGTCCGCCGCGTGTTCACGCGCCCGCAACAGCTGCCGTCGCAGTCGCGGTTCGTGCGCGATGATGGCTGGCTGCTGTCGGGCCTCGAGCAGGGCGCCGTCGTCCGCATCCTCGGGCCCTACGTCGTGTCGGGCGGCTGGTGGGCCCACGAGCTGGCGCGCGAGTATCACTTCGCCGAGCTGCGCCGCGGCGATTGCCTGTGGGTCTACTACGACCGCAACCGCCGCCGCTGGTTCTGGCAGGGCGCGGTCGAGTGAGCGGCCGGCGCCGGGCGCCTCGTGGTCAGAGCACGAGCAGGAAGGCCAGGAGGTCGGCCTTCTCCTGCTGCGTGAGCTTCAGCTCGAGCACGAGGTTGAAGAACTCGATCGTATCGTCGAGCGTGATCAGCCGGCCGTCGTGGAGGTAGGGCGGTGATTCCTTGATCCCGCGCAGCGTGAACGTCTTGATCGGGCCATCGCCGTTGGCGACCTGATCGTTGACCACACGCTCCGGGAAGAACCGCTCGAGCTGGAGATCGTGCATCGAGTTGTCGGTGAAGTACGGGCCGCTGTGGCATTCGGCGCAGCGCGCCTTGCCGCGGAACAGCGCCTCGCCGCGGAGCTCGGCGGCGGTCGCGCGGCTGGTCAGCCGGCCGAACACGTCGAGCTTGGGCGCCGGCGGGAAATCGAACAACTTCTGCATCTCGGCCATGTGCTGGACCTGGCTGATGGGGTCGAGCGGGTTCACGCCCTTGAGCGCGGCCTTGTCGATGTCACCGTCGAAGTAGGCGGCGCTCTGCTCGAACTGCGTGAAGTCCTCGACCGACATCAGCGCGCGCTGCGAGCCGAACCGCTCCTGGATGTTGACGCCGCGCAGCGACGTCGTCTCGATCCGGTTGCGTTGCTCCTGCGGCCGGATATCGCCGACCAGGTGCGTCGCCCCGTTGGTGTGTCCGTTGGTGTGGCAGTCGAGGCACGCCACGCCGAGCTGCGGCTCGGCCGACCGGCGATCGTCGATCAGGTTGAACTGCTGTTGCGCAAACGGAGATACCAGCAGGCGCAGACCATCGAGCTGCTTGGTATTCAGGATGTCCTTGAACAGCCGGTAATAGTTGTGCGTGGTGACCACCTCGCCGTGCGAGACATCGCCGAGATCGAGCCGCGTGGTCAGGAAGATGGCGGGCGGAAACTCGGGCAGCACGTGATCGGGAAGATCGAACTCGAGATCGAACCGCTGGAGGTCACGGCCGGTCTGGGCGAGGATCTCCTCGATCGCGAAGTGCGGGAACAGCATGCCGCCTTCCAGCTGCTTGGGATGAGGCAGCGGCATGAAGCCCGCCGGGAAGACATCCGCGGCGCGGATCTCCGCGGGGGTCATCACGGCGAGCTGGGGCCAGGTCTGGCCGGGCGGCAGCTTGACGCGGACGCCGGCCTGGATCGGCTTGCCGCGGGTCATCTTCACGCGGCCCGGGCGGTTGGACAGGTCATAGCGCGCCTCGAGCAGCGCGCGCTGGCGGTCCATGTAGAACGGCTTCTCGGCCTCGAGCCGCGCCTTCATCTGTTCGAACGTCTCGCCCGGCGGCGGGGGCGGAGTCGACGGCGGTGGGATCTCGGGAGTCTGTTCGGAGGCATTGATCCGGCTTGCCTCGCTGTGGCTGCATGCCATCAGCCCGAGCAAGCCGCCGACCGTTCCGACCATTCCGACCGTGCAGATCCATCGGGTAGATCGCTGTCGTGGCGTCTTCATCATCGACCTCCTCGTAATTCGTAATGCAGCACGGTGGTGCAACGAACACGCCAGCGGTGCAATTCCTGAGCTCGTGTCTCGCATCGATGGTCGCAATCGGTCGGCCGAGGCATCCAGGTTGCGACGAAAAGGCTCGGCCATAACGGCACGCCAGCGCGCGGGCGCCTCACATCGTCGTGGCGTTGACCAAGCGTGTTCGGCCGCCGGCTCGCGGCGCGTCACCGCGTGATTCGCGGCTCACCCTGGCTCGCGGATCGAATCGACTCACCGGGATTCGTCGGATGCGGCGCCGGCGCGATGCGGCGCCACGACGCTTGCGACGGCAGGTGTGGGCCGGCCTCCACCGCGTCGTCGACGCGCACGATCACCGTCCAGGCGTGGTGCGGCTGGTCCAGGCCGTCACGGCGTAGCCGCACCCGCTTGGTTCGCGGCGAGCGCCCGCGCGAAGATCTGCTCGACGACCGCGGTCTTCGCGTCCGCGTAGTCCTGGGTATACTTCCAGGTGCGGCGCGCGAGTTCGCGCTTGGTGCGCGCGTAGAGCTCGCGGTCGGCATCGTTCGCGCGCAACCAATCCCGGAACCGGATCATGCGATCGATCTCGGGGCACCCGCGCGAGAACACGTGCAGGTTGATGGCGGTATCGGCCCCCTCGAGCAAGCGGTGCTCGTGCCAGGCTGGCTCGCGGATGCGCAGCACGTAGCCTGCCGCCGCGAGCGCCGGCACGTACGCGGCCTCGTCGGCCGAGCTTTCGACCACGAGCAAGATGTCGATCTTCGGCTTCGCGGCGAGCCCCGGCACGGCGGTCGAACCGACATGCTCGAGGACCAGCACCCGATCTCCGAGCGCCGCGCGGATCCGCGCCGCTTCGCGCGCGAACATCGCCGGCCAGGCGGGATCGTAGTCGGCGAGCTCGATCGTGCCGGCGAGCGGCCGGAGTTCGCCGATCGTGACCGCGCGGAGGTCGTCCTCGTCCATGCGCCCGAGCATAGTCCGCCGCGCTCAGCGCGACAGCAGGACCTTCGGCACCCCGGGGGCCGCCGCGCGCCGCATCGCGGCCTCCGCGTGGTCGAGCGAGACGACCTCGCTGATCAGCGGGCCGACGTCGACCGCGCCGCGGGCGAGCAGGTCGAGCGCCGGCGCGAAGCGGCCGCAGCGCGAGCCGATGACGCGGATCTCGTCGACGACGATCCGCGCGGCGTCGATCGGCGTCGCGCCGTGGAACGTCGACTTGAGGACCAGCGCGCCCTGCGGGCGCAAGAGATCGAGCGCGAGCTCGAACCCGCTCACGTCGCCGGAGGCCTCGATCACGACGTCGAACGCGTGGCCGCGCCGGCGCGCATCGGCGACGGTCGCCGTCTCGAGGCCGCGCGCGAGCGCGAGCTTCTCCGGGTGCTTGCCGACGAGCAGCGGCGCGAACCGCGCGAGCGCCATCGCGCACAGCAGCCCCAGCTTGCCGTCCCCGATGATCGCGACGCTCGTCCCCGGCTCGATCGGGCAGCGCTCGAGCACCCCGCACGCCGCCGCGAGCGGCTCGACGAACACGGCGTGCTCGTCGGGCACCCCGTCGGGGATGGCGATCAGATTGCGCGCCGGCAGCCGCAGCAGGTCGGCGTGAGCACCGTCGCGGTCGACGATGCCGAGCACGGTGCGCGTGGCGCAGTGCCGCGGATCACCGGCCTGGCAGCGCGCGCAGGCGCCGCACCCGGCGTTGATCTCGCCGACGACGCGCTGCCCGCGCCCGATCGCGCCGCCGCCCGGTTCCTCGACGACGCCGACGAACTCGTGGCCGATCGTCCCGCGAAAGCCGGCGTAGCCGCGCGCGATCTCCAGATCGGTGTTGCAGATGCCGGAGAGCACGACGCGCACGACCGCCTCGCCGCGCGGTTCGGGAGCCATGATCTCGACGAGCGACGTGGTGCCATCGCCGACGCGCAACGCTCGCATGGCTGTGGTGTATCACGCCGCACGCCGGTGGCCACGGGTCGAGAGGCCGCGTTCGAAAGTCCCCCTTCCCAATACGCTCGCACGCTTGCTCCCATACCTTCACGTCCCATCGGACGGTCGCCGACTCCGCCCTGAGCACCGGCCCAGCAATGCTATCTTCGCTGCGTGTTCTGCGGCGCGGACACTCCGCCCTTGCGTTTGATCCCGGCTTCCAGCCGAAAAATGTCCGGAATGTTGATCTTGTCGTTGGGCCGGTCCTCGATGATGCCGATCGCCACCAGGTCCGAGATCAAGGCCTCTTCGAGGTTGCTGCGTTGCTTTTGCGCGGTGTCGAGTCGCACCGGCGGTAACTGCCCCCCCGATCGGCTCAAGATGTCCCTGCCAGTCCTCTGGTCGCTCCACATCCGCTTCAAGGCCGCGCGCTCCATCGGAACGTGTTGACCATTCAGCGGTGCGAGGGCCAGCGAGATCCACCAGTAGTCCTCTTCGAGCTCCTGCAGCCGATCCTCGGAGGCTTTGCGGACGCCCTCGTGGATCCCCCGATGATCGAGCGCTCGACGAGCGGGCGCTGGCTCGTAGTTCGCAGCCTCGCGCCACGCAGTAAGGAACGTGCGCGGTGAGGCTTCCCCACGTGCGTCGGACAGATGTAGCGGTAGCCACGTGTAGACGCGCCCGCGCTTTGGCGTCGCACCCATGAACTCGCCCGCGATCAGCGTCACGAGATGTTGGTGAATATCATCAGAAGCGAGCTTTGCCGCAGTGACGCGCTCCGCCATGAGCCGCGACAATGCGCTCGCTGCGGCCTCATCGCGCGCGAGCCACGAGAACAGAAGCGTATAAAGCTCGCTGGATTTCCAGAGTAGTTCGACACGTTCATTGGCGACCTTCGAGCCATCAGGGAACTGAAACAGCAGCGGATCCTCGAATTGATCACGCCGCATAAACAACTTGAGGCGAATCGCGCGATACGACCGCGCGGCGAGGGCGCGACGCAACAGAGCGCTGGCCAGCGAGCGCTTGGCTTGCCAATCTGTCCCCAGCCGATCCAGGGCGTCGAACACGATAACCAGCTTTTGCTTGCGCTTCTCGTACTGATCGTCGAGCTCGGTCAGCATTCGATCGACCTGCTCGCCATGACCCCGGACCCACTTGGCCTGCGCGACGAAGTCCAGTGGAACGCCAGGCGGACGAGCAATTCCTTGCTGCCAGGTTGCCCTCACCAACACGGTTCGCCACAGCGAATCAGCCTCACCGAGCTCCTGAAATGCGGAGTTCACCGAGTCCTCGGTCGGTGCAACGGGGTCGATCCGTGAAGAGGCGTTGAAACCGATCAAAACGTCAATAGCAGTGAGCTCTCGAAATGTCCGAGCGACATACACTCGCGTTTCGCGGTCCGCGAGCGCATGCGCCCAGAAGCTCTTGCCGACGCCTCGATTGCCGATGACCAGCGCCCGGTCTGGATCCAGCGCCGCGCGGTGGGTTGGCACGAGGACAATCTCATCCGGCGAGATCGATCCACCAGGAGAATGGTGGGCCGTACGGGGGAGCCGTTGCAGCCCCCGGCGAATCGCGGCGAAGTCGCTCTCGCTAGCTCTGACCATCGGAGGCATCCACAGCGAACAAGTCGTCGACGTACGCGAGCAAGTCGCCAAATGTGCGCGCGTAATAGGTCTCTAGGAGCTTGTCCGGGTTCGCCACCGGATCCCAGTCGGCAAATGCGGTGTCGAGCGGGATCACGATCGGGTAGTGCGGCGCCTCGGCGGAATCCACGTCGAAGTTGAACGCGTCGAGCTCCACCGCCTCGACGTAGAGGTAGGTGGAGAACAGGTCCCACACGGCATCGCGGAACGCGCTCACCCGGGCCGCCACGGCTGCCTTGGCGTGAACCATCTTGAGGCGATCCCATTCGGAGGGGGGCGCGGCCCCCGTCAGGGTCGCGAGGTGGGCGAGCAGGAATCGGAGGTCCTGCAGGGTCTGTTGCTGATCGGTTCCGAACAGCAGCACCTCGGTGTTGAGCGCCAGGAGCGGCCCGGCGGCGAGCTCGGCCAGACCCGCGCGCACATCGATGAGCACGAGATCGTACCGGCGCTCGGCCTCCAGCGCCCCAAGCATCTCGCCCAGCTTGCCGGCCAGCGAGACGGGCTCCCTCTCCTCGCTGACCGCCTCGATCATCGCGCGCGATAGCTTGGCGAGGTAGTTGGCCGGTGCTTCGAGCGTGCGACTTCCGATCGCGGGAACCACGTTGACCAGCCCTTGGCCGTGGGTGAGCGCGCTGGTCCCCATCATGTCGCCCACCATCGCGCGATCGACGGCGCCAAAGTTGCGCTCCACGAGGAAGTCTATCGCCCCGAACGGCGGCGTACGATCGGCCGTCAGCAACAGCGAGCCGACGCCAGGGGCCTCGAGATCGAGGTCGAGCACCAGCACATTGCGACCCTTGCGAGCCTGATCGGCAGCTACGACGGTGAGCGCGGTGGTGCGGCCCACTCCACCCTTCAAGCTCGCAAACGCTACGCGCAGGGCGCCGCGCTCGTTCGCATTGCGAGCCGGCGCCTCGTCGATCGACGGCGCGCTCGGACGCCGCAACCAATCCGCCCCGACGATCCTGCGGTCGAGGTACTGATACTGAACGCAGTATTGAACGACGTCATTGCGATCCGGCTCATCGATGTCCGCGAAGTTCGCGAACAGCCGCAAGGCATCAGGGTCGTCCAGCACGTTCCGTGCGCCAGGCTCGTCGGGACCCACGATCTGGCGATCCGGCCGTGCATACGGACCCAGCCTGACGCGTGCTTTCTCGACCACCGCGTCCCGCTTCACGGGGGCGATCGCCGCGCGCGAGAAAAAGCTGAGCCGACCCGTTGCGTCGCGCAGCACCACGCCGTTCTCAACCTGCGCGAGCCCCAACTCGTCGTGGAGCACGCGCAGCAAACGAGGAACGCTCTCATCGAAGCGACAGCTCTCCGGCACTAGCAATCCTCCATCGCGGCGATGATGTCCATGGCTTGTCCGCGCCAGCGGTCGACCAGCCTGTCCGGCACGGACCTCCTCGAGCCGTACCTCATCTTGACATGCCACTCGTTCATGAACGCGTCGCACTCGACGAATCGACGCAGTACGCTAGCGTGGCGACCGTTCAGGTGATCGCGGGCCAACGACTTGAGGTCCGGAAAGTGAGCATAAAATCGCTGTCATCCCGATCGACCTCGCGCCAGTTGGTCGACAGATGAAGGATCTGCTTGAACGCGCATTCCGCCGCGAGCCCGTAGAGATAGCCGGCGACGTCCCGACGGCGACACGGCGGCGCGCTGCCGTAGAGGCAGTCCGCAGCCTCGCGATGGCGGCGTGCAGCGTCGGCGAGATCCCTTGTGTATGCCATCGCGGTTGACCTGAGGCTTCGCGAACATACCAGGCAATCACCGGTGCGTCGGCATCGGACATGTGCGAACGGCTGCTTCGCGGCCCGAGCCGCCGCATGCCGAGCTAACTCTGCCGCCGTGCCGCACAGGCACATGCGCGGAGCATCGAGCGCGCACGGGGGCCGACGCTCGCCGTGTGGCTGCGGGCTATACGACACGGGCGCGCTGCTCGGGTCGCTGCATCGCCAGGAGGATCGGCCGATCGCTGGCCTGCATCGCGGCGAAGTCGGCGCGCCTGGCGAGGCCGCGCCAGCGCTGGGCGATCAGGGTCTGCGCGATGGCGCTGCCGAGCGAGTCGCCGGGACCGGGGAGCACGATGACGTCGGGGCCGAGCTCGCCGAGCGCGGTCGCGATCGCGCGCGCGAAGTCGAACGGTTCGACGATCTGCGCGCCGAGCGTGTAGGACCAAAGTGCGGCCGGGTCGGCCCACGGCCGGTAGACGGCGCCGTCGCCGCCGAACAGCGTGATCGCCGGAGATTGGATCGGGAGGTCGGCGAGGTCTCGCTGCGCGCGCTCGGCGGTCGCAGCCATGAGCGGGGTGTGGAACGCCGAGTGGAGCGGCAGCAACGCCGGATAGCGCATGCCGCCGCGCTCGATCGGCGGCAGCACGCGGCGGGCGTGGGCGAGGCCCTCGGCCGAGGCGCCGAGCACGATCGTGCCGCCGAGCCGGATCGAGATGTGGACGCCCGGGTGGTCGAGCGCCGCGCCGATCGCGCCTGAGGTTGCGGTTGCCGTCGCCGTCGCCGTCGCGGTCGCCGTCGCGCCTGAGGTCGCGGCCGGGGGCGTGGCCGGCGGGCGCCAGTCATCGTCGACGAGCGGATACATGAGCTGGCCGCCGATCACGTTGCCGGCCTGGTAGTGGCCGAGCGTCTCGACGAGCCGCGCGGCGCCGTCGAGATCGAGCGCGCCGGCCGCGTAGAGCGCCGTGTAGAAGCCCATCGAGTTGCCGGTGACGCCGACGAGGTCGATCTTGTCGCGATCGATCGCGGCGAGGTCCACGGCCGTCGCGCCGAACGTGAGCAGCGAGGCGTGCTCGCCGGCGACGTGGAGCGGCAGCGCGTACTCGGGGGCGCGATCGAGCTCCGAGAGGGTCGGCCGGTCGAGCCGCGCGCGAAGCCGGTCGAGCGCCGCGATGATCGGATCGCCCACCGGCAGGCTGCCGAGCTGCGCGCGGCCGTAGGATCCGCGGCCCGGGCAGACGAGCAGCGCGCGGAGCCGCGTCACGGGGCCACGCTCGAAAGCGCGCGGCGCCCGCAGATCGCCAGGGCCGCGCGCTCGATGTCGTCCTCCGAGACGAGCACGTGGTTGGCGGCGGCGCCGAGCGGGATGAAGCTGTCGACCGACGCGACGCGCGCGAGCGGGCCGGTGAACCCGCGATCGACGAGCGCCGCGATCACGCCCTCCGACACGCCGCCCGATCGCCGGGTTTCATCGACGACCAGCACACGCCCGACGGCGAAGGCCTCGCGCGCCAGATCGTCGACCGGCAGCGGCGCGAGCCAGCGCAGATCGAGGACGCGACAGGCGATGCCGTGGTCGCGCTCGAGGCGGCGCGCGGCGCGCAGGCTCATCCACAGCCCGTTCGCGAACGACACGATCAGGAGGTCCTTGCCGGCGCCATGCGTGCGCGCCGAGCCGATCGGCACCGGCTCGGCTCCCGGATCGTACGCCGAGGTCCACAGGCCATCGCCTGGGTCGTGGAGGTCGCGCGTCATGTAGAGCGCGATCGGCTCGAGGAACACGCACACCGAGCCCGACTGGCGGGCCGCCGCGACGCAGGTGCGGAGCATCGCGGCGGCGTCGTCGCCGCGCGCCGGGGATGCGACGACGATGCCCGGGATGTCGCGCAGCACCGCGACGGAGTTATCGTTGTGAAAGTGGCCGCCGAAGCCCTTCTGGTAGCCGTAGCCGGCGATCCGGACGACCATCGGGTTGCGGTAGCGGCCGGTCGAGAAGTACTGGAGCGACGCGGCCTCGCCGCGCAGCTGGTCCTCGGCGTTGTGCAGGTACGCGAGGTACTGGATCTCGGCGATCGGCAAGAGGCCCAGGTGGCCGGCGCCGATCGCGAGGCCGAGGATGCTCTGCTCGTCGAGCAGCGTGTTGAACACCCGGGCGACGCCGGCGCGCCGCGACAGCTCCGCGGTGACGTTGTAGACGCCGCCCTTCTTCGCGACGTCCTCGCCGAACACGATCAGCTCCGGGTACTTGGCGAGCAGATCGCCGAGCGCGCGGTTGATGTGGACCGCGAGGTGGGCGGGGCGTTCGTGCTCGGGGAGCTTGCCGGCCTCGCCCCACAGGGCCGCGCGCGAGGCGGGCGACGCGGGCCGCGCGGCCTCGCCGGCGATCGCCGCCGGGTCGCGGGGGGCCAGCGGCGCGATCACCGCGGCGGCCGAGGCCAGGCGCGGCCGCCGCGCGGCCTCGTCGGCGAGCGCGGCGACCCGCGCGCGAACGTCTTCGTACTGCCAGCGGACCTGCGCGGCGGTGCGCGCGCCCGACTCGACGAGCAGCCGCGCGGTCGCGAGCACCGGATCCGCCGCCTCGTCGGCCTCGATCTCCGGCAGCGGCCGGTAGGTCTGCTCGACGTCGGAGCCGGCGTGGCCGAGCAGGCGCACCGTGCGCAGGTGGAGGAACGCCGGGCGCCGCGTGGTCCGCACGTGCGCGACGGCCGCGCACGCCGCGTCGTAGGCGTGCGGTAGATCGAGCCCGTCGGCCCACACGTAGTGGATCCCGGGCCGATTGCCGTAGTTGCTCGCGATCCAGCCGGCCGGCGTGCGCACGCTGATCCCGATGCCGTTGTCCTCGCACACGAACAGGATCGGGACCGGCACGTGCTGGAACGCGGTCCACGCGGCGGTGTTGATCGCGCCGGTCGCGGTCGAGTGGTTCGCCGAGGCGTCACCGAACGTGCAGACGATGATCGCGTCGGCCGGCGGCGAGGATCCGCTGCCGACGCCGAGCCGCGCCGCACGATCGAGCGCGACCGCCGCGCCGACCGCCTTGGGCAGGTGCGACGCGATCGTCGAGGTCTGGGGCGGGATCGCGAGCGCGTGGCTGCCGAACACCTTGTGGCGCCCGCCCGCGATCGGGTCGTCGATGCTCGCGCACAGGCCGAGCAGGATGTCGAGGAGCGGCGTCTGGCCCGGCACCTGGCGGGCGCGCGCGACGAAGAACGCGCCCGACCGGTAGTGCAAGAACGCCGGATCGGTGGGCCGGAGCGCCGCCGCGACCGCCGCGTTGCCCTCGTGCCCCGACGAGCCGATCGTGTAGAAGCCCTCGCCACGGGCGCGCAGCGCGCGGGCCGCGAAGTCGAGGTGGCGGCTCGCGATCTGCGCGTCGAACAGCTCGATCGCGGCGCGCGCGGTCAGCCCCGAGCCGGCGCGGATCGGCGCGTCGAGCCCGAGGGCCGGGGCGGCCGGAGCGAGGGTTGGATCGACGGCCGGATCGAGGGTTGGCCCGCTCGCGAGCGCGTCGAGCTGGTCGAGGAACCTGCGATCGAGCAAGGGCGCGCGGTCGACTGCCACGGCGCAGTTATACTCGGGAATGCCCGTGGCAGGACGCCGGCGCGACCGGACTAGCAGCCGGCCGGGACGGCGCTCGACGTGACGATCGCCGTCGTCGAGCTGTCGCTGGGCGACGACGCGCCGGTGCCCATCAGGCGGTTGGCGAACGCGCGGAAGATCGCGCAGCGGTTGGCGCCGCCGTTGATGTTGGCGTCGGCCTGGACGATGCCGTCGCGGGCGTTGATCATGCTCGGGTTGCACGGCGTGAGCTTCATGCCGGAGACGACGAGTTGCTCGGTGGCCGCGGCGCCCAGGCCGCCCACGCCGCCGACGCCGTTGCGGACGTCCCACAGGGTCGCCGCCCACAGCTCACCGACCTTGTGGACCTCGTTGAGCGTGCCGTTCTGGACGTCGGCGTAGGTGAGCGGTGAGTTGGCCATCGAGAACTGGCGGATGCCCACGGTGGCGTTGCCGGTGACGTACGCGCCGATGACGGGGTTATTGAGGAACGTGGCGGCCATGAAGTCGCTCCAGCCCTCACCCATGCCGCCCGATTGCAGGTTCCGCAGGCAGGTGGTCGCGCCGTTGCCGACCAGGCGGTTGCTCAGGCCGTGGGTGTTCTCGTGGTAGACCACGGTCGGGTCGAAGTCGCCGTCTTCCCTCCCGGTACCGTTGCTGATGGTGTTGTTGTCGAGGTTGAACAGGAACATCTGCATGCGCGGCTTCTGGCCGTCGGGCGGGGTCGCGAAGTTCGCGTTGTTGGTGCCCGAGCCGTCCTGCGCGTCGACGTTGACCGGGTCGTTTTGCGCGCCGCCCTTGCCGAAGTTATTGGTCTGGAAGTTACCGGCCGCCTCGGTGAAGCCGAGGGCGTAGGTGCGATCGTGGTGGTCGTTGACCAGGAAGAACGCGTTGGCGACCGAGGCGGACTTGAAGCTGGACGCGTCCTGGCGGGGGTCGAACGGGAAGTCGAAGCTGTTGTTCGCGTCGGCGGTCGGCTGGGTCTCTTTGGTGCCGACCGTGTTGTTGCCGTTGAGGTCGGTCGCGGCGATCGCGTTGTTGCCGACCGTCTTGCGGGTGCTGCCGACCCAGCCCTGGGGCGAGAAGGCGGGGTTGCCGTCGAACGAGACGACCGTGCGGGTGTCGGTCGTCATGTCGGCGGTGGTCTGCGCGCCCACGTTGAACACGCGGCCGGTGAACGTGTTGACCAGCGAGTAGCTGGCGAGCAGCGCGCCATCCTGGGCGTCGATCAGCGCGAGCTGGTACTGCATCTGCTTCTGATCATCGAGCCACGACACGGTCGCCTGGTACGCGAACCGATCGTCACCCGGGGCGACGTGGACGATCTTCTGATCGACGTGGATCGGGTCGAGCGTGTGCGCCGAGTTGAACACGGTCTTGTGGCCATCGGTCTCGGCGAGCTCGGGGGCGAGCGAGACGCCGAGCGCGCGACCGGCGGCGAGGGCCGCCTCGGTGGGGCTGAGCATCATGCGGTTGGTCGGCGCGGCGATGTGATACGAGTCATCACCGACCACCCGGAACACGCCGTTGCCCCCATCCATGTGAACGCCGATGGCCCCCTGGAACACCGGGATGCCATCGAAGACGCGCTGCAGGGTGACGTGGCGGATATCGCCCGCGCGATCGTTATCGACGCGGGTGACCACGAACTGGCTGGCGTCAGCGGCGTCGAGCTGGAACACGCCGTGGTGGGTCGCGAGGAAGTCCTGCGCGACAGCGACCGGATCGGTGGCATGTCCGGGGACCGGGAACTGCGGGGTCATCGCCAGGACGCGCAGGTCGCCGGTGACGCCGGTCTCGAGCGCGATCGGCGCACCGGCTGTTTGCTGGAGCACTGCGACCGCTTGATCACGATCGAGGGCTGCCTGGGAGGTGTCGGTAGCGCCGGCACAGGCCGCTAGCGACAAGGTGGATAGAGAGAATATTTGCGTGAGCCTGAACGTTGGGGGCATCCGGAGCATTCTCTTCATCGCTGCCTACGTGGTCTTCTGATCTGGTGCCTCAAAATGAGGCACCTGGATCTGCGTTGTAGTAGGAACAGGTACGCGAAAGTCGCTATTGACCTCTATTGACCTCTATTAAACGTACATAGCTATTGCTGTTCAGATGTAAGCTCACCGCCTACAATCAACCGTGTCAAGCTTGCGAACCGCATCCTCGGCCAGCAGTCCCGGAGAACGAGATGACGACCGTCTATGTGAATGGCGAATTCGTGGCCCAAGACCGCGCCCAGATCTCCGTCGACGATCGCGGCTTTCTGTTCGGCGATGGGATCTACGAGGGTGTGCGGGCGATCGAGGGGCGCCTGTTCGAGTGGGAGGCGCACGCCGCCCGGATGGTGAATGGGCTCGCCGGGCTGCGCATCGAGTTCAGCGCCGCGCGCGTCGCCGAGCTCCAGGGCGTCTGTACCCGGCTGCTGTCCGACAACGGGCTCGCCGGCGGCGAAGCCTTCGTCTATCTGGCCGTGACGCGTGGCGCCGCGCCGCGGGCGCACGCGTTTCCCCCCGCGGGGACGCCACCGACCAGCTACGTGAGCACGACGAAGTTCACCCCGCGGTCCGAGCTGCGGCAGGACGGCGGCAAGGCGATCACCTTCGAGGACCTGCGCTGGGCGCGCTGCGACTGGAAGACCCTGAACCTCGTCGGCTCGGTCCTCGCGCGCCAGGCGGCCGTCGAAGCCGGCGCCTACGAGGCGATCCTGCTTCGCGACGGGATCGTCACCGAAGGCGCGTCCTCGACGGTGTTTGTCGTGGTCGACGGCGTGCTGCGCACGCATCCGCTCGGCCATCGCATCCTCCCCGGCGTCACGCGCCAGGTCGTCCTGGCGTGTGCCCGGGAGCTGCATCTCGCCGTGCGCGAAGACGCCGTGACCCTGGCCGAGCTCCGGCGCGCGCAGGAGATCCTGCTCTGTGGCACGATGACCGACGTCCTGCCGGTGGTCGCGCTCGATGGCGAGCCGGTCGCGACGGGACGACCGGGCTCGATCACGCTGGCCCTGCGCGAGGCGTTCGAGGCTCGCCTGTACGCCGGCGCCCGCGTTCCACGATGACGGCGGCCACGCTGCGCCGGCGGGCTAGGGATGCCAGCCGGCGCCGATCATGAGGGCGCCGCGCTGGAGGTCGTGCTGGGGACCCAGCAAGCGGGACCACCCGGCTTCGACGTGGAGGTCGAGGTCGCTGGTGACGCGCTGGGTGACGCCGAGCGAGAGCGGGATGTGACCGTCGTCGCGGAGCACGACGATATCGGCGTCGTAGCCGGTGTGGACGGCGATCTCCCAGCCGCGGGCAGGCTGGACCGCAAGCCAGATCGGCACGACGAGCGCGGCGCGATTGCCGAGGTCGTGGTTGGCGAGCGGGAGGCGGACGTACGGATCGCTCGTGATCGCGAACCGGCCGTGGCTCCAGCGCAGCAAGGCGCCGAGCGTGGTCGCCGGCTTGATCGGATCGAGGTCGCGGATGAGCACGCGCACGCGTGGGGCGATCGCCAGCGGCCCCGCGAGCGCGCTGAACCGGACGTCGAGGCCGCTGCCGCGATAGAGCCGGTGACAGGGGGACGTCACCAGGGTGCTCTGCTGGACGCAGAACGTGGCGCCCGCCTCGAAGAGATCTATGCTGGCGTTGCTGTGAATCAGACCGATCGTCCAGCGCGGCAAGATGCCCCACCACGCGTCGGGGGCAAACGACAGCGGCTTGCCGACGAACAGCGGCTGCACGTTGATCTCGGCGGTGAGCCGGAGGTCGATCCCGCCGGCGGGCAAGACGAGCGGGCGCGTGACGAGGTCGTCGGGCGCCGCGAACGCGGGCGTGACGACGAGCACCATCGCGGCCACGAGGGTCGAGCGCACGCGCGGACCCTACCACGCGTGCTCGCGCTGTTCGCGCTGGTCGCCGGCTGCCAGCACGAGCTGAGCGATCTCGACGGCGTGTTCTACGACGGCGATGGCCGGACCGTGCATTGCGGCGTCAACCTCGATACCAAGTCGAAGGTCGACTTCGCGAGCATCGACTCGGGGCTCGATCGGGCCCGCGACCGCGGCGAAGTCGTCGAGATGTATGCCCACGACCCCGGCGTGAGCGTGCCGGTCGACAAGATCGAGTACGTGCTCGCCGGGGCGCACGCCCGCGGGCTCGCGTTCGTCACGTACTCCGACTTCGCGCACGGCGGCGGCACCGGGCCTGGCCTCGCGCTGTCGTTCGACGATACCTATGTCGATGCGTGGGTCGATCTGCGCCCGATGTTCCAGCAGTACCAGGCGCGGGTCACGTTCTTCGTCAGCCGGTACCGCAACCTCGGCGACGAACGCCACGCGGGCCTGCAGCTCCTGGCGGCCGACGGTCACGCCATCGAGGCGCACAGCGTGCTGCACCTCCACGCGCCGGACTACGTCGACGAGTACGGGCTCGATGCCTACCTGCGCGACGAGCTCGATCCGTCGATCCAGGACCTGCGCGACGATGGCTTCGAGGTCGACGCCTTCGCGTACCCGTTCGGGGTGCGCACGAGCGAGCTCGACGAGGCGATCGCCAAGCGCGTCCCGGTGATCCGGTCGGTGGCGTTCAGCTACACCTTGGTCCAGAGCCCTTGTCCCCGGTAGAATCGGGCAGAACAGAAGATCTGGTGCCCCCCGACAACCAACCGCCGAGGGGCCACCAGATCCAGGCTTGGAACACGCGCTCCCGGGTAGAGCAGGTCACGTGCCAGGCGACGCGATCGTGGTTCTGCGAGCTTGCGCGGTGTGGCCAGCGCCCCGGGCGGTGCCGTCAAGCCAGCTAGCCGGCTGCTCCGGCTGCCAGATCGCGCCGGATCGTGTTTGACGAGGGGCCGTCCAGCCGGGTCACGATGACCGTGATAGCGTCGATGACCATGAGGTGGCTGGTCGCCGTGGCCGTGCTCGCCGGGTGCCACGGTGAGATGAATCACGGGACCCTGATCGCGCTACGCGCCGCGTGCGCCGACACCGAGTACTGGGACGGCACGGCGTGCAAGCCGCGCGGGGATGCCGCCGCCAAGGTCGCCGCCGGCAAGCAAGCGCTCGCCAAGCTCGATGTCGATGCCGCGAAGCTCGCGCTCGACGCCGCCGATCACGGCGGGCCCCTCGATCACGACGCCAACGTCACGTTGTGGGAGCAACGCGGCATCGCGGCGGCCTACGTCAATGATGAACGCACGGCGAGCGCGGCGTTCGACATGCTGCTCGCGCTCGATCCGAGCCACTTCCTCAGCTACACGCTGTCGCCCAAGGCGACGTTCGTGTTCGAGAAGGTGCGCAACGACCTCAGGGTGCGCGGCGTGCCGGCGCTCGACGTCACCTGGCCGCACGGTCAGCGGGTCGGCGATCCGGTGCCGATCGATCTCGAGGTGATCGCCGATCCCAAGCAGTTCCTGCGGCGCGCGACGGTGTTCGTGCGCACGCGCGGCGAGACCGGCTGGCGCGCCGCGGATATCGCGCTCGCGGGCGCCGCGGACCGCCACGTCGTCTTGCCGGCGGTCGAGGCCGGAAAGCCGGTCTCGCTCGAGCTCTACCTCCGCGCGTATGACGACCGCGGTAACGAGGTGCTGACCTGGGCGGACGCGTCCCGGCCGCGCGAGATCCCGCTGCGCTACGATCCGCCGACGCCGTGGTACAAGCGCGCCTGGTTCTACGCTGCGGTCGGCTCGGTCGTGGCGGCGAGCGTCGGCCTCACGGTGTACGAGCTCACGATCGCCCCGCCCAGCACGGTCTCGGGCAACGTGTCCGTGCGCTAGGAGCTCCGGGTCACTGGACCACCGCGACCACGTGCTCGGTCCACTGCGCGGTCTGGTTGCTGCTGCCGAGATCCTGAAACGGCAACCGGAACGCCGGGCCGCTCGGATCCAGGCCCTGGTCCGCTTGCGCCGGGAAGAACGGGGTCATCCACAGCTGGGCGCGCTTCGCGCCGAGGCCTCGCTGGGCCAGGCCGGTGTTCCGCAAGCGCACGCCGAAATCGCGCTTCGAGGACATCGTCAGCCAGAACATCGGCGCGTTGGTCGGGCCGAAGGTCTGCTGGAACGGCGCCCAGCGCACCGCCGAGTTGGTGAGGCCGGGGCCCTGGTTCGCCATCGCGAGCTCGATCGGACGCAGCGAGTCGTCGGCCTTGATCACCCAGGCCGAGGTGGTGTTGTCATCGTACGACGAGTCCGCGGCGCTGCTCTTGTTGAACGCGATCCAGTTGCCGTCGGGGGACCACGAGGGGAAGAAGTTATTCTGGCCGTCGCTGAGCAGCTGGACCTCCTGGCCAAACGTGTGCGTTGCCTCGTCGTAGCTGCGGAGATAGAGCTGGCCGACCTTGAAGTCGAAGTCCGTGCCCGCGAGCGCGGGACGGACGTAGACGAGCCTCTTGCCGTCGGGCGACAGATCCGGCTGCGTCACCCACGCCATCGCCGGCGTGGTCGTCATCGTCGCCAGCACGGCGTGGGTCGCGACGTCGCGCACCACCAGGACGCCGTGCTCGACCGACAGGAACTGCGCGTTGTCCGGCGTGAACGTGCCGAAGTTCCACGACGCGACGTCCGGCGGGACGACCTTCGACTTGACGAAGCTCGGGACGTCGACGAGCGTCCCCGGGCCGGGAACGCTCATGTCCTCGAAGGTGACCGCGACCTTCGTGCCGTCGCGCGACAGCACGTGGCAGGCCACGCACCGGCCGCTGGTCTCATTCGTGGTCAGGAACGGCTCGGCGGTGGTGGGCCGGACCATCGGCCACACGGGATCGTGCATGTCGTAGCGGAAGATCCCGGTCGCACCGCTCACCGAGGTCGACGCCCAGTAGTACAGGCCGCCGTCCATCTTCTCGTTCGACAGCTGCATGGTCTGCGTGACCGTGCTGACGCCGCGGGACACGTCTCGGGTCGCGCCGCGCACCTGGTAGAGCACGCTACTCGCGACACTGGCCGTGGGGATCCACTCGGTCTCCTGGAACGCGGCCCACGACGCCATCGGCCCCTGCGTCTGGAGGCCATTGCCGCCCAGGACATAGAGCCGCACCTCGTGGAGATCCGTCTTGAGCGAGACCTCGAAGACGTCGTTTTGGTTTCCATCGGTCCAGTGGACCTCGAAGTCGTCGATGTTGCGCGGCATCACCGCGCCGGCCGGCGGATAGTTGATCTGCAGCTTGGGCGACGGATCGGCCGGGCCGCCGAACAGGTCGCCGATCGTCGGCGGCAGGGATGGATCGATGCGCACCGTCAGGGCGCTGGCCGTGACATCCGCGCTGGCGATCTTGTCGTGGTACAGGCCCATCACCTGGGTCCTGGTCGCGGCGCTGATCGCGAGCACGTTCGCGGCGAACGTGCCGAAGTTCCCGTCGATCCCGAACTGGGTGTCGGCCGTGACATCACGCGTGGTGCCATCGGTCCACGTCAGCGTCGCGGTATACGTCGCGTGCGCGGGCACGCCGTTCATGATGACCAGCGCGCTGGCGGCAGGAGCGATCGAGAGCGTCGCGGTGACCGGGTTGGGGTCGTCGCTGCCTCCTCCGTCGCTGCCATGGCCGTCACCCACGCCGCGCGCACACGCCGCCAGCGCACAACCTGCAAGTACCCCAAGGACGATCCTCATGCGCTCATGATACTCGCGCGCCCCGCGTGCGGCGCCGAAAAACGCATGGGTTGTCGCGATCTTCGACGGGAACACGATGCTCCACCGGCTGCTCGCGTGGCCGGGTCAGTTGTCCCCGGGGCGCCACGACGCTGTGCGTGAGACCCCGGACACAGATCCTGGGTAATGGACTTCGACCGTGAAACCAAGATCTTCGCGGCGCTTGTCGAGCCGCTTCGCGGCATGCTCCTTGTTGCGGCGGGTGACGTGTTCGGGACCGAGGTCCTTGTAGCGCACGCCGTCACGATCGCTTCTTGGCACCACGCCGTGCCCGGAGCCGCTGGAACTGGACCGGGAGCTGGGCGGGCCGCCAGGCTATCGCGTCAGTACCTCGATCCAGTGGCCGCTCGGGTCCGCGAAGTAGACCGCCCGGCTGCCGCCGCGGTCGGCGACCTGATCGGGTTGGGTCTGCTGCGGGTCGGCCCAGTACGACGCTCGCTTGCGCGATTCTGAGAGGGGACCAAGGCTGCTGCGCAGCTGCAACTCCCGAATGTCAGCGGCACGCGACAGAAGGGGCTCGGCCTTGGGGTATGTGCCTTGGGCCTGGTAGAGCCGCGCAAGGCTATTGAGGCTGCTCGCGACGTCGGGATGTAGTGGCCCCAGCGCCTTCTTTTCGATGTCGAGTGCGCGTACAAACAGCGGCTCGGCCAAGCGGCTCGGCCTTGCCGTATGCTCCATGGGCCTGGTAGAGCGCCGCGAGGTCATTGAGGCTGCCCGCGACGTCGGGATGCATCGGGCCCTGCGCCTTCTCGCGGATGTTGAGCGCGCGGACCAAGAGCGGCTCGACCTTGGCGAGCGCGCCTCGGGCCTGGTAGAGCGCCGCGAGGTTATTGAGGCTCTCCGCGACGTTGGGATGCATCGACCCCAGCGCTTTCTCGCGGATGTCGAGTGCGCGGACATAGAGCGGCTCGGCCTTTGAGTACGCGCCTTAGTCCGCGTAGACCGAGGCGAGATTATTGAGGCTTTGCGCGACGTCGGGATGCATCGGCCCCAGTGCCCTCTCGCGGATGTCGAGCGCGCGGACAAAGAGCGGCTCGGCCTTGTCGTACGCCCCTTG